>Ga0182024_10026750_pt1 | contig 10122 bp, 11 predicted proteins | sample P32metaG_FD_120480 | JGI IMG/M metagenome (GOLD analysis project Ga0182024, IMG submission 120480) | Permafrost microbial communities from Stordalen Mire, Sweden - P3-2 metaG (Illumina Assembly) | ecosystem: Environmental > Terrestrial > Soil > Wetlands > Permafrost | place: Sweden: Stordalen...
AGCCCGGCACCATCGCCGCCAAGTAGCCGCGAACCGACCGCCCGCCGGGCGCGCCGCTGGCAGCGCCGCAACCCGATCCTGCTGCGCCACGGTTGTAACCGGAACCGACGTCGTCCATATCACGGCGCGAAGTCTGCCTCGAGCCGGCAGTCACTTTGAGGAGCGCACGATGGATGAGTTGAACGGACGCATGATCGCCTGCCAGATCCTGATCACCGGCCTGATCGCACGCGTCGCCAACGAGTCGCCAAATCCGCTGCGGTTTCTCACCGACTTCCGCGACGAGATCAGGGCCGTGGTGAAGGGCGTCAACATCGTCGGCATGGAAAACACCGATCGGGTGCGGTTGATCGCGCAGCAAACCGTCGACGAGCTGTTTTCGCTGATGAAGCCGCCGAGCGCCGATTGATCGATGTGCCGGCTGCGGCACGACGCCCGATTGGCCGGCCTCGCTGCGGTTAGTTTAGAACATTTCAAAACCAACTTTAGAACGCTTTCAAACTGCCTGATTAGAATCGTTTTGATCTGGATGGATTCAAACGCAGCTTAGACCTATTCGCATTGACCCGATTTTTTGCGCTCGATAACCAACATGGGGCTGCTCATCGCGGCGGGGTGCTTGAGCAGATCGAATCTGGTTTAGGGGCGTGCTTCAATGAACATGGCAAAGACGCCGAGGTCGTTGCGTTCGAACGCGGCGATGAACTCGGTCGGCGGAAAATCCGACAATTCCGGCCGCAAGGTTTCGGCGGTGGCCGGCCTGATGGCGGTGGCCACGGTTTCAGGTGCTGAAGCGCAGCAGGCGCCGCTCCCGCCGGTGACGGTCGAAGCTCCGGTCGCTCGCCCACGTCCGCTGGCCTCGCGGCCGACGCCGGATCAGATCCGCGCGCGCAATGCCCTGCGTCGCGCGGCTCGCCGGATGCAGCCGACGCCGGTGGCGCCGGTGCCGTTTCCCAACGCCGGCGCCCTGAGCGCGGATCGCGATCCCTATGCGGATGCGGCCGCTCCCTACAAGGTCGATCACCTGCAGGCCTCGGGCAAATTTCCCGAGCCATTGCTGAACACGCCCAAAACCGTCACCGTGCTCAGCAAGGAAGTGCTGGAAGACAAGAACGCCACGACGTTGAAGCAGGCGATCCTGAGCACCGCCGGGGTGACGCTTGGAACCGGCGAGGGCGGCAACGCCTTCGGTGACCGGTTCTTCATTCGCGGCTTCGATGCTCGCAACGATGTCTTCATCGATGGCGTCCGCGACTCCGGCGTCAGCGTTCGTGAGAACTTCTTCACCGAGCAGGTCGAGATCCTGCGCGGACCGGGCTCGTCCTTTGCCGGCCGCGGGACGACCGGCGGCGCTATCAATATCGTCACCAAGCAGGCCACGACCGAAAAAAGCTTCTACAATATGGATACGACGTTCGCCACCGACCAAACCAGGCGGGTGCAGCTCGACGTCAATCAGGTAATCAGTCCGACGCTGGCCGTTCGCGCCGGCGGCGTCTTTCAGGACGCCGGCGTGGCCGGCCGAAATTACACCACCGACGATCGCGACGGCGGTTTTGTGGCGTTGACCTGGAAGCCGGTCGATGCCGTCAAGGTGACCGGGGATTACGTTCACACCGATCTGCACGGTCTGCCGGACTTCGGCGTGCCCTATTTCCGGCCCGGCTCGACCGGATCCGGCAGCCAGCAATTTACCAGCACGGCCGGCGGCCCGTTCCCGAGTTTCGGCGCCAATCGCGACAATTTCTACGGCTTCGTGAATCGCGATTTCTTCCAGGTCCGGCAGGATATCGGCACCATCAACGGCGAAGTCCATATCACGCCCGATTTGGTGTTGACCGACAAGGTCAGGGCTTCGCGGTCGCTATTGAACTATGTCGGCACGATTCCGGAATCGCCCAACGTTACCAACCCGAATCCGGCGCTGTGGACCATCAGCGCCAATCCGCAAAGCCGCTATCAGGTTACCGACGTGCTCGCCAACCAGACCGAAGCGACCTACAAGTTTGGCTTCAACGGCTGGAATCTCACCGCTCTGGCCGGTGTCGAAATATCCAGGGAGACATCGTACATCGACAAGGATTCCGGGCTGTCTTCGGAAGCGATTGGCACGCCTTCTGCCGGCGCCGGTTCGGTGACCCAAAGCATTTTCAGTCCGCAATTTACCTTCGACCCATTTTCTGCGCCGACGCTGATAGGATTGCCGACGAATCTCGCGATCGACACCAAGAGCGTCTATCTGCTCGACACCGCCAACTACAATGACTTCATCATCCTCAATGGCGGCATCCGCTATGACGACTACGGCATCAACGTCAACGGCTACGGCACCGGCGTCGTGGCGGGCGTTTTCGGCTCGCAATCCGCCCAGTTCGGGCTTCCGAACTTCAACCTGGGCATCGTGGTCAAGCCGCTTCCGATCGCCAGCGTCTATGCGGCCTACGCGACATCATCGGATCCGGTCGGATCTGAATTCGACGGCACCAGCGCCAATTACGGCGGCCTGTCGCCGGTACTCAACGGCGGTTCCAACCAGATCTTCGGACCTGAAAAAAACCAGGCCGCGGAAGTCGGCACCAAATGGGAGCTGTTCAACCGCCATCTGCTGGTGACCGCGGCGCTGTTCCAGACCGAAAAGGAAAATGCGCGCGAATCGCAAAACATCACCGCCGCGACCCAAACCGCAGCCTGTCCATTTCCCACCACCGCGCCGGCGGGCAGCACAGTACCTTGCATCAGCGCCGGCGCCGCCTATCGCATCAGGGGCATCGACCTCGGTGTCAGCGGCAAGGTTACCGACAAATGGAGCCTGTCCGGCGGAATGGTATTGATGCAGTCGCAGGTGACGAAATCTCTGGTTGCTTCGCCGCAGCCGCTTCTGTTTCCCAGCAATGTCGGCCTCCCGCTTGCCAACGTCGCGCATCAATCCTTCAGCCTGCTCAGCAAGTACCAGCTGACGGACATGTCGGAACTCGGCGGACAGGCGGTCTTCCGCTCGAAGATCTACGGCGGCACCCTGCTCGCCGCCAACCAGGGCACGTCGCTGCCGAGTTACTGGCGTTTTGATGCGTTCGCCGAGGCCAAGATCGACAAGAACTGGAGGGTGAAACTGTTCGTCAACAACATCTTCAACAAGCTCTATTACGACGCCTTGTATCAAAGCGCGACGCCGTTTGTGCTGGAGGCGCCCGGCCGCACCGCATCCCTGGTCATCTCAGCGAGGTTCTGACAACGATGCCATGCTGATCTGCGTTCCCGAGGTGCTGAGCAAGGCCGATGTGGCGGATTTCCGCCGCATTATGGACGGCTGCGCCTGGGAAGATGGTCGCTCGACCGCCGGCGCGCAATCGGCGCTGGTCAAGCGCAACGAGCAACTGCCGCCGGACAGCGAGGTCGCGCGCAAGCTCGGCAACCGCATCGTCTCGGCGCTGACGGCCAATCCGCGGTTCATCTCGGCGGCGGTGCCGCTGCAGATCTTCCCGCCGCTGTTCAACCGCTATGCGGCCGCGGCCGGTCACCATTTCGGTATCCACGTCGACAACGCGGTCCGCGGCGACCATCTGACCGGCCTGCGCATCCGCACCGATTTGTCGGTCACGTTATTTTTATCGGAGCCGGAGGAATATGAGGGCGGCGAGCTGGTGGTCGAGGACGCCTACGGATCCCACGAAATCAAGCTGCCGGCCGGCGATCTCGTGGTTTATCCTGCGTCTAGTTTGCATATGTTCACGCCGGTCACGCGTGGAACGCGCGTGGCATCTTTTTTCTGGCTGCAGAGCATGGTACGGGATGCACACGCCCGCAGCCTGATCTTCGATCTCGATACCGCGATTCAAGCGCTGGTGGAGCGCCTGGGGCGAGATGACCCTGAAACGGTCAAATTGACCGGTATCTATCACAACCTGATCCGCTACTGGGCCGAAGTATGAACACATCACTTGTCCGAGTCGTAGTCCTGGTGCTGGCGATGCAGTCGCTGTCCTCGCCGTTGCTGGCGCAGCAGCAGGCGGCGCCGGCCGCGCGAGTTGCGCCCGGATCGCAGCCGCTCGCCGCGGCGACGCCTCCGACGCCGCCGGCGGTGCCATCGGCCCAATCGGCGCCCGCGCCGTCAGCCACCTCGGCACCGGCATCCGCGCCGGCAGCGGCGAGCCAGCCGGCGCCAAGCCCCGCCGACGTTCCGGCAATTGCCGCCGACAGCGGCCCCCGGCCGCTGAAATCGACGGGGCTGCGCGAGCTGTCCCCGTGGTCGATGTTCCTGGCGGCGGACATCATCGTCAAGGCGGTCATGGTCGGGCTGGCGTTCGCCTCGCTGGTGACCTGGACGGTGTTCATCGCAAAAATGATCGAACTGTCGTTTGTGCGGCGCAAGCTGCGCGCGGCGCTCGCCAGGATCAGGGACGCGAGATCGCTCGCGGAAGCGCAGTTTTCGCTGGGCGCCAAGGACAGCGTGCTGTCGGCGCTGCTCACGGCCGCGATGGGCGAGGCGAGGTTGTCGGCGGGAATTTCCAGCGACGAGGGCATCAAGGAACGGGCTGCGTCGAGCTTCGCCGAAATCGTTCGCGCCGAGGGCCGGCGGATCCGCACCGGCATGGGACTGCTCGCGAGCATCGGGGCGACGTCGCCGTTTGTCGGGCTGTTCGGCACCGTGTGGGGCATCATGAACAGCTTCATCGGCATCTCGAAATCGCAGACGACGAATCTGGCCGTGGTCGCCCCCGGCATCGCCGAAGCGCTGCTCGCGACCGCCTTCGGTCTGGTCGCGGCGATCCCGGCGGTCATCATCTACAATCACTTTGCGCGTGTAACCAAGGGCTATCTCGAACTGGTCAGCCGCTCGTCGGGCGCGGCGGCGCGGCTGTTGTCGCGCGATCTCGACCGCACCCATGGCGGTGCGCACTCGCGCGCGGCGGGGTAGGCGATGGCGGTCTCGATCGCAGATACCGATCTCGACGATGACAGCGATTTCGCGGAAACCCATGAGATCAACGTTACGCCGTTCATCGACGTCATCCTGGTCCTTCTGATCATCTTCATGGTGGCGGCGCCGCTGTCGACCGTCGATCTTCCGATCGATCTGCCGACCTCGACCGCGACGCCGCAGAAGAAGCCGGACAAGCCGACCTATGTCAGCATCAAGCCGGACCTGACGCTGGCGATCGGGGAAACGCCGGTCAAGCGGATCGATCTGATCAGTTCGCTGGATGCGGCGGCCGACGGCAATGCAGATCGGCTGGTATTCGTGCGCGCCGACCGCCAGGTTCCCTATGGCGACCTGATGGATGTGCTGGAAATTCTTCGCAAGGGAAACTACCGGATGAAGCTGGTGGCGCTGGAGGGGGTTCCGGACGGCGCCGCGCAACCGTCGGCAGCCGAAGGCGCAAAGCCCTGAACCATGTCTGAGCTGATACTCGAGCAAAAGCCGTCCCGGCGGCTGTGGGTTTTCGCGGCGGCGGTCGCGCTCGCGCTTCATGTCGGCGGCGCGGCGCTGGCGATCGCGCGGATGCCGTCGGAGGACGGCGACGATTCGCTCGGTGCGAACGCGATTGAAGTCGGGGTCGAATTGTCGTCGCCGCAGACCGAGACCACCGACCTGCCGCCCGGCCCGGATGCCGACGCCTCGGTCGCCTCGCCGGCGCTCGCCGAGCAGAAGGCCGAGATCAAGCCGACCGATTTGCCCAGGGACACGCCGACCGAGACCGACGACCCCGATCGTGTCGTGGCGCAGAATGAATCGAAGAAGCCCCCGGAAGACGAACCCAAGATCGAGACCGTGCAGACCGCGGCTTCACAGGAATCGGTAGCGCAGGAGGCGACCGCCCGGCAGACCCTGGCGGATGCCCACGAAACCGAAGCCGTGACCGCGCCCAATATCGGCATCGGCAAGGACAAGCAGCGACTGACGGCGGCCTGGGGCAAGCAGATCAGCGCCTATTTCGAGCTTCACAAGCGTTATCCCAAGGTTCAGAAACACCGCAACGCGAAGGTCAAGGTGAGCCTGGTGCTCAACCGCCTCGGTCACGTCGTCTCGGTCGGCGTTCTCCAGTCGTCCGGCGATGCGCTGTACGATGAAGCCGCGATTTCCATGATCCGACGCTCGGACCCGGTGCCGCGTCCGCCGGCGAAGCTGACCGATGACGAGTTCAACTACAGCCTCGATGTGAACTTCAAGGGCGAGTGAGCCGGCTTCATCCTTCGAGACGCGCGCAAGCGCGCGCTCCTCAGGATGAGGTCTGCTAGACCCTCGTGGTGAGGAGCGCGGCAATGCCGCGCGTCTCGAACCACGAGGTCACGGTGCCTGAAAACATCCGGGGTCCGACTTCAGCGCAAGTAATAGCGGATCCCGACATAGACCACGACGAGGCAGGCAAAGATCAGGGCCACCGGCAGCCGCGGCTTTGCAGCGGAGCCGGCCGCCGGCTGGGGCCGCTGCGGCGGGGGGCGTCGGAAGGCGGTCACGTTGTTGGTCACGGGATCGCTGGCCTGGGCCTTGACATCGGGTGCGGTGCCGGCGCCGCCCATTGCAGCGTAATAGTGGCGGTAAATCAGATTGATGGTGGCCTCGGTGGCCTCCGGCTCCCGCATCGTCTTCAGAAGCGTGTTGTAGCCGGCGAGAAAATCCTGAGCTTCGGCCGGGAGCGCCGAGGCGCCGTTCAGCTTGGCCATCATTTTCCAGGTCGCGAAATCGGCGCGGGCCTTGGTATCGGCGCGTCGCGCGATCATCATGTCGGCAGCTTTGATCAAGAGAGCCTCGGCGTGTTCAGCGGGTCGCGAAGCTTGGACTACGCGTTGCCAGTTAACAAGAGAAGTAGCCGGATCACATAGCCGGTCGACGCCCGCAGTATCGCCGAAATAACATCAAGATTTAGACCGAGTTGGCTGCCGGCCATCGGCAGGATGATCAGAATCCCGATCAGGATCAGCATCCCGAACGGTTCCAGCCGGGACAGCGGGACGGCCAGCATGTCGGGCAGCAATCCGACCGCGACCCGCCCGCCATCCAGCGGGGGGATTGGCAGCATGTTGAAAATCGCCAGCACGACATTGATGACAAGCGCATTTTTGAGGTTGTCGGCCACCCATTGCACCGCATTGGCGGGCAGGTATTCGATCAAATGGAACGCCGCTGCCGCGCACAGCGCCAGGACGATATTGGTCGCCGGCCCGGCCAGCGCCACCCACACCATGTCGAGCCGCGGGTTGCGCAGGCCGCGAAAATTCACCGGCACCGGCTTGGCATAGCCGAACAGGAACGGCGAATGGGAAAACAGCAGCACCGCCGGCAGCAGCAGGGTGCCGAACGGATCGATGTGCTTGAGCGGATTGAAACTGACGCGCCCCCGCTCCCAGGCCGTGTTGTCTCCGAAATGGTGCGCGACAAAGCCGTGGGCGGCTTCATGGAAGGTGATGGCGATGACCAGCGGCACGACCCAGACGGATACGGTGTAGAGGGTGCTGTTCAGGGGCAATCGGGGATCCCGTCGGGTTCAACTGACGGTCGACCCTACCACGCAGCGGCCTGGCTAGGGAGCGGTCCCCGGATATTGTGGCAGGCCGTCGTCAAGCTTCACCCAGGTCATTTTTTCCGTGACCCACATATGGGCGGTCGGGGTAAACGCGTTGCGGTCATCGAAGGCGGCAAGCGCCACACCGGCCATCGTGCCTGCCTTTCGCCAGGCGAACAGCCGAGTGCCGCAGGTCTTGCAGAACACCCGGTCGAGCCGTTCCGAGGAGGCGTAACGTGCGGTGTCGCCCTCGATCGTCAGCGCGCTCTGGTCGAACAGCGCGCGGGCGAAGAACGGCGACCCCATCGCCTTCTGGCAGTTGCGGCAGTGGCAGATGCGCACATTGACCGGTTCGCCCTCGGCCCTGAACCGGACCGCGCCGCACAGGCATCCACCTTCCTTGACCATGACCTCTCCACTGTGAGTTCTAGTAAGTCGCGCGACCGCCGGAGATATCGAACACCGCGCCGGTGGAGAACGCGCAATCCTCCGAGGCGAGCCATGCCACCATGGCTGCCAGTTCCTCCACCAGCACGAACCGTCCCTTCGGAATCTTCGACAGCATGAAGTCGATGTGCTGCTGCGTCATCTGGTCGAAGATCGCGGTTTTGGCGGCGGCGGGGGTGACCGCATTGACCGCGATCTCGTGGCCGGCGAGTTCCTTGCCGAGCGACTTCGTCAGCGCGATCAGGCCGGCCTTTGACGCCGAATAATGCGCCGCGTTGGGGTTGCCTTCCTTGCCGGCGATCGAGGCGATGTTGACTATGCGGCCGTAGTTCTGCCTGACCATCTGAGGCACGATCGCCTTGCAGCAGATGAATGGTCCGTCGAGATTGATGCGCAGGACCTTGCGCCATTCGTCGAGGTCGGTTTCCCATACCGTCTTGTTGATGCCGGCGATGCCGGCATTGTTGACCAGAATATCGATCTTGCCGAGCGCCTTGAGGGTGGCGTCCCGGGTGCTTTCGACCGCGGCGAGATCCGACACGTCGACCTTGAACGCGGTCACCGCCGAGCCGATTTGCTTCGCGGTCTTCTCGGCGAAGGGCTGGTCGTGATCCCAGATCGCGACCTTGGCGCCGGAAGCGACGAAGCGCTCGGTGATGGCGCGCCCAAAACCCTGCGCGCCGCCGGTGACGATAGCGCAGCGGCCGTTCAGATCGATCTTGTTCATGGCTGAGCCCTACCTGTTTGGTTTTCGTCGTTCCGGGGCGCGCCAAGCGCGAACCCGGAACCTCGAGTTTCCGGGTTCGCTCGTTCCACTCGCGCCCCGGAATGACGTTAGGTGACCTGAATTGCTTACAGCGTCCAGCCGCCGTCGATGATATGCGCCACGCCGGTCGTAAACGAACTCTCGTCGCTCGCAAGATAGACCGCCAGCGCGGCGATTTCATCCGCGGTGCCGAGACGTCCCATCGGTTGCCGGCTCACGAACATCTCGCGCCCGCCGGATCCGGCGGCGGCGGCACGGCTCAGCATCGACGGGGTCTCGATGGTCCCGGGGCAGATGCAGTTGCAGCGGATGCCCCGGGTGATGAAATCGGTCGCGACCGCGCGGGTGAGGGCTGCGACCGCGGCCTTGGTCGCGCCATAGACGTAGCGGTTGGGCGCAGCCTTGAACACGCCGGCGGCGGAGGAAATGTTCACGATCGAGCCGCGGCCGGCTTGCAGCATGCCCGGCAGAAAGGTCCGGATGGTGCGGTGCATCGATTTGACATTGAGGTCGAACGAAAAATCCCAGTCGGCGTCGGAACAATCGAGCACTGTGCCGTGATGCACAAAGCCGGCCGCGTTGAGCAGGATGTCGATGGTGCCGGCGCGCTTGGCCATCGCGGCGACGGCGTCGCTGTCGCGGACGTCGAGCCGCGCCACTTCCGAAACGCCGTCCTTGCCGAGCAGCGCCAGACCCGACTCGTCGATATCGGTGGCAAACACCGTGGCGCCTTCACGCGCAAAGGCGATGGCGCAAGCCCGGCCAATTCCCACGGCGCCCGCGGTCACGAACGCGCGCTTGCCCTTGAGTCGGTCTGACATCTGAATCTCCATAGTTCAATTTGAGGTTTCCGTCATTGCGAGGAGCGAAGCGACGAAGCAATCCAGAGCCGAGAATGACGCCCGATGGATTGCTTCGCTGCGCTCGCAATGACGACGTCAATGATTATCGCGCGCGACGCCGACGCGGCTGGCGATGTCGCGATAGCGGGTCGCGAACTCCATGCAGGCGCCGGTGGCGTGCTGTCCGACGGTCGAACGATAGAGCTCCTGCCAGGGCGTCTGGTTGGCCGGGTAGGGGAAGCCACCCTTGGCCTTGAGTTCGGCGCGCCGCCGCTTCAGTTCCTCGTCCGAGATCAGGATGTTGGCGCTGCCCTTGTTGAGATCGACGCGGACCTTGTCGCCGGTCTTGAGAATCGCCAGCCCGCCATCGGCCGCGGCCTCCGGCGTCGCGTTCAGGATCGACGGCGAGCCCGAGGTGCCGGACTGGCGACCGTCGCCGATGCAGGGCAGGGACAGGATGCCGCGCTTGATGAGGGCCGCGGGCGGCTGCATGTTGACAACTTCGGCGCCGCCGGGATAGCCGATCGGGCCGGTGCCGCGCACGAACAGGATGCAGTGCTCGTCG
>Ga0182024_10026751_pt1 | contig 10121 bp, 14 predicted proteins | sample P32metaG_FD_120480 | JGI IMG/M metagenome (GOLD analysis project Ga0182024, IMG submission 120480) | Permafrost microbial communities from Stordalen Mire, Sweden - P3-2 metaG (Illumina Assembly) | ecosystem: Environmental > Terrestrial > Soil > Wetlands > Permafrost | place: Sweden: Stordalen...
AGCACTGGACGCAGCCGCGTGTGCGCCTTTCCGTAAAGAAAGGCGCATGAAGTCCGCCAACGCCACAAAGTTCCACAGGAAATCCGGGGTAGCGCAGTGGAGGGACCTGCGGTTTCTCTTCGGCAACTACGACGCCATGCCGAGGCCGACAATATTTGCTGCGGCAATGATGATCAGCATACCGGCCCAGAGGAGGCGAACCGGTTTGGCGCCGACGCCGGCCCACTCGCCAAGCGCGAGCCCCACGATTCCGCCGAACAGAACGTACCCACTCATGTGCAGCATCCAGTTCACGTAGGCGAAGCTGGCAGGAATGCTGGCTGCTCCCCACGCGTAAAAGAAAAACTGCAGATACCACATGATGCCGCCAGTAGCCGCGAGCGCGCCGTTCTTGAGCAAAGTGGCGCCGGGCAACGCGAGATCCGACTTCAATGACAGATCCTGCTTGAAGATGAGCCGGCTGAAGCAGTACACAAAATTGACCAAGCCTCCTCCGCCCATGATGATGACGTAGCTCGGCAGCGCGCTGTAGAGCGACTTAACCCCCAAGGCAAGCGCCCCAGCCTGAATCGGCCTGGCTGCATCGATGGCAAAAGACATACCAGAAGAAAAGATGCCGCACATGATGGCCAACAGCAGTCCCTTCTTCACATCGAATTCGCGAATTTCCGATCCCAGCGCTATTTCTTTGCGATGCCCCGCTAGCGAAACGGTCACAATTCCGCAAAGTGCGACGACAATGCCTAACAGGGTGAGCAGGCCGCCGCGCGTGGTCACTAGTTCGCGGGCCTGGCCGTGGACGAGAGGAGGAATCAGCGTGCCGACCACAAGTGTGACCCCGATCGCCACCCCGATGCCGAGCGACATGCCGAGATAGCGCATGGTGAGACCATAGCTCACGTTGCCCACTCCCCACATGCAGCCAAAGAGGAAGGTCCTAAGGACGACGGAGGCGTCAAGCGACCCGTAGAAGGCTCGCATATCCGGCAGCAGGAAGGCGCTGACACAAATAGGCAGCAAAACCCAGGAGAAGATGCCGGCTACCGCCCAGGTCGATTCCCAGGTCCAACTCTTCACTTTGCTGATGGGCGCGTAAAAGGACGCGGCCGATGCGGCGCCCACCATGTGCCATCCAATTCCGGTGATGATGGAGGTCACTCAGGTCTCCTTCAGCTTCTTGTATGCGCATTTGACGGCAATATTCGACATAACGTAGTCATTCTGACAAATCCAACGTCTGCTCGAATTCTCTATTCTTGGTTTACCAGAGAAGAGACCGCATTCCCCACGTTCCTTATGTCAGTGAACCTCTCACCAACGGTACCTCAGGAGAATTCGATGCAAACAGTCAAAAACGTTGTGCTCGTACATGGAGCCTGGGCCGACGGCTCAAGTTGGTCCAAAGTCATTCCTCTGTTGCAAGCCAAAGGTTTGCATGCGGTAGCGGTGCAGAACCCTCTCACATCGATTGCAGATGACGTGGCAGCCACCCACCGCATGGTGAACGCGCAGGACGGCCCGGTGCTGCTGGTCGGCCACTCCTACGGGGGCGCGATCATTACCGAAGCCGGCAACAACCCCAAAGTGGTTGGACTGGTTTATGTAGCCGCATTCGCACCCGACGAAGGCGAAACGCTTGCCGGCCTGGCGAAAAATTACCCACCGACGCCGGTGTTCGGTGAAGCCTATCCGATCGAAGACGGCTTCCTGCTCTTGACCCCGAAAGGCATCATGGAAGATTTCGCCCAGGACCTTCCATTCGAGGAGAAGAAAACGATGATCGCCACGCAGGGGGCAACCCAAAGCGCCATCCTCTCCACCCCCATCACCAAGGCAGCCTGGCACACAAAGCCAAGCTGGTTTGTTATTGCCTCGAACGATCGCTCCATTTCGCCCGAGCAAGAGATCAGCACGGCTAAGAGGATGAACGCGAAAACACTGACCGTAGCCAGCAGCCATGTGGCGATGCTCGCGCAGCCTGAGAAGGTTGCAGACTTCATCATTGAGGCTGCCGCGGCCGCTGCTTCCAGCGAAACCTCCACTCTGAGAGAAGAAACCGTTTCCGCTTAAGCACTGCAAATTGGACACCCGGCACACGCTTCCGGGTGTGCGGGGCTTTATTTTGTAGCGCTGTTCAGCCATGCGACGGAGCGACTGATACCTTCGTCAAGGGAGATTCCCGGCGAGAATCCGAAGTCACTTTTGGCTTTGGCGATGGGAAACTCCTGGTTGCGGCCGAGCAGGTAAACAGCATGCCGCGTGAGCAGGGGCCTGCCGCTTAGACGAAGGAAAGCGTGAGCGGATTCGAACACGCGAGCGAGTTTCATCGCTGGCGCGAACGAGAGATTGATCCAAGGCGGTTTCACTCCGAGCTGCTCAGCGAAAAGATTGGAGTACTGCTTCCACGTGGCTCCTGTGCCGCCGGCGATGTTATACGCCTGGCCAATGGTGTGGGTGCTTGCCGCGGCATCGAGCATGCCTTGTACAACAGTATCCACATAGGTGAAACCCCCCGGTGCTATGCCGGCATCGATATATGCCATCAACCGCTGACGCAGAAGCATTGCGATCTCCTGGGTGAAATCCTTTCCCCTGGGACCGTAGATGGTTGCCGGCCGGACGATGGTAATCGGAATGCCATGCTCTTGATTTGCCTTCCAGACAGCGGCTTCGCCTCGCCCCTTGGTCTGGTTGTAAGGGAGACCGGCATCTACAAAGGAGTGCTCTTCTGTGCAAGGAATCTGGGGATAGCCATAGATGTCCGTTGTGCTGACGTGGAGGAAACGATGAAGCCTAGGTGCGTGTTGAGCCGCGGCCAGCAGGTTTTGTGTGCCGATGACATTGGCTTCGAGATAGGTCTGGCTCGGCGCCCAATCAGTAGAGCAGGCTGCGCAATGGAAGATGTCCGTGACCTGCTGGACGCACTCTCGCAGGGCCGCATGATTGGACAAATCGCCGCGAACAATGCGAACAGGGGTCGAGGAGAAATGGCGCAGGTCTGAGTTTGTACGGGCGAGGATGACGACCTCCTCGCCCCGCTCATGTAGCATTTGCGCAACCCTGCCGCCTAGAAAGCCGCTGGCGCCAGTTACGAGGGCGGCCATGGACTAGTTGGTCGCCCGCGGGCAGAACCCATCCATAAAGAGCTCCAGCCGCTCGGTCGCGGGGGGAGCTTGCCTGCTCTCTGAACCATGGCGGGGGACGTCACAAGCCATGGCAGGATTCTAACGGAAAGGAACCGCCCGTTAGACTACAGCGACATGCTCAGAGGCAATGGCTGATCGATTGGTCTTGGCAAAAGCGCAACCGGTGACTTGCAACCCGGTATAGGGCAAATGGCTGCGTCGTTAAGACAACCGGGTTCAACGCAGACTTGAACGGAATGGCCCCGGAGGCAAACTGCTCTCTTTTGCTTGCCTGCATGCTGGGTGGGACAGTGGCAAATTAGCATTGGCTCATACCTCTCTTGCTCTGTATCGACCAGAATTGAGAAAAGATGCGGCACTTAACGGAGAAAAATTAGCCGTATTGGCCGCTTTTTCAGGATGAAGCGAGCGGCGCGCATCATAGACTCGCTCGTCCGGCTTGTCTCCGAACGCCGGTCGGACAGCTGCAGAATGTATTTGTAACGAGGCTAATGGTCACCGTCGAAGCGACTCCTGCCGTCACTCCGGGCCAGGACCCCGTGCAATCGAATGTAATCCGTTCCCCTTACTTCTGTCAGCTGCGACACACGATTCTGAAGGAAATTTAATGTAAAGGTTAGGTGAGATTAGTAAACTGGCCCGAAGTTTCTCGGAAGCAAGACACCACAGGGCCGGCGACACGAAGCGATCTGCGCTCGACCGGTGTGTTTCTGTCTGGAGATGAGAATTCGCAGTGGCTGCGAACGAGGCTCCTGGACCTCGCTGCTTCAACAGCGCCCTATAACCGATCGTGGCCCGAAGCTCCGCCGGCGTATTTCGGAAATCCGCATGTTGCCCCAGGTGGAGGACGGCAAGCGGCACTATGTGGCGAAGGGCGAGTGGAGACTGCTGGGAAATGAAAAAGATGCGCTAAAAGCGATGGAGCCGGCCGGCCCGGAAATCTTATTGGTTGCGGGGGCTGCTACCGAATACTCCCGCCAAGCTGATGGCTTCTTAGCTACTTAGCAAAACAACCACTCCCCGGTTGCCCCTAGAGTTGCCCCAGCGCCTCATCGGCTGCCCAGATTGCGCCGATATAAGAAAGGCGCGCCCCGCAGGTGTAATCAGCACCGACGGAGCGCTAACCGAAGTCGCCTTACAGGAGGCAACATGGCTACCACCCAAAGTAGCAGTCCATCCGATTCCACTCAATTCTTTATCAAGCCTCTGCCAGTACCCGCGCATACCACGACTCTATGTCTTGGATCCTTGAACGCTGGGCGCACTTAGGCGGCAGTCAGGATTTCGGAGTTCATTCTGCCTCACCGGCCACGGGTCCCACAAGGGAACTGGATTCTTACCGAGCCGATGAAGGCCATCACCACCGCATTCAACAACATCCGTAAGCAAGCCGGCCTGCCACAATTTCGCGTCTACGACTGCCGCGTTCAGGCGATCACGAAGCTTCTTAGTAACCCTTCCGTGAGTCCCCAGGTCTCAAAGGAGATCGCCGGGCACATCTCTCAAGCGATGCAGAGCCACTATTCCATCCAGCAGTTCGACACAAAGATGGCGGCTCTCGATGCTTTGGAGCACCCCACGGTGCGCCCGCAAAACGAGCCAACGCCACCTCTCCAGCCACCAACATCAGCGGCGGTCATACACCCCGCTATTCAAGCGGAAATTGACCGCCTTAGAGCCGAGATAGCTCGCCTGGCTGATCGACAGTTCGATTCGGCCCTGCAGGAACGCTCTTCTGCGCCCAATATGCCTGATAAGCCTGCCCGTCCGAGACGCAGAAGGAAGAGCGCTAGTGGCGACCCGACGGAAGTGATCTTTCACCTCCGCCGATCAGCTAAGAACTTGATCCGCGCGAGCAGCCGATCGACAGACAAGGCTGTTGCATTGCTGATCGAAGCCGAACACCGCCGGTCTCTGGAACTCGGTACCGGTGGCACGGCCCCTACTCTCGAAGCAATCAAGGCGAAGGAGAAGGCGGAGAGATTTGCGGTTCCACCGGTCCAAACGCCTCAGCCCACAGGGGAGCATGAACAAGGGGGCGAAATTTCTGCCGTCCACCGAACGGATCGGCCCGCTGCTCGGCAGTACTCCGCCGAACCAGCTGTAACCCCAGCAATGGGCCTTCGAGAGGCAGGGAGATTTGGCTCACGGCCAAGCGAGACTGGAAGAGGAGGAAACCGAAGACCCTGGAATGCAATACGAACTACTTGCGTGCGCTACTGCGATTCTTTGGAGATATGCCGCTAAAGCAGATCCAGCCCCGATCTATCCTCGCTTACCAAACCTCCCGCTCGACGCAGGGGAAGCATCTTCCGTCAATCACGAGGTGAATGCGCTATCGCAGATTCTCAAAAGGTGTGGCCTTTGGGGTCCCATCAGGGATTACTACAGCCCGCTTCCGGAGCCAGCGTGGAAGGCGCCTAAGGTCTATACGCTGGAAGAACAGCGGCAGATCTTTGATTCCGCCAAGGATGACCCAAACCTGGAGCTTGCGGAGATTGTGTTCACGATCACGCGCAATACGAGCGCCAGTGGATGCGAGCTGCGACTCTCCCCGCTTAGATAGCCTGGACCTCACCTCAACGCCTCCGATCTTCCGGGTGACCGGCGACGTAACCAAGAACGATGTCCGCCCACGAATGATTCCCCTCAATGCAGACGCACTGGAAGCCTTCCGGCGGCCCGTGGAGAGGGCAGCCAAGCTGGGCGCGCACCTACCTGGACATCACATCTTTCCATTCAGAGTCAACAAGGCGAAATGGGACCCGAACCGGCCGGCGTCGAAAAGCTGGCTTCGCAAGCAAACCGCCCGGCTACGCGAGAGGACCGGGATTAAGCACATCAAGCCTCACACCTGGCGCCATCAGCTGTGGACCGAGATGTTGGAGCAGGGCGTTCCAGAGGAGACCGTAAAGGGCGTGATGGGATGGTGTTCTAGACGGATGATCGAAACGTATTCACACACGAGGCTTGCTGCGAAGGCAGATGCTTTAAGCTCCTCGAGAACCTTAGCCATAAGACCGCAGCGCCGCCTGCTCGTAGGAGACGAACCCCCAGGAGGAGTGCTCACAGGGGATCAGGGCAGAAAGGCGAGGCCTACCGTCGCGTAGCCAGCGGCAATCTTATCGCCTTCCCCGCGCAAAGGCTAGCCCAACGTTGAACCAGAACCACCTGCTGGGAGGCAGGAACCCAATGGACTTAGAAACCCTCACGCAAGAGACTGCCACCGTCTTCGATCCAACCTCGATTCCAGTTCCCCCGCTCCATGGCTGCGTGATTCGTCCTGAGATGCCCTTCGAGACTGCCGCTGCTACGTTCGACGAATGGATCTCAAGTCCTATTTCTCCGAATCAAGGCCGCTATCGCTCCAGGGGCACCATGCGAGATAACCGAACCAAGATAAAGGCTCTGAACAAATTCTTCGGGTCTTTGAAGCTGAGTGGGATTCATTTAGGGCATCTCCGCGAATTCCAGAACATGCGATTCTCAAACGCGCGGAACCTCTGGGCGCATCCCGCCGGCGCCAACAAGATCAACGCTGAGCTGGGCCTGCTCCTGCGCATCATGAGGCTTGGAAACGCATATACGAGCGATATTGAGAAATACTATGAACCGCTCCAAGTAGAAGAGGGCGAAATTCCGAAGGCCCTCAGTCCTGAGGAGCAGGATCGGTTCCTTGAGGTTGCAGCCTCGCGCACCGATTGGCAGGTTGTTTACTGGTATTCTCTCGTCGCCTTACACATAGCGTTCAGCTCTGACGAGATGCGCACCCTCCGCCAGGGCGACGTCAACCTGAACCACCAAATCATCGCTGTAAATCGCAAGGCTGGAAAGAATAAATTCCGTCGCCGAGAGGTTCCTATCACTGACGGGAGTTGCCTATGGGCCATCGGTAAACTCTTGGAGCGTTCCTGTCAGTTAGTCGGCGCGGCTCCAGAGCTCTACTTATTCCCTTTTCGGCTGTCTCGAAACCAGTTCAATGGCTCCTTCCACATGAGCGAGACCGGCATGCGCAAGCAGTTCGAGGCGGTCCGGGAGGCGGCCGGTGTGCCATGGTTTCAGTTCAACGGCTGGCGCCACACTGCAATCACCCGCATGGCCGAGGCCGGCGTTCCCATCGCTACCATCATGGCCCGCGCGGGCCATTGCAGCCCCAAGATGACCGCACACTGTACACACATCAGCAACCAGGCAGAGAGATTGGCGATGCAGAAGATGGGGCAAGGTAGGCAAGTGCTTTCACAGCAGGCTACGTCTCTAAAAAACAACCTAGCGCCAACCAAGTCAAAGCCACCAGTCAGCCGAACTCGAAGCGCGAAAGCATATCCAGATATGCCGCCTTATGCCGCGGACCAGGCTGCTCCCCAATCGTCAGGTCCGGATCTGACTCACCCGTCGATTCAGGCGGAGATCGCTCGCCAGGTCGAGTTGGCATTGCAAAGCCATCTTGGTACTCCCCGAACGCCCGAGAGGCGCTTGGTGCGCAGAAGGCCAATGATGCATGGGAGACGGATAGCGCGCGGTGCTATTTCTCCAAGCTCGGTGAAGCCACAAACCATGTGCTGGGAGGCAGACAATCGATGACGAATACCACTAAAATTAGTTGCCGGAAGCCGCAGCCTCTTGGATTGAAAATCAACCGTGGATGGGCGACGCTACCATCAAGGGAAGTCTTTCTTCCCACTTTTCAATCAGGGCCAAAATAGCTTCCTTCTCTGCCTGGTCCACGCTGGGATCGAGTGCACCGTTCACTACGCGGTACTCATGGTCTGCGGTCCATCTTGATTTGACCCTTTCAGCCAAACCTTGATGCCCCAACCTTGCTCGCCGTCATCGTACGAACCGCGCACATGGAAGTCTCCATAATCGTCTCTTTCAACTGTCATCTCGGCTCTTCCATTTAAACGCGTGGGTTTCGCTCTAGCGGTCGCTTAAAGCTGGCGCCCGCCGTTCATGTTGAATCGTGGGGCCCTGTCCGGGGGACACGTAAAGAGCGTACCCGCCAATCGCAAAGACAGCGACTACCATCACCGCCAGGATGCACCATACCGTCATTCGTTTCGCGCAATCAGGATTCTTAGCTGCCACCGGCGAACCTCTTTGAATGCTGTTCTAAATGGGTGCGGGTGGAGGTTGGAGGAGTGGCGTGCGGATCGATACCTGCGGCTCACATCCTATACGCTAGGACGCTGAAAGCGGATCGCGAGTGGTCTATGCGACAAATTTAGGCGAGTTGTCTCGGAAGGTACCTACTTTAAGATTCCACCACTTATCCCGGCCTTCGGTCTCCATATTGCGCACATCGCTAGACAGCGAGCCGCGCAACAGAAAATTGACCACTTGCTGAGCGGCAGGTGCCGGTTGACGGATGTTCTATTCGGTGCGGTAGAACTCTAAGTATCCGCACTGTGAACAGACAAACATCGTAACAAGTAACCCGTGCTGGCGGTTCGATGGGAAATCAACTGCCGGCGTTTCCAGCGTTAGGAATAAACTCTCGTATTCTTCCATCGGTGAACCGCACTTGGGACAGGACTTCGTGGCTTCGCTCATGCCTGCTCATACTTCATCGAAACAGTCTTTTCTCGGCTTCCCTGAAGTGACGTTCTTGATGAGCTTTAATGGTCGATCTTTCTGCCATATCTTTAGGCCAACGAACAGGCGCGAAACCTCGAACCCGCGACGGGGGAGAGTAGGTCGTTTTCCCCAGCGGCTGTCTCAGGACCTCGCGTACTGCTCCGGTGTCAGCTTGACGTAAATGCCAAGACCTTCGCTCGCCAACCCTCAGGAGGTTAGATTCTCGATGAGATCACACTCCGAATCGCGCCTGTTTCGGGGTCGTGATTTTTTTTCTGTTGAAATTCGCTGTCTAGCATCTCAAGGCACGGTTTGCGCTGAATACAGGAGACTGGAGCAACGGTATAACGCCGCTCTCAGGCGGGGGGGCCAATACGTGCGGCCTCAGGCCATAGTCCCGCCCGGCAAGGATCAGTTGGAGCGCACCAGGGTACTCAGGCAAAAAGCACTAATCGAGCGCGACGCTGCCAGCGACATCCTGTATCTGCATCGCAGCACTTGCCTATTCTGCAAGACACATGAGGCTAAGCCTGACTAAAGGCTTTGAACCCCATAGAGCTGGATCAAACAATCCCAAGATACGCGGTAAGTCCCGCTGATGACCGAAGATAATCCGCGGGCAAGCCCATTTGTTGCCCCGGCTGGCGTGCAAAGTAATAACGGCATCCTATCGTCCATGCTGGTTTGCATCGAGTGTCGCCGATTGGAATTGCGGTACGCTGCCGCTGTCCAATTGTGCGGGCGATATACAAGTTCACTAGATTCGGTTCCGCTAGAAAACGATCAATTATCGAGTGCTCTCCTAGTGCGCCAGAAGACAGCCGACCATCTCTCTCTTCATCGTCAAGATTGTCAGATTTATCAAGCTCTAAACCGCACAATTCCTCTACACTGAAACGCTTGCCCCTAGAATGTCTCCGCATCGCAAAACAGAAACGTAGACGTTAAGAAAAATGGGCTGGAAACCGTCGGCTCGCCAGCCCCCAGGCGTTAGATTCCCGAAAAAATCGACTGCGGGCTCGTCCGAGAGCGAAGAATGTGAGCTGTTGCGAACAGACGAGTCGCAGGATGGGTGCAAATATGGAAGGATGATGAAAAAGATGAGCAGGTCTAAGGAATCCGCGAGAACAACGCTTGCCAGCGTCAAAAAAGAGATGCAGAAGCCGCGATTGACGGAGTCAGTCCGCAATGATGGGAGAGACCAAGTCGCGCGCGTCGCCGAACAACCTCCAATTCGCCATGTGAAAGTGCGAGGCTCTGATCATCGACCCAGCGCGTGACAGCGCCGTAGAGAAGGCATCACCGGCGTTTTGCTGCAGCGCCTACCACGCTTGGCGGATTCAGTCGTGCAGAACCACATTGAGCAGCGATTTATGAACCCGGATGCGACCGTTGTAT
>Ga0182024_10026752_pt1 | contig 10121 bp, 4 predicted proteins | sample P32metaG_FD_120480 | JGI IMG/M metagenome (GOLD analysis project Ga0182024, IMG submission 120480) | Permafrost microbial communities from Stordalen Mire, Sweden - P3-2 metaG (Illumina Assembly) | ecosystem: Environmental > Terrestrial > Soil > Wetlands > Permafrost | place: Sweden: Stordalen...
TAAACCGGGTATTCTTAGTAAAGGCATTGCCATTCTCAAAGTTAATTTCTCCAGTCATTTGATCGAAGTTATAGCCATTGCCAGACAAGTCACTAAAGTTCCCACTAAGACGTCGCGGAAGACTTTGTAAGCTAAATAAATTCAACATTCTACCCAAACCCATCTTAGCATTAGTGGATTCACTCAAATGCGTAATCGCCCCCGCTGAAAGCTTGATAGATAATTTTCCGTATAAAGTACTAACATCTGGCTGATAAGGAGTACCCTTCCATTCAAAATTAAATTGCGCATTGCCAGCACTGCCTACTAAATTTTCTGAGGCAAACCCCCAAGCATTTAGAAAATCACTCACACTGCTAGCGCTTAATTCACCCTCAAGATTGGTGCTGGAAGATTTAGATGTTCCTTCCCACGAACCATGAGAATTAAACTTATAAACACTGGACTCTGAAGTAAAATTATCAATGGTTACGCCTTGTTTATTGGGTACCAGATTTAAAGTTACTCGTCCTAAATTTTTATTTCCAAATTTAACGTCATCACCTCTAAAATCAATTGCAGGTAATTTATTTGGATCAACTTTATCTCCAGTTGAAGTATCTGATCGATAATAGAATCTTTTAAAATCTGCGCGTACAGCTTTAGTGGTTTTATTAATTACTAATTGCCCTGCCATATCTGAATTGGTAATGTCTACCTTGAAGTCTTTTATAGTAGGTTTGGTTGGTATATTAGCTTTTAAGATCTTTCCATAATCTATTAATAACTCTCCAGAATTATCATTGGCTATATTTAATGATAGTTGTGAGTCTTTCTTTTCATTTGCTTCCTTTTTTAATGGTTGTGGCAAGTCTACTTTTAAGCCAACCAAATCCGAACTTACGACAATTTGAGTAATATCCGTAGGTGCTGAAGGCAAATTGATTTTAGCATTGTAATTGAAAGTACCAGTGATGTACTCAGGTACCTTATAGTTTGCAAACTTTTCCAAACTCACGAGATCCATCTTTCCAGCTAAATCACAAGAAAGTTGATTTTGATTTTCTTTATTTTGGACTGTTGATAAATTTAATTCTGCTGGATTATTAAAAAATATTGCCTGTAGATGTTTGCCATCTAAACCATTTTCTGTAAATTTAACCTCACCTTTAATTTTTTCTAAATTTAATTTCCATTTTGGAAGGGTTAACAACGCATCATTTAAAGAAGTCCATCCAAAAACTTTCGTGTCTTTAGGAGTTTTCAGGGGAATAGAGATAATCATTTTTACCGGAACGTTTCCTTGTAATTGCACTTGAGAAACAGCACGCCCTAATTTTTTATTCAAAGGTGTAGCTTTAAGAAAACTAAAAATATTACTTAAATCAGTCTTAAATTCTGTGCGTAAATTTAAAAATGACGGAGCGTTACTCCAAAGCGAAGCAATTTCAGCATGAGCGCCACCAATAAGCGCACCAAAAATTTTGCCATTGTTAAAATCAACTGACATAGAATTGCCAGAGAAGTTAATGTCCCCATTAACATTTTCAACTCCAGGCCAATTGGGAGCATAATTTAAATTTAAATTATGAATTTTACCGGATAATAAAAACGTACCTTTGCCATTACTAAATGGAAAGTCAGCCATATTACCCTTTAGAATGAGCTTGCCATCTTGCATTGACCCCTGGCCAAATGCATGAGCAATCCAAGAATTAAGATCCGGGTCGTTTTGTTTGATTTGTATATACTTAGCCAAATTTTTGGCGTTTAAAATTGTAAACTTGGCGTTTAAATCAATGTTAGTAGCACCATTTATAACAAAATTTGTAGAAAAGTTAGCATTTACCAAAACATCATTATTTTTTAGTAAAAGGTTTTTCCCTAAAACTTGCCAGGTGTCGTTGTTTACTTCGAAAGATAAATTTCCGGTAGTTTTTTGAAAAGCTAACGGTTGATACCACAATGCAGGAGAATTGAGAGAAACGTTTTTACCATCGAAATCCATCGCGCCAACCTTTCCATCCCAGTTTAAATGACCATTTAAATTCGAAATAGCTGGTATTGATTGCCAACCATTTAATCCGAGATGATTAAAGTTAAAATTGATAGTTAAATCTTTCAATTTATCAGAGTTTTGATGAGCTAATGCGTTTAAATCCAGCACTTCCCCTTTTAAATTTAAGTTATTTAAAATATCCGCTTTATCTTTTGGAAGTAAGTTAGCAAACAAAACCGTGAAGGCTAAATCGTGTAAATCTAAGTAGTTTGCTGACAGGGCGTTAACTACCAAATGATCTTCCGGTAAAAACCCATAATCTAGACTGAAATGCGAAGATGGCCATTTATGTTTACCTATTTGAATTATTATATTTTTGCCATTAACGGTGGTGTGATTAACATTTTGATCGTAAGTAACATTGCCATTCAAAATAGGTAGATTAAGAATATTTTTAGTTTCAGCAGACAATACTTGTAAATCTTTTAGCTCAAACTGGGATCGCACAAAATGCACTAAACCTTGGGTGACTTCCGCCCAAACCTTAAGATCACCATTACCTTGCGTAATTTGATAATTTTTCCAAGATTGACCATTAAGCCATTGTTCAAACGAAAGTTTATTAATTTCTAAATATAGCTTTGCAGTAACATGAGCAAAATCGTTTACATTACCCATCCAATTAAAATGCATAATTACTGAGGTTGCAAGGTTAGACCCTGTACTTAATTGCCCAGCAAGAGAATGTTTTTGGTGATCATTACGCAAAATAAAATAATTAATTATAAAAGCTTTATTCACACCAAGATGAGTTAAAATGTTAACGTGAATATCTTCCAGAATTAAAGCAGGTTGTGAAAAAATCCATTTAAAAGCATCATTGGCAGTTACCGATCCCCCCACAATATTATCCGTAATAGCAAATTCATCAAAACCAACAATACTAAATTTATTTTCAATTGTTTGCTTTATAGAAACATTAACTCCTGAGATTTTTAATGCTTCAAAAAATAGTTGTTTCTTAAGAAGAGTTTTCCAAAATTTAAAATTAATTTTAAATGAGGGAATATCAAAAATAGATTTATGAGTTTGCGGATCAAAAATAACTACATCATTGAATTCTAATTCTGGTTTTAAATATTGACTCCACGTAATGTGAGCAGATTTGATAGTAACAGGTTTTTTGAGCAAGCTACTTGCGATTCTTTCAAATTCAGGAATACGTTTAATCAAATAAGGATCGAGGAAGCGACTGCCACTGATTAACAAAGCATATGCTAATGCAATAATTAAAAAAATATACAAAACTAATTTAGATTTTCTTTTCCACAAAATGCCGCTCCCTTTCTCATTCTTTATCCATACTATTTGCAATTGGTAAAATGTCGTAATGTTCTTGTTTATATGAAGACTCTACCCTTAACTTAATTGGTTTAGTTAATTGTGCTTCTAGATCCGCTAACATGGTAGATTCTTCGTCGAGCAAACAATCTATCACTTCTTGTGAAGCTAAAACTAAAAAGCCAGGCCATGGATAGTTTTGGGCAATGCGTTTTAATTCTCTAAAGATTTCGTAACAAACAGTGGCAAGAGACTTTATCGAACCGCGTCTTTGACATAACGGACAAGAAACACAAAGTATATGTTCTAAAGATTCGCGCGAACGCTTGCGAGTCATTTGCACCAATCCAAGACTGGAAAGCTCACTAATTTCAGTTCTTACAGTGTCTTTAGATAATGATCGTGTAAGCGATTCTAGCAAATGATTTTTATGCAGCGGATCTGCCATATCAATAAAATCGATAATGATAATCCCACCTAAATTGCGCAATTTTACTTGGCGTGCTATTGCCTCTGCAGCTTCTAGATTGGTTCTAAAAACTGTTTGCTCAACATCAGTATTTCCTAGATAAGAACCTGTATTCACATCTATAGTGGTCATTGCTTCAGTCTGATCAAAAACCAAATGTCCGCCAGATTTTAAAAATACTTTGCGCTGCAACGATTTTTGTAATTCATCTTCTACTGAGTAAATATCAAAAATCGGTCGGTCATCTTCGTAATATTCAATGCGTTCCACTAAATCTGGAACGTAGCGTTTGGCAAATTCACGCATTTCTTCCATACTGTTTAAGTTATCCACGCGTATGCGTTCTACTTCATAACCAGCTAAATCGCGCAGTACTCGCAAAACAATTGGAATTTCTTCGTATACTAACTCACCCGCTTTCGCAGTTTTAGAACGCGAACTCACTTCTTTCCACAAAGTATTTAAAAATTCTCGATCAGATTCTAACTCTTGTTTTTCTGCACCTTCTGCAGCAGTTCTAAAAATATAGCCGCCCTGATCGCTTGGTTCAATTAAGTGAAATAAACGTTCCCTTTCATCCTCATCTACAATTTTTTGCGAAACAGCAATCTGAAATATATTGGGGGTTAAAACTAGAAATCGTGATGGTATTGTAAATTGAGTAGATAAGCGCGCGCCTTTCGAACCTAACTGATCTTTATATACTTGCACCAATAATTCTTGCCCAACTTGCAACAAATCGCGAATATCAAAAATTTCTTTATCAACCACAGTTGGAATTAAATCATGATTTCTATCGTTAGCTTTAAGAAATGCATTCTTGGTACCAGTTAAATCACTGATATGCAAAAAAGCAGATCTTTCTAAACCAATATCTACAAACGCAGCTTGAATACCAGGTAACAGACGGGTGACTTTGCCTTTATAAATATTGCCTAACAACCCTTGCTGCAAACTTCTTTCAATGTGAATTTCTTGCAAACTGCCATTATCTAATAATGCAACTCGAACTTCGCGGGGTGTGATATTAATTAAAATTTCTTCAGCCATAACTTAGATGGCCCTAAAACGACGACGAGAATCTCTAATAATACTTACCACCCAAGGCCACAATAACATACTGGTTAATGCTGGCGACCAATATAACCAGTCTGAAGGGGGTTGTCCTATAAATCCTTGGATAACAAAAATAATAAATAAATAAAGTAAAACTAAAGCAAAAACAGTAAGACCTTGTTGCAACAGCGGATACATCAATAATTGAGTATGCATTCTGGCAACGATATAAGCCACAATTCCAAAACCTAAAGCATGTTCACCCAATAACGTACCATTCAAGACATCCAAAACAATGCCCAACCCCCAAGCTGTTCCCACGTTAATTCGATGAGGTGCTGACATAATCCAATAAATAATGAGCATGAGCACCCAGGCTGGCCTTAACCAAACAGTCCAATCTGGCATGGGTAACAAGGTTAGAATAATCGCGACTAAGAAACTAAGTGGAATGATGAACCAACTATATGAATTATCCATTGTCCACCGCATTCTTTGGATGCACTAAATTTTCTGCAGGAGTTGCACGAGAAGGCCATACTAATAAAACTTCTCGACTGCGATCTAAGTGTGCCGCGGGTTCCACAACAATCGTTGCAAATTGCAAACCCGGATTTCTAATTATCGAAGAAACTTTGCCAACAGGATATCCTTCAGGAAAGTTTTGTCCAAGACCAGAAGTTAATAATATATCTCCTTCGGCAATATCAACGGTTTGTGGCACATTAGCCAAACGCAGCTTGCCGGTATAACCGTCACCTACCGCAATTGCCCTCACGCCATTGCGCGCATCCTGAACGGGAACACCACTACGTGGATCGTTAATTAAAAGTACACGACTGCTTAAGGGATCTACCTGAATTAACTGACCCATAACACCATTAGCATCCAAAACTGGTTGCCCAACATATAAACCGTTGCGCAAACCTTTATCCACAATTACCTGATTAACATATGGCTCTGTATCTATGGAAAGAAGCTGGGCAATAAGTAATTTACCTTGAATCTGAGCAGTAGATCGCATTAAAGCTTTTAATTCATTGTTTTCTGCTTCGATTGCGAGCTGCCGCTGCATCTGAGCTTTCAATAATAAACGTTCGTCCTTGAGATGGTTATTTTCACGAATTAACTGATCTTGGGTACGAAGGATGCTACTAAAACTAGCCGCCACCCTCAAAGGCCAGCTTACCGCATATTGCAATGGGGCTAATGGCAATGATAGGGTCTTGCGGATCTCTAACAGCCCATTGGCACGCTTATCAAATACCATTAGGACGATAGCAAGCACAGTCAAAATAAACAGGCGTAATCCTAACTGTGATCCTTTAGAAAATAAGAATCTGATGACTCTACCCTCGTAAACATTGAAGTTTTAGCGTGAAAAATCTCAACTATTCGCGTGAGAGAAATTCCATTCCAATAGTATCAACCACTTCAAGTGCTTTACCACCCCCACGAGCAACGCAAGTTAAGGGTTCATCAGCGATAATCACTGGTAAGCCAGTTTCTTCCATAAATAATCGATCGATATTGCGCAATAAAGCACCGCCTCCGGTTAATACCATACCGCGTTCTGCAATATCTGATGCTAATTCTGGTGGGGCTTGTTCTAATGCTGCTCTTACAGCGCCTAAAATGCCTGATAATGGTTCTTGTAATGCTTCAAGGATTTCATTGCTATTTAAAGTTAAGCTTCTTGGAATACCTTCAGCTAAATTACGTCCACGTACTTCCATTTCACGTACTTCATTCGCAGGATAAGCCGATCCAATTTCATGCTTAATGCGTTCTGCAGTGGATTCCCCAATCAAAATACCGTAATTGCGACGTACATAGCTAACAATAGCTTCATCAAATCTATCACCCCCAATACGTACAGAGGCTGAATAAACAATACCGCTTAGGGAAATGATAGCTACTTCTGTAGTACCACCACCGATATCAACCACCATAGATCCACGTGGCTCATCCACTGGCATGCCAGCACCCATAGCAGCAGCCATTGGTTCTTCTAATAAATAGACTTCTCTAGCACCCGCAGAAATAGCAGATTCACGTATAGCGCGTCTTTCAACCTGAGTAGATCCACAAGGTACGCATACCAATACTCGTGGGCTAGGACGCAGAAAACGGTTTTCATGCACTTTGTGAATGAAGTGTTGCAGCATTTTTTCAGTAACATAGAAGTCTGCGATAACGCCATCTTTCATTGGGCGAATAGCAGTGATATTGCCAGGTGTGCGGCCCAACATCAGCTTAGCTTCACTACCTACAGCTGCGACATGTTTTTGACCACTAGAGGACCCAGGGGTTAAACGAATGGCAACAACCGACGGCTCATTTAGTACTATCCCTTTGCCCCTTACATAAATGAGTGTGTTGGCTGTACCTAGGTCAATAGATAAATCATTAGAAAAGTATCCACGTAGTTTTTTCAACATATAATTATAACTTCCTTAATATTTTAAATTAGGCTAATAAGAGAATTCTAATGGATAAAAAATAAAGTGGCCACAACATTAGGTGGTGCAACCTATTTTTTGGTTGTCGCGTTGAACAGCATCTAAGGTTTCTTGAGCACTTAAGATGGTATCGACTGGGTCGGTTGGATAGTCAGGTACAACAATCGTGTTATTACTTTTATCTTGAGGTTGGGTGGTATTGCTAACAGTACCTCCGCTAGCAAATCCGCTTAAATCTGTATTGGTAAAGGTAACAGGTTGGCCATTAATTAACACAGTATTGCCACCCATAAAGAAGCCCGAACCACTAGCACTACCACCATTAGTATTGTAGTTATTAAAACCGCTAGAATCGATAGGGTCGTTAATCAAAATATGACCATTGGGTAAAACTTGTAACACGCTATGCGATGGTAAATTGATGGTGCTATTACCATTACCAATAGCAGTTTCGGATCCGCTAACATTAACCTGTCCTAAAATATTAAGCGTTCCATTATTCGCCATTAAGGTTAAATTTCCGGTACCAGCAATGCCATTGAAGGTAAGGCTACCATTGACACTATCGAAGGTAGTATTTTGATTAATAGTTATGGGCTTGTTATAGGTTTGATTACCAGTTGTTTGAACATTAGTACCAAATACACTTACCGGTCCATTAAAAGTCATGGAATTAACCGTACCGGAATTGAATAACAATTGATCATTACCAGTTCCTCCATTGATAGTCCCAACCGTACCGCCGTTTAAGCGATAAGTATCGCCATTATTGTCTCCATTAATAGTACCGACAGAACCCCCACTTTGAATAAAGAAATCAACTCCATTCGGGCCGCCAGATAAAGTATTAATATTGATACCGGAATTAACGCTAGTTACACCTTGTAAGCCCGGGTTACCCAAATTAATTATTTGCCCAAAATTAGAAAATGAGTGAGCTGTAGTTGTTGGACCGGTGGAAATAGAACCAGAGGTGCTGGTAGTGTAACTTACAGAATAACCACTGATTTGGTTACCACTAACATCACTGCCACCAATATAATTATTAATGTTAGTAAAAGTTCCACTAATGTTTGTTCCGGTACCTGTAGTTGGATAATCATCTATTATGATTATGGGTATAGATAAGGCACTATAATCCAATGTGCTATTAGTATTGAATGCACTACCAGATCCATTTAGAAGTCCTCCATCAATGTTGCCAGAAATACTGCCTCCGGGTAAAAAAGCAAATACGTTGCCAGGCGCAGTATAACCACCAATTAAATTCCCGAAGCTTTGGAAGCTAACATTACTATTAATGGTTCCAGTATCTGGGCCGGTAATATTCCATTGATTAACTAATTGAATTGGACCAGTTAAAGTATTGCTTGCACTACCACCCACAAATTGTTCGATACCAGTGAAGTTCGCAAATGAAGTACCAGAAACGCCGGCGATACCAGTAGCGATACCTCTATTTAAATTAGCTAAATCTACTAAACTAATATTTACTGGGGTCGTGTATGCAGAATAATCTAATTTATCATTTACACCGCCACCAGTAATTTCACCAGCTAATGTTGCTCCATTACTAAAAGTAAATACATTACTAGATCCGGATGCAGAGGTTAAACTCTCGATATTGGTAAATCCTACACTGTTAACACTACCTTGATTGGCAGCGGTGATACTCCAATTGTTAGTGGAAGCGCCTGCTGTAATGGTATTGGAAGTACCTGCAGAACTACCCTTCAAAGTACTGATATTGACAAATCCAAAATTAATGCCTTGAGTTGCAGTATTAGGATTAGTAAGTAAATTAGGATTAGCAACTAAATCAAAACTGGTGGTGCCGGTTAATGCACTCATATCCACTGTAGCCGTACCACTACCACCATTTATGTAATTGATACTTCCACCAGGTTGACTGATAGAAACAAAAGGTTCGAAGGTAAAGGCGTCAGTTCCACCGCCACCAATCAATGTATTCATACCACTAAAATCACTACCATTCAAACTACCGGCAGCGCCTGCATTTAAGATCCAAGCATTGATAGCATTCGGTCCAGTTAAAGTACTGCCATTGCCACTAATCAAGCCCTGCGTTCCAGTTCCACCAAAACTAAAACTATCTGCATGAGTTGCAATCACATTATAAATATTAGAAAAATTATAAGTATTCAATCCAGCAATTAATTGACCTGCGTTATTTGCATTAGCATTAGTGTCATAATTTTTACCGAGAGACCAAGTTACATTGGCTAAATTGGGACTAGTTAATTTACTACCACCAATTGCGGATCCTTGTAAGTCAAAAATATTAGTGAATTTATTAATGATAATAGAAGTACCAGCTAAATTAGTTACTTGTGGGAAAGAATTATCTAAATTAAACCAAACACCCACACCGTAATCAGTGAAACTAAGAATTTCTTTTCCAGCGCCACCGGTAATTGCGTTAAGAGTACCACCAGAATTAATAAAATAAGTATCCCCCATGCCACCGCCAGTGATTTGCGGAAAGTTTGTAAATGCTAAAGAATTTAAAGGAAGTCCAATAGCGGTATAAGGAGCTACAGAATCGGTGGTACCAATGTTCCAAACATTATTAGAGCTAGGACCGGTTAAAGTGCTATGAGTATTACTATTACCATCAACCTCAGAAATATTATCTAAATCAGCTGTGTAACCAGTTATTTGATACCCATGATTAGTGGAAGCGACATTACCCACGGTTAAATTTAAGATGCCTGAAAGCCCGGATAAATCCAAAGTATTATACCCAGCACCGCCATTAATTGTGGTAAATGTAGCTCCATTGGCAATATGGAAA
>Ga0182024_10026753_pt1 | contig 10121 bp, 7 predicted proteins | sample P32metaG_FD_120480 | JGI IMG/M metagenome (GOLD analysis project Ga0182024, IMG submission 120480) | Permafrost microbial communities from Stordalen Mire, Sweden - P3-2 metaG (Illumina Assembly) | ecosystem: Environmental > Terrestrial > Soil > Wetlands > Permafrost | place: Sweden: Stordalen...
CCGCGTGAACGTCGAGAAATCCGAATACCGCAGCTTGATCTGCACCGTGCGCGCGTACAGCCGGTGATCGCGCAGCCGCCGCGCGACCATTTCCGAAAGCCTCACCAGCATCGCGTCGATTCTCGCCGCATCGGCCGTGTCGACCGAAAAGGTATTTTCGTGGCTGATCGATTTCGGATTGCCGCCGCCCGACTCCACATCCGCGACTTCTTCATCGAACCAGCCGCCCGCGTCTTCGCCGCGCGCCTTGCCCGCGAGCGCGAGCCCCCATTTCCCGAATCGCCCTTCCAAAAACGCGTCGTCGAGCGACGCGAGATCGCGCACCTTGCGAATCCCGCACTCGTGGAGATGGCGCTCGGTGACTTTGCCGACGCCGGGGATTTTGCGCACATCGAGCGGACCGAGAAACCGCGCCTCCTGCCCAGGAACAATCCACAAAACGCCGTTGGGTTTGGCTTGATCCGACGCGATTTTCGCGACTAATCTCGAGCTCGCCGCGCCGATCGAGTTGTTGAGCTTCGTCGCGGTCTTGACTTCATCGTGTAAACGATGCGCGGCCGCGAGCGGACGCCCGTGCAGCCGCTCGGTACCGGTCATGTCGAGATACGCCTCGTCGATCGACGCCATTTCGACGCGCGGAGAGAAGCGTTTGAGCACCTCGTAAACTTTGTGCGAGTATTCGACGTAACGCTCGCGATGGCCGTCGACGAAAATCGCCTGCGGGCAGAGCTTGTAGGCGGTGCGCAGCGGCATGGCGGAGTGAACCCCGAACTTGCGCGCCGCGTAGCTCGCCGCCGAAACCACGCCGCGTTCGTTCGGCCGTCCGCCGACCACCACGGGCTTTCCCTTGAGCTCCGGATCGAACAGCTCTTCGACCGATACAAAAAAAGCATCCATGTCGAGATGAAAGTAGCTTCGCATTCAGGAGAATCGGCGCCTATACTAGATGGTAATGAAATACCTGATTCTCATTGTGCTGGTGATTCTGGGCGTGGGTCTTGCAATCGCGAGAAGCAATCGTTCCACGACCGCGAGCGCGCCTCAGCAAGGGCAGATTGCGCCCGATTTCACGCTGCCTTCGCAAGACTCGGCGGCGGTGAGCTTGAAGGATTTCCGGGGCAAGTGGGTGGTGCTGTATTTCTATCCGAAGGACGGCACGCACGGCTGCACCATTGAAGCGCACAATTTCCAGCGCGATCTCCCGAAGTTCGAAGCGGCCAACGCGGTGATCCTCGGCGTCAGCGTCGACAACGCCGGCAGCCATCAGAATTTCTGCACCAAAGAGGGGCTGACGTTCAAGCTGCTGGCCGATACCGATAAGACCGTTTCGCGCGAATACGGATCGGTGATGAACCTGATGGTGACCAAGATCGCGGCGCGCAATACGTTTTTGATCGATCCTCAAGGCAGAATCGCGAAGGCGTGGATCGGAGTCGAGCCGAACCGGCACAGTGAAGAAGTGCTGGCCGCGCTCGCCGAGGTGAAACCGAAAGCGTAGAGAAGTTTGAGGAGTCCGCCAACTGAGAGGAATCCCCGCGTCGGGACACTTTGCTACCATGAGGCACAGGTAATGGACCCGACGCTCCAGGTGATGCTTTCGATTTCGGTGCCAACGCTGGCGGTGCTGGTCGGGATTTTGATCAACAACAGCCGCTTAGGCGATTTGCGCAACGAGATGAACACGCGTTTCGACATCTTGGATCGGCGTATGGATCAACGCTTTGACGACATGAAGGAGATGTGGCGCTCGGAGCTGCATCGCGTCGAAGAAGTCCTGGACGCGCGGCTAAAGCACCTCGAAGAGCGATAAGATCATTCGGAAAGCGGGCGACGGCTCCGCCTGTAGTTTGAAAATCAGGTGAGACGAGCTACGATCACTCGTGGCCAGCCAGCCAGATCCGGAATCACTTCAATCTCGCTCCAGCCATCGAGCATTCGCCGAACCGCATCCGCCGATTTGTAGCCCAACTCCATCACCAGCCATCCCTCGGGCTTCAATAACCGCGCGGCCTCGGGAATCAGCCGGCGATAAATCTCCAAACCGTCCGCGCCGCCGTACAAAGCGACTGCCGGTTCGTAATCCCTCACTTCGCGCTGGATGGTCGACACGTCGCTCTCGGGAACATACGGAGGATTTGAAACCACCAGATCGAAGGACCCGCTCGCGATTCCGGCCGCGAGATCACAAGCAACAAACCTCACCGACGCATTCAACCCCCGCGCGTTCGCCAACGCGACTCGCAGAGCCGCCAGCGAAATATCGGTCGCGATCACGCGCGCGTCGGTTTCAAGCCCCAGCGTCACCGCAATCGCACCCGAGCCTGTGCCGATGTCGAGGATCGACCGAGCGTCTTTTTTGTGAACCACGGACCGCGCGATTGCGGCTTCGATCACATGCTCGGTTTCAGGACGGGGAATCAGAACGTCGGGGCTTACCCGGAATTCGCGCCCGTAGAACTCCTGGCGGCCGGTGATGTACTGCGTGGGCTTGCCTTGAATTCGTTCGTGGAGATAGCGCCCGTAGTGAATCCACCAGACCTCACGCAATTCTTCGTCGAAATGCCCGAAGAGCCACGCGCGCTCGCAGCCGATTGCGTGTGCCAGCAGCACTTCAGCCGTCAGCCGCGGCGCTGCGATCTTCGCGTCCTCGAGTAGTTTTTGACCCTGGAGAATCGCGGCGCGAAGATCCATGTGCGCCGGCTGCGTTACGCCGCTTCGCCCTGCTCTTTCAACTTTTCGGTCTGGTAGAACTGCGTCAGCGCCTCGATGATCTGCTCCAGTTTCCCTTCCATCACCTGGTCGAGCTGATGCAGCGTCAGGCCGATGCGATGATCGGTGACGCGATTCTGCGGGAAATTATACGTGCGGATCTTCTCGCTGCGGTCGCCGGTCCCCACCATGCCGCGCCGCTCCGCCCCGATCTTTTCGTTCTGCTTCTCGAGCTCCAGTTCATACAGGCGCGACCGCAGCACGCGCTCGGCTTTCGCGCGATTCTTGATCTGCGATTTTTCGTCCTGGCAGGAAACCACCAGACCGGTCGGAAGGTGCGTGAGGCGAACCGCCGAATAAGTGGTGTTCACGCTCTGCCCGCCGGGTCCCGACGAGCAAAATGTGTCGATGCGAACGTCTTTCGCCTCCAGCTTGACCTCGACTTCGTCGGGCTCGGGCAGCACCGCGACGCGAATTGCGGAGGTGTGCACGCGGCCCTGCTGCTCGGTTTCGGGAACTCGCTGCACGCGATGCACGCCGCCTTCGTATTTGAGCTGGCTATAAACTTTATCGCCGCTGATCAGCGCGGTGACTTCCTTGAGGCCGCCCACGGCCGATTCGCTGGTCGAGGTCACTTCCACTTTCCAGCGGCGCAGCTCGGCGAATCGCGAGTACATGCGAAACACTTCCGCGGCGAACAGAGTGGCTTCGTCGCCGCCGGTGCCCGCGTGGATTTCGAGCACCACGTTCTTCTCGTCGTTGGGATCTTTCGGAAGCATCAGAAACTTCAGCTCTTCTTCATATCGCGCGAGCAGCGGCGTAAGCTGCGCGACCTCATCTTCCGCCATCGCGCGCATCTCCGCGTCCGATTCGGCGAGCATCGGGCGCGCTTCTTCAAGCTGCCGGTTCGCCGATTTCCATTGGCCGTATTTGCTGACAATGTCGGCCAGATCGTTGCGAGCCTTGGCGATTTTGCGATACTGCGCGGGATCGCTGATGATGGCCGGATCGGTCATCTGCCTGGTCAACTCGTCGAATTGCCGCTCGCTTTCGTCGAGCCGTTGTCTGTATTGCATTCGCGGACTCAGGCGATGATCAGCTCGCCGCCCTGTTTTTCTTCAAGCGCCATGGCGCCCTCAAGCGCGTGAATGGCGACGGCCGCCTGCGAATCGTCAGGCGGCTTGGTGGTGATCCGCTGGAGCCACAACCCCGGCATCGAGATCGCCGCGAACAGCGTGCCCGGGTGCTTCGCCGCAAAGCGAATCACTTCGTAGCTCACGCCCGCGACCAGCGGCAGCAGTGCGATGCGGATCAGCAGGCGCGGCCAGAATCCATGAATCGGCAGCAGCGGATAAAACAGGAAGGAGATCCCGATGACCACCGCCAGAAAATTCGTCCCGCAGCGGGGATGGAAGGTTTGAAACACCTGCGCGTTCTCGATCGTCACCGGCTTCCCCGATTCGAAATTGAAGACGACTTTGTGCTCGGCGCCGTGATACTGAAACACCCGGCGGATTTCCTTCAATCGCGAGAGCAGCAGCAGATATGCGAGCAGAATGACCGCTCGAATGCCGCCGTCGAGAAAATTCGTCGCCGTGAGGCTCGAAAGCGCTGGAACATGCGCGCCGATCCGGGTTGCCAATACCAGCGGCGCGAACTTGAACACCAGCAGGAACACGCCCAGCATCATGACGATCTGGGCGGTCATCATGCCTGAGGAAATCTCCACGGGCTTTTCGCCCGCGGCCTGCTTGCCATCGTCGAGCGCGGCGTTTGCCGAGAATTTCAACGCCTGGACGCCCAGCGTCATGGCCTGCCCGATGGTCCCTAACCCACGCAGAATCGGCAACTTGAAGATCGGATAGCGTTCCGACATCCGATGCACCGGCTGTCGCTCGGTGATCAACTGGCCATCTGGTTTGCGGACCGCGACGCAGTAGCTGTGCGGAGCGCGCATCATGACGCCCTCCATCACCGCTTGCCCGCCAATCAGGGTTTCTTCGCCTCCTTCGAGCAAAGGCAGCATCTGCATGTGCGCCGAAAGGCGCAAAAATCTTGCGGTAGAACGTGCAATTGACAAGTTTAGACTTCCCCTTTGATTATAACGTGAGGTAAGCTTGCAACGTTAGGTAGGTTTCAAACACCTTCCTATCGTTGGTCCCGATTTGGATTGGATTGGTAGAGATCATCTGGAGGATCTATCATGAAGCTGCTTTTACGTCAGACGTGTTTCGCCGCTCTCGCGTGCGCCTTTCCAATGGCTGCGTGGGCGGACGTCAGCGGTACTCAAACCCTGCAAGCCAACACTAATTTCAGTTTCGATACCGGCGCCACCGTCGCGTCGGGCGGCGACGTTGCTTGGACTGGGAGTCAGCTGAGTTTCGTCGGTAGCGCGAAGGGCGGGAGTCTCGCCGCTTTGGGTCTCTCGGGTACTTCCGGCTTCACCTCCGCGACTCAAGCGGTATTGCAAGCGCTGGCCTCTTTCGCCTCGACCACTCCCATCCCTGCGAGTGCTCTCTCGGTCGGAACGATCGTCGGCCTCAGCACCAACGGCGGCAATAGCGCGAAGTTCCTGGTGACGGCCGTCAGCGGAACGTCGATCACCTTTCAATACACCACTTACGAGTCCGGCGTTTCTACCCCGCCCACCGGACCGACGGTCACGGGACTGGCGAACAACTATAGCGGCACTCCCCTCGGCTTCGCTAACTCCGGAATCGCTCAGGGGAGTCTGTTTGTCATTTACGGCACGGATCTGGCCACCTCGACCACCGCGGTTCTGCAAAATACCTTGGTCGGCCTTCCGACGCAGCTAAACGGCGCCAGTGTTACGGTTACGGTCGGCGGCACTGTCGTTCACCCGGGACTCTACTACGCGACCGCCACGGCGATCGCCGCCGAGCTTCCCTCCACCACGCCCGTCGGTACCGGCACGCTAACGGTGAGCAACGGCACCACCAGCGCAGCCTTCACCTTCCAAGTGGTGGCAAGCGCCATGGGATTGGATACCTACTATGGGACCGGCAGCGGATTGATCGTGGCGACCGATCCTTTGAATAACGCCGCTTTGATCACTTACACGAATTCCGCCAAGCCCGGGAACACTTACACGCTGTGGGGCTCGGGTTTGGGCGCCGATACGGCGGACAGCGACACAGTCTTTACCAGTACGCCTCACGCGAGCAGCACACCGTTTGCGCTTTACGTCGGCGGGCAACTGGCGACCGTCAGCTATAAGGGTTCCTCGGGGTATCCGGGGGTAGATATAGTCAACTTTGTGGTACCCACAAACGTCACGCCGGGATGCTACGTTTCGGTGATCGGCATCAGTAACAGCGATTCCATCACCAATTCCACCTCGATACCGATTGCCGTCGGAGGAGGCGTATGTACCGACTCGGAATTCGGCATCAACGGGAACCAGATTTCAACGCTGAGCGGCCAGAGCACGGTTTCGTCCGGAGGCGTTTTTGTCGAGCAGAGCACTTCAAACCTCGCCGGCACCAACCAGACTGCCGCTGAGGCCTTTGCGACGTTTAACCGGGTCACGAGCGCGAGTTACGGCTCGGGCAGCGGAGTGGCATCGATCGGAAGCTGCACCATCAGCGAGTCAACTAACGGCGGGGGCGGCACTTCCACTGTGACAGGGCTTAACGCGGGGACCATCACCGTCACCCAGCCATCCGGAGGTCCGGTCACCTTGACTTCGGTGCCGTCGGTTGCGGGCGATTATTTCGCGCAGCTCGCGACGATTCCTCCGACAGGCGGAACGTTTGTCTTCACGGGCGGCGGCGGCACGGACGTCGGGCCGTTCACGGCGACGGTGAACTTCCCGAATCCTCTGCTGGTCTGGACCAATCAGAGCGCGGCCGCGGCGGTCACGCGCGCGCAGGGACTGACCGTTAACTGGACCGGGGGCGCCGCGGGTTCCTATGTGATCATCAGCGGGTCGTCTTCGAATGCGAACGCGACCGGTTTCTACACGTGCCTTGCCCCGGTCGCGGCGGATACGTTTATGGTCCCGTACTACATACTGTTGGGCTTACCGGCTGGCACCGGATCGACCGAGGTGGGAAACAATACCAGTTACGGCACGTTTGCGGCGACGGGGATCAGTTCGGGAGTCACCTACGGCGGCCTCGCGTTCGCGGTAACTACGACCTACAACTAGACCATTTTCAGCGTTCTTGTAGACCAATGTGGGGCGGACGCCCTCGTCCGGAGCCCGGCCCCCTGGCCGGTCTCATGGCTTGACCAGGGGGGTCGCGCGCGGGTCAGGGGACCCGCCCCACCTGGGCCGCTGATCTACGTTAACTTCGAAACTGGTCTAACGCCCGAAAATAAAGCGCCCGCGGCGGGGATCCGACCCGCCGTGGAGCACGCCGTCTTTGGTCAGAATCACGACCGGCGACGAGGCATTGCTCCAATCGCCGCCGATCAGCACCTTGTGTCCCAGCGTCTCGAGCGCGGTCGCGGTCGCGGTCGGCATGCGGCCTTCCAGGCTCACGCGTCCGGGCGTGAACTGATGAAATGCAAACGACGTGTAGAAGTGCTCCGTCTGGAAGCGCGGCGCCTCGACCGCCTGCTGCGGCGTCATTCCGAACTCGAGGATGTTGAGCAGGACCTGAATCAGCGCCTGGTCCTGATTGTCTCCGCCGGGCGTTGACATGGTGATGTAGAGCTCGCCGTCTTTCGTTACGATCATCGGGCTCAGCGTCACGCGCGGGCGTTTGCCGGGAGCGACCTGGTTGGCGTGGCCGGGCGTCATGACGAAGGAGTCGCCGCGGATGGAAAGCGGAATTCCGGTGTCGCCGGCGATCACCGAAGGCAGCCATGCGCCGCTGGGCGTCGCTGAAAATCCGATGCCCCAATGATCGATCACGTCGACGCAAGTGGTATCGTGCGCATTCGACGGCCCCGCGCCGCCGGTCGCGGGAGCGGAAGCGCCGAGATTGCCGGGACGGCTCTCCATCGAAGCGTGCGCCGGATCGATCAGCTTGCGCCGGTCCGCCGCATAGGATTTCGAGAGCAGCGTCTCTTCGGGAATCTTGCTGAACTTCGGATCGCCGTAATAGCGATCGCGGTCGGCGAAGGCGAGCTTCACGGCTTCGAGCAAGGTATGCAGATACTGGGGGCTGTTGTGGCCCATGGCTTTGAGGTCGTAGCCTTCGAGGATGTTCAGCGCCTCCAGCGTGACCGGCCCCTGCGTCCAGAATCCCGGCTTGTTGATGGTATAGCCGCGATAGGTGGTGGTGCGCACATCGTCGGTCTCGGCCTTGAAATTGGCCATATCGGCGTAGGTGAGGGGGCCGCCGTTGGCCTCATTGAAGTCGGCGATGCGTTTGGCGATGGATCCTTTGTAGAAATAATCGTGGATCGCGCGGATTCTGGCGACGCGATCACCGTGGGCCTGTTTTTCGGCGTTCACCATCTCGCGCAGCGTGCGCGCGAGATCCGGGAAATGCACGATTTCACCCGGTTTCGGCAGGTTTCCGCCCGGAAAATAGAACTTTTGTGAAGTGGGAAGAAAGCTCAAAACGCGCTGGTTCGCGAGCAGCGTTTGCGAAAAAATTTCGGGAATCGGAAATCCGTCGGCGCGTTCGATCGCCGGCTCGGCCACTTTGGCGAACGGCATCGTGCCGTATTTTTCGAGCGCGAGCAGAAGGCCGTCGACCAAGCCGGGCGTGATCGCGGCTCGAATACCGGCGCCGGGGATGGGTGGGTAGGTGATGGGGTCTTCCCAAGGCTCGGCCTTGCGGTGCGCGAAGAAATCCGGGGTGGCTTTGGCGCCCGCGACGCCGACTCCGCTGATCACGATCACGGGTTTGCCGGGCAGCTTGATCAACAGCGGCACCTCGCCGCCGAGCCCGATGTGATCCTGCTCGGTGACGGTGGCGGCCAGCACAGCGGCGACGCCCGCGTCGACGGCATTGCCGCCCTGTTCAAGAATGCGATAGCCCGCCTCGACCTCCATGCTGTTGCCGGCGCCGATCATCTCGCGCGTGCCGCGGACGGCCGGGAACATGGTCCGATCCTGCGGCATGGCCGGGGCTGCGAAGAGCGCGAACAGGCACGGCGGCGCTATTAGGCGCGATAGTTTCATACGAATATCGTCTCATTTTTCTTACACTTTCGGTATCGGTGCGCGGCGCTCGCGTGGCGCCGGTGTATAACATGAATAACCAAATGATTCTGCTCGATGGGTCCAGCTTGACGTTGAAGGAGGTGGGGATGATCGCACGCGGGGAGGAAACCGCCGGTATCGCGCCCGCGGCGGTCGCGGCGATGCGAAAATCGCGCGCGGTGGTCGAGCGGCTGGCGACTGGCGACGCACCGGTCTATGCAGTCAACACCGGCGTAGGATTGCTCGCCGACGTGCGGGTTTCGCCGGGCGATCTCGAAAAACTTCAGCGCAACGTGGTGCGATCGCATGCCGCCGGCGTGGGCGAGCCGCTGGGACGGGCGGAAACGCGCGCGATGATGCTGATTCGGGCGAACGGGCTCGCTAAGGGATTCTCGGGAATCCGTCCGGTGGTCGCCGAGCGGCTGTGCGATCTGCTGAACGGGCAAGTGACGCCGGTGGTTCCGGCGCGCGGAAGCGTCGGCGCAAGCGGAGATCTGGCGCCGCTGGCGCACATGGCGCTGGTGCTCGCGGGCGAAGGAGAAGCTGAGTTCGACGGCGCGCGCATGCCTGGAGCGGAGGCGCTGCGGCGCGCGGGAATCGAGCCCATCGAGCTGCAATCGAAAGAGGGAATTTCGCTGCTCAACGGCACGCAGGCGATGTTGGCGGCCGGCTCGCTCGCGCTCGAGCAATCCGAAATGCTCGCGCGCGCGGCAGACGTGGCCTGCGCCATGTCGCTCGACGCGCTGAAGGGCACGCCGCGCGCCTTCGATCGCCGGATTCACGAGATCCGGCCGCATCCCGGGCAGCGCGAATCGGCCGCGAACCTGGAGCGGCTGCTCGAAGGCAGCGAGATTCGCGAATCGCACATTGCGTGCAGGCGCGTGCAGGACGCCTACTCGCTGCGCTGCGCGCCGCAGGTGCATGGCGCGGTGCGCGACACGCTCGCCGAAGCGCGCCGGGTTTTCGAGATCGAGCTGAACTCGGTGACCGACAATCCGCTGGTGATCGGCGAGGAAATTATTTCGGGCGGAAATTTTCACGGGCAGCCGCTGGCGTTTGCGCTGGATTACCTGGCGATCGCGCTGACCGCGCTCGCGGGCATCTCGGAGCGGCGCGTCGATCGGCTGGTGAATCCGTCGCTCAACGAGCATCTGCCCGCGTTTCTCGCGGCGGACCCGGGTCTTGAATCGGGCTTCATGATGATTCAGGTGACCGCGGCGGCGCTGGTCGCCGAGAATCGCGTGCTGGCGAATCCGGCGTCGCCGGGATCGATCACCACCAGCGGAAA
>Ga0182024_10026754_pt1 | contig 10121 bp, 9 predicted proteins | sample P32metaG_FD_120480 | JGI IMG/M metagenome (GOLD analysis project Ga0182024, IMG submission 120480) | Permafrost microbial communities from Stordalen Mire, Sweden - P3-2 metaG (Illumina Assembly) | ecosystem: Environmental > Terrestrial > Soil > Wetlands > Permafrost | place: Sweden: Stordalen...
CGCCGGTTGATCGTGCGAATCAAAGGCTGCCCCCGGCTTGCTTTTTCTTCGCTCATGCCGCGAGCTTACCGCGCGGCACTCCATTTTCAAGAACAAAATCGAAGAGGTTTTCTCACAGCTTCATGAAGCAAAGGTGCGCAGGATGAGGCACCCGGAAAGTCAAAGGCACCCAGCTAAAGCTGGCCGCTACAGGGTCAAAAGAAAAGTCGAAGGAAAGAGCACAGGCAGGATTGCCTATGCTACGCGCGATTCAGGAGGCTTTTTCTTCGGCGGCGGCGACGAATTCGGAGTAGGGTCCTTTGAAGTCTTCGATTTTATTAGAGTGGAAATGCCAGATGCGAGTGGCGACTTCGTCAATTACGTCGTGGTCGTGGGTGACCAGGAGGACTGTGCCGTCGTATTTCTGGAGCGCGATGTTGAGGGCGTTGATGGACTCGAGGTCGAGGTGGTTGGTGGGCTCGTCGAGGACGAGGAAGTTCGGTTTTTGCAGCATGAGGCGGCAGAAAATCAGGCGGGCGGATTCGCCGCCGGAGAGCGCGGCGGTTTGCTTGAGGGCTTCTTCGCCGCTGAAAAGCATTTGGCCGAGGACCGCGCGCAATTCTTCCTGCGTGGCCTGGGGTTTGAATTGATGCAGCCACTCGATGGCGTTCATGCCGTGAGTGATGGATTCGCTGTGGTCTTGCGCGAAATAGCCGACGGCGACGTTGTGGCCCCAGATGACTTGGCCGCCGTCCACGGGGAACTGGCGCTCGGAGTCGTCAATGTAGCCGGTGGCGTTGCGCAGCAGGGAACGGAGGAGCGTGGTTTTGCCGGTTCCGTTGCGGCCCATGAGCGCGATTTTTTCGCCGCGCGCGACACTGCCGGAAAAAGACGCCCAGACTTTTACGCCGTCGTAGGATTTGGCGATGCTCTTGATTTCGAGCGGATGACGGCCGGAATGCTGGTCCATCTGAAAACGGATGTAGGGACGCGCGATGTTGGAGCGGGCTAGCTCGGTGGTCTGCAGGCGCTCGACTTCTTTTTTGCGCGAGGTGGCTTGCGCGGAACGGGTGCCGGCGGAAAAGCGCGCGATGAATTCGTTGAGTTGCGCGATTTTCTTTTCGCGCTGGGCGTTTTCGGATTCGATGCGCGAGCGGATGGAGGTTTTGGCCATGACCATGTCGTCGTAGCCGCCGTTGTACATGATCACGGTTTCGTAGTCTATGTCCGCGATGTGGGTGCAGACGCTATTCAGAAAATGGCGATCGTGAGAGATGACGATGAGGACGCCTTCGTATTCGAGCAGGTAGTCCTGCAGCCAGTGAACGGAATCGAGGTCCAAGTGGTTAGTGGGTTCGTCGAGAAGAAGGGCAGGCGGGCTGCCGAAGAGAGCTTGCGCGAGGAGGACGCGGACTTTTTGTCCGCCTTGTAGTTCGCGCATCTTGCGATCGTGCAACGGCTCTTCGAGGCCGAGGCCGTCGAGGAGGATGGCGGCGTCGGCTTCGGCGGTGTAGCCGCCTTCTTCGCCGACGATCCCTTCGAGTTCGCCGAGGCGCATGCCGTCGGCGTCGGTGAGTTCTTCGTGCGGCTTGGCGTAGAGAATTTCGCGCTCTTGTAGGGCTTTCCAGAGCGGGCGATTGCCCATGATTACGGTGTCAATGACGCGATGCTCGTCGAAGGCGAACTGGTCCTGGCTCAGGATGCCGAGCTTCTTGGGGCGCGTGACGTCGCCCTTGGTCGGCTCGATTTCGCCGGTCAAGATCTTCATCAGCGTGGATTTACCGGCGCCGTTGGGGCCGGTGATGCCGTAGCGGCGTCCTGCGAAGAAGGTGGTGCTGACCTCTTCGAACAAGACTCTGGCGCCGAAGCGCATCGTGATGTTATTAACGGAGAGCAAGGAGCTTCAATTGTAGCATGGTTGGGATTCGCGTGCCGACGGCTGCGTCGCGTTACAGGAACACAGCTGGAAATCCGTTAAGGAACAAGGCTCGTTCACCAGCGGTCAATTTGGAACGAAAGCGGCGCGCACGATCGGGGCGCGGTTCCAGTGGCGTTGAGTCGTCTGTCGGGTCTGCCGGTACGTGAGGCGAATGTCCGATTGGGGCCGCATTCAAGGTTTTAGCACGAACGGCGATAACGAGTGTATTAGCACGAAATCAGAGGTAGAGGACAGGGTGACTGACGATGGCATCTTCCAATCCCACCAATGGCGCATTAGCTGCAGTTACAGCGATATCGCAGGTGCAGCCGGTAGCAGCGGGAGCGACAGCTGCGCTAAACAAAGCACGGCCCAATACCAAGGCTGGCGCGCCACAGGACACTGTCGCGATATCGTCGAATGCGACGAAGACTGTGGACGAGCAGGTACTGCTGTTGAGCGCCGAGGGCGAATCCGCCCAAGCGATCGCGGCGTTACTTGGCATTTCGGTCCAAGCCGTCAACAGTTATCTGAGTTGATCGGCAAAGTTGATCGCGACGGCGAGGAACCGGCGCGTGCCTTGTTCTCGGCGTGAGCAGGGCGTAGTCTGTGCGGAGATTGCGAGCCCACGCGTAAGACTCAGTTTGCACAAGCCTGCGGTGTGCGTCCTCCCTGTCTCAATAACAACAGATGTCGCGAGTGCCGTGAATCTAGCAAGACGGTCGGGGTTTGCGCACCGGATGTGGGGTGTTCCGAAATGCGCCAGGTTGAATGAGTGCTGCGTGTTGGGGGTTGGTGAGCTCCGGGGTTTCTAAGATTGTCTTAATGCTTTCCGAGGAGAGGCCGATGAAGCCTATGTGGGAGCGGTACAGCCTTGGGGGTAAAGGACAATGACTATTGCAATCTCTGGTACGGTAGGATCCGGCGCAGCTGTAGCGGCGCCGACGGTTCCAGTGCAGCCGAAGGCGGCCGCGGCACCACCAGCCAACGTGGGCGAAGATACAGTCAAGATTTCTGCCGCAGCCCAGGAAGGGCCTAAACCGATGTCCGTGCAGGTGCTGGCGCTGCATAATCAAGGTCAGTCCGTCGCGCAAATCGCAACAAAGCTGGCGATCAGTCCGAGCTCGGTGCAAAGTTATCTGGGAACACCGGCGGCGGCTTCTAAACAAGGGCAATAATATACTTGACGCACACGGCGCTTTGGAGCAGCGCAGTCATGGTGCGCTCGAAATTCTGTCGGGCTTCCGGTCCCTCACAGTATTCGCCTTGTTTTATTCGGTTTTTGATTTTGCGACCCTCAGTTTATATTCAAGTTTCTTATTCGCCAAGTAGTCTGAACTCCGAAGGATTACCGATAGGCCCTTCCCCTTGAATGTTTTACTCACTCTTATGGTGTCAGACGGCGACATATAAGTCTCATGATATACGTATATTCTGCCTGTAAACCTCAAGTCTTTCGAACTCATTTGCTCCGAATCTCCAGGGACCTTCGCCGTGAATTCCCCTTTCTCCCACCAATCGTTAAGCGCTACGTGATACTGATCAGATAGACCGACTGTTAGGCCAGGGGTTTCCGTTGTAGGAGAGATATAAAAAGCCAGAAATCTCGTCGATGGCTCGAGTTGGTCAACGACTGCGTAACCGACGGAGGTTTTTACCTTGGTCTGATTGTTCGTCAACTCGAAACTATCGTAATTAGTCATGCTATTAGGTTCAGCTGAAAAATCCGTGAGGAATAGGTAATACAGAGTTAGTTGATCTGGCGCGTATCGAACGCGGCATACAGCACGTTCAATTATCTTGGTATGCTCTTCAAGCCGCTTCTGCTGTTCGGGGGTACGCGTTCCTTTGCCTAATTCTAGAATAGAACTGGGAGGCACTTGGAACGGCAGTTCACTTACATCATGTGTTCCTAAAAAGTTTGATTTGCAATTTTGATAATCAGTGACTTGCTTTTGATTCGGTGGATTTGACGCGTTTTGTGCGGGTTTTGGAAGGGTTGCCCGATCCAAAACAAAAGCTCCCAAGATCAGTAAAGCCGTTAAGATTCCCCTTGTCTGCGCTAACAAAAAATGTCATAGTTTAGGTGAAGTGAGTCGGTTGGAGGACGTTTACCGTTCCATGGAAAATCCTTCGACTGAGCATGCGGCTGCGCTTCATAAGTCCCGTGTTTGCAGGCGGCTAGTTGGCGGGACTCTTGCAGTACTCCCGGTGTCGCTCACTATTGTTTAGGCGGCGCAGTTGCCCTGGATTCGACGGAGGAAACAAATCGTGAAGAAATTCAGCCTGGTGATTCTGCTAATCGCAGCGAGCGGTTGCGTGCTGAACGCGCGCGCGGATTCAACGTCGGTCGTGAGCTCGACCGCGACGACCAATTCGAGTGGCAGCGCGACGCAAGTGATTTCACCCAATCCTGCCTGGGCGGCGCCGCTGGCGGGCTCGAGCTGGATTTCGTTTACGAATACCGGCGACCCGTCGTCTGCGGGATTCGTCGTGGTGCCCAACGGAACTGCGGTGACATTTACAGACACGTTCAATTTGACCGGCACAATTACCGGGGCGAATTTGGATGTGCTGGCGGACGACACGTCGTCGGTGTGGCTCAACGGAGTGGAATTGGCGTCGGGAAATTTGGGCGGGTCATATCCCACGTGCTCGTCGTTGCCGATCGGCTGCCTCAGCGGCACGATGGGCGTTTTCGACTTCGCGCAATTGCAACCCTATTTGCAGGATGGCACGAACACACTTTCGTTCGTCGTGTATCAAGAGGCCGGCAGTTCCTACGGCCTGGATTACGGAGGGACAATTACGACGCCGGAGCCCGGCTCGCTGCTAATGCTGGGAACAGGCTTGATGGGAATTGCGTTGACGGCGCGACGCAGACTGCTGAATTAGTTTTAGCGGCTTCGCGCAGTTCGTTTTGCAGGTTTCTACATCTCTGGCAGTCAGACGCCGCCCTTTCGGGCGGCGTTTTGCTTTCTGACGTCGCTTCCTGGACAACACGGTAGCATCGCGCCGTCAGTGGATTTGATCGTCCTTCGGTGCCAGCGGATTTTCTTCTTCGTCGAGCTCGTGTTCGGCTTCGAGCCAGTCTTCCAGGGTGTATCCGCCGTAGATTCCGCCGTGGCGTTCGTGGATGCGATACGCGCGCCTCTGCACATCGTTCAAGTTGTGGTTGTTCAATATGTGCGTGTGTCCGTGTTGTGGGCTGCTTTCGGGATCGCGCAGGGTGAAAGTGGTTTGGAAGATGTCGGTATTTACAACTTCGTTGATTTCCTTCATATCGGGCCTTCTTTCTGCACTGCGTAGCCTTTTTTCCGGCTACATCCTATTGGATGGGCGATCTGGCCGCGCGGTTGCCGGAAATATGCGCGATCGTCAGCAGAATAATTTTCATAATAAAAAACGACGAAAGTAACGATAATGGTGGCCGGTGATTCGGCAGGACGCCGGCGAGTGAGGAGACATGGTTACGAATATGCTTAAGCGAAATTGGTTGTGCGCGTTGCGATTCGTTTTTCTTGCTTGGGTGTTCAGCGCGGCGGGATTGGCACCGGCTATCACGCGGGGTCAGTTGCCGGCAAGTCAGCAGACGACAGCGCCGGCGCTTGCGGCTCCGATAACGGTTGCGCATGAGCCGAATACTGCGGAGCAGCAGGCTAAGCCCTATGTAATTTTGGTATCGCTGGACGGGGTTCGTTATGACTATCCGCGGTTATATCGCTCGCCGAATCTGGACGCGCTGGGAGCGCGGGGAGCGAGCGCGCCGGAGGGGATGATCCCCGCGTATCCTTCGGTCACATTTCCGAACCACTACACGATTGTCACGGGGCTTTATCCCGAACACCATGGGATCGTGGGGAACGCGTTCTACGACCCCGTGCGTAAGCAAGTCTACAGCTACCATGATTCGCAGAGCCAAGCGGATGGCACGTGGTATGGCGGCACTCCCCTGTGGGTGCTGGCCGAACAACAGGGGATGCGTTCGGCTTGTTTTTTCTGGCCGGGATCGGAGGCGGACATTCAGGGCGTTCGGCCAACGTATTACATGAAGTACGATAACAAATTTCCGAATGCGCAGCGCGTGACGCAAGTTCTGACGTGGTTGCAATTGTCGCCCGCCGAGCGTCCGCATTTCATTACGTTGTATTTCAGTGATGTGGATAGTGCCGGGCACGCGCATGGGCCGGACAGCCCGGAGGTCGGGGCTGCGGTGCGCGAAGTGGACGACGAAATCGGGAGACTGGTGGCGGGGCTCGGGAAACTGAATTTGCCCGTGGATGTGATCGTGGTGGCGGATCATGGGATGGTGAAGGTGGACGGGGATTGGATGAACCTTAGCCAGTATTTCGATACGGGGCTGCTGGAGAAATCGGTGGAAAGTTTCATGTATCCGCGGTCGGAGGCGACGGCTGAAAAGATCTACACGGCTTTGGAGGGGAAGAGCGACAAGTTTAAGGTTTATCGCAATGGCTCCGTGCCGGCGGCGTTGCGTTTTGATGGGAATTTGCGCGAGGGTGATCCGGTGGTGGTCCCTACCGGGCCGTATTTGATACGTGTGAATGCGCCGCCGGCTGGCGCAGGGGACGCTATGCACCCTTCGGGGCCGCCTGTGGGGATGCATGGTTACGATCCGGCGCATATGCCGGAGATGAAGGCGATTTTCTTTGCGGCGGGGCCCGATATTCGCCCTGGGGAAAAATTGCAGCCGTTTGAGAATGTGAATTTGTATCCGTTGATCGCGCACATTTTGGGTTTGGATATTTCGCATTTGACGACGGGGGCGGTGGATGGGGATTTGAAAGTGTTGCAAGGGATTTTGCGGGAGGGGCGATAACGGCAACGGCTTTAACACAGAGGACACAGAGGAAAGGCGGAGGGCACAGAGAAAGACAAGAGCCACCGCGGAGACGCAGAGGTCGCAGAGGAAGGCAACTGCAAACGCGAGGAGAAGGAATTTTGTGGGCACTGACATTCATCTAAGTGAGGTTGCGGCGCGGGTGTTGGGGGCGTTGGTGGAGAAGGAGATTACTACGCCGGAATATTATCCGCTTTCTTTGAATGCGCTCGTGAATGCTTGCAATCAGAAAACGAATCGCGAGCCGGTGATGAATTTGGATGAAGAGGCGGTGACGGTGGCGTTGCGCAGCTTGAGCGAATTGGAGCTCGCGGGCGCGGCGGACACTAATGATAGCCGGGTGCGGAAGTACGAGCACCGATTGCAGGATGTTTTTAATTTTACGCGGCCGGAGACTGCGGTTTTGTGCGTGCTGTTGTTGCGGGGGGCACAGACTCCGGGGGAGATACGGGGGCGCGGGGAGCGGTTGCATCATTTCGAGGAGTTGAGCGACGTGCAGGCGGCATTGCAGAAGTTGATGCAGAGGGAGCTGGCTTTGGTGAAGGTGCTGGCGCGGCAGCCGGGGACTAAGGAGTCGCGGTATGTGCACTTGCTTTGCGGGGATGTGGAAGTGGAGGATGTGGCTGCGGGAGCGGTAGTCGCGCGCGAGCGTGTCGGCGGGATTTCCGGCGTTCAAGTGGGAGACGGCCGGAGGATCGCGCGGTTGGAGGACGAGGTTGCTGCGTTGCGGAGTGAGGTTGCGGAGTTGAAATTGCAGCTGGCGCAGTTTCGGAAGCAGTTTGAGTAGAGCGTGGTTTCCTTTGTGCGAGCGGTGTGGCGGGGATCGACCAAAGATTTAACACAGAGGACACAGAGGAAAAGCGGAGAACAATCTGAGAAAGGCTAACGGCTTTTACCGCAGAGACGCAGAGAAAGGCAACGGCGGGTCGGCGACGTGCGATGTTGCGAGGTCGGTGGTGCTGCGTCTAAACCCCCACCCTTCCCATAAAACAAAAGCGGGAAGGATGGGGCACCCGTAAAGTCAAAAGCAAGCTCAAAAGCAAATTCAAAATCAAGTTCAAAACCAGGTTCAAAAGCAACTTCGAAACCAACTTCGAAACCAACTTCAAAACTAACTTCAAAACCAGCTTCAAAATAAAATTCAAAACCAGGTTCAAAAGAAAGAGCACAGGCAAGATTGCCTATGCTACGTCATGGCGTGGGGGGTGGGTTGCGCTCTGTGAATTGGCGTTGGTGCCAGTACGGATATGTGAGCGTTACGTTGCTAGCGGCGTCTAGTTTCGCGACTTGGACGGGGGTGAGGTTCCAGCCTACCGCGCCCAGGTTTTGGCGGAGTTGCTCTTCGTTGCGGGCGCCGATGATTACGTTGGAGACGGTGGGGCGTTGCAGGAGCCAGTTCAGGGCGACCTGAGCGACTGTCTTGCCGGTTTCCTTTGCTACGGCGTCCAGCGCATCCACTACCTTATAGAGGTACTCGTCCGCGACGGGCGGACCGAACTCGGCGGTTTTGTGCAGGCGGCTTTCTTTGTGCAGCGGCTGGTTGCGGCGGATTTTTCCGGTGAGGCGTCCCCAGCCTAGCGGACTCCAGACGACGCAGCCGACTCCTTCGGCGACGCCGAGGGGCATGAGTTCCCATTCGTATTCGCGGCCGATGAGGGAGTAGTACGCCTGGTGGGCGACGTAACGGGCCCAGCCATAGCGTTCGGAGACGGAGAGGGATTTCATGAGATGCCAGCCGGAAAAATTGGAGCAGCCGATGTAACGAACTTTGCCGCTGTGCACGAGATCGTTCAGGGCGCTGAGAGTCTCTTCGACGGGAGTGAGCGCGTCGAAGCCGTGCATCTGGTAGAGATCAATGTAATCGGTTTTCAGGCGGCGGAGGCTGGCTTCGCATGCGGAGATTAAATGATAGCGGGAGGAGCCGACTTCGTTGGGACCGGGACCCATTTTGAAAGTGGTTTTGGTGGAGATGAGGACTTTATCGCGGCGCCCGGCGACAGCTTGGCCGAGGACTTCTTCGGAAAGGCCTTCGTGGTAGATGTCGGCGGTGTCAAACATGTTGACCCCCGCTTCGAGGCAGATGTCCACCAGGCGGGTGGCTTCTGCGACGCTGGAATCGCCGATGGCGCGGAAGACTTCACTGCCGGCGCCGAACGTGGCAGTGCCCAAGCTGAGAACTGGAACTTTTAGTCCGGAACGGCCTAGCGTTCTGAATTCCATTTTCTTGCTGGCTCCTTGAATGATCGCCCGGTTAGATGGCGGGATGCGGGGCAAAGTTTCGGGGAGATTTTCGCAGGTTGGTAGAGGGCGGGGCAATATTTTATTTTTTCGCTGTGGATGGGGTGCGGGAAAGCCATTTTGCCATAGAGGCACAGAGGTCAGGGGGCAAAGAGAAAGGCGTCGCGGGCGTTGCGGCTGGGGATTATTACCGCCGAGACGCAGAGTGCGCAGAGAAAACCTGGAGGGCACGGGAGAGATCCTTCGGCCGGCTTGAAGTAGAGGCGCCGGCCTCAGGATGAGGATGCTCGTCGCATCGTCAGAGGCGCGGAGTGCGCAGAGAAAGGCAACGGCGAGAAAGCGGCGCGCCTGACGTTGTGGCAAGTTGGGGCGCAGCCCTTCGATCCCGCACTGCGGGATCTCAGGATGAATCGCCCTGCAGGGCGATTCACAAGCAGCGCCCCTACTCCGGGATTGGTGTGTTCGGCAGCTTGGGTTTTTTTTAAGGGCGGACGGACCAGGCAAGGCCGTCGGGGCCTTGGCCTGTGGGGATGTGGGCGGAGATTTCTAGTTTGTGGAGATCGATTACGGCGACGGAGTTGTCGCCGGCTAGGGCTACGTAGGCGCGGGAGCCGTCTGGGACGATCAGGATGCCGCCGGGGTTGCGGCCTACGTTTAGCATTTTGGTGATTTTTCTTGTGGCGGTGTCCACGATTACTACTTCGTTGGTTTCGGGGTCGGAGATTAGGGCTAGCTTGCCGTCGGGCGTGAATTTCAGGCGATTGGAGTGCTTGGTGCGGACGTCGAAGGTGTGGGTGACTTTGCTGGTGGCGGTATCTATGATGGAAACGGTGCCGTCGCCAGAATTGGCGGCCCAGACTTCTTTGTCGTCGGGCGAGATGTCTATGCCTTCGGGGCCTTTGCCTACCGGGATGTTGGTCTCTTTCCAGCCGGAGGGGTCGGTGCTTTTTTCGATGGCGGTGATGGTGTTGGAGTCCACGTTGGAGGTGAAGATTTCATTTAGGTATTTGGTGCGGACGAGCATGTGTGTGCGATTTTGGCCGACGCCGAGGAGCCAGTCGAGTTTGTTGGTGGCGGGATCGTAGCGGGCGATGAGTTTGTTGAGCTCGACGGTGAAGTAGGCTTGGC
>Ga0182024_10026755_pt1 | contig 10121 bp, 4 predicted proteins | sample P32metaG_FD_120480 | JGI IMG/M metagenome (GOLD analysis project Ga0182024, IMG submission 120480) | Permafrost microbial communities from Stordalen Mire, Sweden - P3-2 metaG (Illumina Assembly) | ecosystem: Environmental > Terrestrial > Soil > Wetlands > Permafrost | place: Sweden: Stordalen...
GCTGCCGAAAAGAATGATCGAATGGTCCAGCAAGTTGCCGTCGCCATCCGGCGTGCTCTTCAGCTTGCCCAGGAATCGCGCGAAAAGCTGCACGTGATAATTCTGGATTTTCACCAGCTTCTCGATCTTCTCCGGCAGATTCTGGTGGTGCGACGTAGCGTGGTGTCCGTCATGCACGCCCACCTGCGGATAAGTCTTGTTGCTTTCCTCGCGCGCCACCATATACGTAAACACTCGCGTGATGTTGGCCTGATAAGCCACCACCAGCATGTCATACATGATGTTGATGTGCTCTTCGAAGTTGTAGGGAATGCCCACCGGCTCGGTCGGCAGTTCGAGCGACGCGCTGGTATCGAAATTCGCGCGCTGGATGCGGCGCTCAATCTCGCGCACGCTGTCCAGATAATCGTTCACCGTGGCTTGATCGCGCGTTCCCAGCTTCAACTTCAACGCGCCGGCCTCGGCCGTGATTTCGTCCAGGATGCTGCGGTCTTGTTGCGTCCGCAATGCCCTTTCGGCGGCCGATCCGCCTTGCCCGAACATGCGTTCGAACGCTTTGCGCGGATTAATCTCCATCGGCATCGGCGTGGTATGCGTGCGCCACGACAACGTGTTCATGTAGATGCAGCCGTAGTCGCGATCGCATGCGCCCAACAGCGCCGAGTGATCTTCGGTAGCCAGCTCAATCGAGGGCAGCGGCGTATCCTGCCCAATGTGCTGCGCCGCAATCTGATCGGCAGTGATGCCCGCATAAGCATCCACGCCTTGGGTGGGTTTGGGACGCACGCCGCTCAGCCAGGTTGTCGGGCTCAGGGAATGCACAGCGGTGCTATCGGCCGCGCGATTACCCAGGCCGCTCACCACGTTCACGCGATCTCGAAACGGCTCCAGAGGTTTCAAAACTCGCGAGAACTCGAATGCCGTGCCCTCCGCCGCCGGTGTCCACTGATCCATGATTGCGCCGTGCGGAACATATACAAATCCCATGCGGGGCGCACCCGCGGCTGCGGTATTCTTCAGCAAGGTTTGTGCCGGCAGCATCGCGTCCAGTAACGGAAGCGCCAAAGTTACGCCCATCCCGCGCAAAAACGTCCGTCGTGGAAGATGCTTTTTCGAGATGAACATTTATCTACCCTCTATAACAGACCGTCGAACAGCCGCCGTGGTTACCGCTGGCGGGTCGCTTTCAAGAGCCCGCTTCATTTCAAAAGGCTCACTCTTCACAATACCTGTAATCAACGAAGAAAAATGATAGTCGCTGCGCGCCGCAGCCTGCACGATGCCGCGTACCACTGGCATGTCATAGTACTCCAACGGACGCCCCAGCGCGTACGTAAGCATCTTCTCCGTCAACGTCCCAACGAAATATTCGGGATGCTTCAGCAGCGCCTGCCTCAAACCCACCACGCCGTCGATCTTGGTGCCATCCGCCAGTTGTCCCGACGAATCGATCGGCCCGGAAGCGTCCCTGGTGCGATATTCGCCGACCGCGTTGAAGCTCTCCAGCGCGAACCCCAGCGGATCCATCACCTTGTGACACGTCGAACACGGAGCATTCTTACGATGCTCCTCCATCAATTTCCGGATGGACAGCACCTTTCCGCCCTGGGCCTGATCTTTCAGCGCAGGCACGTTCGGAGGGGGCGCTGGCGGAGGGGTGCCCATCACATTTTCCATGATCCACTTGCCGCGTAAAACCGGCGACGTACGGGTGGGGTACGAAGTCACACTCAAAATACTTCCCTGCCCGAGCAACCCTCGCCGCGCGCCATTGTCATTGAGGCCATCCAGCGGCACACGGCGGAAATGGCTGCCATAAACATTTGGGATGTTATATTGCTTGGCCAGCCGCTCGTTCACAAACGTGTAGTTAGCGGTAAGCAAATCCATTACATCGCGATCTTCCTTGACGATGCTCTCGAAGAACAGCTCAGTCTCGCGCTTGTAGCTTTGCCGCAGATTGTCGTCGAAATTCGGGAAGGTGGCCTCGTCCGGCGCCACGCTTTGCACGTTCCGCAGGAACAGCCACTGCTCGGCGAAGTTATTCACCAGCGCTTCGGCCTTCGGATCGGCCAGCATGCGCCGCACTTCGCGGTCTAGCACCGCTGGGTCCTTCAGCTTGCCCTGCGCCGCTACGTTCAACAGCTCGTCGTCGGGGATGCTGCTCCACAGGAAGAACGACAGCCGCGACGCCAGGTCAAGATCGCTGACATGATAGACGCTCCCAGCAGCCACACGCACTGGATCGGGTTCCGATCGGAACAAAAACTTCGGACTCGCCAGGATCAACCGCAGCGCATTCTCAATTCCCGACTCGAAGTTGCCCTGATTTTTCCCGGCTTGGTAAAAGCTCAGCAGCGTCTCCATGTCGGAGTCGGTAACCGGACGCCGATAGGCCCTTCGCGCCAGCGTTCCCAGAATTCGCTTGGCGCACGGAACTTCATCTTTGGAGTTGGCCGGAGTGCATACAAAAATCCGCCGCCGACTGGGTGTGTCGCCAGGGCCTGTGGCATTGAACGGCCCAGTGATCTGCACATGATCGATCAGCGGGATGCCGTTCATGTTCTGCAAATCCAAGTCGCGCGTGAAGGGCTGCAGCGGCTCGTCCGATTCCGCCGAATCGCGCCGCAAGAACGAAACGGCAACATCGTGCGGCCCGGCCTTCACATGCACCTTGGTCTTCAACCGCGCGTCCAGCGTGTCGCCGGCCAGCGCCAGATTGGTATCCAACAGCTTGAGGTCTTCTTCTCCACCCACCGGCGCGAGAAACACCCGCTGGCCATCGATGCTGACTTCAAGTTGATGCGGAAACTCCATCCCCGTCAAATATCCGACGATGTTCCGGAGCAGAATAACGTTGAACTCGTAGTCGGCGTCCAACGGAAAATTGTAATGAATCAAGATCCCGCCGCGAGTGCCCAGCGGCAGCCCTTCGATGTGTTCGTCCTGCGCTAAATCGGGCGGAACTTGAATGCTTTGGCTGATGGGACCCGTCTTGGGATCGCCCACCGCCAGGCTGCTCACCTCACGCGACGCCGACAAGTACGCTTCGAGCAACGATGGCGACACCCGCAGCACTTCGGCGATGTTGTCGAACCCGTTGCTTTCATCGTCGGCCGGCAGGAGGGCCGTTACGTCCACTTTGAGGCCCAGCAAATCGCGAATCGCATTGGCATACTCGGTCCGGTTCAGCCGATGCAGTGCCGATCGCCCTGGCTCAGGATGCGCCGCAGCCGCTTGGTCGAGAGAGGTCTCAAGCCAAGTGATCAACCCGTCGATCTTCGCCTGTTCGGGTCTGGGCATGCCCTGCGGGGGCATCATTCCGCCGCGCAGCTTGCGGACCACCTTCTCCCACGTCTCGGCATGCTCCGCCGCGTGATCGATGTCCAGCTTGTCCAACATCAATCCGCCAGTTTTTGCTTTTTCGTTATGGCAGGTGACGCAATACTGATTTATCAGTGCGTGTTGAGGAGAAACCGAAGGCGACTGCGCACTCAAGAGCCCTGCGCCCGCCGCCATCAACCCGCTAGCGATCCAATGCGACGCAAAACTACTCGGTCTAAGCACTCACGCCCCCTCTGTAAGGTATATCGCAACCGACACGAAGCGTCAAGCCCGAAGGCTAATGTTTCGTGTCGGTTATGAGGCGACGAAGCAGGCCCAGATGTTACTAAAACACGTACTTAACGGCGAACTGCATGATCCGGGGCTGGACGTCCGATTGAATCTTGCCGAACGTGCTGCTGTTCAGGGCCGAATTGGCGCTGCCGCCAGCGATACCCACCGTACCCGGATTCAAGAAATTGGCGCGATTTTGAATATTGAACGATTCGGCGCGGATTTCGAAGTACTGCTTTTCCTTGACACGGAACTGACGTGACAAGGCAACATCAACGTCGAAGTAACCGGGGCCTTCCAGGTTATTGATTCCCAGGTCGCCGAGGGTGCCGGTGGCCGGCGAGGCAAACGCTTGCGCGTTCATCCAGCAATTGATGGTCTTGTTAGTACAGTAAACATTCGAGAGCACCTGATTGGGACGTTGAGCGCCGATTCCGGTCAACGCGTTGTCCACACCAGTTGTTACGCCAAAATAGCTGCCCGAGTGAAGACTCACGATGGGCGCCAGTTGCCAATCTCCGGCGATCCACTGCAGCGGTCGTGAGGAGTAATGCGGCGACTGTAAAACCGCGGACAGATTGAAGTTCTGGTGCACGTCAACTGCGGTGCAGTTTCCACGGTCAAAGCGGCGATCGGCCGGATTCGTATACACCGGTCCCGAAAGCTCCGAGGTCACAAGGTCGCCGATGCAATGCGAGAACGTATAGTTCGCCAGCATCGAGAAGTGGCTGGACATCCGGTGCTCCGCCGAAATGATCAACGCATTGTAGCTGGCGGTTCCACCGTCATCCAACAACTCAGTTGTTCCGTAAAAGGGTCCCTGGCTGGGATTCAATTGCGTCAGCAGACGACGTGCTTGAGTGGTAGCGGTGGTTGAGCACGGGCCAGCCTTCGTCAGCCCATATTGACCGGCCACGCAGTTTCCAGGAACGTAGACGGCCGGGTTCAACTCCTGATCCGTCCAAAGGTGCGCCGTTTCGCTACCCAAGTAGCTGGCCTTCAATAGCCAGCTCGATCCCAACTGTTTCTGAAGGGTTAAGTTCCACTGCTGGACATAGGTGTTTTTCACGTGCAGGGGAACGGTCTCGTAATATCCGGCAGTCGGGTAGGTGGTGTTGGGATTCTGCGTGGTCGGGTACGGGTTTCCGCCGGGATAATTCAGCCACGGATTTGCGAACCCGCCCGGGGGATTGGTCAGAGTGATGGATTCACCCCATAGCGGTTCCGACGAGGCGTTGTAGTAGAACAGCGTCTGTGGCATGTCGTAGAACATGCCCCACGATGCCCGAATGAGCGTCTTGCCATTGCCGGTCGGGTCCCACGCCAAGCCGACACGCGGCGCCCAATTGTTCCAGGTTGTCTGGTTGGGACGGCCACCGGTTTTGAAGCCGGGATCGCCCGGGAACAGCGTGCCCGCCGGAGCGTTCGGATAAATCGTTGAATGGACGTTATTGAGAAAATCCTGCATGTCGAAATGCGTGATTTTGTTGTTGACGATGCGGCCGTTGAGATAGGGCTCCCAGCGCAGGCCGTAATTCAGCGTGAGGCGCGAACTGATCTTCCAATTGTCTTGCGCGTAAAGTCCTAAATACGCCCACTTTTCGTTATCGTGCGAGACGTTGGCATCGGTGAAGGAATCGAGCGAGCCCGAGATGAAATCCGCCATGGCGTTGCCTGTGTCCTGGCCGGAGAAAGTGAACAGCCCATTGCAATACACGCAAAAGGTGGTCGCTTGCATGGGGCGAATAAAGTTTGCCCCGAACTGCATCTGATGGGAGCCCTTGATCAGGCTGAAGTCGTCGCTGAACTGATAAGTCGTCGTGTTCACCAAGCCGGGCGTGGCGAATCCACCGGCGCTCATGAAATCGCCGGTGATGTTGATGTTGGAAAAGTTGGGCAGAGCTACGTATATGCCTTGCACACCGATAGTGGTTGGAGTGACAATCGGCACCTGAAATTTCGTGATTCCGTCGCGATCCAGAGTGGCATGGAAGGTGTTGAGCGCCCCGGGTCCGAAGATGTAGGTGTGGCCCAACACCAGCGAATTCACTTCATCGTCGGTGCCGGCGTTTTGAACGGACAGCTCGGTCCCGGTAAAGCTGGACGGCGTCAAACTGTGAGTTCCAAAATAACGCGCGAAAAAGGACTGTTTGGAGCTGATCTGGTAATCCACTTTCGCCAAACCCATGTTCTCATCTTGATTGGCGACTTCGGCGAACGTAACGTTGCCACACGGGCCTGGGCCGACAGGGAAGTGGCTAGCAAATGAGAGAGCCTGTGGGCTGACCAGTGAAGACGGAAGGACGTTGTTCACGTAGGGAGCGGCCAACGTCTTGGGCGTCGAGAAGCACTGCGATTCGTATGCCTGGAAGTTGCCAGTGAGCTCCGCGGCGGTGGGAACGACGGCCGGTGTGGCGGCCGGTGCGGACCGGATCAGTGTGCCCTGGTAGCCCAAAAAGAAGAAGAGCTTGTTCTTCTTGATCGGCCCTCCCACGGTCCCGCCAAATTGATTTCGCTTCAGGTTGTCGCCAACGGGAGCGAAGAAATCCCGCGCGTTGAAATCGCCGTTGCGCACAAACTCGAATGCGTCGCCGTGAAATTCGTTGCTGCCGGATCTGCTAACAACATTCACCGCGCCGGCCGAGTGCTGTCCGTATTCGGCCGGAAGAGCGCTGGTTTCCACTTTGAACTCCTGCACTGCGTCGGGGAAAGGCAAAGGCAGGTTCAGGTTGTTGAAGACATCGTTATGCGTTCCGCCATCCAGCAAGTAGGTGGTTCCGTTCAGCATGCCACCCGCCACGCTGACCAGGGCTTCGTTCGGATAATTTTTGCTGGAAATCAGATTGCCGGAGGACGGGGCCTGTCCATAGCCGTACTGTACGGTGTTCGCGCCCCCAGCCAGCGTGATGAGCTGCGTGATCTCGCGGCCGTTCAGCGGCATCTCAAGTACCTGTTGCGAGTTGACCACCTGTCCGACGCCGGTGCTGTGAGTTTCCACCATGGCCGCCGCGGCTTCCACTTGCACGGACTCCGAGAGGGCGCCCACTTTCAACACTGGATCGATGGTAGGCGCCGAGTCCACTTGAAGAACGATGCCGGATTGCACGTAGCTGGAGAAGCCCTCTTTCTTAACCTCCAACCTGTATGGCCCCAGGGGCAGGCTAGGCAGCGAATAAACTCCGCTGGCGTCGGTTTGTGCCGTACGTGTGAGCCCGATGTCAGTCTGCGTGACGGTGACCTCAGCATTGGGAATCGCAGATCCACTAGCGTCTTTGACGGTCCCGGAGATTTGGGAGACGGACTGCCCAAACAGAGTACAGCCGAAAGCCAGACATAACAGTGCCGGCACGAACAACGTGGTCAAAACTCGTTTCATATTTCCCTTCGTATCGCCTCGGCTGTGTCAGCCTTGGCAGCCCTGAATTTTGCAGCTACGCCCGCGCGCGAGACGTCGCACGGTCAATTCCAACGCATGCATTCTGAAATGCAGCAAGTCCTTAAACTTATATCCTGCCGTTACACATCTGTCAAGCGACCTGTGGTCTAAAGCCCTTTTGTATGCAGACTTTGCTGGGGCTTCCTGCTACCCCGCAAAACCAATGTTTGGTATCAGTTCGAGGGATGCGGACCGATTTTCCCAAATCGTAGCGTAGAATTTGATAGATGATTCTTCGCAGTTTGCCCTGCCTGCTCTCTGTGTCTTTGCTCCTGGCCGCGCAGTTAACCACCGACGGGTATCCAACCGAATACGACCTCCCGCATCCCAATAGCGGCCCTACCACCGTTGCCATCGCGCCCGACGGTTCCATTTGGTTCACCGAAGGCGCGGGCAATCGCATCGGAAAAATCGAACCCGACGGCACTGGACTAAAGGAATTCGATCTCCCGCATCCTGGAAGCCAGCCGCGCATCATCGCGCTTGGTGCGGACATGAACATGTGGTTCAGCGAGCACCTTGGCAATCGGATCGGACGCATCACTCCCGCAGGTATCATCGCGGAGTTCGATATTCCTACGCCCGCGTCTCAACCCCGCGCCATCGCGCTCTCTAGCGACGGCAATATCTGGTTCGGCGAATTCAAAGGCGGCAAGATCGGGCGCGTCACTCCCGCGGGCGTCGTCGCCGAATTTCCCATCCCCACTCCCGATAGCGGACCGCGCGCTCTCTCGGCTGGTCCAGATGGCAACGTATGGTTCTCGGAATTTAGTACCGCGAAAATCGGGCGCGTCACACCGGACGGCAAGATCACTGAGTTTAAACTGTCGCGCCCGGATATCGGACCTGGCGATATCACCGCGGGCGTCGACGGCAATCTTTGGTTCCTGGAGCTGGACGGGCGCATGGATGACCGCGTGGTGGATGGCAATCGAGTGGCTCGCATCACGCCCTCGGGGGTCGTCACTGAATTCGCCATCCCCACGCCGCATAGCGGGCCAATCAACATCGCTGTCGGCCCCGATAAGAACATCTGGTTCACGGGGCGCGACAAACTGGGCCGCGTCAGCATGGATGGCGCCATCACCGAATTTCCACTCGCACCCAACACGCGTCCCACCGGCCTCTCCGCGGGCAGTGACCGCCGGCCGCCCGAGCTGCTAACCAACAAGCTTTGGTACGCTGCTGCCGGATCGAACAAAATCGGGTTTCTGCTTTTTCACTGAACTTCCAGAGCAGAGCGCTCGTTTGTTTCTACATGGCACCGGCATTACCCAAACCTCATAAAGATCGCGGCATGGAAGGCATGGTGGCAAAGTGGTACACCTCTAATACCGGCAAGACGCTCGACGAATTCGCCAAGCTGGCTCGCAGAATCGCCGATCAACTTCCGCGCGGCAGCAGTGTGCTCGAAGTCGCGCCCGGCCCCGGTTACTTTTGCATTGAACTTGCGAAACTGGGGAACTACTCGATTACGGGCCTCGACATCAGCCATACCTTCGTTGAGATCGCGAGCAAGAAAGCCGACGAAGCACGAGTCCGCGTGGACTTCCGGCAGGGCAACGCGTCCAGCATGCCTTTCGTGGACAATAGCTTCGACTTTTTGCTCTGCCGCGCGGCCTTCAAAAACTTCGCGCAGCCCGTTCGCGCATTACAGGAAATGTGCCGCGTGTTGAAGCCCGGCGGCCGAGGCATAATCATCGATCTCAGGAAAGACGCTTCCATGCAGGACATCAATCATCACGTGGAGGGCATGGGGCTGGGCGCCGTCAATAAAGTTCTGACCAAGCTGGCCTTCCGCACAATGCTGCTGAAGAGCGCCTATACCAGACAGCAATTTCAGCACATGCTCGCGCAGGCGAATTTTCGGAGCGTCTATATCCAGGAAGCCGACATCGGTTTCGAGATTTCAATGGCGAAGTAGCCGCAGCATCAAGCGCCGCCCCTCCGGCGCAATAGTCGACCCAATCAACAGGTAGACGACGCCGAATGGCCCAAGCGTCGCAATTGCGCCGTATATAGGATGCGTTGCATAGGGCAGCAATCGGCCCGCGCTTCCAATCGCAACCGCCAGCGCCGCCGCCAGCCAGAGCTTTGCAACGAACCCGGAAATAGAGACGCCAGCTCCCAATTTGCGGTGCATCCCGCGTCGCAGCAAAGCAAATTCCACCCAGCCTGCGATTCCGGCCGACGCCGTCAATCCTGCTACGCCCCAGCGTGGATCGATCCCGAGCCACAGTGGCAATGGCTTGGCGCAGATGTACCCGAGCACGGTGGTGAGCGCGACGCGTACAACGGCGAACTTCAATGGCGTACGAGTATCGCGCAGCGCGTAATAAGCCGACGAATACAAGCGCCCCATTGTCGAAGCGAGCAATCCAACCGAAGACCCCGCCAAAATAGCCCAAACATATTGCGCGTCGGCGTGTGTAAACCGCCCCGTCACCAGCAGCGCGCCCGCGATCAAATCGCCGAACGCAAGGAAAGCCGCAGCCGATGGCACGATAAAGAACGCAATATGACGCAGCCCTGAATCCAGCCGCCCGCGCAGCGCTTCCTGAATTTCCTGCGCGCTGCCAGTGGCGCTCGACATCACCGGCAGTTCGGCCGCCGACACCGACATCCCAAACAAACTCACCGGCAGGACATAGATAAGTTGCGCATTGATTAATCCAGTGACCGCGCCGGTTGGCAGCAGGCTCGCGAGCAATGCGTCGATATAGGCGCTGATCTGCACCACGCCGCGACTGACGAACACGGGCGCGAAGTTCCGGATCACCGTGCGCACATGCTCCGAACTTAAATCCACTCGCATTCGCATGTTTTTTGCCAGGCGCAATACCACCGGCAGTTGAATGCCGAACTGCAGTGCGCTACCCACTACCGATCCCCAGGCCAGCGTGACTGCCAATTGCGATAGCGAACCTCGACCGCCAAAAATCACCAGCGTCGCGATCATCGCCGCGCTCCACATCACCGGCGCGGCATAAGAGAGAAAGAGTTTTCGATGGCTGTTCAGGATTCCCAGGCACCAGGCCGAAAACACCAGCAGCCCGGCGCCCGGAAA
>Ga0182024_10026756_pt1 | contig 10121 bp, 5 predicted proteins | sample P32metaG_FD_120480 | JGI IMG/M metagenome (GOLD analysis project Ga0182024, IMG submission 120480) | Permafrost microbial communities from Stordalen Mire, Sweden - P3-2 metaG (Illumina Assembly) | ecosystem: Environmental > Terrestrial > Soil > Wetlands > Permafrost | place: Sweden: Stordalen...
CAAGGCGACGGCAAGTTCTTCTATGGCATCAGCGTGGAATCAGGCCGCATCAAGGATGACGGAGCGCTGCGCTTGCGAACCTGCTTGCGCTCCCTCGTCGAAAAGTTCAAGCCGACGGTGCGACTGACGCCGTCTCAAGATATCTTTCTTTGCGGCCTCGAGAAGGATGCCAAGGCCGAACTGGAACGCACCTTGACCGAGCATGGCATCAGGCTCCTCCGCAACATTTCACCCGTGCGGCAACTTGGCCTGGCTTGCCCCGCCATTCCGACCTGCGGGTTGGCGTTGTCCGAGGCGGAACGCGTCATGCCCAGTTTGATCGACCAGTTCGAAAAGGCCCTGCGCAAACTTGGTTTGCTGAAGGAAACGATTAGCATCCGCATGACCGGCTGCCCCAATGGTTGTGCCAGGCCGTATCAGAGCGACATCGGCATCGTGGGCCGGAGCGGCGACAAGTACAGCGTCTTCGTCGGCGGCAGCGTGCTGGGGCATCGACTGAATTTCATGTTCAAGGACCTGGTGCCGTTCGATCAGATTGTCGGTGTGCTGGTGCCGCTGTTGACGCATTTCAAGAAGAACCGGCAGGGCGGCGAAAGCTTCGGGGATTACTGCCACCGGCTGGGGCTGGAGAAATTGCAGAAAGTGGAATGATCGTTCACGCCGCGCGGGTGAGGCACTCCGAACCCCGCGGGTAAGCCGGACGGGATCTTGATCCCGAAACCCTGACCCGCGGGGTTCGGAGTACCTCACCCGCGCGGCGTGAGCTATTTTCCTATCCCCTTGAATCGCTTCACGCAATCGGTGATCGCCACCTCCGTCGGCAACCGCTCGATACTCGACGCTCCGAAGAATCCCACCACTCCCTTGGTGTTCTTCAAGACATATTGAGCATCTTCCGGCTCGCTGATCGGCCCGCCATGGCACAGCACCAGCACATCCGAGCGCACCTTGTGAGCCGCGTCCGCCATGGCCTGGACGCGCTTGGCGGCCTCGGCCAGGGTCAGCGCCGACCTGGCGCCGATCGATCCCTTGGTCGTCAGCCCCATATGCGGAATGAGCACGTCGGCGCCGGCCTTCGCCATGTCGCGGGCATCGTCCTGGCTGAAGACGTAAGGGCAAGTCAACAGGCCCATTTCGCTGGCGGCGTGGATCATGTCCACTTCGAGGCCAAAGCCCATGTCGGTTTCTTCGAGATTCTGGCGAAAGGAGCCGTCGATCAGGCCGACCGTGGGAAAGTTCTGCACACCGGAAAAGCCCATGCTTTGCAATTCGCGAAGGAACAGCTTCATGACGCGAAACGGATCGGTGCCGCATACCCCGGCCAGCACCGGCGTTTTCTTGACGATCGGCAGCACCTCGCGGGCCATATCCACGACGATGGCGTTGGCGTCGCCGTAGGGCATCATGCCGCACAGGCTGCCGCGGCCCGCCATGCGAAAACGGCCCGAGTTGTAGATGATGATCAAATCGATGCCGCCCGCCTCGGCACATTTGGCGCTGATGCCCGTGCCCGCACCGCCGCCGATGATCGGTTTGCCGGAAGCGACCTGGATGCGGAGACGTTCGAGACACTGTTCACGCGTGAAAAAACTCATCGAGACGGGCTCCTGGTTTGATACGATATTAGTGACAACCGATGGGGTTATTGTGGGAGGAGAAGGGAATATGGCCACGGTAGCAAGCAAGACAATTTCCGCGGAAGAATTCTTCGATTGGGTCCAGCGCCCCGAGAATCGCGATCGGCGGTTCGAACTCGAGGAAGGAGAAATCGTTGAAATGTCACTTCCAGGCGAACGACATTGCGCGGTATGTGCGAACGTGACGCGCATTCTGGGGAACTACACCTTTGCCCAAAAAAAGGGCTACGTTTGCTCCAACGACATGGGGCTCATCCTGAAACGTGATCCGGATATCGTGCGCGGGCCCGACGTCACTCTCTACACCCAGGCTCGGCGTTACGACGAACTTCAGGTCAAGTTCGCGGAGACACTGCCGGCCTTGATCGTAGAAGTGCTGTCCCCGAACGACCGCATCAGCAAAATCATGAAGCGCACTGCCTTGTACCTGAAGAAAGGCGTGCCCATGGTGTGGCTGGTCGATCCAGAAACACGCGATGTGACGGTTTGCCGTCCCGGTAAAGAGTCGCTTTTTCTCGAGGAAAACGAAGACTTGACCGGCATGGATGTGCTGCCCGATTTCCGCTGCCGTGTGGCCGACCTGTTCAACCTGCCGGGCGAGTAGGCCCAACAGATTCATGGTTTCGCGCTCACGCGGCTGGCGTGTGGAGTTTGGGGCGGCGCAAGCGCGGAGATTTCTCACAAGGTCGCCTCAGCGTTTTTCTCGATTGAGCACGAAGGAACTTACATTCTGACCATCCTTGAATTCGGTCGGGCGCTCGGTATCGCCTATAGAGTTTTTTACGTATATTTTCAACGTGTCCCCTTCGATGGAGTAGATACCCAGCGAAGGTTCCATTTCCGGACCAGTGAGATCGATGGCTTTGGGCTTCTTGGATGGATCCAGCTTGATGGTCGCTTCCGCATTAGCTATTCCCTTTCCGAATCCAATCCACGTCAACTTGTTGCCCTTGATGATTATCTTGAATCCCTTGATCTCTTCCTTGGACTTGGGATTGCCGTCAGCCACCCAGGATATGTACTGCCAGGAACCTTGCAAGCTATCGAGATCTTTCTTGGCGAGATCGTTCTGGGCGGCGTTCCCGGCCAGGAGGAAACAGCCGGCCACGATCAACGAAACAACATATCTCATGGGAAACTCCTGAAACCGCAATGGTGATTTCCTTCAGCACAAAACATTAGGGTTGAGACTATCCGCTCGTCCACGTCGTGTCAACAAGGCTAGCGGCTTCTCCACAACACAGGCGGCGCGAGCGCGAAACGATAAATCGGCAATTCGTGGTGCCGTTGCCAACCTTGTCGAAACTCTTTGCAATCGCTCCCATTTTTTGGTAATTTGAAGATTCCCAGGAAACGCCGGTAAGCTTCCGTCCCCCGGTTCGTCTTCTGTTCACGGAATCACCACCATGAAATGCACCTTGCGATTCTTGCTGACCTCCCTCGCCCTGCTCGCGACGATCACGGTCAGCCACGCCCAGGCTCAGGAACCCATCCGCTTCGCCCGCACTCCAGACATTTCGCCGGATGGCCAGTCGGTCGCCTTCTCCTACCTGGGCGATATCTGGATCGTGCCCACCATCGGCGGCGTCGCCCGGCACATCACCATGCACGAAAAGCATGAGCAGTATCCCGTGTTCAGCCCCGATGGCCAGCACCTCGCCTTCTCCTCGAATCGCCACGGCAGCTACGACGTCTTCGTCGTCCCGGTCCAGGGCGGCCGACCGACTCGCCTGACCTTCGACTCGGCCGACGACATCGTCACTGGTTGGTCGCCCGATGGACAACGCATCCTGTTCACCTCATCGCGCGGCACCGATTTCCCGTCGCGCTCCGAAGTCTACGAGGTCCCCATGAAAGGCGGCCGAGCACGGCGCGTGACCTACTCCGAGGGCCGAGAAGGCGTGTATTCACCGAAGGGCGACCAGATCGCCTACGTTCGTGGCCCCGGCACCTGGTATCGCAAGGGCTATCGCGGCTCCTCCAACGACGATATCTGGATCAGCCAGGCTGACGGCACCGGGCAACGGCAGATCACCACGTTCAACGGCCAGGACACCTCGCCGAACTGGTCGGCTGACGGCAAGTCCATCTATTATGTGAGCGAACAGCACGGCACCCCGGCCAACGTCGTGCGGCTGCCCCTCGATACCAAGAACCCGCCCGACCAGCTCACCTTCCACAAGGACGACGCCGTGCGCCGGGCCAGGCTCAGCCGCAATGGCCAATGGATTGTCTACGAATGCGGGGCCGATCTCTGGGTCCTCAACGTGCAGGATAGTTCCACTCGCAAGCTCGCCATCGAGGTCAACGCCGATGACAAGACCAACCCCGAGCGCATCGAGACCTTCACGTCCAATGCCACGGAATTCGCCTTGTCCCCAGATGAAAAGCACATCGCCATCGTGGTGCACGGCGAAATCTTTTTCATGCCGCGCACCGGCGGCAAGGCCACGCGCCTCACCGATCACCCCGCTTACGACCACAGCCCCACCTGGGCGCCCGACGGCAAAAAGATGCTGTTCATCTCCGATCGCGGCGGCCACGAGGACATTTACACGCTCGAATCGGACGACCCCGATCACACCGACATCACCCAGGCCCATCGCTTCAAGGTCAAGCAACTGACCAAATCGACGGAACCGGAAATGGGCCTCAGCTTCGCGCCCAACGGCAAGAGCATCGCTTTTCTGCGGGCCGGCAAGCTCATCACCATGAAGCCCGACGGCACCGAAGAGAAAGTGCTCATCAAGGACGGCACAGTCCTCGACTACGAATGGTCGCCCGATGGCCAATGGATCTGCTACTCGCGCATGGACGGCTACTTTGCCAGCGAGCTATTCATCATCCCGGCCACCGGCGCGACTCCCGCCGATCCGCCGCGTAACATCACGCGTTTTGCCACGTACAACGCCGGCATCACCTGGAGCCGGACGGGCAACAAGTTGTCCTTCATCAGCCAGCGGCGCCGCAATTCCTCGGGCGCCTATGTCCTGTCCTTGCAGAAACCGTTCGCTCCCGGCGCCTTTTCGAGTAAAGAGATCGACTGGGAAGACATTCATCTGCGCGTCCGACAACCCGCGACCATGGCGATCACCGGATGCGCCATCTCCGGCGACGGCACTCGCATCGCCTGCCGCGGCCAGGAAAACGATCTCTGGCTCGCCCAGACCGACGGCAGCCAGCTCTTGCGGCTCACCACCGGCAGCATCGGGCCGTCGCAGATTCAGTGGTCGCGCTACTTCTCCACTCAGGTCTACTTCCGCGACAAGTCCGGCAACGTCCGCATGGCCACGACCGTGACGCTCGGCACTACGCCGCCCAGTTCGCTCGCCATTCCATTCCAGGCCAAGATGATCGTTCGCCAGGAGGAGACCTTTGCCGAGATGTTCGAGCAAAGCTGGCGAGCCCTGCACGAGCATTTTTACGATCCCGCCTTTCACGGCGCCGACTGGGCCAAGGTTCGCGAGAAATATCGTCCGCTCGTCAAGCACTGCTCGATGAAAGAGGACCTTTACGTTCTCATCAGTTTGATGCTTGGCGAACTCAACGCCTCGCACCTGGGCATCTTCGGCAGCCTGAGCACGCCCGAGCAAAGCACCGCCGACCTGGGCCTGATCTTCGACTCCACCTATCGTGGGCCTGGCGTCAAGATCGCCGAGATCGTCAAGCGCGGCCCGGCCGACCGGCGCGGGCTCAATCTCAAAACCGGCGACGTGATCCTGGCCATCGACGGCGTCGAGCTGAACGAGACGACCGACATCGCCAAGGCCCTCAACGACAAGGCCAACGAAACCGTAACGCTGGCCATGTCATCGGATCTGGCCGACCCGAAGAACCGCCGGCGCGTCGAGATGATTCCCGCCAGCCGTGGCCAGGTTTCGACGCTGATGTACGAACGCTGGGTCGAGAAGAACGCCCAGCGCGTGGCCGAACTCAGCAAGGGAAAGGTCGGCTACATTCATATTCCGAGCATGGACGAGGCCGGCCTGGATCGCTTCGTTCGCGCCCTTTACTCCGACAATTTCGACAAGGACGCCATCGTGCTCGACGTCCGCTTCAACGGCGGCGGCTTCACGCACGACCAGGTGCTCAATTACCTCGGCGGCAAGGAGCACACGTTCTTTTATCAGAAGAGCGGCAACGTCGGCGCCGTGCTGAACTTCAACGACCGCAAATGGAGCAAACCGCTTGTGCTGCTCATCAACAACCGCTCCTATAGTGACGCCGAGATCTTCCCGCACGCCTTCCGTACCCTGGGCCTAGGCAAACTCGTCGGCCAACCGACCGGCGGCTACGTCATCGGCACCCGCAGCGTGCAACTCATCGACGGCTCCACCTTCCGCACCCCGCGCATCGGCGTCGCCACGCTCAAGGGCGTCAATATGGAAAAGGAAGGCGTCTCGCCGGATCACGTTGTCGGCATTTCGCCGGACGAGATGGTGCGCGGCCTCGATCCACAGCTTGAAAAAGCGCTGGAGGTGGTGCAGCAGGACGTCGCCGTGTGGAAGAAGTCGAGGCCGCCGCAGGTTGTTGGGCCAAATGCTTCCAATCCGAGTTCTGGCCCGGATCTGGCACCGCGGTAGTGTTGTCCTCACGCTCCGCGTGAGGATGGGGCGCAGCCCTTGCTGACCGTGACCAGCGCGGGGGCTCGACAACCAGCCCCCAAGCCCGCATGCGAGGTACTCCGAGCATGCGGGGTTAATGACCCCGCATGCTCGGAGTACCTCGCATGCGGGCTTGGTGAAGTGTCACTCACACCAACCCCTTGAACAGCCTCACAAACCAATCAATCCCCAATAATCCGCACAATACCAACAACAGCGTGAAGCTATTCCACAAGTCAAAAGTCCGCATCTGCGACACCGAAGCCAGCGGTTGATCCTCACCGCTAGGCCAGGTCTCGGGCCGCGACGGGTCGAGCAACTTGCCGCCGGTGTCCCTGGCGATGCGGGCGAGGTTTACCAGATCGACCCCGCGATCCGCCATTTCACTGCGGGCGTCGTCCACCTCGATGGCAGTGGCACCATCGGCGACCGGCTTCGACTCGGCCAGGGCCGTGGCCGTGATCTTGTGCTGGCCGGGGACGCTCGGAGCGAACTCGGCGCGGAACCGGGTCGGTTGGGCCGGGTCGGGGCTGAACGCGAGCGTATGGCGTTTGCTGTCCGGCAACGTCACGGCCCCCTGAACCTGAAGGTGCGGCAGCGGCCGGTTCGACTGCACTTCCGCATGTACCACCATGGACCGGCCCACTTCGCCACGGCTGGTTTGCGGCGTCAACCAAAGATTGACCGGGCCGAGCTGCGACCTGGCCGGCGTCATGGCCCGAAACGCCTGCTGCCAGAAGATGCTGTAGGGCGACGGCCCTTCGCTGGCCGCCGAGAGCGTGTGCCATTTCCAGAGCGTATCGGTGCCGACGAACAGCACTCGGCCGCGATCGACCGTATGCTCGGCCAGCACGATGAGATTGCCGTAGCCGTTGCGATTCTTGGCGGCTTCCATCAAGACTGTCGCCCCGGCGCGTTTGCGCTGCACCGGATAGATCTGGTCGAGCGGCGGCAACTTCTCCGCCTCGCCCGCCCCCAGCTGGAAAAAGAACGGCGAACTCGACGCTTCCGGCCGAGAACGCACCTGGATCGGCCCTTCCACCGGATTGCCCGACTCGCGCGTCAGCTCTACCGGCAGCAGGGCGTAAAGCTCCGGCACATCGAGGAAGTTGGCCAGGTTCGGCCCGGCGATCACCACCAGCGTTTTGCCTTCTTCCATGACCTGCTCGGCCAAAGCGCCTGCCAGGCCGCGCGGCCAGCGCGTCGGATTCACATCGCCCACGACGAAGGTGTCGAAGCCCTCCAGATCGGCTCGGTTTTGCGGAAAGCCGATCAGGTTCACGCGCCGATCCGGCGAGCCGAATTGCACGAAGTTTCCCTTGCCGCGCGATAAAAGTGCGGAGAAGCGAAAGCTCGGATCATCCTCGAACAGCCGATGCAGGTACTTGTATTCCCAGCGCCAGGTGTCCTCCAGAATCAGCACCTCGTACTTGCTGTCCACGACCAGAACGTTGAGACGAAAGGGGGAATCGGCCTGGTCTTTCTTTTCATCCTTGTGTTCGAGATGGAAAGCGTATTGTTTGAGCCCGATGGTCGGCGGCCGATGAGCGAGCGAATAGACCTGTTCGCTCTGCCCGGCCTTCACGACCAGTTTTTGCTGCAGGACCTTGGTGCCATCTTCCGTGACACGCAGTGTGAAGGACGCATCCTTGACGGCGGGCTGGTTGCCGCGCAGCGTGAGCCGAAAATGCGTCTCGGAGCCGAGCAGGACGCGGCGAGCGCTCTGCACGTCGGCAATCTCGAAACGGCCCGGGTCGGCATCGTGGCCCGGCGTCGGAGCCAGCACATCGATCGTCAGCCCCAGGCGGCGGGCGACCTCAACCGGATCGCCCTGGCCCAGATCGTTGCCGTCGCTGACCAGCAGCACGCGCTGCGCCTTCTTGCCCAGGGCTCGCCAGTGATTGCGAACGCTATTTAGACTGTCGGCCAATTGCGTCGTGGTTCCGCTGGCCGTGAGCGTCGTCAGTTCGGCCTCGTCGATTGGTTTGGCGTCGGCGGCGAAGGTGAACCAGGAAAGTCCATGCTGGCGGCGCAGCGCCGTGGCAAACTCGCCCTTTTGCAATTCGGCCAGGACTTCGTGCAATCGATCTCCCTTGCCCGCCGCGCCTGACTTGCCCATGCTCGCCGATGTATCGATCAGCACCAGCAATCCAGGTTTCTGCTCTTGCATGCGCGTGTACGAAATCACGGGCTGAAGCATGACGAGAACGAAGACGACGACGATGCCCAGGCGCAGAGCCGTCAGCATGGCGATCAGTCCGGGGCGGACATTTTTGCGTACAAGCACGATGGCGCCGAAGATCACAGCGCCCGCCAGCGCCGCGGTCATGGCCAGGATCAGCCAGGCCGGCCAGAGGGACGAGAATTGCAAGGACATCGTAAATTACCCCGTATCGTGGCCCCCGTTTAGCCGCTCGCCTCTGGCGAGCGCGGGGGTGGGGACCGGTTTGTAACCGGTCGAAAATTCGGACCGGTTACAAACCGGTCCCCACCCCGCGCTATTTGCCCACCGGCCGCAGCAACCCGCGCTGCGGCACAACCGACTCGGCGACAACATCATTGACGCGCGGGCACAGCCGATAAACGTAAATCGTCTCGCCCAGCAGCAGCAGCCCGCCCAGAAACACCAGAGCGGGCCAGAGCATCCGGTAGCTGGACGCCGTCTGCAATCGCTCGGCCATGGTCTCGGGACTCAGCATCTCGAAGCTCGCGGGCGCCCACCATTCCGCGAGATCCTTGGCGTCCATCGTTCCGAGCGGGCTATCGCCTCGCCCCGCGTTCACGACCAGGGGAAACAGTAATTTGCCGTCCCGCTCCACGCGATAGACGCCGATCTCCTCCAGTTCGTCGAGCTGTAGAACCGCCTGGCCACGCTGCATGCGCAGCCCGGGTTGAAGCTTGACGCCTCCCGGCGTGATGACCGTGATCATGTCCGCATCCTGTCCTTTCGGCAGCGGCACCACGGCAATTTCGCCGGCCGTGAATTCGCGCTTCAGGCCGCCGTTGCCGAGGTAGGAGAGCATCCGATCGAATAACGGCACAAAGCTCTTCTTGACCGACAGATCGCCCCAATCGCCGTTGGCCGTTGTGTTGACCAAGAGGACGCGTCCTTTGCCAAGCGGATGCTCGATGAGAGCCGGAACGTCGTCGTCGATGCGGGCCAGAATCACGTCATCTTTCCCAGGGGTGCCGACCAAAGCGCCATAAGTGTGAAAACGAGCCAAAGTCAGATCGCCGAACACCGGATCGTGAAGCGGCGCCAGCAGCGGATGCGACCAGCGGATGCCCGTAAGCAATCCGGGGTTGCCCTGCTGCATGACCAGGTCGGGCGCAGCCTTCAAGGCAAGCGGCAAAAGGCCATCGCCAGGCTGGAGCGGCTTGTGCAGGACCCGATTGTAGAACGCCGGTTTGACGTGGGGGCCGAGAAAGATTACCAGCCCGGCGCCGGCTCGCACCTGGGCCTCGAGAGCCTCAGCGGCGGTATCGCTGAGTTCGGGAACGCCGGCCAGGAAGATGACGTCGGCCTTTTGCACATGATCGGCGCCGACCTGGGCCGCTGGCCGGGTCTCGACGTGCAGCACTTGCTTGTTCGTTTCGATCAACGCTTCGGCGCTCAGTTGCAGATGCAGCCCGACGCCGCGTCCGTCGGTTCCGGTCGCCTCGGGCTCGACGATGAGAACGCGAAGGCCCCAGGCCGGAGCCAGGTTGACGAGATAGACGTCGTCCCCCGGCAGCGCGTCCGCGGGCTCCAGACGCACCTCGGCGACCTGACCGGCCAGGTTGAGCTTGGCGGGAATGCGAAAATCGACGTGGGCCGTCTGCCCCGGTTTCAGCGCGACCGTCTGGGTCTCGGCGTCCAGGCCCTCGATGCCGAGCAAAC
>Ga0182024_10026757_pt1 | contig 10120 bp, 12 predicted proteins | sample P32metaG_FD_120480 | JGI IMG/M metagenome (GOLD analysis project Ga0182024, IMG submission 120480) | Permafrost microbial communities from Stordalen Mire, Sweden - P3-2 metaG (Illumina Assembly) | ecosystem: Environmental > Terrestrial > Soil > Wetlands > Permafrost | place: Sweden: Stordalen...
CACGTTCTACAACGGCATGGGGATCGCGGACGACGAGCAGGGCTCGCCGGTCTACCTGGCCACCGGGCTGAGGGAATCGTGGGCCCGGGCCTGGCCCGCGTTCCGCGACTATTCCTGACCCGGGGTTCGGGGGCCGCCGCCACCCCCGCGAGCCTCGCGGGGGTGGCGGCACGACTAGCATCGTGCTGGCGCTTCACACACGAGGACGAGGACGATGCCGGGAACCGATCTGCTGCGCGACCGGGCCACCCCCGGGCGGGGGCCCGCCCGCCGGATGGCCCGCGCGGCCGCCGCGGCCGGCCTGGTCGTGCTGGCCGCCGGCGGCCTCACCGGCTGCTACGCGAAAGCCAGCGCCGCCCCGTCGATCGAGCTGTCCACCGCCGTGGTGCCGCAGCCCTCGGTTCCCGGCGAGACCACCGCCTACCTGGTCATCCGGAACAACAGCGGGCCCGACCGGCTGATCCGGGTCCGCACCAGCGTGGGCGGCCGGGTTACCTTCCGGGCGCCCGCGGGGCACGGCAACCTGGCCATGCACACGATCGCGGCGCTCAGCATCCCCGGCCACAACGTCATCCGGCTGGTGCCCAACAGCGTGCACCTGGTGATCACCGGGGCCAGGTCCATGCGCGGCGCCAAGGAGATCACCCTGACGCTTGTCTTCGCCCATGCCGGGGCCATGTCGGTGATCGCCCAGGTCACCAACCCGGAGACCGGCGGCAGCAGCTACTTCCTGAATTCCTGAACCAGCGCCCTCACCAGGGAGGATCCGCGGGATGCTCCGCCGTCCAACGCAGCGGCTGTACCACATCGCGACCGTGCCCGACTGGGACCAGGCCCAGCGCGACGGCGAGTACCGGACGTCGACCCGCGGCCGGTCGCTGAGCGACGAAGGGTTCATCCACGCGAGTACCGCGGCCCAGCTCCTGCCGGTCGCGAACGCGGTGTACCAGGATGAACCGGAGAACCTCGTCCTGCTGGAGCTCGACCCCGGCCGGATCGGGGCCGGGATCCGCTACGAGCAGGTGCCGGGCTGGGCGGATCCGTTCCCGCACATCTACGGGCCGCTGGAGGCAGCGGCGGTGGTTCAGGCGGTCCCGCTGGAGCGTGACGCCGCGGGGAGTTTCCGCTGGCCTGCCGGGCTGGCCCGCCCGTGAGCGATGCGGTCCCGGCTGACCCGCCCGTGGCCGGCCTGCCCGTGGCCAGCGAGCCCGTGATCAGCGAGCCCACGGTCAGCCAGCCCGTGCTGTACGTGATCGCCTGCGCCGCGCCGCCAGCCGCCGGCGTGGGCCGGCTGGTGAGCCTGGCCCAGGAGCGCGGCTGGGACGTGTGCGTGCTAGCCACCCCGTCGGCCCGGCACTTCACCGACGTGGCGGCCCTGGAACGCCAGACCGGGCACCCGGTCCGCAGCGAGTACAAGGACCCGGGCCAGCCCGATGTGCTGCCGCCCGCCGACGCGATTATCGTGGCGCCCGCCACCGTGAACACGATTAACAAGTGGGCCGCCGGGATCTGCGACACCCTGGCCCTCGGCATCCTGGTCGAGTCGTTCGGGAAACGGCTGCCCGTCGTGGCCCTGCCATCCACGAACCGCGCGCACGCCGCGCACCCCGTGTTCACGGAGAACCTCGCGAAGCTGCGGTCCTGGGGGGTGAGGGTCCTGTTCGGCGAGGATGTGCTGGCCCTTCCGGAGCCTGACGCCGGAGGCACCGACCTGGGCCAGTTCCCCTGGTCCGCGACGCTCGACGCGCTCGGCGGAGGCCTGCCGCAGGCCCCCGCCGACTGATCCACCGCCCGGTCGGGCTGGTTGCCCCGCAGGCTTTCGCGACATATCGTGTTGGCAGTGACGGGCCCGGGGGACGCGGCCCAGGACGGGAGGATCACGTGGCGATGCAGAGTGAGGTCCGGGCCGGTGACTGGGCACGGCGGGCCCGGCGCCTGCTGCTGGGACTGGTCATGCTGGCCGCGGGGGGCTTCACCGTCCTGCTGCTGGCCGCGTTCGCGCTCGTCCACGGCGGGGCGCTGCAGGTGGTCCTGCTCACGCTGGTGGCCCTGATTCTCGTAGCCGCGCTCGCCGTCGCCGCCGCAGGCTGGGTCGCGCTCCGCCTCTGGCGGCGCGGGGCCTGGCTTGAAGCCCTGCCGTTGCTGGCCGGGCAGCCCTGGCTGAGCCGGGTGGTGTGGGCCGCCCGGGTGCTGTGGACCGGCCACGCGGCATGGCGGCTCCGTGCCCGCCTGCGGCCCGCCCCCCGTCCCTGACTCCGGCCGGTTCACCCGCGCCTGCGAGGGGCGGGCGCCGGCCGCAGCGCGTTCCCGCAGTCAGGGAGTGACGGCGGCGGAACCCGGGTCCAGCGCGCCGATCAGCCCCCGGCATGCGCCGTCGACATCGGTGCGATCCTCAAACGGCAGGTCACTCATCCAGGCGCGGCTGCACGCAGGAAAACCAGCGATCAGCTCGCCAGGCCGGGACAGCCGCTCGGCAATGCCACCACCGCTACCGCATTTCGCGGGGGTTACCGCAGCGAAGTTATTATGAATTACCCCATAGTGGATCTGGGCCCGCGGGCGGTACTTCACCCGCCAGGGGTAAGGGCGGTTCGCTCCGATGGACGGGCATCTGGCCGCCCGCGCGGACGGGCGTCTGCCCGAAGGGACCTTCGGCCCTGGGAGACATCGGTGTTGAGCTGGTAGTTTGCGCGGAAAGCGTGAGACTATCAGGGGGGTCACTCATGCGGGTCATAGCCAGGATCTCGGTGCCGGTCGAGTCCGGGAACAGCGCGATCAAAGACGGCACTCTCGGTGCGGTCATGGAGAATGCCGCCGCGCAATGGAACCCGGAGGCGATGTATTTCACCGCTTTCGACGGGCTCCGGACGGCCTTTATGGTCTTCGATCTTCCGGACACGTCTGACATCCCGGTCTTCGCGGAGCCATTCTTCCGGAAGCTTAATGCCGACGTGAATATCGCCCCGGCGATGAACCGCGAGGATCTCGGGAAAGGGCTCTCCCAGCTCAGCTGACCAGGTCAGCCTGCCCAGCCCAGCCGACACTGACATGCTCGGCTGGGCAGGCCACGCGCGGGGCTCAGGACCGGGCCGCGGCCCGCAGGGGCACGACCAGGTAGCGGAATTCCGCGGTACCGGGCTCCTCCGGCGGCTCGCCATCGGGGCCGGCCTGGGAACTCACCCGGGTGATCAGCGCGGGCTTGGCCGGACTGGTGAACTCGATCCTGAGCAGACCGGGATCGGCCGGGCCCGTGCTGGCGGAGCCGGGGCCGGCCGAGTCACCGCTGTCCTGGCTCGTGCCGGCGGGGCCGGTACTGGCCCGGCCGGTGGTGGCCGGGCCGGTGGTGGCCGGGCCGGTGGTGGCCGGGTCAGTCGTCGCGGGGCCGCCGGCGCCCGCCTCGCTCTCCCGGCCTGAGCCCGGGCCGCCGGGGTCCCCGGCGTGCGGCCGGGGCTGGCCTGCCACAGCCGCCGCGACGAGGCCGTCGAGCAGGTAGTGCGGGTTGAAGGCGATCACCGGCTCCTCGCCGCGGAAGTGGGCGGGAACCGTCTCGACCGCCCGGGCCCGGCCCTCGGTCTGCGCCTCGATCAGCACCTGGCCGGGGCCGAACGTGAGCTTGACCGGGCTGGCCCGGTCGGCGACCAGGGACACCCGGCGGACCGCCTCGGTGAACGGCCCGGGCGGCACGTCGGCGCGGCCGCCGAATTCGGTCGGGAACCGGGACCGGTACCGGATGAATTCGCCGCCGATCAGCCGGGTGGTCAGCCGGCGGCCTCCGATCCCGAAGCTGATCATGCCTTCGGCGGGGCGGGGCTCGTCCCCTGGCTTCGCGCCGGGTGCCCCGGGGCTGAAGGCGACCGAGACGGGCACCCCGGGGGTCATCGCCCGCGCCGCGTCCGCCAGCGTCCGCGCCGGCACCAGGGCCGCGGCGCGCAGGGCCGGCTGCACCGGCTGCCACGGCACCTCCCGCACGGCGAGGCGGTACCGGTCGGTCGCGGCCAGCGTGAGGGTCCCGCCGCTGATGTCCAGGCAAACCCCGGTGAGCATGGGCAGCGTGTCATCCCGGCTCGCCGCCGGCCCGACCTGGCCGATGGCCGCGCCCAGGACACCGCCGTCTACGGTGCCGGCCAGCGGCGGCGCCGCGGGAAGGTCCGGGTACTCCTCGGCGGGCAGCGCGAACAGGGTGAACTCCGCGCTACCGCAGGTGAGGTTCACCACGTCGGCGACCGTGGTGATCTCGACGGCGAGGGCCGGCAGGCTGCGGGTGATCTCGGCGAGCAGGCGACCCGGGACGATCACGATGCCGGGCTCCCCGATCTCGGCCTCGATCTGCGCGGTCGCGGAGACCTCGTAATCGAAGCAGGACAAGGTCAGGCTCGTCCCGGCGTCCAGGCGCAGGCCGGACAGGACCGGGACCACCGGACGGGTGGGCAGGGCGCGCGCCACCCAGGCCAGCGCCTCAGCCAGCACGTCCCGATCGACCCTGATTTTCATGTCCGCACCCTCCGCCACCATCTTCACGAGAGCGCCCGCACCCTCGTGTCACGAGGGCGCCCACGCCCGGACGGCCCCGGAGTTGCCGGGATGCCGTTCGTCCGATACTGGCACGGCACACCGACAATCCGGGCCCGTCCGGGCAGGTGGGCCTGACAACGCCACTGGCTCAGGACGCTGGCCAGTCACAAAGCCGGGTCCTCAAACAGCCGGCCGGTTAGCGATGGCCGACTGACGCCGACTCGACGAGCTCCGGCGGGGCGGACGCCAGCGTGGCCTGGATGGCCTCGGCGAGGGCCCGGGCCGACTCGGCGCTCAGCTCGACGGCCACCCGGGCCGACGGACCCTCCCCGGGGTTGAGGAAGTCGATGTTCAGCGTGTGCTCCGCCGGCGCGTGCACCGGATGATCGAAGTACACGCTCGCCTCGCTGAGCTTGAACCACCCGGCCCCGCCCTTGCCGCTGCCGGCGACGTCAACCTTCTCCGTGAGATACGTGCACATGACTGGTCCCTTTCTCAGCTGGCCGGGGTGGCGCTGGCCAGGTAGCGGCCGAAGAAGTCCCAGATCTTCTCCCAGCCGTCGTTGGCGGCCTCCGGCCGGTACGAGGGCCGGTTCACGGCGAAGAACGCGTGCCCGGCGCCGTCGTACGAGTGGAACTCGAACGTCTTGCCCGCTTCGACCAGGGCCTTCTCCAGCTCGGCCACCTGCTCGGGCGACGGATGGGAGTCCTCCGCGCCGAACAGCCCGAGCAGCGGGCAGGACAGGTTCGGGGTCTGGTCCACGATCGGCCCGACCTTGAGCGGCATGCCCTCGGGGGGCCTGCCGACCACGAAGGCGCCGTAGCAGTCCACCGCCGCGTCGAGCGGCAGGCTCACGGCGGCCAGGAACGACTGGCGGCCGCCCGAGCAGTAACCGATCGTGCCGGCCTTGCCGTTGGAGTTCGGCATCGACCGCAGGTACGCGACCGCGCCGCCCACGTCGCCGACCAGGCGCTCGTCCGGCACGCCGCCCGCGGCCCGGGCCGTGGCGGCCGCGTCGTCCGGGCTGGCGCCAGGCGCCTCCCGCCAGTAGAGGTTGGGGCACACGGCGTTGTAGCCGTGCACGGCGAACGTCCTGGTGATCTCCTTGGTCTGCTCGTCGTATCCGGGCATGTGATGAATGACTACGACGCTGCCGAAGGGGCCGGGCCCGAGCGGCCGGGCCAGGTACGCCTCGATCTGATCGCCGCCAGCCCCGGCGAGGCTGATGGTTTCCGCCTGAATAGCGTCATACATGGAGCACTCTCTTCCTGTGCGTCGTGTTCCCGCGCTACGTCCTGGGTGCCGGGCCTCATGGCCGCGTCCGATCTCGCGACGGCCGGGCCCTGTTACTTGTGCCCAGGCAACTATCACATCCTGCCAGCAGGCTGCCGGCTGCTGCGCACCGCTCGGCCTCCTGGCGCCAGGAGAAATGAAAGACTCCCTCCCATGACTTATCTCGCCGCACCGGATCGTTACGAGCACATGCCCTACCGCCGCTGCGGGCGGAGCGGTATCGAGCTGCCCGCCATCTCCCTCGGCCTCTGGCAGAACTTTGGTGATGACCGGCCCCTGTCGATCCAGCGCGCGATCCTTCGGCGGGCCTTTGACCTGGGCGTTACCCACTTCGATCTCGCGAACAACTACGGCGGCATAGCGCCTGCTGGGTCCCCGCTACTAGGCGAGTACGGCTCGCCGTACGGATCCGCGGAGATCAATTTCGGCCGAATCCTGCGCGAGGACCTGCGGCCGTACCGGGACGAGCTCATCCTCTCGACCAAGGCCGGGTACGACATGTGGCCCGGCCCGTACGGCGACCGCGGATCCCGGAAGTACCTCCTGGCCAGCCTGGATCAGTCGCTGGGCCGGATGGGCCTGGACTACGTGGACATCTTCTACAGCCACCGCGCCGATCCGGACACCCCGCTCGAGGAGACGATGGGCGCGCTGGCCACCGCGGTCAACTCGGGCCGGGCCCTCTACGCCGGCATCTCCTCCTACTCCGCGGAACGGACCCGGGAGGCCGCGGCGATCCTCCGCGAGCTGGGCGTGCCCCTGCTCATCCACCAGCCCTCCTACTCCATGCTCAACCGCTGGATCGAAGAGGAGCTGCTGGACACGCTCGAGGAGGAAGGGATCGGCTGCATCGCGTTCTCGCCGCTGGCCCAGGGCCTGCTGACCACCAAGTACCTGAATGGCGTGCCGGATGATTCCCGGGCGGCGCGTGATGACTCGCTCAGCCGGACTCAGATCACCGAGCAGAACCTGGCGCACGTGCGGGCCCTCAACGAGATCGCCCGCAGGCGCGGCCAGACCCTGGCGCAGATGGCCCTCAGCTGGACGCTGCGCGACGATCGGGTCACCTCGGCGCTGGTCGGGGCGAGCAGCGTCGCGCAGCTCGAGGAAAATCTTGCCGCCGCGGACAACACGTCGTTCTCCGAGGAGGAAATAGCCGAGATCGACCGGCACGCGGTGGAGGCCGGGATCAACATCTGGGCCGCGTCGAGCCAGAGCTGATCGCCCGGCCGGCCAGGGCGCCAGGCCAGACCGTCCGGCGCGGTCTGCGGCCCCGGGAACCGGCTCACCTGGCTGTGTCCGCTCGGTAACACTGGGAAAAGGGTGGAGAGTGTAGCGTCAATGCGAGATGCTCTGCCCGTACGGGCACCGGAGAACCCGCAGGAGGGGGCACCACGATGGGAGGGGCCGGGGTGGCTGTCTACGCCTTCCTCGCCATTGTCCTGGGGGTCTGCATCGGCTGGTGGGCCCGGCGGGCCGCCGGTGCGCACGGCGACATGAAGGTGAACAAGGCGCGGGTGCCCACGTTCCGGCGCAACCGGAACAGGGCCGGCTTCATCGTGGCCGTCCTGGTGGTCATCGGGCTGCTAGTGATCAAGGCGCTGGCCAGCGCGCACTGATTCTGGCGCCCAGCCCCGCAGCGTTGGGCGCGCCACCGCTCAGGACGGCGTGATCCCCTGGGGGAATTTGAAGACCTGGTGCGGGTCGTAGGTCTTCTTGATCCGGGCCAGCCGCGCGTAGTTGGCGCCGTAGTACGCCTGCCGCCAGTTCTTCAGGTCCGGGTCCACGTAGTTCTGGTAGCACTGCCCGCTGGCCCACGGCCGCATTGACGCGTAGAAGGAGCGGATCCAGTCGTGCTGGCGGGACACCCCGGACGCCGAGCCGCCCTGGTTCCAGCTGGTCGAGTACTGGGCCCCGAACAGCGAGTCGCGGTGCACGAACGCGGTGGAGGAGGGGCTCGGCCGGTTCAGTGCCCCGCCGAACGCGTCGAACGCGATCGCGCCGACGCCGCCCGCGGCGCCGCGCACCCCCCGCATCCGCTCGATGCCCGCCACCAGCGCGCGGATGCCCGCGGGCGGGATCTGGCGGGTGAAGAAGTCGGACTTGGCGTACGACGGGACGCGGATCAGCTTGCCGTTCGGCGTCTGGGACGGCAGATGGCACTCGGACACGGACAGCTTCCCGCAGCCCGCCTCGATCATCATCGCCGCCTGGAAAGAACTCTCGAACGGCTGCCCCGACGCTGCGGAGCCGACGCGCGCGTACAGGACGCGCAGCAGCCGCTGACAGCCGTCCAGGCTGCCCAGGTAGGTGCCGCCCACCTGGATGGACGGCGTCCCCCCGTGCGGGGCCGCCGACATGTGCAGGTTGGACCACAGGGCGTCCGGCTGGAACGGAGCCCAGGATTGCCAGCCCGCCACCACCTTGGCCGCCTGGGACCAGGGCCACGACAGGAAGAACAGCACCAGCCGGGACAGGCGGTGGGTGCGGAACGTGAACGCGGTGGCGATGCCGAAGTTGCCGCCGCCCCCGCCCCGGCAGGCCCAGAACAGGTCGCTGTTGGTTGACGCGTTGCAGGTCCGGACCGTGCCGTCGGCGGTGACGATCTGCACCTCCTGCAGCGCGTCACTGGTCAGGCCGTAGGCCCGGCCCAGCACCCCGACCCCGCCGCCGAGGGTGAGGCCGGCCACCCCCACCGTCGGGCATGACCCACCGGGCACGGCCAGGCCGTGCGCGGCGAGCCGGTTGTACAGGTCGATGAGGTGCAGGCCGGTGCCGACCCGGACCGTCTGCCCCGTCCCGACCTGGAACGAGTTCATCGCGGTCACGTCCACCATGAGCCCGGTCGTGCTGGACCAGCCTGCGTAGCTGTGCCCGCCGGACCGCGCCGCGACGGGCAGCCCGAACTTGCGGACGAAAGCCAGGCAGGCACTCACGTCACGGGGGCTGGCGCAGTATGCGATGCCGGCCGGCCGCTTGTAGTCGAAGCGCGGGTCGAAGAGCTCTTTCGAGACCGGGTAGACCCGCATTCCCGGGCGGATCAGCTTGTGCGTGGACAGGGCGTTGCGCAGCGCCGTCCAGTCACCGGTTCCCGGCGGGGCCTGCGGGGTCCCGGCCAGGTGGTGGGCACGGCCCAGCATCCCGGACAGCGGGACGGCACCCGCCGCGGCGCCGGCCAGCGCGAGAAAACCGCGCCGGCCCGGGCCCGGCTCCGCGTCCTGCGGCGGCAACCCCGGGTCGTCCGCGGTCCAGGGGCCGGAGCCCGCCTCGTCGTCGTACGGCCGGACTTCGCTGCCCATCGATGCCCCCAGTTCCCCGCTGCCTTCGTTCTCGTCACCAGCCCGGCCCACGCTTACGCCGGGGGCACGAGCGCCCCGATACTTATACAGACGCGAAATATCACTCTGTGGTTGTGCGTAACCACAAATCGCCGGCCAGATCCTCGTTGCGGAAAAGAATTTGACCTACTCAAGCAATCTGGTCTATGTTTGAGCTACTCAACTATTGAGCGACTCAGGGGCCGTCGCACAAGCCCGGGGGGAGGCAGGAGACACCATGCACCAGCGTTCCGATGAGAGCCAGATTGACCTGGACCTCCTGGACGCCCTGGCCGGGCTGATCAGCCGGCTGCTGGCCGAGGGAGAGGCGCTGGCCAAGGACTTCGGGGTCCCGGCCTTCTTCATCAAGGCGCTGCACCTGATCGACGCCCCGCTGGCCATGAAGGAACTGGGCCAGCGGATGCATTGCGATCCCTCGTTCGTGACCAGCATCGCGGACATGCTCGAAAAGCGTGGGCTGGCGGTGCGTGAAAGCGACCCGGCCGACCGGAGGGTGAAACGGCTCGTCCTGACCAGCGCGGGCCTGGAGATGAAGCACCAGATGGAGCAGGCCATGCTGGAGCGCTCGCCCTGGCGCCAGTCCCTGACCGGCGAGGAGCGCGCCACCCTGATCTCCCTGATCCACAAGATGGCGCCGCCACTGAGCGCCACCAACCCCGCGGACTGCCCGGCCGAGGAGGTGACTAACTTCCTGGCAACTGCTGCTACTCCCAGGGTCGGCTGACCAGCCGCACCGAATTGCTCCCCGGCCGCGGTGCAGCGGCCGGAGCGCACGCCGATGAGTGGCGGCCTCTCTCTTCGTCCCATATACAGACGCACGTACGCGGCGGAGCCGCCGCGACCTTGGCTCACTATGCCCTGACAAGGAGACGGCATGAGCTCCACACAGCCCGCGGCCGGGGGTGCCACCGCAGGTGGCGCGGCTGCCGGCCCTGTCCAACGACATCTCGGCCTGGCCCTGGTGGTCATCGCCACCG
>Ga0182024_10026758_pt1 | contig 10120 bp, 9 predicted proteins | sample P32metaG_FD_120480 | JGI IMG/M metagenome (GOLD analysis project Ga0182024, IMG submission 120480) | Permafrost microbial communities from Stordalen Mire, Sweden - P3-2 metaG (Illumina Assembly) | ecosystem: Environmental > Terrestrial > Soil > Wetlands > Permafrost | place: Sweden: Stordalen...
CGCTCCGAAAAAAGGGGAGATTCTTTACAACGGCATTCCATCGGACCGCGTGGACCTCGATTTACTGCGCGAAAAAATTGGCTTTGTAACTCAGGACACGCAATTATTTTCGGGGTCGATTCGCGAGAATCTGCTGTTTGTGAATCCGCAAGCGACCGATGAAGAGTGCATGCAGGTTCTGGATCAGGCCGCCGCTCATAGTCTGCTTTCGCGCGCGGATCGAGGATTGGATACGCTGATTGGCGAAGGCGGCGTGAAAGTTTCGGGCGGAGAGAAGCAGCGGCTATCGATTGCCCGTGCGCTGTTGCGGCATCCACATTTGCTCGTGTTTGACGAAGCGACATCGTCGCTCGATTCGCTTACGGAAGAAGAAATCAGCCGCACCATTCGCGACGTGGCGACGAATCAAGAGGCGATCACGATTCTTATTGCGCACCGGCTGTCGACGATCATGCATGCCGACCGAATCTATGTGCTGGAGCGTGGGCACATCGTTGAATTTGGGCGGCACTCCGAGTTACTTGATCAGAAAGGGCTTTACTACGCGATGTGGCGGCAGCAGGTTGGAGAGCGCGAGGCGATCGCACAGGCGAAGTAATTGCGCGGCGCGAGGAAACGCGGCTCTACAGCGAGGTTAGCTTCATCCTGCTAGCGACTCGATTGCGCGTATCGCGTCTGCAGGCAGTTCTAAGCTGCGGCTTGCGAGATCATCCTTCATGTGTTCAGCGTTCGATGTGCCCGTCAAGGGCACGATTCCAATGCTGCGCGCGAAGCTAAATACAATTTGTGCTGGGGTTGCCCCCAGACTCGCGGCGAGGCTGGCGATCAGGGGATGCTGCAGGAGTTGCTGGTTAGCGGTTAGGAGCGAAAAGCCCTGGTAGATAATTTTGTGCTGGTTACAGAACTGCCGGATAGCGCGATCCCAGCCGAGGCGCGCGTAACAACGATTCTGCACAAATGCCGGCGTCTCGGCGCCGCTGGATTTCAGTTGCTGCAGATGTGGCAAAGATATATTGCTCACTCCTAGTAAGCGCGTCCGCTCGGTATCGCGCTCTTTTTTCATCGCCTCCCAAACTTCGGCATCATCCTCTGTCCACTCGTTGTTGGAGGAAGGGCCGTGCAACACGTAGCTGTCGACGTGATCTGTGCCGAGATGCTCCAGCGAACTGGCCATTGATTGCGCGACTTGAACCGCTAGCGAGGCGTTAGGGTCATAGGGCATGCGATGATCCTGACCACGTTGATAAGTAAATTTCGTTTGTAGAAAAAGATCGTCGCGGGTGACCAGCCCGGCGTTATATGCGGCGGCTAATCCGTGACCGACTCCTTCTTCGAAGTAATGCCTTCGCTGGTTGGCGGTGTCGATGGCACGGAAGCCGATGCGGAGAGCGAGCTCGCTTAGGGTTGCCGTGCGGTCTTCTTTCCATGCGGTGCCGTAAAAAAAATCAGGAATGCGCGTGGGAAATGCCATGCAGACAATTCTTTCATGCTTTGTGCTGCTCAATGGGCGCCCGAATGCATTAGGACTGGAAAGCGAGAGCTTCAGCTATAGCTATAGCTGAAGTATGTGGCGTTAAGTAGTTCTCCCATCGAGAGATGAATTATTACTGGTGTGTGATTTTCCGCGGGCCCGCAAAAGATCGCAAATAGGCAATGTTCACGGCGGTTCCATCTCGGGAATCAAATTGAGAAATAACTAGTGCATTTGTCACAGTTTCTTAATCTGTGCCATGGCGCACTAGGTTATGATCTGCGCAAAAGAGGAACCCCGAGTTCCCGAAATTAAAAAAGCCCAAGTAGAAAATCATCATTGCCGGCGTGTCATGCCGGATCAACCTGGAGAGAAAATTATGCGCAGTCTTAACACTCCCCTCAGTACAGCTCTATATGTTCTAAGTCTGAGCTTCGCCTTTCTGTCCCTCTGCTTTACGGCGTCGGCAGAGGTAGTTCCTCTGTCGCAACATGTAGTTTTGGTGGTCGAGGAAAATACTTCATTTAGCAGTACATACCCGAATGGAATGCCGTGGCTGGTGAGTCAAGGCAATAAATATGGATATGCTGATAACTACACCTCCGACGTGTCCGGTTCTTTGCTGGATTATCTTTACTTAGCATCTGGCAGTTGCGAATCTAACTATAAGTGCGGAGGAGCGCCCGCCTGCGTCCTTCCATCAGGAAGTCATAATTTCTATTGCAACGGAAACGATTGCTACGAGGCCGGCGGTTGCGTGGGAACCGCGAAGAAAGACCCAATCACGGATGAAAATATTTTTCACTTGATGAATCAGCAGGGAATTTCATGGAAAGTATATGTGCAGAATTATTTGAATGCCGGAGGCACGGTCAATGTTCCCGACTTCAACACGGCGAACCAGCCGCCATACACTCATTATTATGCGCGGCATAACGCCGTAGTCTGGTACGAAGAAGTCCTGAGCAATAACCTGGGCTCACAAGGAAACGTTGTTGACTTCGAGCAATTTGGTATCGATGTGGCGCAAGGGACTTTGCCTCGGTTTGCCATCATCCTTCCGGATGGCTGCTGGAACGCGCACGATGGCTGTTTTTCCTCACCTGTCAGGAGTGCTGACGCCTTCTTACAAAGCAATCTCACGCCGATGCTAAACCTGCCTGATTTCCAGCCAGGGGGAAGCGGGCTACTGTTAGTAACTTTTGATAATGGCAATGGTGACGGGGCAGGCAAGGTATACACGGCGGCCATCGGCCCGAACGTAAAGCCGGGCTACGTTTCCAGTACGCCCTACAAGCACGAGAATACTTTGAGAACTATGTTGGATGCGCTGGGGATTGGAACTTATCCGGGATGGTCGGCCGACGTGGCAGATATGTCTGACTTTTTTCGTTTGAACGCAGGTAGCGTGGTGATCGATTCGCCCGCGAATGGATCGGTGCAGGGGCCATCTGTAATGGCCAGCGCTACCGCTTCCGAGTTAGGCGCACAAATCAATCATGTGGAAGTTTGGGATTTATTTAACGGAAACTCCACAAAGCTGGGAGAGGTTTTTAGCCAGTCGATCAATAAAGCATTCTCGGTAAGCGGGATCGGCAATCACCAGATGACGGTCCTGGATGTATCCGCAGGCTCGGTGATTCTCCATCGCGAGACGACAACTTTCACTGTGACTTCCAGCTATGGCGTCACGGTGAATAGTCCTGCAAACAATTCAACGCAAGCTACATTGTTTCCGCTGAACGCGTTCGCGGTGGAAGCCGGCGCCGAGGGTACAAGTTCAGGAGTCGATCACATTGAAGTCTGGAATGGCGGTTCTAAACTTGGAGATTCGCCAAGAGCCACGAGCCTGAGCCAATGGTATTCACTGCCTCCAGGTCAATACACGCTTACAGTCCAAGACGTCAGCAGCACGGGCGCGCCTCTGCACAAGCGCGACGTCAACTTCGCGGTTTCAGCTGGTCTTGGAATACACGTCAATTCGCCGGCGAATAATTCCACCTGGCCGACCACGAGCGTGCCGGTCAGCGCCTACGCTTACGAGCAAAGCGGATCAAGTACTCCGCTGGTTGATCACCTTGAAGTATGGGATAACACACACGGCGTCAAGCTCGGCGAATCGGCGACTGGGTTGGGAGTGAACAGTTTGTTCATCAACCAGACCGTGACGTTGCCGAAAGCAGGAACCTACCAGCTTGCGATTAACGACATCAATACCAATGGCTATAAAGCCTTCCACACCACCTATGTAAATGTGACCGTGAAATAAAACTCTGGGAGAGTCGCTAAGGTTCTCTCTTGGCGCAACTAAGTCGACTGGCTCATCTGCGCGATTGCTCGCGGAGCGTGAGACCTAGGTTAATGGCGCGGTGGGAGCTTCTACGTTATCACTGGAATATTGCTAACTCCCGCCGTTCCAAAAATTCGGCGGTAACGTTCTATCTCCGAAGGCGGGCCAAGCGCTTTGGCATAATTGTCGGAGAGTTTGACCGCCGGCCTTCCTTCGACGGTGGAAACTTTGCAGATCAGGCTGACTGGATCAAAGTCATTGCTGCCAGCGGGGTCGCATCCCCGGAAATCATTAGTGAGCAGGGTTCCCCAACCAGCGCTGAAACGAATGCGCCGGCCCGAAGTCCATTTTTTCGGATCATGAAAATCGGCCGCGCTGCGAAAATCCTTTTTTACCGTGGCGGCTGAAAGGCCGCTCGCCAAAGTTCCACCAAAATAAGCGTGCAGTCCAAGAATCTCGTCGACGTCCAGCGCGTCAGACGCGATGATACGTTTTTCCTGCGGATTGCGGCCTCGCGCTTGCAGCCATGCAATGTATTCGTCGCCGCCGATAAAAGGATCTTTGCTGTCAATGCGCTGTCCCGTCCAATCAGCCGCCCAGTCCGGAGCATTTTGCAAAAACTGAGTTGTCCCAAACGTATCCGGCAGCATGATTCGAAGCGCGCCATCGTAGGTGGCCTGCCACAGCTCGAGCATCCGGTACTGCGCAGCTTTCACGGCCTCATCATCGTTGGCCGGCGCGAGCGCAGCCATGACCATGGGAATTTCGTGCGCGTTGGTTCCAATCGCTTCGAGATCGTGCTTGTGGGCGAGAAAGGCGTTTGATGTTCCGGTAAAGGCGCTGCCAAGATTTGCAGCCATCGCGTTGACCACGTATTCCTGCCAGAGAAAGCTGTGGCGGCGGCGGGTTCCGAAATCGGCGACGGCCAGGCCAGGCACGCCGCGCAAACGCTCGATCTTCCCCCAGAGCTTCGTCTTTGCGCGCGCGTAGAGAATGTCGAGGCCGAACTCGCGCAGTTTCTTTAGCCCAGCTCGAGTCTTGAGCTCGTCCAGAATGGAGAGTGAATAAAGCTCCCACATCGTGGTCTCAGTCCACAGACCATCGAAGGTCAATTCAAATTGCCCATCCTTCACGGAGAGTTCATAGTCCGACAAGCGGAAATCGTGTTCCAGCCACTCCAGGAATGCAGGTTCGAAGATTCCGCGACGACCATAGAAAGTATTGCCCGCCAGCCAGACGAGTTCGGACCTGCGAAATCTCAGCTTGCGCGCATGTTCCATCTGATGATCGAGTTCTTCGCGTGGAAACATATCGGCGAGCCGCACCGAGGTAGCGCGGTTCAAAAGAGAAAAAGACACGTGTGTTTTTGGGTAATGCTTCCAGATGAACTGAAGCATCAGCAACTTGTAAAAGTCGGTGTCGAGCAAAGATCGGGTCACCGGGTCGAGTTCCCAGTTATGGTTGTGAGCCCGCTCGGCGAAGTTAACGATCATTACGTTCCATGGCAGCTAATCTTTAATTCGAAATCTTTACCAGTTAATTTTTACTAACTATTTTTACTACAGTCCGTACTATCCTCTGCGACAGGCGTTAGAAAATCAACTGGCGGGAACCTACTCTGGTGAATCGGCGCTGTGAGCTTGCGCTATGAACTTGTGGGATGCGGAGTTCGGATCGGCGGTGCATTCGGGAAGTGCATTCGAAAGACAAAACAAGTTAATATGAAATTCCCGCATGAAAATGCCATGGCCGCTCACAGGCGTACGAACTCAGGTAGCAATGAAAAGCGCGACTTCCATGCTTCGGCGCTGCTCAGTCATACTGGATGCGAGTAGCCATATCCGCGGCTGGGCTGGGGTTTCCGGCCATGCCGCGCGAGCCCTCGCAGCCGGAATTCTACCTGCGATGTACTTGTTGCGATCAGGACGCGACGAGGTTTACAACATTTTGTGGACGCTGGTTTTTGGGTTTGCCACGCTCAACATTTTGAGCCTGGGCGCTCGCCGTTTTGAGCACGGAAAGAGTGGACTGAATTTTGGGGAGATACTGGCAATACTGGTTGTGGTGGTATCGGTGATCCTGCTCAGCTGGGAGATGCTTTACGTGTTTCACATTCTGCCGATTCGTCTCACTCCGCGCTGACGTGGATTGCGGTATGATCGCTGAGACGCAACGCTACTAGCGCAATGGCAAAACGCGAATCCAATTTCGAAGTCAGCTGCCCCTGTTGCGGCGCGCTCATGAAGATCGACGCGGCCACGCGCAGCGTGATCTCGCACACCGCCCCAGTGAAGCCAAAAACTTTCAACGATATGGAAGAAGCGGCCCGCGCCATGAAGGACCAAGACAGCCGGCGCGATTCCATATTCCGGCAATCGATGGAGGCGCAAAAACACGCCTCGGAATTGCTGGAGAAAAAATTCCAGGAAGCAGTAAAGAAAGCCAAAGAAACTCCAGATACCGGGCGGCCGATTCGCGATTTCGATCTGGACTAGGATCCGCTGTTTTCAATGACGCGACCCTTACTTCTCGGTCATCGCGGAGCGCGAGCCTCCCGACACATACCTGAAAATACTCTGGCATCCTACGAGCTGTGTTTGCAGCACGGCTGCGATGGCTTCGAATTTGATGTCCGTTTATCTGCCGATGGGCAAGCTGTCGTCTGCCACGATGCGACCTTCAATAAAATGAAGATTGAGCGGTTTACGTCGCACGACCTGGCATTGCCGACTCTAGAAGAAGTTCTGCGCCAGTATGCGCATCGGGCTTTTCTCGATATCGAATTGAAAGTCGCCGGACTGGAGCAGCAAACGCTCTTGGATCTGCGCAAGCACCCTCCGCAAAAAGGATTTGTAATTTCGTCATTTCTTCCGGAGGTGATCGCCGCAATTCATGAGCTCGATCCTACCGTCCCGCTGGGTTATCTATGCGAAAAACGAAGCCGGCTGCAGGGCTGGCAGGAATCACCAGCCGAGTGGGTCATCCCACAATGCGATCTGGCGAGCAGGGAAGTGATTGAGAAAATTCGTGAGAGCGGGAAGAGGTCTATGGTTTGGACGGTGAATGATGGTGAGGATATGCGCAAGTTTGTTGAATGGGGAGTCGATGCCATCATTTCTGACAAAACGGAATTGCTGGTAAGTTCATTGCGCCAGGAGTGACAAATTTAAGCGCGCAGTGCGAGGTGTTCCCCGTCCGGCGAAATGCGCGAGCCGCCGCCCCGCGTCCACACGTGCGCAGCCTCTGCGATTGCTCCGGGGATTCACGTCGTTTACATTGAACAGCATGCCGACAACAGGGGAACGATTCGAGCGGGCGGTTCAAATCATGGCGCGGCTGCGCGAGCCGGGGGGATGCCCATGGGATCGCGAACAAACTTTCGACACCATCAAGCCGTATGTGCTGGAAGAAACTTACGAAGTTCTCGAAGCCATCGATAATCGTGACTGGCCGGAATTGACCGGTGAATTGGGCGATTTGTTGTTGCAAGTGCTTTTTTATTCGCAGATGGCGCGCGAAGAGGGGCACTTTTCGGTGGATGACGTGCTTGACCGGCTTTCCAACAAATTGATCGACCGGCATCCGCACGTATTTGGTGACGTGAAGGCGGATACTCCGGCGGAAGTGCTGCGCAATTGGGAAGCGTTGAAGGCGGAAGAGAAGTTAAAGAGGGAAGAGAAGAAGAAACGGCTGGCGGCGGAAAGAGACGGGATGTTGGAGTTGGATGAGGGTGGCGGTACTGGCCGCTTGCAAAAGGCGCAAGGAGCGGGGGACACGGCCGAGTCCGTGCTCGCAGGTGTGTCCTCGAAGATGCCGGCTTTGATGGAGGCTTATAAACTCAGTTCGCGGACGGCGCGTGTTGGCTTTGACTGGCCGGAGATCGAGGGGCTGTTCGAAAAGCTTGCGGAGGAGACTGCTGAGTTACGGGCGGAACTATCCCGCGATGAAATTAAAGCCGAGCCCGTGGGACCGTCGGGGAAGGGAATCGCCGGATCAGGAATGCCGCAGATTTCCGTCGCGATGCGTGATCGTCTGGAAGACGAAGTCGGCGATTTATTTTTCGTGCTGGTAAACATTGCGCGATATTTGTCCCTCGACCCCGAGTCTGCGCTAAGAAAGACAAATCGTAAGTTTAGGCGCCGCTTTCAGTGGATAGAGGAGCGCCTTCGCGCCAGCGAAAGATTGCCGCAACAGGCATCGATGGAGGAACTGGAAACGCTCTGGCAAGAAGCAAAACGGCAGGAAAGGTCAGCGTGATGGAAAGCAGCACTGGCCAAGTAGCGAAGACCGAAGCTGTGACCATCCGCAAGTGCGAAGCGCTGGCTGAGATGCAAGCTTGCTTCGCGTTGCAGAAAGAGGTGTGGAAGTTTTCCGATGCGGATCTGATTCCTGTGCGGATGTTCGTGGTCGCCGGGAAAATTGGCGGGCACGTAATCGGCGCGTTCGATTGCGATGAACTGATTGGTTTTGCAATAGCGATTCCGGGAAATCGCAATGGGCACTCCTATTTGCATTCGCATATGCTGGCCGTGCGTCAGGAATATCGAAATGGAGGACTGGGCCGCGGGCTCAAACTCTTTCAGCGAGACGATGCGCTATCACGAGGATTCGAGCTGATGGAGTGGACTTTTGATCCGTTGGAGATCAAGAACGCGTATCTCAACATTGAAAAACTGGGCGCGATCACACGACGGTACAACGTGAATCAATATGGAATCACGTCGTCCCCGCTGCAGGGTGGTTTGCCGACGGATCGGCTGGTGGCTGAGTGGTGGATGAAATCGAAGCGGGTTGAAAATGTATTGGCGGGTTCGACGATTGCAAAATTCGAATGCCGCGCGCATATCGAAGTGCCGGCGCAGATCTACCAATGGAAGGCTTCAGCGGCCACGCGCGCGCAAGCGCTCGCGGTGCAGGAAAACAACCGTGAGAATTTTATACGCGCCTTTGGCGACGGATTGAGTGTGCTTGGATTTGAACGCGACGAGGCGGGTAATGGACGGTTTTTGCTTGGAGAATGGGACGAGAAATTCTGTTATTGACGGCTGTGCGGGTGGAGCGCTCCCTCGTTATCTTTTGTTCGGAGCATGAAATGGCCGGGCGAGGACGCCCGGCGCTCCATTGGTTTGACTAACGAAGAATTTGTGGCCTGTGAAAGCTCGGGCTGATACCATGCAGAACTTCCTATGAAAGTTGAATCCGTAACACTGCGAGAACTTCACATGCCGCTCGTGCATTTTTTTGAAACGAGCTTTGGGCGGGTCCACAGCCGGCGCATTCTGCTGGTAAGCGTCGAGGCCGATGGCGTACGGGGATGGGGCGAGTGCGTCGCGGGCGAAGATCCTTACTACAGCCCGGAATGGACGGAAACCGCCTGGCCCACGATCAAACAGTATCTATCGCCGCTCCTGATGCAGAGCGAGATGCATTCTGGTTGGGATTGTGCAGCGCGATTCGCACGGGTACGCGGACATCGCATGGCGAAAGCGGCGCTGGAAAATGCGGTATGGGATGCCGAGGCGCGCCAGAAGCAACAACCGCTCTGGAAATTGCTGGGAGGAACGCGCCGCGAGATTGCTTGCGGCGTTTCGATTGGCATTCAGGATTCTCCCGAGCAACTTCTGCAGAAGATTGAAACCGAGTTGGCGGCGGGCTATCGGCGTATCAAAATCAAAGTGAAGCCCGGGTGGGATCTTAACGTGCTGGAAAAGATACGATCGCGCTGGGCGGATATTGTTCTCAGCGTGGATGCGAACTCAGCTTACACGCTCGATCAGGTCGAACACCTGCGCAAATTCGATGCCTTCAAATTGCTGATGATCGAGCAGCCCTTGTGGAACGATGAAATTTATCTTCATGCGCGGCTGCAGAAATCAATTCAAACCGCGATTTGCCTCGACGAATCGATTTTGAATGCGCGGGATGCCGACTTCGCGCTCGAAATTGGGGCTTGCCGAATTCTGAACATCAAAGTGGGCCGCGTCGGCGGATTCACAGAGGCGAAGAAAGTTCACGACGTCGCGTTACGTCACAACGTGCCGGTATGGTGCGGGGGCATGTTGGAATCCGGAATAGGGCGATCGCACAACATCGCTCTTTCGACACTGGAAAACTTCCGTCTTCCCGGCGATGTGTCTGCTTCAAAACGTTATTGGAAGGAAGATATTATCGAACCCGAAGTGGAAGTCCGAGAGGATGGAATGATCGCTATTAGCGATGCGCCGGGAACGGGCTATGAAGTGCGCGAAGATCTCGTGCGAAAGTTCACAGTGCGTGAAGAAACTTTTCGGCCAGGGAAGTCTTAACGTTTCGGCGTTTACGTTTCGACGTTTACTTTTTGCCTTGGGGCATTATTTCTC
>Ga0182024_10026759_pt1 | contig 10120 bp, 5 predicted proteins | sample P32metaG_FD_120480 | JGI IMG/M metagenome (GOLD analysis project Ga0182024, IMG submission 120480) | Permafrost microbial communities from Stordalen Mire, Sweden - P3-2 metaG (Illumina Assembly) | ecosystem: Environmental > Terrestrial > Soil > Wetlands > Permafrost | place: Sweden: Stordalen...
AATTTGCGATAACGCTCCGCCACGATCCCGGTGTTCTCATCCCAAGGAACGACTGTATCCGCGTCCCCATAAACGTGCAAAAGCGGTATTTTATTGTCGGCCAGAGGCTGGAGATTGTCCACAGGATTACCGTGATAAGCGACCGCTTCGGCATCGGATTTAAAGCCGTATGCCTTTAGCATCTGTTGCCAGTCTCCAGCGCCTCCTTCTCCTTTGCCCAGTCCTTTAAGTTTGCCGCCGGGCCAACTCTTGAAATCACATACGGGCGCGTCCGCGTAGATGCACGCGACTTTATCCGGATTGGCGATCGCCCAGTTATAACAATATAGTCCGCCGCGACTCAAACCGATGAGCGCGACCTTCCTGGCAAAACCGTATTTCTCCGTGAGTTCACCGTAGAACTGGTCCCACTGTCTTACCGCTCCAGGGCTTCCGAACAATCCGGACACATTCAGATAAACGAGGTAAAAACCGTTGGTCACAAGCGCGGCGTCCGCATTGGCAAAAATGCCAAAAAACTCCCCGCGCCACAGCCACGGTTTGCCGGGCAATGGCTGTTTGGGAACAACGACAATCGCGGATTTGCCGTTGACCTTGAAATCATAACGATCGAAACCTTCCCACTGTGATTTTGTGCCTGGGAACGGGGCCGCGCCTGGAATTGGCGCGGGCGTTTCAGATACGTCATCGGCTCGCGCCGTGGCAGTGGCCAGAACGGCTGCCGCGATGACCACAGTGAACAAGCGGATTTGTTTCATATTTCCGACTTATTGACCCGAGGGCAGCAGCGTCGCCCGGAAGTAGAGAGCGGTCACGGTGTTAGTCAGACTCGAAGTGTAAGGCGAAACTGCGTTCGTCACGTACGTCCAGGAACCGTTCAGCGAGTTTGCCTTCTGAAGAAAGCCGTGATTCCACATGACGATCACATTGGCGCCGGACTTTTGCACCGAAATGACTGGAGAAGTAAATGCGCCAACCATGTAGTGGGCCAGAATGCGATTGGCGGTGAGGGCGTTGGAATAGACCGCCACATTTTGCATCCCGCCCTCATAAAACCGGTCTGCGGTGCCGGCGTCATTGTAAGCTCCCATGTATAGTGGAAAGCCTGAGCTTACTTGTGAGTAAGCCGAAGCGTGGCTGCCGGCCAGGACGCCGTTGGTGTAAACTGAGAATGTTGTCCCGTCGTACGTCATGGCGTAATAAGCCCATTGCCCCTGAATGCACGTCCCGGAATTGACCTGCGTCCAGCCGCTGGATGCAAGCCACCCCCACATTGGCGGATTGGACGCGTTGGGATTGGTAATCTCGAACGCCCAGCCATTGGGCGCGGGCGCGTTGTCCATGGTCACCGGGTTCATATTATAGTCCGCTCCGCTCACCGGGAAAGACGGCATGTTGAGCCAGGCCTCCACGGTGAGGTGCGGCGTGTTCAGCGTGCTGGAATAGGGAACGTTTATATAACCGCCTATTGTGTTCGTGAAATAAATAGCTGCGTCGGTTGTTAGAACGCCTGGCCCTCCCAAGGTCAGGCCGCTGGTGTTCATGCAGGTCCCGTTGTTGGTGCCGGCCAAATCATGGATGACCGTGCCGCTGGCCTCGTTCAGCGGCCAATAGGATGTCGGATGATCGGTCAGGATGGTGGTCTCATAGGTTAAGTTAAGACCGCGCACGGTTAATACGGCCACGGAACTTGTTACCGAGCCAAAGGCGTTGGTCACCACCACGTCGTAATCCCCGGCGTTGCCTGTTGCCACGTTCGTTATGTAGAAGTTCGCGTTTGTCACTGTCGAGTATTGGCCCCCTCCGCCGATCAAGTTGGTAAATACGCCGCTGTTATGCGCCCCGCCTCGCCATTGGAGATACAACGGAGTGGTGCCGGTAACTGCCACGGTGAACATGGCTGTTTGGCCGGCGCTGACGGACAAGCTCGAAGGCTCCGTCGCTATGCCCGGCGGCACATTCGTACCCGACGGCGGAAGCGGAAACGGTTGCGGAACGAAGTTGGCGCCGGGAGTCCACGTTACGCCATTCTGGTAGGCGCCAATGTCCGGCGGCCCGTTGCTGTATCCGCTGACGACAATGGGAGAATTAGTATAATACTCCCCTCCGTGAATTCCAGCCGATCCGGGTGAGAGCACAAAATTTGCGCCCACCGGCGGGTACCAGCCGTCGTCCACCACGATCGTGTTGGCACTGAAAGAGTTTCGGCTTGTGTCCCAAAGATTGTTGATGAATTGGACATTCGTATCGACTGACCCGTTGCATTGAATGTCATCAGCCGTGTTCGCGATCGAGGTGTTGTTAACAATTTTGTTACCGACAAACTCGTTGAATAGCAGGCCAATGTCATTGCTATAACATACATTGAAGTAAATATTATAGTTGTTCTGATTTTGATCGACATACACTCCTGCCCAGCAGTTATGCACCCAATTATGATGAATCTGCGTTCCGTTCCCGTTCCCGCCCCCGGTATATACGTACGTTCCGCCCCCGTCGCTGGTCAGAAGGTCGCCATACCCCAAATCGTTGGTGGCAACATTCGCCGCAGTAGAACTTACCCCGACGCAATAACGGCCGCTATACCACAGGGTATTGTCAACAATTGTCGATCCGTTCCCTCCGCTGTAGGCTGTAACCCCCGCGTAGTAGGTGCCGGGGTAATAATCCACGTTGGAAATGACGCAATTGCTCACCATTTCATTTTGGCCGGAGAGCCGGATGCCGTCCTGGGAACTGTAGTCAATCACCGAGTTGATCCACATGCTGCCCGTGCCGCTGACCTGGTTGGCGATGGGCACATCCTTGGTCCAATCCGCGGTCATGTTGTGCTGGACGTAGATCAAATTGCAATTGTTGACAACGCACTGGGTTGTGTTCGCCATGGATATGCCCGCGCCAAATACAAAAAGGCCGTTCACCGTCACGTAGGATAGGTTGTCCAATGTGAACGCGGAGGTCCGGTTCTTGGTCTCCACAATGTGGTTGGCAGGCGTGGCATTGTCCGCGCACCAAAGATATAGAGTGTTGCTGAAGCTGCTATAATACCACTCCGTCGGAATGTCGAGCAGGCAAAGCGCGCCGTAAACGTAGTAATAGTTGTCGGTCTGGTAAAACGACGTGCCATTTGACACACTGCCAGACCAACCGAACGTCCGGGTGGACGGGCTCCAGGTCGTGATCTGGCGGGTGAGGGCCTCATAGCCCGGGTTGCCGTACTCATCAGGGAAAAATTGCATGTAGGCGCCCACCAGATTCACGTTGTTCGTCGGCAAATGAGTGTCGGTCAGGCTGGTCGGCGTTACAGAGGTGGGTATGGATCGCGGAGCATAGAGCAACTGATCCACTGTTGCGTTCGGCCAGCGCGCAATGTTCATCATGTAACCATCGACAAAAAGTTGATTGATTTCACTGGTCGTGGTGGCCATGTAAATGGAGTTGCTGTAAAGGCTCCAGGTAAGATTGAGCACATCCGCCCCGCTGACGATGGGAATTGCGCCGGGATAGGCCGCGAACGTGATCGGCGCGGCGGAAGTTCCGGAGTGCGCCGGCGTGACCGTCTCTCGATATGTGCCAGACAGAACATAGCAGGTGTCGCCCGCCACCATGACTGACGCCGCCTTTTGAATTGTCAGAAATGACAAATTGGTGCTCGTTCCGGAATTGGAGTCACTGCCGGATTTGGACACATAATAATTCGTCGCACCCAGCGTCTGCGCCAGGACAATAACTATGACAAAGAATATCAGTGGTATTTTAATATGTTGGGCGGAGTTGATGCTTATGGAATCAAATGGTTCATGGAGGTCTTCACAATCGAGTATTCCCTGGCAAACTTAAGCGACCAGCCAACCGGGCGGCTGCTTTTTGATGTGATGAGGACGCGGACCCAACCCTCTTCGCCAGCGATGGCGGGCTGGGGCGCAATAGTGACGCCTTCGGCCATGGCGCTCGCCGGGACGGAGGCCGAAATGAATCTCCACTGTTTATCGCGGCCAGCAAGGCCGGCGACTCGAAGTTCGTAAGGATCGTTTCCGACGACCTGGCTGAGACCGGTGAGGGTTTCTGAAAGATCGTCCCACGTTTCGTCCGTAACATCCACGACCCCTTGCGTAACGTGCCTGGATGTGCTGACAAGCAGGGGATGGTTTTCATCCGTGCGCACTGCAATAACACGGCAAGACTCAGGTGGCATCGCGAAATTAAAGGCCCCCGTGAACGCAGGCAGGGGCGATTTGCTCCAGAAATCGAAGGCGTAGTAGGTTTTGTCGCCGCTCAATCCGGCCTTGGCGGCATCGTATCGGATATTTCTTTCCTCGCTGTCCCAATTGTACAATCCCAATACGTCGCGGCGGACGGATTGATTCGTGTCGGTGAGCAGCCAGATTCGCGGCATCACTGTTTCGAAATAGTCAACCGGGCGTGAGGCGGCATGATGCGACGGAGTGCAGCGCTTCAAAATGTCAAGGCGTTCGGGCGGCAAAGCAGGAAGCCAGTCACTATTGAGATTGAACATGCCGCTAATCGCCACCCATGAGGCCAGCAACTGCGCGTGATTTAGTTTGACGGTGGAACGAACATAGGACGGGTCCGGGTCGTTCCACCAGACGCGGCCGTTCAAGAAGTAAAGGTGGTTGCCACGGATGGGGCCGGTGATGATGGCGCCGCCTTCAAAGTGCATCACCTCGTTTCGATAATCCTGCCAGTCAAATCCGTTGTCCGGCCCGATGCGCATGGAATCCACCAGCCCGATTGAACCGCCCAGCGAACGCATATTCTGGCTGGCGCAGCAGCCCGAGAAGAAGACATCCGGCCCGGCTCCCTGGCGCAGGAGCTTAAGCCCGTCGCGCAACGCCTCGATGCTGGTCTTCATTGGATCGTGGAAGGGCTGATGTTTGCCAATCTCGTCATCCTTGTAGCCGTCGTTGACGTAGAGTGGCTTGGTCACAGAACCGGTCCAAAGGCCATCCATTTTGAAGTAATCGTAGCCCCAGCCGTGAATGGATTTGGCCAATGCAACGAGGTGCTCCTGGACCTCGGGGTTTGTCAAGTCGAGTGATGTCCCGCCCCAGGCCGTCTCATAAGGCGTGCCATCCAGGCGCTTCATAAACCACGACTGGCGGTCTTTGTATTCCGGGTCCTGGTGGTTGCGGGCAAAAGGCATGAACCAAAGCCCGGCAATCAAACCGTTGCTCTTGATCATTTCCGCCACCGGCTCCATGCCGTGGGAATAGGGGCCGTTTGGTGCTGCCCGCGTAAAGCCGCGCTTTGGGCCGTTAAACAGCTTCCCATCCTGCCATCCGTCGTCAATTTGCACGAACGAAAAACCGTAAGGTTTGAGTTCTCCAGCCCCGAACCGGGCGAGCGCGGCGATGTTCTTTTCATTGCTGCACCCCGCGCCTCCGGTCTTGTCTGTCATACCGCCAACTTCAGAGTACCAAGTGCAGTAACCGGACATCTGCGGACGCAGCTTTATTCGGTATTGCTCCTTGATGGCGTCGGCGTACGCCTCCTCGCCTAAACGGGCGTCATCGAATAGTCCGATGGCAAGCGTTTCCAGTTTTTCCGACTTGCCAGGCGGGATGAGTAGATGGCCGTAGTCAATTTGTGTTTTGAATTGCACCTTTTCGGCCTTAACGCCTGTTTGAAAACCCGCCCGGTCAGGGGACCGGGCCTGCAAAAGATTGGAATTCTGGCCGTTTTCTGTAGGCCGCGTGCCCTCATGCGGCGTTGCATATGAGTTTTCAGACAGGCTCTTAACGCTGGAGAATATGACTCCGCTTCCACGGTCTTCAGTGAGCCAGCCTGCGACCACGCCGCGCCGTGTTGCGGGGTCCGCCAGCGTCAAAAACAGATAGCTGCCGGAATGGCCGTCAGGAGCAGTCAATCCTGCGGTACCCATGGTGCGGAGTTCACTGGCGGGTTTATCAAGGTCGAGCGTAAACGCGGCGGGGACAATTTTCTGCAAGTCGAGCATTGTCGTGCTTCCGTTATGCGCTTCTTTGCGGATGAGCACGAATGGCAGGCGGCCGTAAAGCTCCAAGGACACATCGCTCCCATCGACTTGTGTGACCACAATTTTTTGTCCAGAGCCAAAGACCGGGTCAACGATGGAATCGATGGATGCTTTCCCCGCGTCGCAATCGAATTTACCGTCGAGCAGGAACGGCTTGCGTTCCGCTTTCGCCCTTACAGAGAAAGAGTTGGCCGCGTCGTCATAAGTGACGGCAAGACTGGCGTTTTCGATATTGCACGGAGCTGCGCGGAGGTCGAGAGCGACGCAACCCACAAACGCCAGGGCAGTAATCCAAGTTTTCATCTTTCTCCTCGTCTTCGGTCGTCGCTCAATCACAAACCAAATCAAATTCCTTCAACAAACAACTGCGGCGCCCGCAGCCCTCACTGCAACGGCCAATCCCGCGCCCAGGTGAGCTGCCAAAGTATTGGCAGCTTGTCCAAATCCACATGGCCATCCACAAAAGCCACATTGATGGAACAGGGAAGCTTTGGGATTGTGATAAGTGGAGTCAGGGATTTCGGCGCTTGTCCCCCACACTGGCTGCCGTGACGCCCTAGACAGAACCGCATCATGCCCGTACCACCTGGCCCATCAAGAGTGCTCCAATTTGGCAAGAAAAGGTTTACGGGCTTCGGATCATTTATAGAGGGCCAGGCGTCCACCCAGGCCGCATCGCCGAAGATGGGTGTTGACACTGGCCGCAGGCACTGGGACTCCTTCTGGAAGTTGGCATTGGGATCGCCGTTTTCGGCTTCAGTGGAATAGTTCAAATCCGAATAAAACCATCCATTAATCGAGTAGCTGCCCTGGTAGTTTGTGGTGGCGCTGGTCGTTTCGATGGTTGTAGCGCCAGCCAAGTCCCCATAAAACCACGGCCTCACCGCCCCACCGCCGCACTCGGATAGAATCGTTGGAGTCGTGTCCGCCAAGATATCGGCGTCACCCAGTTCCGGAGTCATGGGACAGAGGCGCAGGTTGTTCACTTGGGCGTGATACGGCATCAGATAACCAAGCCACATGCCATAGCCCTCAATTGAGCCTCCTCCTGTGTAGAATGTCGCATTAATGTCGTCAAAATACATTTTAGTGGCCAGGCTCAATTGCCGTAAATTGCTGGCGCAGCCGGCCGTCGCCGCCTGATACTTGGCCCGACTCAACGCGGGCAGCAACATTGACGCCAGAATCGCTATGATCGCGATGACCACCAATAATTCGATCAGTGTGAAGGCCGCCCGCCGGGTAATGTTTTGTTTTTCCCTCTTCTGCATAATCAACTGTGTTCTGCGCTTAAACTCAAAACTGTCAAGGCCCGTCCGGCGCGCCTGGGAGAACCATTCTCCCAAGCACCCCATTTGTGCCGCCCCACACGCCCGCCACGCCCGCTTCAATCCATTTGTCTTTATGGCGCCTGGAGCGAGGCTTGGAAGTATTGCGCCGAGTTTGTCGCCGCAATTGTATAGGGCGATGACACAACCGAAGAGTCCGCGTTGGTGAGATAGGTCCACGGGCCGCTCACGGAAGGCGCCGATTCAAGGGAGCCGCCTGTCCAACTCACGATAACATTCCCGCCGGATTGAAGAATCGCCACCGTTGGCGCTGGCAGAGCCGTGTAGCTGCCTGTAAGACCAATCTGATAGTGTTGCTGGATTTCTTGAGGAGTTAACGCATAGCCGTAGATCGCCACATCCTGAATCGAGCCCCAGAAGAAGGGAGTTTCCACAAACAAGTTGTCGTTCCTCGCTCCAAACGCCCACCCCCCATTGGCCAGACCCGCGCCCACTGTATCCGGGGTGGTTGCAACCAGCACACCGTTCCGATACAGGTTCCAGGCCACGCCATCCGCCGTTCCAACCAGATACACCCACTGGCCCGCGTTCAAATCTCCAGCGGGAACCGGGAAATAGGCGCCAACATTCGTCGGCGTGGAGGTCTCCACAAAACGTTGAATGAAATAATAGGCATTACTATTGGGATTACTATTAGTGTTATAATCCAGGGCGATTCCCAAAACATCGGATACTTGGGAGGGATTCGTGTCATTGGGATTGGGACCATGCCCGATTATCCATTGGTCAACAATATCATAATTAAGTTGCACCCACGCCTCCATGGTGGTGTTTCCGCTGATATTCATGGCGTTGGCGTTGGTCACATCAATGCCCATTGTCTCCCCATCCAAGGCCGCCGAGGTGCCCAGGTAGCTGCTGGCTCCAGGACTCCCCAATGTCGGGGTATTGACATAAATCGCTTGATTTTGATCTGCAAGGCCTTCTTGAATAATATCATTTGCCACCGTTCCGGCCGTTTCGTTTAATGGATAAAAGGCGACCGGGAAGTTGCTGATAACGGCCGCTTGATACGGATTGGCCGGCAGAGCCAGAACCCCCACGGCTGCAACAGGACTATTGAAGAAGGACGCATTGTTGCTAACGGTGACAAAGTAGCTGCCCGCGTTGGTCAATTGCAGACTATTGAACGCGAGCGTGGAACTGGTTGCGCCAGGAACCATGGATGCGCCTTTGTACCATTGGTACTGCAGAGCCGTCCCGCCCGCGATCACTGTGAGGGCGTTGGAGTAACCCACATAGTTGGTAAAGCCCACCGGACCACTGCCGTAGGTGGGTGGCGATTGGCACAAAGTGCCGATCTGGTAGTGGGTAAGAACCTGCCCTGGCGTGAGCGCATAATTATAGACCGCCACATGCGACATGCCCCCTCCATAGAACCGCTGCCGGGTGGTCAAACCGTTTGCATCGTAGGAACCCATGACCATCGCGATGGCGGTGCTCTTGTTGGCAACCTTTTGATGAGTCGCGCCGGCGGTGCTGGAAACACTGACGCCATTATAGTATCCGATCCAATTATTACCATCGTAAGTCGTAACAATATAAACCCATTTCCCATTATTGTTGGTATTCGCGGGACCAACGTCAGCCTGCCATCCCGTGGGTGATACATTAGTCGCGCTATTCTTCCCGAGTTCAAAGGTAAATTGTCCGGGACGAGTCCCGGATTTGCCATCATTCATGTCCCACCACCAGCCGTACTGGGCGCCGGTATTCCATTCAAAACCCAGCGGGACCATATCAACCTCCGGGGTAACGAACGGGGACACGAAGTCGGGAATTTGCAGCCAGGCCTCCGCGGTGAAAGTCAGCAGGTCCAGCGAGGCGGAATATGGAATTACAATCTCGTCCGCATTGGTATAGAGAAAATAGATGCAGGTGTCGTTTGGGTTGCAATTCGTCTGAATTCCTGGAGAACCCATGATGAAGGCCGAGCCATTATTGACGGCAAAATTGGTATGGCTGTCATTGTTCGAGGACGGGGCTGCATCCGTCGCCACCATCATGGTCCCGTTGTTGGTTCCGACGACATCATAGATGGTGGGACCGTTGGTTTCCTGCATGGGCCAGTAGGAAACCGGATTGTCTCCGATAATGGTCGAATCATACAGTGTTGTTCCAAACGCCAAAGTGGCGTTTAACAGGACTGTGGTGACAGCCAAGTGTAAGATATGCTTCTTGTTCATATAATATAATATTATTGGTTTCCCTGTTGGCATTTGGTTTTAAACGGACACCGACCCCGCATCATCCTTCTGAACGGCAGCCGACAAGCTGGCGAAAACAGGTATGTCTTGGGTCATCATTGGCCTGAAGATACTCAAAATCTCATTTCGCCACAATCCGGCAAATGACGGATGCTGCCGCCATTCGCTCCTAATCCTACTGTGCTTGTGCCGCGGCGCCCTTTTGCAGAAGAGCGTTGCGAAGGCAATCGCGGGCGGCCGGGTAGTCAGGAGTGATTCCCAGCGCTTTTTGGAACTGGGAGATCGCGTCATCGACTCTGCCTTTTTGGAAAAGAGCAATGCCAAGATTAAGGTGGGGTGGCGCGGATCCTGGATCAATTTGCAGGGCGGTTTGGAACTGGATAATCGCTTCGTCCAGCCGGCCGTTCTGCATAAGAGCGTTTCCGAGGTTGTTGTGCGCTTTCACGTCGTCGGGCCCGATTTCCAACGCTTTTTGGAATTGGGAGATCGCGTCATCGACTCTGCCTTTTTGGAAAAGAGCAATGCCAAGATTGAGGTGGTATGACGCC
>Ga0182024_10026760_pt1 | contig 10120 bp, 7 predicted proteins | sample P32metaG_FD_120480 | JGI IMG/M metagenome (GOLD analysis project Ga0182024, IMG submission 120480) | Permafrost microbial communities from Stordalen Mire, Sweden - P3-2 metaG (Illumina Assembly) | ecosystem: Environmental > Terrestrial > Soil > Wetlands > Permafrost | place: Sweden: Stordalen...
CCTGATGGTTATCCTCGGGGATCAGGCCAGCGGCGAAATTCTGCGGCAGTTGGACGAGGAAGAGGTGCAACTTATCGGGCACGAGGTTGCCCGCATCACCAACATCAGCAACGAACAAGCCGAAGCCACTCTGGAGGAGTTCTACCAGATGTCCGTGGCACGCGATTTCGTGCTGAAGGGCGGCGTGGATTTCGCCAAGAAAATGCTCATCACCGCCTTCGGACCGGAACACGCCAGAAAAATGTTGGACCGGCTGATGAAGACTCTGGGATCGGAAACGGCCAGCTTCGACACGCTGCAAAAAGCGGATCCGCAACAGCTCGCCAAGTTTATCCATAACGAGCATCCCCAGACGATTGCCCTGATCCTGTCGCATTTGAACGCTTCACAGGCCGCGGGACTGTTGATCTCACTGCCCGCGGAACTGCGCGCCGACGTCGCGTTGCGTATGGCCAACCTGGACCAGATCTCGCCGGACATTATCTCGAAGATTGCGGCGATCATCGGAAAAAAGCTGAAAGACCTGGGTGAGCTGAGCCGCGAATCGTATGGAGGCGTCCGCGCTGTCTCGGAAATGTTCAATCGTTTGGACTCGGGCACCAGCAAGGAAATTTTGGAAGGGATCGAGCAAAACGATCCCAACCTGGTGGAGACCATTCGTCACTTGATGTTCGTGTTCGAAGACCTGCTGTTGCTGGGCCAGGAGTCCATCAAGGAGGTGCTGGGCAAGATAGACCGCAAGGTCCTCACGGTGGCATTGAAGGGCACCAGCGAGCAGCTGAGAGCTCACTTTCTAGAGGGCATGTCGCAGCGCGGCGCCGAAATGTTGAAGGAAGACATGGATGCTCTGGGTCCGGTGAAGATCAAGGAAGTAGAGGCGGGCCAGCAGCAGATCATCGCTGTGGTACGGCAACTGGAAGCCGAAGGAGTGATCAGCCTGAAGGGCACAGTGGGAGAACAGTATGTCGTCTAAGGTGCACCGGGGCGGCATCCCAATTGAGCCGATCGCATGGCGCAGCGTTGGCTCGATTGAAGAGCACCGTGAGACGGGGGGGCAAGCCAGCGAGTATGTCCCGCCGCGAGCTTCCGAAGGCGGCGCAAGGAATTCGCGGAGCGGGGAGGACACGGAGCAGAAGATACGGGCCGCCCATCAGCAAGGCGTTCAGGAGGGCCAGGCGTCGGTTCGCCAGGAGATGGGTGCGCAATTAGAAGCCATGAATGTCCGGATGGCGCGGGCAATCGAAGAAATGTCGGGGATGCGGCAGCGTTTTCGCCAGGAAGCGGAAGAAGACGTAGTGGCGCTGGCGCTGGCGATTGCGCGGCGGGTTTTGCATCGGGAGTTGACCGTGGCGCCAGACGCATTGTTAGGGCTGGTGAAGGCAGCGCTCGAAAAAATCGAGGCGCGCGAAGTGCATACGGTCCGGATCCGGCCGGAGGATGCTCCCATGGTCAAGCAATTTCTGGGAAAGATGGGGCTGCCACAACGCGTGGAGGTGGTCGCGGATCCGGGTTTGGAACGTGGCGCGGCGATTCTCGGTTCAAGCCGCGGCTCCCTGGACGCATCGGTGGAAACTCAACTGTCGGAGATTGAGCGCGGGCTCGCGGATCTGGTGCGGAGAGTATGATGAAACTCGCGCCCTATCACGAAAGGCTGGCCACGATAGAGACCTGCCGCTGGATCGGGAATGTAACGGAGTTGGTGGGTCTGCTGGTGGAATCGAACGGGCCGGCTGCCGCGATCGGCGATTTCTGCGAAATCAGCACCAAGGACGGGCGCGTGATTCGCACCCAGGTGATCGGATTTCGCAACGGCCGGGTGCTCTCGATGCCGCTCGAAGAAACTGACGGCCTGCATCTGGGCGATCCGATTACGGCCCGCAAGGAAGACGCCCGCATGGAGTGCGGCCCGCAGTTACTGGGCCGCGTGATCGATGGCTTCGGAAAGCCGTTGGATGGACTTGGCCCGATCGGGGCCAAGGAACCGTACGACTTGTATGCCGCCGCTCCGGGCCCGCTGGATCGGGAACCCATCGGCCAGCCGCTCGCAACGGGCATCCGCGCTATCGATAGCCTGCTGACTTGCGGCAAGGGTCAGAGGATAGGGATTTTCGGCGGCAGCGGGGTTGGCAAGAGCACGCTGCTGGGCGCGATGTCACGGCACAGTTCGGCGACTGTGAGCGTGGTTGCGCTGATCGGGGAACGAAACCGCGAAGTGCGCGATTTTATCGAGCACGAACTCGGTCCGGATGGGCTGAAGCGTTCGGTGCTGGTAGTGGCTACTTCAGACCGGCCAGCGCCGCTCAGAATCCGCGCCGCGTTCGTCGCGCTGGCCGTCGCGGAATATTTCCGCGATCAAGGGGCGGACGTTCTGCTGGTAATGGATTCGGTGACGCGATTGGCCATGGCGCAGCGCGAGATTGGCCTCGCAGCCGGCGAGCCGCCTAGCCAGAAGGGCTACACGCCATCTGTTTTCAACCTGCTTCCAAAAATCTTCGAGCGCGCCGGACGCTTCCGCAAAGGCTCCATCACGGGTTTCTTTACGGTGCTGGTAGAAGGCGACGACTTTAACGAGCCGATTTGCGACGCTGTGCGCGCCATCCTGGACGGCCATATCATTCTCTCTCGCGAGCTCGGCGCGGCGGGGCATTATCCGGCTATCGATGTTCTGCAATCGGTGAGCCGGCTGGCGCCGCGGCTCTACAGTCCCGAACAGAAAGATGCGGCGCTCAAAATCCGCGATGCCATGGCCACTCATCAGCGTGCCGAAGACTTGATTAACCTGGGCGCCTACGCCAGCGGTGCGAATCCGAAGTTGGATGCGGCCATAAGGATCCGGCCGCAGCTGCTCGATTTCTTGAAACAGGACAACGCGTTGCACGCCCCGTTCGAACAGACCATGGCCCAGATGCGTGAACTGGCCAAGCTGGCGGGATGAAGCGCTTCAATTTTCCGCTCGAACGGGTCCGGCGCTGGCGTTTGGAACAACTCAACATCGAGGAGCTCAAGCTGCAACAGGTGCGAGCCGAACGCCAAGCGCTAGTGGACGCCAAGCAGCAGGCTCGTGACGGCTTGGCGCAGTCCCGGCAGGAAGTTCTGGCACAATCCTCGGTGCTGGGGCTGGAACTTGAAAACCTGGATTCTTTCGGTATCCACGTTCACGACAAAATTCGAGGCATCGAGAATCTCGAGCAGCAGTCGGAGGCGAAAGTGGTGGAGCAGAGAGGAAGAGTGCTGGAAGCACGCCGCCAATTCGAGTTGCTGGATGACCTCCGGGAAAAAGCGCTAGCCAAATGGAAGGCGGCCGGCGACAAGGAACAAGAAACGCTCGCCGGCGAGTTGTTTCTAGCAAGATCAACCAGAAACGCGGGCTGAGTTCTTCGGTTCGTTAAGAATTCAAAAGCACCGGTCGCTTACGCTCACGGTTCGGTAACGATCGTTTGTAACCGAACCGCGACCGTAAGGGAGACGGTGCCTTTTGCTATTTTTTCACGGCTTCCGAGACTGAGTCTAAGCGGCCGGTGATTTTGTCTTCAGGAAATTGGCGAACTGTTGCACGTCGCGCGTGGAACCCGGGAATGTTGCGATGACGTGTTCGTCGGGATCGAGAATTACATAGAAGGGAAGCGAAACGGTCTTGTAACGCTCCTCTTCCATTTTCGCGTTCTCTTCAGATGCCGTGTCGGTACCGTCCGTGTACAGATCTACCAAAACAAAGTCCTTCATCAGCGGCGCGATTTCCGGGCGCGGGAACATGTTGGCTTTCATCCAGTGGCAGTTGGTACATGCGTTGCCGGTGAAATTGACGAACACCAGCTTGTTTTCCGCACGAGCTTTGGCGAGCGCTTCCTTGTACTGATTTTTCATCCAGACCGGCCCGCCAGTTTCCTGACCTGCGGCGCCGAGCGAAGCACTTTTCGCCTGCACTGGAATTGCGGCTTCCAACTCGCCGAGCGTGGCTCCAAACAGTCCCGGAAGCAGACTGATGGAGAAGATCAGAAACAGCGAACCGAGCAGCATTCGTCCGACGCCTAAGTGTTCGTCGGGCTGGATACCTTCCAAACGCAGGAAACCGAGCAGATAAAGGCCGGGCAGCGCGAACAGCACCACCCATGCGGCGATGAACAACTCGCGCGAGATCAGGCCGGTTTGAAGAATCTGATCGGCGGTGCTTAGATACTTGATCGAAACAGCCAGCACGATAAATCCCAGCACCACTTTCACGCGCATTAGCCAGCCGCCGCTCTTTGGCAGTTTTTTCAAAAAGGAAGGAAATAGAGCCAGCACGAAAAACGGAAGGGCCAATCCGGTGGCGAACGACGCCATGCCAAGCACTGGTTGAATCCCGCCGGTTTGCACGGAAGCCACCAGCAGCGGACCAACGATGGGTCCAATGCAAGCGAAAGAGGTGAGCGTGAAAGTCAAGCCCATGATCAGCGTGCCGAAATAACCGCCGCCTTCGGAAGCTTGATTCAGCTTGGTGAGGAGTCCGGAAGGCAGCGTCAGCTCAAAGGCGCCCAGCAAACTCAATCCGAACACAATGAACACCAGTCCGATGAAGCTGTTGACCCACGGGCTGTTGCCTAGCTTGACCACTCCGATGGGTCCGGCGATTGCTTTCGTGATTAGACCGAGGCCAGTGAAGAAAACGATGACGCCGACGCAGAAGACGACAGCTTGAAGTACGCCGTCGCGCTTGGAACTGGAGTTGCGGTTGATGAAATACGAAACCGTGAACGGGATCATCGGAAACACGCAGGGGGTGAAGATGGCTGCGAGGCCGGCCGCAAATGTGGTTAGCAGGAAGAAGCCGATCCCGGAGGATTGTGGATTCTGCACAGCAGTGGAGGCTTTCCGGAACTCGGTGTAGCCGGCCGGTATTGAGATGGTCTCGGCCTTAGCTGCTGGATCGATGTTGATGGAAGCCACGGCTGTCTTGCGCTTGGGCCGCAGACAGTTGTTGTCGTTGCAGCACTGATATCGCACCTGCGCGGTCAACTCGGCCGGTCCGCTGGGAGCGTCTTTCTTCAGCTCGATCTCGTAGAGGAAGGTGACTTCCTCGCCGAAAGTCTCGGTGTTCGCGTTGAACGACGGATCCATCTTGATCACGGGCTTCGGCTGATAAACTTTAAAGCCGGCGACGGCCGGATTCTCAGCCAAAGTCGCGGTAGTGGGGATGGGCCCGGGTGGTGTCGTCAGCGAGTAGAGATGCCATCCCGGATCGAGTTTGGCGGTAAGGTGTCCGAGAATTTTTGAGCCCGGCGGCGCCGACTGCGAATCAAACTTCAGCGTCCACTGAACCGGATCTTGCGGCGCAGCGAACGCCGAAACCAGCACGACGAAGAAGGCAGCCAGTTTGAGCATGTAGGGCAGGTTGGTAACCTGCGCGCCGATTGGCAATCGGCGCAAACGGCGTGGGTTGCCAACCCGCGCGCAGGATGGCATCCTGCCCCACAACCAAACGCACCCACCGGCGACGAATCGCATATTAATCCGCGTTAGCAGCGGCCCTGGGCGGATGGCCATTCGATAATTCCGCTTCAATGCGCTCGTTGATCTTTCCGCCCGCCAATTCCTTGGCCACGCGGATGGCGTTCTTGATGGCGTTGGCGTTTGAACGGCCGTGAGTAATGATGCACACGCCCTTCACGCCCAGCAGGGGCGCGCCGCCGTGCTCGGAATAGTCCAGGCGCTTCTTGAAATCGTGAAACGCCGTGCGGGAGAGCACATACCCGATTTTGCGCGTGATGGTGGCTTCGAGCGACTCGCGCAACATCTGGTAGATCATGTCCACCAAGCCTTCCCCCACCTTCAACGCGACGTTGCCGACAAATCCGTCACAAACAATCACGTCCAGATCGCCAGTGAAGATGTCGCCGCCTTCCACGTTGCCGATAAAGTGGAGGGGAAGCGCTTTCAGCAGCGGCGTGGCCGCTCGGGTCAGCTCGTTCCCTTTGTGTTCTTCTTCGCCGATGGAAAGCAGGCCCACCCGGGGCCGGGGTTTGCGAAAGGCGACGCGGGAATAAATATCGCCCATGACGGCGAATTGAGCCAACATGCGCGGCGAGCAGTCCACGTTCGCGCCGACGTCCACCACAACCACGGGCGTACCCTTGAGAGTTGGAAAGGCGGAGGCGAGCGCGGGCCGATCCACGCCCGGCACCATTCCCTGCACCATTTTCGCGGTGGCCATCACCGCGCCGGTATTACCGGCCGACACGACACCATGCGCCAATCCGTCCCGGACCAGCCGCGAGGCAACGCGAATAGAGCTGTCGCGCTTGCTGCGCACGGCCTTGGCCGCGCTGTCTTCCATGGTGACCTGTTCGCTGGCGTGCAGGATTTCGATGGGCAACGCCTGCCAGTCCCCGTGCTGCGCGAGTTCGGCGCGCAAGACATCCTGTTTACCGACCAGGATGATTTTGACGCCCAGAGTTTTGGCGGCGCGAATGGACCCATCGACTTCGGCTTTCGGGGCGTGATCGCCGCCCATAGCGTCCACCGCGATGGTTAGCATGGGATGAAATTATACGACGTACGCAGGCCTTACTCTTCGGCCACTTCGATCACTTCGCGACCCTTGTATCGTCCGCAATGCGGGCAAGCGCGGTGCGGCAGTTTGGGTTCATGACAGTTCGGGCACTCGGCCATACCGGGTGTTTTCAGCGAATCGTGCGCCCTTCGGGTTGACGTGCGTTCCTTCGAATGTCTTCTTTTTGGATTGGGCATTTATATTCCTTTGACTTGAAGTTTCTTCAGTGCCGACCAGCGGTCATCCATCTTCTTGGATTCACATGCACAGTCCGCCTGGTTCCGGTTTTGGCCGCAAACGGGGCAGATGCCATGACAGTCCTCCCGGCAAATCCGCTGCATCGGCAGCGAGAGCAAAACAAACTCCCGCAAAATATCTTTCAGCTCTACGCCACTGCCTTCATAGAAGGCGACTTCGCTTTCTCCTTCGTCGATCTCAACGTCCTCTTCGTATCCGGCGCGCTTGGCCGGACGATAGAAGAGATCGAAATCCGAGTCGATCGGAAACTCGGCCGGCTCCAGGCACCGGTCACAATCCGCCTGCATCCGGACCTTCAGGTGTCCCTGAATTCGGATCTCTCCCAGAGTGTGTGGGAGCAGCTCCGCGGCGCCAATCGCCTCGAGAGGCGTTGCCTGGCTCAGTCCCTGATCGTATTGGATCTCACCGGGAGCGAAGGCCACGTCGAAACGGACCTTCTTTAGTTCCAACTCCTTAACGCTAAAAAACACGCAAACCTCGCCTCGTACAGGGAGCGGTTAAACCCTCAGTATAGCAATGCCGTGGCAACCTGCGGGCTGATTGGTAAGCGGAGCAAAAGCCGCGGGTTGGCAACCCGCTGCGGGTTGGCAACCTGCCCCACAAACCCCGCTTCGCTCAGGACGATGCCAAGTTGGCGGTGGTCGCCGGGGACGGAGAAAACCTTGTCCACAGTAATTGTAACTGTGGCGCTCGCTCCGTCCGGTTTCAATGGCGGACTGGATAGCGTGTAGCTGCCGGGCGCGGGGTACGTTTCGGAGGCCACGCGCTGATTGTTCAGCTCCACAGTGACTTGGCGAGCGGGGGCTTGATCGGGGATGGTGAAGCGAACCACCAGCGGGGAAGGCTGCGCGGGAGTCTTCAGCATAATCACGGCGGTTTGGCTCATCCATCGCCACAGGCCGTTTTCGAGCTGGTAGACGCCGCTGACGATCTGCTGTTCGGTTTCGGGCGCGTTCATGGGCAGGTTGGAAACGGTGGGTTTGTGCTCCACCACCATTTCCGCGCGAAGTTGATCGATCGGTGCGAGCGAAACATCGAAGGGCCGGAGTCCGAACATGGTGGTGGAGTAAGCCGATTTCCCGTGCAATGATACGATACGCAACGGAATCAGCGGGCGAATGATGTGCTCGGCGGTTGTCGCCAAAACGCCGCCGCCCGTAGTGAACGGAATGGGATAGCCGAGCGCGCTTGAAACCACCATTTCGCCAGGATGGACCGGCTGTCCCTGTTGGAGCGGAAGCGCGCCTTCCGATTCCAGGTAGTAACGCAATCCCCATTCGCCGTTGATCCAGACGCGTTTCGACTCGACATCGTTCTTGAGTGCGAGAGCGAACCGGCGGTAACCATCCCAATGTTGATAGCTGACGATGGCAAGTGCGGCGCTGAGGGTGAGCGAAACCGCGAATCCAATTTTTTGCCAGCGCCTGCTGACGCGTTGCGTGGCCAGGATCGCTATGGGAAGCGCGATGGGCAATAAATATCGCGCCGAGCCCGCAAAGAAAAGAACTAGCGCGCCGGCGAAGAAAATAAGCACCCATTGTGCCAGAAAATCGCGCCAATTGCGCGCGCACCAGATCAGAATTCCAAGCCCAATGGCAATCGAAGCCCAGAAAAGCGGATTTAAATCATAGAACGCGGCGCCGACGGCGGCCGGGATGGTGACGAGCGGCGGCAGCCATAGGCCGGGGAAGACGATCCACGCGAGATGGCCGGTGAGCGCGACGGCATTCCGGATTTTTTGGTCGAATGCCTGGAGTCCGTAGGTTTGCATGTAGCCGGCCAGCACCTGGGCCGGGAGCGCTCCGCTCGAGATGCGTTCATAGAGCTGGTAGGCGATGAAGACCGCCGGCGTAGTACACGTGGCGATCCATGCGGCGCGCCATTTGCGGCCCCATTTCCACGCGTACAGCAGCAGGATCGGCGTCAGAATCATGGCTTGGTACGCGGCCATAGCAGCGAGCGCCATGGCAAGCGATGAGCCGATCAACCGCCGTAGGGAGTGGCGTTGCACCGCGCCGACGAACAGAGCGATCGAGAGCAACCAGAAGGCGAGGAACGGCAGGTCCGCTTCGAGTGAATTGCCGTTGATGACGAAGGCCGGCGTTGCGAGAAACAGCAGCGTGGCGGACAGTGGATACGGGCTGAAGCGGTGCGCCAGCGAGAGTGCGCTGAATGCGGCGATCAGCGAGAACAGGATGTAGGCTGCATGGAACGGGATTTCATGCACCTCCTTGAAAATGCCCAGCAGTAGGCCGAGATACCAGCTGTTCAGCGGCGGATGGGGATGGCCGCGCATGTCCACCATCTGGCCTAGGAAGACGTAGCGGGCGTGCATGGGATGCAGCGGATCAATCTGCGCGTGTTGGGCGCCATAGAGATAGACGCCATCGTCGCCTTGGATGGCCTGATTGAGAAACGGCAATCTCAGGACCAGGACGAACAGCGCAACGATGAGAAGTTCCCGGCGCAAGTAACAAGATAGCAGCCGTGGGACAAGCCTCCGGCTTGTCCGGAGCAAGCCGGAGGCTTGCGCTACGGGGGCGCGGACGGGGATGCGGTAAGGACGAGCGTTATTGCGTTACGCTCATCACCGGATTGTTGCTCGACTGGCTGCCTTGTGTCACCACCACCGGATAGGTACCGTTGGCCAGCTTTGGGATCACCATGTTGATTTGCCCTAGGCCCACGAAGCCTGGGGACATGCCGGCGAACTGGACTACCGCGTTTGCTCCGCCGATTGTAACTGTGGGAACCACCGTCGCGTTCGACAATGGGTTACTCGAAGCCGGCGAGCCGGTGGGCAGTGGATGGTCCAAGGGGCCGAGTCCGGTGACGTACATCACCACCACGCTTCCCACCTTGGCGGGACTCGCGCTGTCGGCCAGCGAGTTGTCTGGGTTCAGGACAACGGCCTGGTTCGTGCCCGTCTCAAAGATTCCGGGTTCGACCGCGCTGACGTTCACCATCGCCGCCTGACTCTCAAGTCCATTGGCGATGACCACTACGGTGGCCGTGCCGGGCTGAGTTTCAAATGGGATTTGGAAATTCGCCTGCAGCTGGTTCACGAAAATCAATGGCGCGGGATTATTGTTGACCAGAATTGAAACCCCGTTCAGGGTATCCGGCAAAGGCTTGACGCTGGCGGCGCCAGTGGAATTCGCAAAGTTGGTTCCGAACATGCTGGCGATAGATCCCGGCGCCACAGTGTGCGAAAAACTAGCGGCATTCACGAGACCGCTGTTGGGTAAGGTCGGGAAGGGAAATACATAAACGGCTCCCTCTCCGCCGGCGCGGCCCGGCGCGCCAACTAATACCGTTCCTTCGCTGATGGAA
>Ga0182024_10026761_pt1 | contig 10120 bp, 8 predicted proteins | sample P32metaG_FD_120480 | JGI IMG/M metagenome (GOLD analysis project Ga0182024, IMG submission 120480) | Permafrost microbial communities from Stordalen Mire, Sweden - P3-2 metaG (Illumina Assembly) | ecosystem: Environmental > Terrestrial > Soil > Wetlands > Permafrost | place: Sweden: Stordalen...
CCGTAGCCATGCAATGGGCCCAGCGATACGGCCTTGAGGATCAGCATGTCCAGCGTGCCTTGCAGCAGATCGATCGGTTTCGCCACTGATTCTCCTTGTGTGTCTAGGAGAGAAAATAGCAGCACTCTCCTCGACTGTCAAGGAGAGCCTGCGCCGCACACGCCGGCCCCGTTCTGCCGCCAACGTGTCAACAGAATCTATGACCGAGTGGCTCTTCGCGGGTTTACACACACATTGCAGGCGCCGTCAAACCGTGACGACAATCTTCCCAATCTGCTGGTTCGATTCCATGTAGCGGTGCGCCTCCACAATCTGCGCGAGCGGGAAAACGCGATCAATGCGCGGCTTGAAGTTGCCCGCCGCCACATGATCGAAAACATACTTCACAGCCGCCGCCTTCAGCTGCGGGACGGAAAGTATTTCGCGCACCGTGTACCCGCGAACCGTCAGCCCCTTGCTCAGCGCGGCAAATAAAGGAAACGGTGTCGGCTCTGGCGCCAGTGCTCCATACTCGAAGATGGTTCCCTCATACGCCGCGGCCTCAGCGAGCGCTGCGATGCCCTTGCCTCCAATGGGATCGAAAATCACCCGCGCCCCTCTGCCGCCGGTGATTTCCTTCACGCGTGGGAGGAAATTCTCTTCAGCAGTTGCGATCACGTGCGCGGCTCCAACCTCCACCAGCACGCCTTTCTTCTTGGACGTTCGCGTGGTCGCGATGCTGATCGCTCCCTCGGCCTTCACCATTTCAATCGCGGCAATTCCCACGCTGCTGCTCGCCGCCGTGATAATTACGAAATCACCTTTGCCGATCCGTGCATTCGTAATCAGCGCTCCATACGCCGTCAGATACTGCATCCAGATAGATGTCCCCTCTTCCGGCGTGAGCTTCTCTGGATACTCGGCCAGTGCGCTCGCTGGAACCAGCGCCACTTCTCCATACACGCCGTAGTTCGTCATCAGAAATCCCGGCACCGTGCTGGCTTTTTTGCCGATCCAACCCTTGTCCACGTCGGGCCCGACGGCCGTCACCACGCCTGCCGCCTCATAACCGAGCTTCGACGGCAGGGTAGGGGACTCCAGATATTGCCCGGCGCGGAACATCACCTCCGCGCGATTTAGCCCAATGGCCTTCACCTTCAGCAGAGCCTCGCCCTTGCCCGGCACGGGGATCGGTTCTTCCTCAATTTTCAATACTTCTGGCCCGCCTAGAGTATGGAAGCGCACAATCTTTGCGGTGTTATTCGCCATGTCAGTCTCCTCCGCTGCTTTGATTCCACCGGCAGTAACGGAGATTCACTTGATGCATGCCAACACCCAAGACTATTTCGGCGGAGTGAGCTTCGGATCCAGCCGCGCCGCCTCTTTGAATTCCACCTGCGCCGCATCCGAATCCTTCAATCGCAGCAACGCCATTCCCAGGTTGTAGTGCGCGTGCGCCAGATTCGGATTCAGGCGATTGGCCTCGCGGTAGCTGTCCGCCGCACCTTGATACTGTCCCTTGTTGAAAAGCACGTTCCCCAGATTGAATCGCGCATCCGCATTCTCGGGATGGTCCGCGATCACTTTCACGAAAGCAGTCTGCGCCCCGTCCAAATCGCCCAACTGCATTTTCGCCGCGCCCAATCCAATCTCCGCCTCGGGAAAATTCTCCTGCTGGTCCAGAGCCTTCTGAAAATATTCCGTGGCCTTGCCCGGATCGTTCGCCTGCAAATACGCGTTGCCTAGATTGTAGAGCGCGTGGGCCTCGTCAGGCTTCAGCGCCAGCCCTTTCTGATACGTGGCGATGGCCAGCTCCAGCTTCCCCTGGCCCTGATACGCGAGCGCCAAATTAAAATCTGCGTCGGCCTGATCCGGTTTCAACGCCAAAGTTTTTTCCAGGCTGGAAACGGCCTCGTCAAGCGCGCCCTGCTTGTACAGCAAATGCCCCAGCGCGAACCAGGCGTGCGCATCATCGGGATGGTCGGCCACAATCTCCCGGTATTGCGCGATGGCTTCTTCCTCGCGTCCTGTATTCCCGAGCGCCGCCGCATAATTTGCCTGCAGGTCCAGCGAGTGCGGCTCCAGCGCCATGGCCTGCTGGTAAATCTGAATCGCTTCGTTCCACTGCTGCGTGGCATCGAGCGCCGCTGCCAGGTTATTCAGCGCGTCCACGTAACGTGGCGTCAGCTCCAGCGCCCGGCGATACGCCGCGATCGCATCGGAGGCGTTTCCGGAAGCAAATAGCGCCGCGCCCATGCCGTTGTACGCTTGCGCAATTTTCGGATTCAGCGCCAGCGCCTTCCGGTAAGCGGAAATGGAATCGTAATATTTTTTCTCGTGATAGAGCGCCAGGCCCAGATTGCTTTCGGTCACTGCATCGGTAGGTTTGATCGCCAGCGCCTTATCGAAATCCGCAATCGCTTCGTCGTCTTTCCCCTTACTGTCGAGCGCCAGGCCCAGGTTACTCAACGCCTCCGGAAAATTCGGATTCAATGCCAGCGCTTGACGAAATAGCGCAATGGCCTCGTCCACTTTTCCCTTTTTGTAGCGCTCTAGCCCCTGATTGTTCAATGACACCGCATCGCCAGCGCTGCCCGCCTTGCTTTGCGCCCCAATAGAGCGCGCACCACAAAGCGCAATTATGAAAATGGCAATAAATATCACTCGCCGCCAATCACATCGCATCGCGCGCAATCCTCCCGCCCAGCACTGCGAGCGTAACACACCCGAAAACCACCACGTCAACCTGACGATGCGACGAGCATCGTCATCCTGAGGTCGGCGCCTTTGCCTCATGCCGACCGAAGGATCTCTCCCGCCTTTCTCTGCGTCCTCTGCGTCTCTGCGGTTGCTTTGCCTTTCACCCTTCTCTGTGCCCTCCGCCTTTCCTCTGTGTCCTCTGTGTTAAATCTTTTGCCTTACTCCGAACACCTCGCGCCGCCCCTCGAACACTGGACGCGCCACACAATCCCGGCTAAAGTTTAATTTGTGAATCTTGCGAAGGAATTTCGCGGGAGCAGATCATGCAGAAATCAATAGTAAAATGGGTTGGCCGCGAGGAATTTCTAGCGACCTTGCCGTCCGGCCACGCCGTTCCATTCGACGCCGACCGCAATCACAATTCCGCCGCCGGGCCCATGGAAATGCTTCTAGGCGCGCTGGGCTCCTGCACCGCCGTGGACATCGTCATGATCCTGGAAAAAAAGCGCCAGAAACTGGCCACTCTCGAAATCGAAATCTCCGGCGAACGCGCCAAAGACCCACCCTCCGTCTGGACCAAAATCGAAATGATCTACCGTCTCTCGGGCCAACTCGAAGAAAAAGCAGTCCGCGACGCCATCGAACTAAGCCAAAATAAATACTGCTCAGTCGCCGCCATGCTCCGCAAGACCGCCGAACTCACCTACCGCTTCGAAATCCTCCCCGAGCATTCGTAGCGCGCCAAGAGCAGTCGTGGCACGGCCACTCCTGGCTGCACCCGCCTGATGAACGCGCTTGCCGGAAAAGTGAAACACCACTTAAAATATTCGTTTATCCTATAAGCCAAGGGAGAATCCATGTACGCAGTGAAATTGGAATACCAGCACCGCACCAACGGCCCGCAAGGACGAACGATTCAGGTGGATACTGGTTCCATGGCCGCGGCAATCGGCAAAGCCGCCAGGGAGTTCTTGAAGAGCTTGGATCGCAAAGAACGATTCGATGCCAACAAGAACGGTTTAACCATCGTTTGCACTAAGGCCTCCGAAGACGCAGCTGCTGCCACCGCCTAGCGCCGCCTGAAATCGAGCGACGTCGCCCCGGCGAGAAATCCGGCGCGGCGTCGCACGCATCACTCACCGCGACAATCCCTTGTCACACCTGCGTCCAATTGCATACAATCGCGTGCTGTTCCTTATAATTCGCTCTTTTCTGTTCTTCCCGGGGGAAATGAATGGGCCGACGCATCGCCGCAAAAATCACCGGAGTGGCTGGATACGTTCCGCCGCGCGTGGTCACCAATCTCGATCTCGAAAAACGAGTGGATACCAGCGACGAATGGATTCGCACCCGCACCGGAATTCGCGAGCGGCATTACGCCGACCCCGGCGTGGCGACTTCGCATCTGGGCGCGGAAGCGGCGCGCAAACTCCTTGCCGCGCGCGGCGTCAGCCCTGACGACATCGGCCTGATCGTCGTCGCCACCGTCACACCCGATATGCTCTTCCCCGCCACTGCCTGCCTGATCCAGGATCGCCTCGGCGCGAAAAATGCCTGGGGCTTCGACCTTTCGGCCGCGTGTTCCGGTTTTCTCTACGCCCTCACCGTCGGCGCGCAATTCGTCGCCAGTGGCGCGCACAAAAAAGTCCTGGTCATCGGCAGTGACGTGATGACTTCGATTCTCGATTACACCGATCGCGCCACCTGTGTTCTCTTTGGCGACGGCGCCGGCGCGGTCCTCCTCGAACCCGCCGCCGCGGATTCAGAAGGCATCCTCGATTTCGTGCATGACGTAGACGGCTCCGGCGGCTGCAACCTCTACATGCCCGGCGGCGGCTCGCTGCATCCCGCCTCGCAGCAGACCATAGATAACCGCATGCACTTCGTCCATCAGGAAGGCGCGCAAGTTTTCAAGTACGCCGTGCGCCGCATGAGCGAGCTGGCGGTTGAAATCCTCAAACGCAACGGCCTAACCAGCAAAGATCTGGCGCTGGTCGTGCCCCATCAGGCCAATCTGCGGATCATTCGTGGAATGCAGGAACGTCTTGGAGTGGACGACTCAAAAGTTCTCGTAAATATTGACCGCTTCGGAAACACCACCGCCGGCACAATCCCTCTCGGCATGATGGACGCCGTAGAACAAAAACGCCTTCGCAAAGGCGACCTCGTCCTGCTAATCGCCGTAGGCGCCGGCTACACCACCGGCGCAGTCCTAATGCGCTGGGCGTATTGAATTAAGTAGGCGTCCCGCCAGAAGTCGTCGGTCTCTCGACGTCCCATGAAATGGTTCGGTAGGCGCGCTGCTCGCCGCGTTTTTTTCCTCACTATGGCGCGAGCTTAATGATCGTCGGTAGGGGCGCTTCTTGTGAATCGCCCTGCAGGGCGATTCATCCTGAGATCCCGCCGCGCGGGATCGAAGGGCTGCGCCCCAGCTTGCCACGATGTCAGCTCCGCGAAGGGTTTGCGAACACGCCTCGTCGCTCGCTTAAAATCAATGCCCAACAATCACCAGCACCGGATTCGTGTCGCCAGCGGTAGTGGTAATCATCACCATTTTCGTCGGCGACACAATGTAAAACGCTCCAGTGAAAGCAGCCGGAGCCGTCAACGTAACCGTGCCACTGCCGTCGGTCGCGCCGGTGCTCGAAAGCACGTAAGTGCCCGTCACCGCCTCCGCCGATGTGTTCGCCGCTGAAGTGCTTTCATCCTGCACGCCGTTAATCGTCGCGGGTGTCACCGAGCCATTAAACGTCAGGAAGCCCGAAAAATCACGATCCGCGCTGACCGCCGGCGCCGAAGTTCCTTCCACCAGGGTTCCATTGATGCTCGCCGCCGTGAACGAGCTGAGCGTCTGCGGATCCAGATGCCCGGAGATCGGCCCGCCGTTCAGCATCCCCACACAAAAAGCTTCATCAGCGCTGACCAGATAGAAAATCGGCAGAAACACGCCATTAACCTCGAACCCGCCCGTATCCACCCGGCCGAACTGATCGGCAGTGTAGGTCACTACAAAAGGAGTGCCATCGGTGTTGGTGACGGTCCCCGCAGTGTTGCCCGCGAGTGAAAAATTGAAGGTCCCCAACCCCGGCGTCGGCACCAGCTGTAACACCGACACATACGGCAGGTAGCTGTTGCCGTTCAAAACTTGCCCGCTCACTCCCCCCGCCACCGCCCCGCTCATCGAACCTGTGACGAACGGTTGCCCAATTTGCTGCCTCATGTCGGCAATCGTTACGTACGGAGAGGTCAGACTGTTCGTGTCGGTTTCGATGAGGAACGCCTCGCCGGACGAGATCGGGTACACGTCGTAATCCAGATTCGCCAAACCTGTTGTCGAGAGCGCCATCGTGCAGTGCGTCGAATCCGGTCCCGATTGATAGACGCCCGACACGGTGTTCCCGCTACTGCCGAACTGCACATTGTTCGGCGCGTTCGAATCCATTTCGCCACTCCCCAGGCTTCCCTGCGTCGCTGGCGAAATCGGCGGTGTAGCCGTAAAGGTTCCAGCGAACGCAAGCGGCCCTGCGCCACCGCTAGCAAGCGTGCTGGCAGAACCCGCGCCGCCGAACGCAAATGTCCCTGCATAAGTGTTCGTATCCGTGCCAGTGACCACGCAAGTGGAAACGCTCTGCGCCTCCAGCCGCCCCGATCCGCGCGTGACAATTGGCGCAGCGTCAAACTCGATCAGCCGTCCATGTCCCGACCCGCCCGTATCTATCGCAAATGCAAAAGTGGGCGACCCTGCGATGCTCGTCAACGTGATCGTCCCGCGCCCATCCTGCCCCGCCGTGTACGTTCCGGTGATGTTCTGGTAAAGCGTGTTCGCTTGCAATGTCGTGATATCCGCTTCACCCGTCGTGATAGTGCCGGCGCCGTTCGCGGTAAATGTCCCGGCCGCAGCCACGAATCCAGTAGCATTGTTTCCGCTGAAGCTGAACGCGTACGGTCCCTGAAGCAGCGTCAGGTCCTGCACCGGGTTCACCACCAGCGTGAACGTATTCGTAATCACCGCCGGCGGAACTCCGCTATCCGTCACGCTGATGCCGAAGCTGTAGTTTCCCACCGTGGTCGGCGTACCCGTCAAGTCTCCGGCCGTAAGCGTCAGTCCAGGCGGCAAACTGGAACCAGCCGCCACTGAAAATGTATAAGGCGGTGTGCCACCGGTCGCTGCGAATTGCACGCCGCCATAAGCCACGTTCACCGTCCCAGCCGGCAGCGGCGAAGTCGTCGTGAACGCCAAGCTGCTCACTACAATCTGCAGCGGCACCGAAGTGCTGAACGCCCCGGTAGCATCCGTCACCGTCACAGTGATCGTGGATGCTCCCGCTGTCGTAGCCTTACCGGTAATGTTCACGGTATCCGTGGTGCTCGAACCCAAAGACAATCCAGCCGGCAGCGTCCCCGATGCCAGAGTCCACTTCAGCGGCGGCACTCCACCCGTCGCCGTGATCGGCGCGCTGTAAGACGCATTCAAAGTTGCATCCGGCAGCGACGTCGTCGTGATCGCCGGCGGCGGCTCGATCTTCACCGTCAGCTTCGCCAACTGCTTCGGAAAATCCACAGACGTGGCCGTGATCGTCACAATCGTCTCGGCCGCCACAACACCCGGCGCCACGTAGCTAGCCGTAGTAGAAGTGAGTTGCGTCAGCGTACCGGTTCCCACGGGAAGCACCGTAAACGTCACCCCGCCGTTCAGCTTCGTATCATTTAATACCGTCGCGCTGATCAGCGGAATCGTCCCGCCCTGCCCAATGAATATTGTTCCGCCGGGAGAGATGCTCACCTGGTTGAACGTGGAAGGTGTGCCGGAGCAGGCAGAGAGCTGGATTAGGGCCAATACTATGAATGCAAGTAAACAAGAAAATCCGGCGCGGCTCTTCATGGCGCCTCCTTCGGTCGGCACACACGTCATTGCTGTGGGAATCGCCCACAATATTTAGGCATGAAAAGCCACGCGGCCGATGGGAAATACCCGCCCCGCATGGCGTATCAGGCAACTGGCTGGAAGGACAGAAAGGGTGGGAAGTAGCTGCGCGCCGATGCGACAGTCTGCAAGAAAGGGAATCGTACGAGGACTAGTAAGACCGAACTTCCGCCGCCAGCTCTTGGTTACTGTGCAGGCGTTGCGACAAAACCGCGGCGGTATAGCGCGTACACAGAGCCATTTCGCGGTTCGTCCAGCCCCCGAAGCCATCCGCACCCGGCGCGACGATCAGATCGCCCAACCGGTTCATAGTCTTCAGGAAGCTGTAATAGACTCGCACCGAAAGCAAATTGACCCGCCCGTTCTTCAAGTCCGGGCAAAGCCCCTGCAAGCTGGACACGTCAGCGAAGTCTTTTCCATTCAGCAGGTTACGGGATATCTCGGCCGTTACCTCGGCCTGGTCACCGATGGGCTCGGTGGCGATGGTTCGCAGCAGCCCAGCGCGCCAGCTGAAGACGGCGAACTGAACCATCGCTGCGAAGCAGATCACGAGAATGAAGGCTGATATCAACATGTTCGACCTCACACAGTTTGCCTTTCCCCGCCGCCCGCGGCAATAGAACGACGGTACCAACAAAAGTAACCTCGCCGGGTAATCCCGGCATCGTGAGATCAGGCTGAATCTGCCCGGTTGTCCCGCGCCGCGTTCATTGATAGCCTGTGCCCCACAAGAATTGCGTAGCGCCGGCTCTTGGCGGTTGCTGGCGATTTTGATTTTGTAGCGGCCGGTTCAGTTTCATCGAACCGGGCAGCCGTTGCTGGTGGTTTTGATTTCGTAAGGGCGGGTCTCAGACCCGCCCGCGCACCCGTCGGCTCCGTTGCCGTTGAGTTGCAATTAGCAGCGCTGGCCTGCCTGCCGGTAGGCAGGCGTCTCGCCGGCTCTTTGCAGTAACACGTTCACATTCGCGACGTTCAGGAGGGACACAAAATGCCCGCAAAATTTCGCATCGCCCTTTTTTTCACCGTGGCCGTAACGATCTGCCTCGCCGCCGTCTCGCGCTCCTCCATCGCGGCTCCTGCTGACAGGTCCGACGAATCCCAAATTCGCGCCGTGCTCGAAATGCAGACCGCCGCCTGGAATCGCGGCGATATTGACGCTTTCATGACCGGCTATTGGAAATCAGAGCAGACCGAATTCATCGGCGCCAGTGGCATCGTGCGAGGATGGCAGGCCGTGCTCGATCGTTACCATCACTCCTATCCCGACCGTACAACCATGGGCACTCTGTCGTTTTCCGATCTGGAAGTTCATCTCACCTGCGCCGGTGCCGCCTACGTAGTCGGTATATTCCACCTCGTGCGCGAATCCGATCGGCCCTCCGGCGTCTTCTCCCTCGACTTCAGGAAATTCCCAGAAGGCTGGCGCATCGTCCTAGATCACTCCACCGCATTCCCCGCCGCCGCCGTCGTCCCGGCCACATCCCACTGAACCGTGGGTGGGGCATTGCGTCTTCGTAGCGGCGGTCTTTAGACCGCCAGCCTTTGCATTCGTAGGGGCACGGCATGCCGTGCCCGCCCGCCCCACGCCTGTTGAATTTCGGCAGGGGCGCTGCTTGTGAATCGCGCTGCAGCGCGATTCAGCCTGAGATTCGGCGGTGCCGAATCGAAGGGCTGCGCCCCAGCTTGCCACGATGTCAGCCACGTCGCCAACTCGCCGTGAGCTTTCTCTGTGCCCTCCGCCTTACGTCTGTGAACTCTGTGTTAATTCTTTCGCCTTTCTCTGCGTCTCCGCGGTAAATTGAATTGCTCAAGCAGAGTTCCCCCAACGCCCCCATTTCATAGATAATGAAACCCACAGAATCGCGGCCATTCCTCATCGCGATCAAGGAGCCTTCAAGTGCGCGCGGCAATCACTGGCGGAGCGGGATTTCTCGGTTCGCACTTATGCGAGCTGCTGCTGGAAAAAGGCTGGGAAGTTCTCTGCCTCGATAACCTCGTAACCGGCAGCGACTCCAACGTCGCCCACCTGCTGGCGCATCCTAAATTTCGTTTCGCGCGCCAGGACGTCTCGCGTTACATCGAAATCCCCGGTCCGCTGGACGCCGTCCTGCATTTCGCTTCACCCGCCAGCCCGCCCGACTATCTGAGATATCCCATTCAAACTTTGAAAGTCGGCGCTCTCGGCACGCACAATTCCCTCGGCCTCGCCATGGCCAAAAAAGCCCGCTACCTCCTCGCCTCCACGTCGGAATGTTACGGCGATCCGCAGGTAAGCCCTCAACCGGAAAGTTATTGGGGCCACGTGAATCCCGTCGGCCCACGAGGCGTGTACGACGAATCCAAGCGCTACGCCGAGGCGCTAACCATGGCCTATCACCGCTATCACGGCGTGGATACGCGCATCGTCCGCATCTTTAATACCTACGGCCCACGCATGCGCCTGAACGACGGCCGCGCTCTCCCCAATTTTCTCTACCAGGCCCTGGTCGGCGAACCCATCACTGTTTACGGCGACGG
>Ga0182024_10026762_pt1 | contig 10120 bp, 5 predicted proteins | sample P32metaG_FD_120480 | JGI IMG/M metagenome (GOLD analysis project Ga0182024, IMG submission 120480) | Permafrost microbial communities from Stordalen Mire, Sweden - P3-2 metaG (Illumina Assembly) | ecosystem: Environmental > Terrestrial > Soil > Wetlands > Permafrost | place: Sweden: Stordalen...
TAGCCGACGTACCGCCAGTGAGTACCTCAACGCGCTCAATCATATCCGGAGGCAGAATATTGGGATCTACCGTCGGATGATTGGTGCCACCTTCTGGAACACGATGGCCATCGATCAGAACCAATGTGCTGTTGCTTGCGCTGGCGCCCAGCTGGTGGATCGTCGGGGCGTAATAGGAACTATTGGTCTGACCCTGACCAACGCTGCCCATACCGCTGATTTCTGGTACATTTTCAAGAACCTGCGCCAACGTCTGCGCGCCAGTTTCGTTGATCTCCGCGGGGCCCAGCGTAACAAGGTCTTCGCCAACCGGCGCAACACCGTGAATACTGGTGCCTGTCACAATGACCTGCTCGACATTCTCGGCCGGAGCCGGGCTGCTTGGTGGAGCAGTCTGAGCGCCAGCTGCGTTGGTCAAGAACGATAGGGCAGTGGCGATCGCAAGGACCGATCCGCCGAGCTTCAGGTGATGTGATAGATTTTGCATTGCTTTCCCCGAACGTTTTTTTGGAATTTGAGGCTTTTTGCCTTCGCAAGGCCGTTCGATCAGGCAGCAACTAGCTACCTACGCCGGCTAGCCCGCCGGCGTACAAACGCCTCTAGAAAATTTAACCACCTCCGCGCCGCGCCCTTCTGAGTGGACGCCTTTTCTCTTGCTCTGTGCCTACTTAAGACGCACACTGATCGACGACCCTCATTGGGATTTCGTCTTTTTTTCGCCAAATGCCCCTCCAGAGGCAGCGCGTGATGACTGATTCCAGCTCATGGACCGATAACTCTGCCAAAATAAAAGCAGCGGTGGAGACCCATGAGGGCGCCTTACGCCGCTTTTTCCAGCGGCGTATTCGCTCGGTTTCTGACGTTGATGACCTAATCCAAGATGTCTATTTTCGCCTTGTTCGCCGCGGCGGGCTTTCCGATATCTCCCATGTCCAGGCGTATCTTTTTCAGACCGCAAACAGCGTCCTGCGGGATCACAGGCGCAGAAATTCCACCCACTGCGTCAGTGCGCATGAGCCACAAAAAGAAGAGCTGGAGGATGAGGACCCCTCGCCAGAGCGAGTCTTAATAGGCAAGGAAAGCATTGAACAGTTCGCGAATGCCTTGCGCGAACTACCCGAACGCACCCGCACCATATTCGTTTTATGCAGACTTAATAATCTCGACTATAAAACAATTGGCAAGCTGCAGGGTATTTCGGTCAGTGCCGTGGAAAAGCATGTGGCGAAAGCCTTGGTTCACTTAGCATTGCGTTTGAAGGATTGAGATGGACTTCCAGCAAAATCGCGAAGCGGAGCCCACGGCGTCCGATGTCGAAGCGGCGAACTGGCTGGCGCGCCAGATTTCCCCATCATTCTCCCAGAATGACCAGCAAGAATTCGACGCTTGGTATGCGAACTCTGCCGACAATGCCGCCGCCTATGCGCGCGTTCAGCACGTCTGGAATGCCTCTCCAGCATTAATTGGCGGGTTGTCTCAGCTGGATTGGACTGCCGAAAAAAAGAGCAGCCGCCAATCCCGGATTTTGCGTCTAACCGGCAAAATTGCCGCCGCTTTGTTCTTAACAGCTCTTATTCCCGGCACGCTAGCGTGGCTGCTGGTTAGCAAGACATATAATGACAACTCACTCAGCAAGACCGCCGGTGCGCCGCAAACGCAGCAGGTTTCGACAAATGTATCGCGTGAAGAACAGCAACGTTCAGATCTTGCAGAAGCAAAGTTGGCTGCCAGCGAATACTCAGCAGATGGGAAAACCCGTTCCTCGATTTTTCTGCCTGATGGAAGCATTGTAACATTGAACAGGAACAGCAGGATACAGGTGCAGTACACCGATACCGCACGCGCGATTACCCTTGTCGAAGGACGCGCACGATTTCAGGTGGCCAAGCATCAGAAAGCCCCGTTCTATGTTTACGCGCGCAAACAACGGGTAATTGCGACCGGTACCGCCTTCGACGTTGCTCTGAACAATTCCGCCAAGTCGGTGGAAGTTGCCCTCATAGAAGGTAGCGTTACCGTTGACAGGCCACCCTTCAAGAAGCAAGCCGCCACCATCGTCGCAAATCTGACGCCAGGCACACAGCTTGTTGTCAAGGACGGATCGCCACCGCTTATATCGCCCTTGCACAATTACGATACCGGCGACTGGCGGTCTAATCGGCTCGTATTTTCCAATGTACCACTCAAGGCATTGGTCGCAGAGCTCAACCGATACGGCGGGCCCCAGATCATCCTTGGTGATGAGAAACTGGGAGCATTGCGAATTGACGGCAGACTGCGAACGGATGATCCAGTTGCAGTCGCCCGCGGCATTGCTCAAATCTATTCCTTGCACACCTCGGAGGTGAACGGGAAAGACGTTCGGTTGGACTGGAAATAAGCGGCTGCGTTCAGAAAACTATAGAGGGTGGTCAAACATTGACGCACTCCGGAGGGGAGGCAAATGCATTGCGGCGTTCACGTCTGTGGGTAAAAGCGTGCCAGCAAGCCTTGATAATTGGGGGGCTTCTTGCGCGCGCGAGCTTTTCTTATGCCCAATCCGACCGAGCAATTGTATTCAATATTGATGCGGAACCTTTATCGACTGCGTTGAACCAGTTCAGCGAGCAGAGCGATCAACAAATCTTGTTTACGCCGGCTGCCGTCGCAAACAAACAAAGCCCTCCCTTACACGGCAGCTTTACCACCCGGCAGGGACTGGACACATTACTCAAAGAATCTGGGCTTAGCTATGAACTGACCGGGCCTCGCACGATCGCAATCATGCAAAGCATTGCACCGGCCTCCCACACCCCCCTTCCCGACAAGCAGACAAAAGATCAGCTAGCGTCGAGCAATGATGCAGCCATTGAGGAAATAGAAGTTACTGGCACCAGCATTCATGGCATGGTCGATATAGCGCCGGTTGGGTCCGAACTCATTACGGTAAGCTCTGTTCAAATGCAGCAAAGCGGCGCTGCAACATTAGAAGAGCTTTTCGCAAATATTCCAGCGTTGAGCGGGTTTGGCGGCGTCGGTCAGGGTCAGACCAATAGTTCCTATTATGCCCCGACGATCCACCAGCTGGGCGCCAGCGCAAGCAACAGCACATTGGTTCTGATCGATGGCCATCGTGTTCCAGAAGGTGGTACCAATCATCCGACGGTAGATCCCAATATTCTGCCTCCGGATATGATTGAGCGCGTTGAAGTGCTCACCGGCGGTGCGTCGGCTACCTATGGCTCGGATGCGGTTGCAGGCGTGATCAATATCATCACCCGAAGCAGCTTTGATGGTTTGCAGATCACTGCGCAGGATGCCTTTCTTAACGGCGCCAGTGACCGCAATGCCGCGGTGTTGACCGGAAAAACCTGGGAAGGTGGCTCCGCAATGTTCACGTACAATTATTCCGACCAAGGTGCATTAAAGGATACTGCGCGCTCTTGGACCAACCCCAATCAGACCGCCAACGCAGCTGCGGCCGGCCTTTCGGGAGCGGGAATAACCAATTTCAATGCGTTCAATTGCGATCCCGCGACCCTTCAGCCTGGCGGTGCCGGCAACATATTTACGAGTGCAACCTCGGGACAGCAGCTTGCCAATACTGCAGCAAACTCACCCTGCAGCGCTTGGGCTTACGGGGATCTGGTGTCGCAGGAAGTGCGCAACACTGCGATGCTCAAGTTCGTTCAGACACTTGGATCAAGGCTGACCTTTACTGCGGACATCGATTATGGAAACCGCAGAGATACCGCCGCCACCTCACGTGGAACAGTAACGGCAACAGCTTTTGGAACTGGAGCTCAGGCAAATCCCTTTTATCAAACACCGGCGGGATATACTGGAACCGCGACCAAGGAGACCGTCAGATGGGATGCTGACGCCTTGCTTGGACCAGGGGCATTGAGCTTGAGCGGTTCGGATACGGTGTATGGCCATGCGAACTTGGAATACCGCATAACCGATGACTTCACGGTCAATTTCATGGTGTTAACAGGGAGAGATGATAGCTTTTCGCAAACTACCGGGACCATCAACGCTAGCGTTGCAGACCTAGGTCTGAACGGCACGACAAACAGTGGTGGCAGCACGACGACGCCTTCAATTCCAGGAACATCGACTGTTGTCACCACACTCCCACTAACCGCAGCAAACGCAATTGATGTTTGGAACCCTGCTGGATCAAACATGACATCGGCTGCGGAGCTCGCTGCGCTCACGGATTCGGTTAACTACAATCGTCAGACCGATGGCGTCACGCAGATGCGTCTTGGCGTGGATGGCACATTATATCAGCTGCCTGGGGGCCCGCTCAAAATCGCCATCGGTGGCGAATATCTCGCCAAGCAAGTCGGCGAAATGATTGTGCAGTCGAACAACTCGGGCGCGGCAAGTACGGGCTCAACACAGAGCGCTTTCGATTTCAGCCGCACTGTTTATTCATTATTTGGTGAGGTCGATATCCCTGTAGTAGATCAGGAAAACGGCCTGCCGCTGATTCAATCGTTTAATCTCGACATATCGGGGCGTTTTGATCATTACAGCGACTTCGGTATCACCACCAATCCCAAGTTCGCATTCAACTGGGATGTGATCGACGGGGTCAGGCTGCGCGGCAACATGAGCACGTCCTTTGTTGCTCCGTCGCTGGACGTCGTCGGCAACCAGTACGGCGTGTATGCGCAGTCAGGTTTCTCGCAGACAACCAACTCCATCTCGGTTCCCGTGGCGTTCTATCCACTGGTTACGCAGATGGGCATTCCCGGCTGCACAGCAGGTTCGACCACCTGCAGCATCTCGTCTTTGACAGGCATCGAAGTGGAAAACGGCAACCACAATATGCAGCCACAAAAGGGCCGTGGCTGGGAGCTGGGCGCTGATATTAACCCGACATTCCTGCCAGGGCTCTCCCTCAAAATGACCTATTGGAGTGACGAATTTAACGGCGGCATTACCACACCCAATATCGGTATCACCGCCAACTCACTTCCCCTCACGCACCTGATTACGTTTTTTCCCGGCGGAGCCACGCAAGCGCAAATCACGGCCGCAACGTCTGCGCTTCACATTCCGCAGACCGGCACTCTACCCGCGTCCACCCAATATATCTTCGACTTCTTCACGACGAACGTGCTGAACATCGATGCGGAAGGCATTGACGCCAGCGTAATCTATACGTTCGACACCGATAACTGGGGAACATTCAAAGTTGGCGACGCCCTGACTGAATTCACTAGGTTCGACGAATCCTGGGGCCAACCGGCTGGAATAGGTGGCGTGTTCAGTACCTTGAACACCGCGGGCGCAAACCAGACATTCCCATCGGTGCAAACCCAAATGCGCATCAATATGGGCTGGGATTATGAGGCCTATGAGCTCGACCTGTTCGTCAACTATACGGGCGGTTACCGCAACTGGTCGGGAAATACATTGAATCCGATCGTCGACAATGCACAAGGAAATCCGATTAGTGCGGGCGACCCCGTGCATTCAAACACCACATTGGACATGCACGCGGCTTACGACTTCACTACAAAAGATTTTGGTGATGATGAGCTTTTTCTGAGTGCAAGGAATTTTCTGAACGCGAGGCCGCCGTTTTACGATTCCTCGATCGGCTATAACACCTATGTTTCAAACCCACTCGGCCGTTTGGTGACAGTGGGTTTCAAAGCAAAGATCTGAAAGCATCCGCGATAAAGTAAATGAGCCCGACAGAAATGCACTTGCGATTTTCGCCATCCGCATTTACCCGAGGCCCGGGTTGCGGCGATGCGTGAAAAGTCAGCCTCGGAGCAATCCCTTAACCAGGCGATCCAGTACCATCTGGCTGGTCAGTTAATTCAAGCGGAACGGGCCTATACGCATATTCTCGGCGAACACCCAGGCAACTTTAAAGCCTTGCACATGCTGGGACTTATTCAGTTTCAGTTCGGAAGGACCGCCGAAGCACTGAAACTGATCGGTGCGGCACTCAAAGCAAAGCCAAACGACCCCAACGCCTTGGCCAATTACGCGCTCGTTCTGCAGTCGTGCGGCCGGCTGGACGAGGCCCTGGAATATATCAACAGGTCATTGGCGCTCGAGCCGCGCAACGCGGACGTGCATAGCAACCGGGGCAACATCTTTATGGACAGTGGCCGAATCGCCGACGCAATAAGGAGCTACACTTCGGCCCTCGCTATCAATCCAAACCATATAAATTCATGCAACAATTACGGCAGCGCACTCTTTTGTCTAAACCGCTTTGAAGACGCCACAACTTATTTTGACAAAGTCATTTTGAGCAACCCATGCCATGTAGAAGCGCTTTGTAATCGCGGGATAGCTCTTCGACAGTTGAAGCGCTTCCAGGAGGCATTGGCAAGCACAGACAGAGCCTTGGCACTCAAGCCAAACTATATTGGGGCGCTTAACAATCGTGGCGAGATATTTCTGGAACTGGCTCGCTATCAGGAGGCACTAAACTGCTTTGAAGAGCTTCTAAAAATACAACCCGATCATGCAGGGGCATTACTAAATCGCGGCATCGTGATGCGCCTGCTCGGCAGGGCCGACCAATCGATATCAAGTTTTCAATCCGCACGCGCCATCGATCCAAACAACCCGGTTGTACACTTCCATCTGGGCCTAAGCTTGAATTTGCTCGCCCGCGCCGGAGAAGCGCTGGACAGCTTCGATGCGGCGCTCAAAATAGATCCCCACTTTCACGAAGCGTCACTAAACCGGGGCCGAACATTAAGAGCCCTCGGCCGGCTTGATGACGCCCTGGCAGCTTTCGACGCGCTGTTAAAATCAGACCCGACCCATTTGGCTGCGCTCAATGAGCGTGGAGGCGCCTTACAAGCCCTGCATCGTCACGAAGACGCGATTGCGGCATTCGATGCCGCTCTCCGTATTGACGCGCATTTGATAACTGTCCTGTACAATCGTGCCGCAAGCTTGCGTGCGATTGGGCGCTTCGACGACGCGCTCGACAGCCTGGATCGCATAATAGCTTTGGATCCAACAATGGTGGATGCCCACAACTATAAAGGAAACGTCTTTCGAGACCAGGCCCGGCCATTTGACGCGGCGAAATGCTTTGAAACGGCTCTTTCGCTTGATCCGCACAATGCCGATGCCCACACCAATCTCGGCAATATTTTCTGGGATCTCCAGCGCCTGCCCGATGCATTGGAGTGCTACGATAATGCTTTGCGTGCCAAACCCCGTCATTCTGACGCGCTCAATAACCGCGGCAATGTCCTGCGCAAGTTGAAAAGGCTTGAAGAGGCATTGGACAGTTTCGAATTGTGCTTAAAGTCGGATCCCGATCATCCATACGCGCTCAGCGGTTTGGCCGATACCGCCCTTCACCTCAGCGATTGGAAAAGGACGGAGTTGCTCAGAAGCGAGGTGATCACTCGGGTTTCGGAGAGAAAGGCCGTTTTGGCCCCCCTCACCTTTTTGGGATACTGCTCAGATCCAGACTTACAACTTCGATGCGCCCTTACTTATGTTCACGACAAAGTCCCCGCTCGATCACGTCCGTTATGGGATGGGCAAACATATAGTCACGATAAAATCAGGGTGGCGTATCTTTCTTCGGATTTCTATCGGCACGCGACCTCGTTTCTGATAGCGGAATTGATCGAGCTGCATGACAGAGACAACTTTGAGATCTTTGGCGTGTCATTTGGCGCAAACGACACTAGCGATTTGCGCCATCGCCTGGTCAACGCCTTTGACCACTTTATTGATGTCAGCCTGGATAGTGATCAAGCGGTAGCCGAACGACTTCGGTTACATGAGATCGATATTGTAGTCGATTTAAAAGGGCACACCCAGGATTCGCGCCCTGCAATTTTTGGGTACAGACCGGCCCCCGTTCAAGTCAACTATCTGGGTTACCCGGGAACAATGGGGTATGACGCCATCGATTATATAATTGCCGATGAGATAGTGTTGCCATTTGATCAGCAACCCTTTTTCTCGGAGAAAATAGTCCATCTGCCCGATTGCTATCAGGCAAATGACACGGTCCGCCGCATTTCCGCAGATAAGCCCACGCGGCGGGACGTCGGCTTACCAGACGATGGGTTCGTATTCTGCTGTTTCAATCACAATTGGAAGATTACCCCGCAAATCTTTGAAATCTGGATGCGGTTGCTTCATAATGTACCGCAAAGCGTTCTCTGGCTGATAGAGGATAGTCTTGGCGCGCGTGAGAATATCTGCGACGCCGCGGCAAGAGAGGGCATAGATCCGAAGCGGCTTATTTTCTCCGCAAAGATCAAAATGGAAGATCACTTAGAGCGCCATAAACTCGCCGATCTTCTTCTGGATACTCTTCCAATAAATGCGCATACGACGGCAAGCGACGCCCTGTGGGCTGGGCTCCCCATCCTAACGTGCCGCGGAAATGCCTTTGCTGGTCGAGTCGCTGCCAGCCTATTATGTGCAATTGATTTGCCGGAATTGGTCACGGGGGACCTTAAACAATATGAAGCTGTTGCGATGAATTTGGCGATGTCTACAGAAAAGTTGCAACTGCTGCGGGACAAGCTCTCCCGAAAAATACACAGTGCCCCGTTATTTGACGCCATTCGCTTCACGCAACATATCGAGGCGGCTTACAGAACAATGTGGGAGATAGCTCAACGGGGTGAAAGTCCCCGAAACTTTCAAGTACCGCATCAGTGACATAAAGCACCGTTGCCGGTGCTAAGAAAAATCAAAGAGGCGCCATATGTCGGGTGAAGAACCATTCCATGCTAACCGCCTTCCTTGCGTCGTAGCGGCAGTTCTTTCACTGCTGTTCGTGACGCTTACGGCCAATCCCGTACGGGCCGGCGCCCGTGACGAAGTCTTATCTGCTGCGTTTCATTGCGCTGGAATCGCTGACACCAGGCAATGGCTCGACTGCTATTATGGCGCGCCCCAGCCATTGCGTGCACAACTCGGCCTGGCGCCTGCACCAACCTGGCAGTCCCGCCTAAACAGTTCGCCGCAACCTGGCGGCGCCGTAGGTGACGCAGAGGTGCGGGAACAAGTTATGGCAAAAGCGTCAACTTGCTACACGTCTTCCAATGACCGTCAATGGCTAAATTGTTACTACGATGCGGCATTGCCTATTCGCGTTGAACTTGGTCTTTCACTTGGCTCTTCGGCTGCCGCGCTGCCAGAGACCAGTCCTGCGTTGGCTGGCAAAAAGCTTGCTCCGCATGCAGACGCCAATAACGTCATTTCGCAAATGGTTGCCTACAAATTCAATCAATATGGGATTTTCACCGTGACACTTGCCAACGAGCAAGTCTGGCAACAGCTGTCGGGCGATACCACTTACGCGAGCTGGAAAAAACAACCTTCAAGTTACGTCGTCCAAATCACACCCGGGTTTTTGGGCAGTCACAACCTCCATGTACGGGGCATCGGCGGCACCTTTAAGGTGCAGCAATTGGAATAACCCGGGAAACCGCTTCAGCAATCCCAGTCTTGCCGCATTCCTCTTACCAATCGGCGTCCGGATTCACATCCGGTCCGCTATAGCCCGACTTCGGGTTTGGAGAATAACCCGGCTCCTCGTAATAAGGGGGACCGTAGTAGCGCACGTCCGGAGGGCCATAATAATCGCCACGGGCATCGCGTTGATAATACTGCGGAGGAGCTGGGTAGATATAACCGTAGCCCGGCTGATCATATCCCTGCCAAACATAGCCGCGCTCCCTCGCGATTTCATTTTGATCGCGCCAAGATTGTTCCCCGCCACGCGCGGATTGATCCGCATAGCTTTCGGCATAAGGAGAGTCATCACGCTCGTAATACTGCGCCCAAGCGGCCGTACTGGAGACAAACAGCAATGCGATGCCGGCGATAACGGGGTACTTCATGACGGCCTCCCAAATCAGAGAACTGGGAACGATCCAGAAGCAAGTTCGCTGCAACTGCCGCGGAATCTGGTCGGCATTTTCTGCTGAAAAATTGGGCACAGGTTTTTTGCCTTGGCCAGAAATGCCCAACTTATGGTGAGGTTGCGCGGTATTATGGCGCAAACGCCCCAAATGGTTCAGCATCTGGACTCCGGTCCTGTTTTCTACCGCTAGCTGTGTCTGCCCGGTAGGATGGTGCTGGGCCGGAGGGTGTCTTGATAGACCGAGCA
>Ga0182024_10026763_pt1 | contig 10119 bp, 5 predicted proteins | sample P32metaG_FD_120480 | JGI IMG/M metagenome (GOLD analysis project Ga0182024, IMG submission 120480) | Permafrost microbial communities from Stordalen Mire, Sweden - P3-2 metaG (Illumina Assembly) | ecosystem: Environmental > Terrestrial > Soil > Wetlands > Permafrost | place: Sweden: Stordalen...
CACCCACAACCCGACCCACGCGGCCGACCCCGTGTACTCGGCACGCCCATCGGTATTCGGCGCCATACCATTAGAGAGCCCCGGTTCGCTGGGCAGCAACAACGCCGAGTCGAGCCCCCCGAGGGCATCGGCCGATCGGCTCAGGCCGGCGAGCGCCCGGCCCCGGTAGAGAAATCTGCCCAGCCCCACCATGTGGCTTCGCTCGACCGCCGCTAGCTCCCCGTCGTGCCAGCCCAGCATGTGATACCCTTCCGTCAGGCTCGCCCAATAGTCGAGATGGTCGGGCGTCGGCATCCAGTCGAGATCGACCGAGGGATTCAGCCGTTCGAGGATCGCCACGGCATCGGCCGGATGGTCGGCCCACAGTGCCGCGTTGGCTGTCGACATTTGCGATGGGGACGTCGTCGACAGCGCCCGCGTCCGCTGCATCGCCAACTGCATCATCTCGTCGTTATGGCCGTGACAGCGCGCCACGGCGATCCGGATGGTCAGCCCGTCGAGCTCATTCAGCGACCGGCCGCGCCGGGCCAGCGACCGAACGACCGAGTCCACCACGCCGCAGCGCAGCAGATTGGCCGAGGCGGTCGCAACGGCGGCGTTGGCGGCGTCGAAGGCAGTGTCGCGCGTCGCGGCCAGCGCGAACAGCGATTCGGCTTTCGCGAACTGGCCGAGCCAGAAGAAATCCCATCCAGCGACATAGGGCTCGTACGCTTCGAATGTCGGCGGCGCCGCGTGCATGTTCCAGTCGGCTCGTGAGCGGACATCGACGATCGACGCCAACGCACTCATGACCCGGGCGCGTGTCGCTTCCACGCCATCGACCGGGTGCGCGAGATTCGCGGCGAGCGGGCCCACGGTGCGAAGGACGCGTCCCTCTCCGTCAACGATCCCCGCAACAAACAGGAGACTGTCACCCGACCGGTAGTAGCTGCCGGTGATCACGAGCGCCGCGCCGATGCGATGCGCGAGTTGCCCGGGATCCTCGGGCTGTCCGCTGCGTGTCCGCCCGCGCGCGAGCAATGCCCGCGGGTCGACCACGTCGACGAGTTGTGAGCTGACGAGCCCCCGTGCCAGCCAATCGACTACCATGTCGCCGACCGGGTCCAGCGTGGCGTCGCCGGTCCGGTTATCGAAGAGCGTGACCAGCACGCGCTCGCGGCTTCGCGGCGCACCGTGCTGATACTTGGATATTGCCACCCCACCCACGGCGATGAGCCCAGCGACTGCGAGGAATGCCACTGGCCACCGCCGCCATAATGTGGCCTGGCGTCGCGGGGCCGCTGGAGGTTCAGGCACTTCGGGTACGTTGGCGGTGGAGCCGGTATCACCATTGGGCTGCGCAATCGGCGTGGTGCGCCGCGGGACCCCGTTGCCCGCTCCCGAGCGAAGTCGTTCGATCAACTCAATCGTCTCGGCACTCGGCCGCGCCTCGAGCTCCGTCGCCATACGCTGGACGAACGCATCGGCCAGTCGCACCGCTCCGCTTCGGTCGCCGACCGCGTCGAGTGCCGTCGCGGCGCGGCGCAGCCACAGCTCATCGAACGGTGCTAACGATGTCGCGCGTACCGCACACTGCGCCGCAGCCGTGTCGTCGCCAGCATGCTGATACTGCGCGACTCGCGCGTCGAGCGCGCGCAACGTCAGGGAGAGCGCCTCTATCCGCTCGCGTGCCAGCCAGCTCTCGAACCCTTCGCCGACGTTGGCGACGTGGAAGCCTTCGAGCAATTCGCCGCGATAGAGACCGGCCGCCTCGTCGTATCGCTCCGCTGCGACCGCCTCGCGAAGAGCCGCCGCGTCGCACCAAAGGACGGCAGGATTGACCATGACATCATCGTCACCGCGAACGACGAACACATCGTCGCCGAGCGTGAGGCGGAGCTGGTAGAGCGTATTGCGGAGCGCGCGCCGCGCGGCGAATTCGTCGAGCTCGGGCCAGAAGAGAGCGAGCAGCGTGTCCCGCCGATGGTACTTGCCCGCGCCGACTGCCAGAAACGCGAGGAACGCGAGGCGCTTGGGTTGGGAGAGGACGGTCTGCTGGCCAGCGTCCGCAGCGGGTCCAAGTTCCAGCCGGCCAAGCAGATAGATACGCAGCATCGATCCGCCAAGGTAGGAATGCCCGGCCTGTCCGACAAGGCACGATGGGGTGGCCGCCGACGGGACGTGTACGAGACAGCCAATCGGCGTCTTGGTAGGGGCTTCGGTTGGCTCGGTGAAGCCTGCGACCTCGAGCCATATCGTCCCTGGTAGGGGCCGGTCGCGACCGGCCCCTCTGGATGGGGCGGTAACCACGGACCCGTCTCACGCGCGCGTCACTGCAGGTGCACGCAACAGCCCCGCGCGGTGACTAACCGCACGACATTGCCTCCACCCGGCCCGCCCCATACATCATTCTCGCTCAGCGAGGACACCGTGAATCGAAGCTCGCAGGCTCCGTTGACATGCTATGCCGTCGGGATCAGTGGCCTCGGCATCCTTGCCCTCGTGTTCGGCGATTTCGTGGAGGTGGGGCAGACCGTTCCCGCGTGGGTGCCTGGCCGAACGGGGCTTGCCTACGCTTCGGGCATCATCATGCTGGTGGGCGGTATCGGCCTGCTGGTGGGACGCACGCGCGCGGTGTCCATTCGGATCTTGCTGCCATTCCTCATTCTCGGGTTTTTGTCGCAAGCCCCCACTTTGGTGATGCCGCCGTTTGTCGAGGTCAATTGGGAGAGCGCCGGCGAGGTCGCCATTCTCGTGAGCGGGATGTGGGTTCTCTTCGCCACGCGGTCCGGTCTCGGAGAGGGCTCGCGGTTTGCATTCGCCACCGGCGAGCGAGGCCTTCACATCGCCCGGATCATTTTTGGTCTATTTCTCATCCCCATCGGGATTTCGCACTTCGCCTATCTCGAGAACACGGTCAGTCTCGTTCCGGCATGGCTTCCGTTCCGAAGGGGCTGGGCCTACCTCGGGGGTGCCGGACACATCGCAGCCGGCCTCGGCGTGCTGTTCTCCGTCGTGCCGCGTTTGGCGGCCGCGATGGAAGCGGGAATGTTGGCCGTCTTCACGCTGTTGGTCTGGGCCCCGAAGATCGTAGCCACACCAGCGGGAGGCCGCGGCCTGTGGACGGAGTTCGTCGTGTCCTGGACCATCACGGCGGCGGCGTGGCTGATGGCCGACAGCTATGCGACGAAAGACGCTGCCCCAAATCGCCCCTTGTAATGATTGCATCTGCCACTTCGCCGCCATAACATTGAGTCGAGCGCGAGGGGCGCCTCCAGTCCGCGGAAAGGGCCGTGCCCACCCCATTGGACAACTGACGAAACTTCTTTCAGCCTGAGCGGGCGGACTCCAGGCGCTATGAAAGGAGATTCGTATGGATGCCCGAGCGCTCCCGCCCCGCCCTAGCCTGGCGCAATACCGGAAGCAGGCGAAAGACCTGCTGCGCGCCACCCGTGCTGGAGACCCCGAGGCCGTCGAGCGGATGAACCAGTGTCCACGGGTGCGCGACAATGCGGGCGCCGAAAGACATATCGCGTACGCGCTCGCCGACGGGCAGTTCGTTATCGCGCGCGAGCACGGCTTCGAAAGCTGGCCGGCGTTCGCATCGCACGTCGAAGGACTTGAGCGCCAGGATCCATCGGTCGCGCGTTTCGAGGCGGCAGCCGGCGCGGTGATCTCAGGTGACGAATCGGTCCTTGCGCAACTATTGCGCGATGAGCCGGGATTGATCCGCGCTCGATCCGCGCGCGCACACCACGCGACGCTTCTGCACTACGTCGCTGCGAACGGTGTCGAGGATTTCCGCCAGCGGACGCCCGCGAACGCGGTGGCGATCGCCCGCCAGTTGATCGAAGCACACGCAGTGGTGGACGCGACAGCGGACACGTACGGCGGCGGCCCCGCGATGACGACGCTCAATCTGCTGGTGTCGAGCGTGCACCCTGCGCGAGCCGCGCTGCAGGTTCCACTCGCGGAGTTGCTGTTGGACGCCGGGGCCGCCATCGAGGGCGTTGCGGGCGACGGATCGCCGCTCCTGACGGCGCTCGCCTTCCGCTACCCCGACGCCGCCGAGGCGCTCGCTCGGCGAGGGGCGCGAGCGGATACCGTGCTCGCCGCTGCGGGGCTTGGGCGGGAGGACGCCGTGCGGCACTTCGTGAGGGCCGACGGCGAGCCGAAGGCAGACGTACCCCTCGCATCGGTGCCCTGGGGCCGGCTCTCCAGGAATCCGCAGGCACACATGGAGCGCGCGTTGATCTGGGCTGCAACACTCGGCCGATTGGGCGTGACCAAGTTCCTGTCCCGGCAGCGCGTAGACCTCGGCGCCAAGGACGAGCAAGGGTTCACGGCTCTGCACTGGGCGGCCTTTCAGGGACACCAGGACGTGCTCGAGGTGCTCCTGCACCGTAATGCGCCGCTCGAAGCGACGAACAACTACGGCGGCACAGTGCTCGGTTCCACGATCTGGGCATCGATGCACGTAGACGGCATCTTCCGCGCAGGCGGATTCACACCGGTGGACTACATCCCGATCGTGGAGCGTTTGCTCGCCGCAGGCGCGCGGGTTGACGCGGTTGCCTTCCCATCCGGTAACGCCGCCATCGACGACGTACTCGCACGCCACGGCGCCCACGCGAGTTGATCCGGCGAGGCTGGCGCACGCAGTCTCGGAGCGCCGCACCGGATCTAGCCGAATCGCGCCTCTTGCCGTATCTACTGCACCCACAATGCGCAAACTCCTGATACTCGCGCTTTTCGCGACCAAGGCCTTGAGCGCCCAGGCCACGACGGCTGATATCACGACCAAGGACCTCGAACACCGCCTGAAGATCATTGCCGACGACTCGATGATGGGTCGCGAGTCGGGGAGCAAGGGCGATTACATGACCGCTGGCTACGTCGCCTCGGAATTCAAGCGACTGGGGCTCGAGCCGGCCGGCGAGGGGGGCACCTACTTCCAAACGGTGCCTTTCTGGAAGGCGGCGATCGACCCAGCGTCACAGCTCACCGTTCAGGGCACGGCGCTGCAAGTGGGACGCGACTTCATCCCGGCGAGCGTACGAGCGCCTGGTCGCGAACTCGATGGTGTGCAGGTCGTGTATGGCGGCATCGCCACGGACAGCTCCGGATGGATCCCGTCTTCGCAGTCGGCGGGAAAGATCGTACTGCTGGACGTCCCACCCGGCACCGTGGTGCGAGGGGCTGGGCGTCTCTTGCCTCACTGGCGAGCTTCCCTCGCCGTCGCTCTCGTCACACTCGACCAGCTCGGCAGCGAAACAATCGCCCGGTTGCGCGAAGGCGTACCGATTTCTGATTCGGCACGCGACACGTCGGCGACGCCGGTGCTCGCGGTCACGCGACACGCCGCCACACTCTTGCTCGGCGCAGCGCCGTCAACGCTCACACCAGGAGCTGCCGGCCGCACGGTTAGCGGCCATTTCGATATCCGCCGGACACCGGTGCCGTTCCCCGCGCGCAACGTCATCGCCGTGCTGCGCGGGAGCGACGCGCGGCTCCGCGGTGAATACGTCTCGCTCACGGCGCACAACGACCATGTTGGGTTCGACCACAATCCGGTGGACCACGATTCGCTGCGCGCCTTCAATCGCGTCATCCGCCCGATGGGCGCCGACTCACCGGTTCGCGATCCGACGGCAGAGGAGTGGACGCGCATTCGTGCAATCCTCGACAGCGCGCGTCGCCAGCGCCCGCCGCGGCAGGACTCGATACGCAACGGCGCGGACGATGACGGCTCCGGCACAGCCGCGATTCTCGAGATCGCCGAGAAGATGGCGCGTGGCAGCACTCGGCCCAAACGCTCCATTCTGTTCGTCAGTCACACCGGCGAGGAAGCGGGATTGCTCGGCTCGCGCTGGTATACCGATCATGCCACGGTCCCCCTGGACTCGATCATCGGGGAGATCGATGAGGACATGGTCGGACGCGGCAAGCCGACGGATTTTCCGCGCGGTGGCACGGGTGCCGGCGATCCCACGTATCTGGAAGTGGTCGGTGCCAAGCGGCTCTCGAAGCAGTTCGGCGCCGTGCTCGAAGCAGCCGACGCCAAGCAGCCAGTCCCATTCGTATTCGACTACGAGTACGACGTTCCCGGGCATCCGCTGCAATACTACTGCCGGGCGGACCATTACAGCTACGCGAGGTACGGCATTCCGTCAGTGTCGCTGTCTCGCGGCGAGCACCTGGACTACCATCAGGTCACCGACGAGGTCCAGTACATCGACTTTCCGGATCTCGCGCGCGTGACGCGCATGGTGTACGACGCGGCAATGGCGTTGGCGAACCTTCCGGCGCGCCCGGCGCTCGATGCGCCCAAGCAGCAGGATCCACATGCGGCGTGCAAGCAATGACGGCTCGAACGGCCCTCACCATACAGTAGAGGGCCGGCAGCCAGGCGAGCGCCAGCCGGCCAACGCGGCGCACAGCCGTATGGAGGCGGGTTTACGAGTAACGCCCGCCACGACTATTAACACGGCAGTTTCGTAACAGAATTGCCGAGGGGCCGGCGCGAGGCCGGCTGTCGTCAAATTGCACGTCGTGGCACTCTGCACGACGTCGTGCGGACTGCCTGATGTGTCGACTCGAGAGTACATGCCACCGTGTTGGGAACAAAGAACTTGCACGCTCGTTCCCGCGGGATCAAAGGTTGCGGAGTACCGCCGCAACGGGGTGAAAACACGATGTAATCCAGCGCATGTGGGCTCTCGCCCTCCGAGCGCATCGTTGTACTCGCCCAGCAACCCGCTTGTCCTCCTACGAGGCCTCCCACACACCCTGCCACAAATCCGAGCTGGTCTCCAATGAGTCCTACAGACGCACTCTCCATTGCCTCTGCGCCGCCGGCGCCGCCGCCCGCCTCGAGTTCAACTTCCACTCGCGACGCGGGTGCCACAAGCGCACCTGGGTGTCCGCAGTGCGCGCAATTGTTGGCGGAGCGCAACCGCTACCGGACCGCGCTGACAGAAATCGCGTGCGCCGTCGGTTGGCCAATCGATCGTGAGGCGCACTTGCGCGAGCTTCAGCAGCACGCGCATCAGACACTGGGCATGTCCTGGGACCGCCCGTTCCGAGAGCCGACCCCCGTACTTGCGCGGCTCGCGTACGGCAAGCAGCCCGGGGCGGGAACGCCGCGGCGTTGGCCGCAAACAGCGGCGTGGCTTCGGGGCATTAAACGGACGATGAAGGCGCTCACGGGCGGCTGAAACGTGGGCTGACGCGCCAAGGCTCGGGCGGCCCCGGCGCGAAGTCGGGTCTAAACGCCCACGATCAGCCCAACGGTCGAGCACGGATACACACTTGGCATGGGTGCTGCTACTCGGGAGGTCAGGTGCACCGCCTTACGCGGCCCACCGGCCATCACCATCAGCTGAGACTTCACCGTGCGCGCATACTCGGTTCAGCGCTTCGGCGATGCGCCTGCCATCGCAGATATTCCGATGCCGGCGGATCCCGACGCCTACCTCATCCGGGTGACGTACGCGGGCGTGAATCCGGTCGATTACAAGTCCGTCGAACGCCTGACCGCCAAATCGGCGTATCCGTACATCCTGGGCGTCGACTTCGCCGGCGTCCTGGAGCGCGTTCCTCCGAGCGAACGTGAGCTGCGCGCCGGAGACCGGGTGTTCGGGATCGCACGAACGCACGGCACGTACGCCGAGTACACTGCCGTTCTGGTCGGCGGCCCGGGGAACGCGGTAGCGCGGATTCCCGACGGCGTCACCGACGACCAGGCCGCGGCGGTCCCGATCCCTGGGGTCACAGCCCTCGGGTCCCTCGAGCTGAACGGTGTCGCGGCCGGGCAGTGGTTCGTCGTCATGGGCGCCACGGGCGGCGTGGGCGGGTACGCGATGCAGATGGCCAAGGCGCGGGGCGCCCATGTCATCGCGACCGTGCGTGGCGATGCCGATGAGGCTCGGCGGCTCGGAGCGGAGGAGGTCTACGACAGCCAGACCATCGACGTCATCGCGGCCATCAAAGCCAAGCATCCACAAGGCGTGGACGCGGTACTCGACGTCGTGAACGGGGCGGACGCCGTCCGGCGTGACGCCGACGTGCTCAAAGCCGGGGGCCATCTCGTATCGACGACGTTCGCAGCGGACGGCCCGTGGTTTGCCGAGCGTCGCATGACAGCACACAATTTCTCGTCATTCGACAATCCGCTTGCATCGCGTAACGGCCTCACCGAGGTGGGGCGTCTCCTGGCGGCGGGCACGATCACGGCCCGCATTACGACCACGGAGCCGCTGGACGCCGCTGGCGCACTGCTCGATCGCCTGCGCCACGGCAGCGTGCGCGGCAAAGCGGTCATTCGGATATAAGCGAGTTACAACAACAAGACGTACTACTTCTGCTCACCGGACCACAAAACGGTGTTCGACGCGGATCCCGAGCGCGTACTCTCATCGCTGTGAGCGGTGCGCACGCGACTGGCGCCTTACCAGCGTGCCCGTGCGGTCGTGGCCACGCGTCCGTCAGCGGCAATCACCCATAGATCGCACGACGCGGTATCAATCGTCCTCGCACGGATCTTGAACGGCGTCCCGCCGATCAGCGGCGATATGTGACGGAATGCGAAGTGGATCAGTGGCGCATGCGCGCGCGCGCGCGCCAACCGCATCAACAACGTGGATTGGAGTGGACCGTGCACAACGACGCCGGGGTATCCTTCGACCTCCCTCGCGTAGTCACCGTCATAGTGAATGCGATGGCTATTGAAAGTGAGCGCCGAGTAGCGGAACAGGAGCGTCGGGGTAGCCGCGATGAATTCGATGCGATCGCCGGGAAGATCCGCGTCCGCCGGGTCACCGAGCGGAACGGTACCGTCTGGTCGGAGGCGATACCCTATGTCCTGTCGCTCGCTGATCGACAACCCGCGGCTCGTTTCGTAGTCGTGCCGTATGACGACGAACGACAGCGCACCGGTGCGTCCCTCCGTGACGCGCACGTCCTCGATCGTCGAGCGCCGGCTCACGTGATCGTGCAACCGGAGCGGGTCACGGATCGCCAGCTCGCCGCCAGCCCAGACGCGTCGGGCGGAGGGGATCGGAGGCACGAGCACGCCGCGAACCGGATGCCCATCCGGCGCTAGTCCGTCGTTGTCAATTGCTGGCACCGCCAGGCACCAGTGAAGTCCGAGCGGAGCCACGTCTGGATCGTCATTGGATTCGTGCCGTCCGATTACCGCAACGAACCGGTCGCGGAGCGTCTCCGTGATCGTGTCCGTATGCACATCCGTCGACCCGATCCAGCTTTTCCAATCGTTCACAGCCAGGCGCCGGACCGCATCTCAATACGACCGCGGAAGGCCAAGCACGTGCTCGGCCAGATAGGACAGGATCAGATTGGTCGAGACCGGCGCGACCTGGTACAGCCGTGTCTCTCGAAACTTCCGCTCGACATCATACTCTTCGGCGAAACCGAAGCCGCCATACGTCTGGATGCAGACGTTGGCCGCGTCCCAGGCCGCGTCGGCGGCGAGCAGCTTCGCCATATTCGCTTCCGCTCCGGCATCGGCGCCAGTATCGAACAGCTCCGCGGCCTCGCTTACCATGAGCGCCGCCGCGCGCATGTTGGCATACGCCTTCGCGAGAGGAAATTGGACCCCTTGGTTCTGTCCGATCGGCCGGCCGAAGACATGTCGTTCGTTCGCATAGTCGGTCGCCTTGCGGATGAACCACTTCGCGTCCCCGATGCACTCGGAAGCGATGAGAATGCGCTCGGCGTTCATGCCGGAGAGGATGTACCGGAGGCCCTTTCCCTCCTCGCCGATCCGGTTGACCGCCGGCACTCTGACGTTGTCGAAGAACACTGCGGTCGTCGAGTGGTTCATCATCGTGCGAATCGGCCGGATCGTTAGACCAGTCCCGCGCGCGTCGCGCATGTCCACGAGGAACACCGAGAGCCCACCCGTTCGGGTCGTGACCTGCGCCTTCGGCGTCGTGCGGGCCAACACGATCATGAGGTCGGAGTACTCTGCTCGGCTGGTCCAGATCTTCTGGCCGCTGAGGACGTAATGATGCCCATCGCGCATCGCGACGGTCTCGATCGAGCTGGTGTCGGTGCCGCTCGTCGGCTCGGTCACGGCGAACGCCTGCAGGCGAAGCGCGCCGGAGGCGATAGCCGGCA
>Ga0182024_10026764_pt1 | contig 10119 bp, 9 predicted proteins | sample P32metaG_FD_120480 | JGI IMG/M metagenome (GOLD analysis project Ga0182024, IMG submission 120480) | Permafrost microbial communities from Stordalen Mire, Sweden - P3-2 metaG (Illumina Assembly) | ecosystem: Environmental > Terrestrial > Soil > Wetlands > Permafrost | place: Sweden: Stordalen...
CACCATTGACTCTATGGCCTACTTCTGCCGTTGGTCGGAATAGCATGCCGAAAAATTTGCTGATTCTCAAGTTCCTCTACGGACGGGACCGCCCTAGCGGTTTCTTAGCTTCCAAGGAACTGCTGGACTCCGCCGATGCCGCACTCTACCGCGCGAAGAGAGAGGGCAGAGACCGTGTGATGGTCGCCGATACGTCTCTGGCCGCCGCCGCGAAAACGACGTAGCGCCGGAGCAAGATCCACGTAGCGCCGGCATCCTGCCCGCGCGCGCTGGGAACAAACGCTCTTACCACAGCGCAGAGACGCCGGTGCTATACAGCGCCCTGCCGTCACGCCCCGCGTAACGGTGAAAGACGAAACCCGCTACTTTAAGTTCGAGCAATCTCTACAACGAGAAGAGCAACACGATCACCGGAGGACGTCGGCCTGATCTTCTGAAAAAAAGCTCTCAGCCCTCAGCCGACCGCCGCGTTCAAGGTCCAACGAGTAAAACGAGAAACGAGTAAAACGAGAATTGTCATCCCGACCGAAGCTTGCCCTTCCCGAAGGGAAGGGCAAGCGTAGTGGAGGCACGACCTGCTGTTTCCCCGCAGCCCACGCAGCCACCGCATTCCCATTTCGGAACTCCCTCCCTCCAAATCACAAATATTTCCATCACACTCCACTCTCCCACCCGTACACTACCTCTAAGTGTTTCCCTCTTCCAAAATAAATGGCGGAGCCCCCCCAGGCTCCGCCATTTTTGTTTCCCCAAAGTTCGCAGCACGAATCAAGGAGCCCCAATGTCCACCGACGGCCCCAACCGCATGGCTTTCACAAAATCCTGCAGTGTGCTCACGTACATATCTGTGCGCCGTTCCAACTTCGAGACAGCGGCCTGATTCACTCCGAGGATCTTCGCCAAGTGACGGGTGAAAGGACTTGCCTGGCAAGATTGGGCAAAACCGTAGCAATCAAGCGCCCGCCCCGTTTGGGAAACACTCGAACACTTGTCCGAGTGTTGTGACGCGGGCTGCCCCACCTTTCGCGATTTTCGAAGGTGAGAACAACCACTGCAGAAAGCTATACTCGCCGCTTCCAGTACCCGGGCTTTCGCTTACTGTGCGCGACCGCAATGATTGTCACCAGGTTTGGGTCGTCTAGGTAGATGAGGAAAATGGGAAGCGCTGAAGAACGAGCCGGCGTGTTCCGTGCAGGTATTTCGGCCAGCGGCGCGGGGCTTCAGAAATGCTTTCTAACGCTCCGTAGACATCGGAAAGAAATGCCATGCTCGCGTCGAGGCTCCGCGACAGGTACCAATCGTCAGCGGCCTCGAATTCGAGCCACGCTTCGGGGTGGAACCGATACGGCTTAGGTTTTGGCATCCCGCCGTCGAGCCTTCAGGCGACGGAGCACTTGTTCGCCGGGGATCGTTTTCACCCTTTCCGAACGAATATCGTCGATACGCGCTTAATCTCTTCGTCCCAAGCGTCGTCGACGCCTTCCTCAGGCACCTCTTGATCGAGGCTTGCGATCAGCCGATCAATTAGCTGGCCGCGATCTTGAGTCGAAAGCGCGAGTGCCTTCTCCAGCAGTTCTGAGACTTGCGGCGTGACTCGGGCCATGACTACCTCGTGCTGAGTCATCTTACAGCCGGGAGTTCCGACGAGCGGCCAGAGTCAAAAGGCGGCGGACAGGAGTGTCCGCCCCACACTTTGCCTTGGGGTGCGAGGCAAGTCTGCCTAGAATGCCAGTCCTTTGCTTTCAATGACTTAACCCCATATAATCCCCCATAACAGCGCTAAACCCCAAATTTGCACCGTTCGTTGGGATAAGGATGCGCCATTCCCAAGCCCTGCAATAGGATAGCTGCAGTTCAATACCCAGGGAAAAGTGTACGAACCCAAGTCGGTAGGACCATGAGCAATTCCCCGGGAGAGCCACAAGCAGTTCGCAAGTGAAAGGGATAGCACTAATCCGTCGAGGATTAGTCGTTATCCAAAGAAGAGAAAGCCAAAGGCCAAGAGCCAATGGCCAAAAGCTAGAAGCCAGGAGCCAAAAGCTATCATGCGCAAGCCGATCAAGTACGTAGAGAAGGCAGTCGTCATCGCCGCCAAGGGAACTTGGGCGGTATTCGAGCGCTTGAATCGCGTCAAGCCGAATCCGTCGCCCACGCCGAAGTGGTCGGAAAAACCGCTGCTCAAGTCGTACGAAAAGTCGAAGCCGCCGCTGGGCTGGCCGCGCTCGACCGATTCGCTGTGCCCGAAGTGCGTGCCGGAAATCCGGCAGCAGATTCTCGACGGGCATCTGCCGCATGAAGTGCTGATGAATGAGAAGGTCGGCGAGATCAAGGCGCAGATCGTCGAACGCGACGGCAAAATTCTGATGGTGAAAGACTGCCCGACGCACGGTCACTTCGAAGATGTGATGTCGATTGACACCGAGTTCTCGAAGCATCTCGAGGACGTGTTCCCCGGCCGCGACATCGTGGCCCATAACGACGAGAAGCTGCATCATCACGGCTCCTCAACGGTGAAGTACGGACGCGGCTCCGTGCTCACGATTGATCTCACCAACCGCTGCAACATGATGTGCGATCCCTGCTTCATGGACGCGAACCAGGTGGGCTTCGTCCACGAACTGACTTGGGAAGAAATCAAGACGATGCTCGACAACGCCATCACCATCAAGCCGCGCCGGCAGATGAGTGTGCAGTTCTCCGGCGGCGAGCCCACATTGTCCCCGTACTTCCTCGACGCAGTTCGCTACGCGCGCAAAGTCGGATACAACTCCGTGCAGGCCGCGACCAACGGCATTGAGTTCGCAAAAAGTTTTGAATTCTGCCAGCAGGCAGTCGAAGCCGGCATGCGCTACGCCTATCTGCAATTCGACGGAATCGGCAACGCCGCCAACGCACATCGCCTCGTAGGAAATTTGTTTGACGTGAAGTTGAAAGCAATCGAGAACCTGCACAAAGCCGGCGTAGAAATCGTTCCAGTGGTAACGATCGTCAACGGCATCAACAACGAGCAAGTAGGAAGAATCATCAAGTTTGCCCTCGACAATCCAAGAACGATCAGCTTCCTAAGCTTCCAGCCCGTAAGCTTCACCGGCCGCGACGAAGCAGTAACCGATGATCGCCGCGCCGCCCAGCGTTACACCCTCTCACACCTGGCCCACGACGTAAAAAATCAAACCGGCCTAGGCGAACCGTCCCGCGACTGGTTCCCGATTTCATTCATGGGAACATTCTCCGACTGGGCCGACCTGATGCACGTCAACGACGTAAAAAACGACTGGGGCCAACTATCATGTGGCTGTCACCCGAATTGCGGGACTGGGATGGCTATCATGATTGATAAGGAAACTAAGGAAGCTGTTCCCGTCACGGCGTTTTTGAAGGGGGATCAACTGGCGCGGGATATTGCGAAGGTGAATGATGCGGCGCGCGGGAAGTTCTTGACTGTGGTGGGAATGGCGTTGTGTTTGATGAAGAATTACGATCCGTTTCAGGCACCGACGCATTTCAAGATGATGGATTTGTTGAAGAAGTTCGATAAGAACTTTAATGCTACGGGAAAGAATTACGGCAAGGTTGGGCCCGACCGGACGGTGGACGATGTGATGAAGCGGCGGCAGGACCGGTGGAACTTCCTGTTTATCGCGGGGATGTGGTTTCAGGATCTGTTCAATTACGACTTCCGGCGGACGGAGCAGTGCATTATTCCGTATGCGACGCAGGAAGGCGAGATTTCGTTCTGCGCTTACAACACGGGCGTGGGATGGCGGAACATCATCGAGAAGATGCATATGACGGCCACGCTTACCAAGTGGTACGAGGAACATGGGCGGCATGAGATTTTTGCGGGCGGCAAGAAAGTGAACATGGAAGACGCAACGCACTCGTTGCTGTTGCGGGATGACCTGGTCACGACCGAACTGCAGCATGATCTCGATAGCCGCGGCATCGCGAAAAACGCGCGCGAAGAAAAAACTCGCGCGCGGGATGCGAAGCAGAAACAGATTGCGGATGCGAAAGCTGAGGCGCGCGGGCCGGAGAAGAATGATGAGGCTTACAATGCGCGCATGGCTTCGCTTTATCGCGAAGTTGTGTTGAAAGAAAAGCCGGTGGTGGCGGAGAACGGGTTTATTCCGCTGGGAGCGCTGACTAAGGCCAATGGGAATGGAAATGGGTCGCATGCGCCGAAGCCAGAGATGGCGGAGCCGGTGGCGGGAGATTAGAACTGCACTTTTGGCTTTTAGCTTTTAGCTTAAACACGACGGGCCGCCTTCGGGCGGCCCGAGTCTCGTCGGTGTTTATCGTTGCGATTTCCTAGTGTCTAACGTCAAATTCAGCTGAATACACGACCAGCTCGGCCCCTGCGGCCGAGAAGTGCCTAACCCAGAAGTCCTTTACCATCCTGCACACCTGCGGAGTGAGGGGGCTGGCCCACCTTTGATTTTTTTGTTGCCAGCATCATCACAGAGTGAGGCTGCCCCACCCTTCGCGATTTTCGAAAGGTGGGCACCTCGGACGATGGTATCAGGGGGACTGGGCGAACCTGAAACTCGGCTCTCCCGTGGAATCTTCAGAGTTAGCCGTAACGAAAGAATATGGAGTCGAGGTCGCCGGTGCCCACCTTTCGAAACCCGCGAAAGGTGGGGCAGCCCACATTCTTTCGCCCCAAAAGTGGGCCAGCCTCCCACCCGTTGGAAGGGTCCACCGTCTTTAAGCGGATGTTTCCGGGGGCACATGTGTACGGGACGGGGTGTCCACATGTACCGGATACACGGTATCGACGATGACAGCCAACGAGGTTTAGCGTTTACTTATTCCCCCGTTCAAGGTCCGTCATGGCAGAGGAAAAGCCCCAATCCGAATTGATACGGCTCCGCAAAGAACAAAACAAGGCTCGGCGCGATGAGGTCTTCGGAGGTCTGTCGCCCGCAGAACTGGCGGAATACAACGGGAAAGCAGAGCGGATTCACGAACTGGAAAACTACTTTCAGGCAAGCGCGTTCGCTAAAAAGAGTTTATAGGCTGCAAGATTCCGAAACAGACACTCCCCAGGGTGAGGCTCATCAGCCGTATACTTTGCCGAGAAAAATTAGCCGCTTTCTCTTTCTTATGAGTTCCAGGACGTACCACCCTTCTGAAAAGCTGATCTCGGCATCTATGCCGCGCGTTTCCATTTGTGATCCTCGGCATCGTTCGGCGGCGGCTGCTGTTGCTGTTGTCGGAGCGACTTTAAGAACTCGGCGGCTTCTTCTTCGGTGCAATGTTTACGGTCTGCCACGAGTTTCTTAGCTTGCTCTGGGGTGAGTTTTGTTAAGGTGGGAGGAGAATAGGGCTTTTTCTTCTGGTCTTCCGATTCCATAATTTCTTGTGCCTTCTGACCGGGGGAGTCTGTCACGTTCCCTTTCGCGCCATTACGTCCTCTGATTTTTGTTCCGAAATCCGAACGTAGGGTATCAAACAGACTCTCCAACCTCAGAAGTGTAATCTAAAAGGTTGTCACAAAAACTTGCTGCCGCCAGCGGCCCTTGTACAGAAGTGAGTTGTGCTTCACGAGAGGTTACCGCAATGACGCCGGACAGGTTCCTTTTGCAGTCTCTCAGAGGCTTTCTCAAAGCTGAATCCCGCAGGCTTCCGATAACACGGCTGTGCCCCGGCTGCGGCTCCGTCATGGAATATCTAGGATTCACTTTCTTTACTGGGGAGAGCGACGAGACTTGGGATATACAGCTACCAGTCTGCTTCAAGTGCATACCTACAGCGGCGAAATAAAGTCAACGGCGAATTAAATCATGACCTCTCCAGAGGTACCCCGCGCGCCGAAAACGCCCGTTATCCGCTGCCGCTATTGCGTCGAAGGCGGCGATTTCAAGGTGATGATTGGCCAGGGTGGCGCGGAGACTTGGTACATGTGCGCTCGATGCGGTCATCTGGCCATGCCGACTAATCCGTTATTTAAATGCACTTGTGCCAAGTGCGTCGAGCTAACGGAGTTGTGATCCCGCTCTGCATTGAAAGGGGGCTGGCCCACCTTTAGTTTTGTTGTTGGCTGGCGCCATCATACTTGAGGCTGCCCCACCCTTCGCGATGTTCGAAGGGTGGGTACTTCGGACGATGGTGTCAGGCGGACTTCGCTTACGTGAACCTCGGCTCTTCCGAGGAATTCCGGCGATGGGATGCGACGAATGAATGTGGGGTCGAGGTCCGCGGTACCCACCCTTCGAAAACAAAAGCGCGAAGGGTGGGGCAACCGCAGTGGTGGTGGTGCAAGGTGGGCGAGCCCCCCAATCACTGAAAGACGATGAAGTCAGAATCCCCACCCTGTGTCTGCAAAGGACGCAGACACAAGGGTTGGGCACCCTTCGAATCTCCCGGGTGACGTGAAAGCTATCAGGGAACGCAGGTTGGTTCCAGGGGAAGAATTGCTCCGCCGGCCTGTAGCGAGAGGAGATAGAGATAGCTGGATAGAAAGTGCAGACAGGCGAGTTCCGGCTTGACTAAGATTCTGGGGGGAATGCCTAGTTTGATGGAGTTGAGTTCGTACAGGCCTAGGACGTGCTCATAGAGTGGAGGCAAGGGGAGTTTCGGAACGAGATCGAGGCGGCCGGCGATGCGGGTGGTGTCGGGGACGATGTGGTTATAGGTGGCGACAAACTGTGGGCCGCCGGTGCGCGGACTGGCATAGGTGAAAACCGTGGGGGTTTTGAACACAGTGTTGGCGGCGATGTCGAGCGCGAGCAGGGTAGCGAGTGCGCTTCCGAGGCTATGGCCGCAGATGGTGAGTGAGGTTACCGGTCTCGGGAAGGGAAGGGCGGCGAAGGCGCGCGTGACGCTCGGGCAGGTGGGATCGAGCGAGGTGGTCATGGACAAGTACATGGCGGTGAAGCCGTCTTCGGTATGACCTCCGCTGGCGAGGAAGGGGCACGGAACCATGAGGAATTGGGCGTCGTGAATCCATTCGTCGATGCCTTCGGTGCCGCGGATGGCGATGACGACGTCGCCGGCAGAAGTTGCCTGGAGGATGAGGCCGATGCAGACGCGGGCTTTGCCGCGGTCGGGATTCATGTCGGTGGCGAGATCGTTGGCGTAGATGGAGGTGACTACCTGGTAGCTGGCGGCGCCGACGGTAATGACCTGGCCGGCCGCGTTGGTCGTGGCGCCAGGGAGGATGGCGTAGGCTGCGTTTATTAACTGTCCGTAGAGGATTGCCTGAGTGAGATCCATGATGGTGTACCTTCCGTTTCGTTTCGCAGAAATCTGCGGTCCGGGCTCTCGATGCGAGGCATGCGGGGCGCCCGCTCCAAGAAAGCCACGATGCCAGACGAATTTCTGCCGCAGGCTTACTTGCTATTCGGTTGAAAGGGAAGCAGCGGGCGAGGATTCTTAACTCCCGATTTCTGGGCGCGATGATCCTTGCTCGATGGGCAGCAACAAATTAGAACATGGTTGGGTGCGTGTCAACGGGAACATGAAGCGGGAACATGAAGCGATGTGGAAGGGTCGGCGGCGCTTCTTAGGGCATCAGGGAGTGATGGGGAAAGCAGATTCCTCCCGTTGGTCGGAATGACAGATGAGTGGGAGGCTCAAGAAGTCGAAGTCCCCACCCCGTGTCTGCAAGAAACGCAGACACCAGGGCGGGGCACCCGAGGGTCTATTTTCTGCCGAAAACTTCCTTGAGGAGCGCGGTGTTTTGGGCGGCGGGGGTGGTGCGGATTTTTATTTCTTCTTGGCCGAGTGTGTAGAAGAGGCCGTCGAGGGTTTTGCTGACGACGTACTGGTCGAGATCGAACTCATTGGCGATGGCCCCGCCGCCGGGGGCGGTTTTGATGACCTGGTCATACTTCTTGAGTACGCCGATGCGTTGCAGGGAGGCGTGGACGATGGGGGAGAACGCGGTGGTGAGATCGGCGGAGCTGGTTTGCCTGAAGTATTCGGTGGCGGCGGTGTCGCCGCCGGTGAGGATATGGCGGGCGTTGGGAAAGGTCATCTTCTTGAGGGCGTCGAGGAAAATCTGTTTGGCCTGGGGCGTGGCGCGCTCGGCGGTGCGGTTCATGCCGATTTCGAGGTCGTCCACGGTATCGCCTTCGCCGAGCAAGCGCATGGCCTTCCCGACGGACTGAAGTTTCGTGGGAAGAAGGATGCGAATGGCTTCGTTATTCAGGAATCCGTCGGGCTTGCCGGCGAGCGCGACGGCTTTGCTGGTGGCGAGTTCGAGGGCCTGCTTGAGGCCGGCAACGATCCGGTCGTCGCTGAGGGTGGTGGGGTCATGGGGATCGGGAGATGCGTCGGACTGCTCGCGATTTTCGTTGAGCTGGGCTGCGGCACAGGCGCAGAAGGAGAGTGCTAGAGCGATGGTGAGCAGAGAAGGGCGCCTGAGATTTTTCATGGAGAAGATGAAGGATGATTCTATCAAGACGACTGCGCGTGGGATGTTTGATTCCGGGTTCCTGGGAGAGGGCCGATTACGTGGTGCAGGAAAATATACAAATTTGTGACACGGCGCTGACAATGTAGCGCTTGCATGTGTCCTAGGATTTGGATGCCCAGTCAGAGCACCGTGATTTGTGTGCCATCAAGGCTGCACCGTCACTCCCTGCCTGATCGGCATCACAAAGGAGATTCACATGCAACGTCGCAAGATTCCGCTCACACTTGGCCTGGGACTCGCCCTGATGTTCGTTTCGAGCGCGGCCCTGGCGCAGTATCGGCTCACGAATCTATCTTCTAACCAGATCAATCAAGCACAGCATGACGATCCGCTGCTGGTGAATGCTTGGGGCTTGGTGCACGCTCCGGGCTCACCATGGTGGGTGAGTGACAACAACTCAGGGTGGGCGACTTTGTACGACAACCAGGGAAATCTGGTGCCGACACTGAAAGTAGTGATCCCGACGGCTGGGAACGGACCAGATTCGCCGACCGGATTGAACGGCCCGGGTTCGCCAACGGGGACTGTGTGGAACGGATCGAAGGAATTTCAAGTTAAGGAGGGGCCGCCGGCTGTTTTCCTGTTTGCTACGCTGGATGGAACCATCAGCGGGTGGACACCGGGGTCGGACTTTAACCAGGCGACTCTGGCAGTGGACACTACGGCCAATAAGAATCCACATCCAGCGATGTACACGGGGCTGGCAATCACGAACAAAGCTTCGGGAAACTTCTTGTTCGCTGCCGACATGGCGAATGGGAAGGTGGATGTGTACGACGGGACCTTCACTCCTGTGACGCTGGCCGCCGGGGCCTTTGCCGATTCCTCGCTGTCGGCAGACTTTGTGCCGTTCGGCATCGAGGATATCGATGGAAAGGTTTATGTGACGTTTGCCAGCGCCAGCGGGGCGAGCGGCGGATTCGTCGAGGTGTTTAACGAGGACGGAACGCCGGCACCGGGGGTGCCGAAGCCATTGATCCACGGACTGCCTCTGAACCAGCCTTGGGGAATTGCTATAGCGCCCAGTAATTTTGGAAGGCTGAGCAACACGCTGTTGATTTCGAACAACACCGACCATGGGACGATCAATGCCTTCAATCCCGCTAACGGACAGTTCGTGGACGCGGTGGAGGACGGACATGGGAAAGCGATCTCGATTGACCAGTTGTGGGGAATCGGGTTCGGCGACGGGCTCGGCAAGAACGGAACAGGGAACCAGTTATTCTTTACGGCGGGACCAGCGAACAATCTTGCAGGGACGTTCGGAGTAATTTCGGTTCGGTCTGAGCACGGAGACAAGTAAAGGCAGCCGAGCTTTGCTCGGCTGGTCCAGGTCCTGAGACCCGGCCCCTCATAAAAACAGAGACCGCCTACGAGGGCGGCCTTTGTCTTTGCGAATCGTACGGCAACGGATAAGGGTGGCGCAAGCCGGGTTCGCGGGCTTGCGGTCGCTTCCATGATCTGCCTAATGTGTTAAATTTGAAGGATTGGGGGCGCGTAGCTCAGTTGGTAGAGCAATGCCCTTTTAAGGCATGGGTCGCAGGTTCGAGTCCTGCCGCGCTCACCAATATTTTCAGGTCCAGCCCGGAGACATGGGTAACAGAATGTACCGGCTACATAGGTAACACTTTTGGGCCGAAGGGATTTTCCAGTGGTTCCAGCACACGAGTCTCCAGATCAAAGTATCCTAAGTCATA
>Ga0182024_10026765_pt1 | contig 10119 bp, 10 predicted proteins | sample P32metaG_FD_120480 | JGI IMG/M metagenome (GOLD analysis project Ga0182024, IMG submission 120480) | Permafrost microbial communities from Stordalen Mire, Sweden - P3-2 metaG (Illumina Assembly) | ecosystem: Environmental > Terrestrial > Soil > Wetlands > Permafrost | place: Sweden: Stordalen...
ATGCTGGACGGCACCTGAGCCGGGGATCAGCCCGAACCCCACTTCCGGTTGACCGAAAATCGCCGACTCGAGCGCAGCGAAGCGCATGTCACACGCCAATACAAACTCGCTGCCCACACCGCGAACGCGACCTTCAATCTGCGCAATCGTGACCAGGCGGCTTGCGCTCAGATAGCGAAATAGCATGGCTATCGAAGGTTCGCCGGTTAGTTTTTTTGCCAACTCTCCATATTCAGCGATCCGAGTGACATCGACATGGGAGATGAAATAGTCCGGATCGGCACTCTTGAATACCAGCACATGGATCGAGTCGTCGACCTCGGTCTGTTGAATGAGAGAGACCAGGTCGCGGACCAGTTCCGGTCCCAGAAGATTCATTGGCGGGGCCGAGATTTCCGCGAGCAGAACGCCCCCGTCATTATACGTAGAGATCGTTTCAAAAGCCGCTAGCTGTGTTCCGTTGCCGTGATCAATGTCCTTCAACATGTTCGTCCTCCCAATTAACTTTGGCCGCACTCGCGGCACCAACGAAACTATTGTTCCGTCAAGGCATGACGTTCAATGCTTTTGGCGAAAAGAGGGGTTTCCTGTCTGTTATGAGCTTCTGAGATCGGTTTGCGGGCTGCCTTAAACACCTCCCATGGAATGCCCTGTTTGGCGAGGAATTCCGTCAGCTCCGGGGTGGAAGTACTATGAACCGTATTCGTGAATTCACAAGATTGATCGTCGATCCTCTTGACGCTCAGATCCCAGACCACCCCCACTTTAATTCGTCCTGTAGGCGTAAACACATCTGAACTTGATACAAGTCGCAGATGATCGCGTTCACTAATTTCCTCAACGTAGTGCTGGACCATCGGGCTTCCACCAAGTACTTCGACATTGATAGACATGCGTTTGCCATCTGGAGCAGTAGTTACGCCGGCGGAACAGTGGGCCGGGGAGCAAGCTTGATATTCCGCCTCTGGCAAGCTGAAGCACCATGAGGGAACATCGATCTTCTCGATGGGTGCGTTAATAATGGCTGAGAAGCTAGAGTTGACCAGGGTGTTGTCGTCCATGTTCTTCTCCTTTATCTGTTTGAAACTGCTCGGGGCGAAGACAGGAGAGCCCGGTCATCTGAACTCTCCTGTTGCAATGCGAACACCAGGCTAGTCTTCGCGACGATCGCATCATGCTGCGAACCTTCCCATTCAAGACCGCAGAGATCTAAAGCCCACGCGAACTTCTTCAGAAAACAGCTTTGGCTGTTCCCATGCCGCGAAGTGACCGCCCTTGTCGACCTTGTTGTAATGGATGAGTTTTGGAAATGCCTGCTCTGCCCAACTCCGCGGTGCTGGATAGAGCTCGTCGGGGAAAACGCTCACGGCAACCGGGATGGAGACGCCTTTAGCATTGAAATACCCGAGTTTGCCCCAATTCTCCCAGTAGAGACGGGCCCCAGAAAGTGCCGTGTTCGTCAACCAGGTGATCGTGATGTTGTCGAGGATGTCGTCGCGCGTGAGTCCTTCGGATTCTCCCGCAAAGGCGCGTGAGATCAGCTCGTAGCTGCGCGCGTCGTGATCAAGAAAATATCCCGCCAGGCCGACGGGTGAGTCCGCGATTCCGTACAACGTTTGCGGCCGCAGCCCCATCTGGAACCCGTAGGCGATTCCTTTTTGATATACGAACTGCAAACGCTCGTAGGCAACCTTCTCGTCAGCTGAGAGACCTGATGGCGCCGGTGCTCCGGAAAATGCCGCCTTGTCAATGTCGTTTGGAAAGATGCCAGGCATGTTGGTGTGAATACCGAGCAATTCCGGAGGCGCCAGCACGCCCATGTGCTCCGTGACGAGCGCGCCCCAATCGCCGCCTTGCGCAACAAACTTCGTATACCCGAGGCGCTTCATCAGCACGACCCAGGCACGCGCGATGTGGTCAACATCCCACCCGGCGGTGGTCGGTTTGCCTGAGTATCCGTAGCCCGGCATCGATGGAATCACAACGTCGAAGGCGTCTTCCGATCGACCACCAAACGCTGTGGGATTAGTGAGCGGACCGATGATCTTCATCTGTTCGATGATCGAGCCGGGCCATCCGTGCGTGACGATCAGCGGTAACGCATTCTCATGCTTCGAGCGCACATGAATGAAATGAATGTCCAGCCCATCGATCTCCGTCATGAACTGCGGCAGGTCGTTGAGTTTTGTCTCGATCTTCCGCCAGTCGTACTCTGTCGCCCAATAGTGCGCGAGCGCCTGAACCGTCGCCAGCTGCACGCCTTGCGTTGCATCCGCGACCGTTTCTCTTTCGGGCCACTTCGTCGCCAGGACACGCCTGCGCAATTCGGTGAGTTCCGCCTCCGGAACATAGTGGTTAAACGGACGAATCGCGCTCGTGTCAGCTGACTGCTTGGTGCCTTCGTGTAAAGCAACTGCTGTGGTCATGGGTTCCTCCTCTTTGGTGGTTTTAGGTTGTGTGGTATCTCCGTTTGCAGAGCTCAAGATGCCCAGGTGGGCGGAAGCAACGGTCATGGCGGTTGTCCCAAGAAAATGCCAGCGATTGTTATCGATGTTTTTGGATGAATGAGCGGTGTTCATTGTTCAGTCCCCTGGATGGATGGATGGTTGCTGAGTCCAGCAACGACATTCTGAGTTCTTGGTTCTTGATCAGCAGTTCGCAGATCCATTCCTGCAACCTGCACAAACTCTGGCGCCACTCTTCTTCTCGTTCCTCGCCCGGCTCTTCGTATTGCGGTCTTGCCTCGACCGCATCGGTCTGGCGCTGTGCCGAAGCGGTGCAGGCAGGCGATGGGGCGCGAGACTCTCGATCTTGGCGGTCACACATAACATCTCCAATGCAAAATCGTCGGGAGCGTCCGGCAGTCAATGAAGGCTCACTGAATATTCACTGGCTTGTCGTAAGAATGATCCAAGGGAGTTTTTTGAACCACACCGAATGCGGTGGCTCCTGCCCCGTAAATTCCGGTAGGCGGCGAACACCGTGCAGAATCGGGTTCTCCATGATTCTTACGCCGTCAGGAGAGCAAAAAGCATTACAATTGCTGCATTATTAGCAAATAGAGATAGTTCATTGTTGTCATGCGGTGAAAGCCTGTTGTCATGAGGTGAAAGCGATGGTTGCCTCCAGCCCTATTCGCATCCTGTGCGTCGAGGATCATCCGGTCTTTCGCGAAGGACTACGAGCCATGATAGGGTCCGAACCGGACATGGTCTTTGTCGGGCACGCTCTCAACGCGATTGAGGCAATAGCGCAGTTCCGCCGTCATCGACCCGACATCACTTTGATGGACTTTCGCTTGCCGGGAGCGAACGGCACGGATGCTCTCATCTCCATTCGCGGAGAATTCCCGCAGGCTCGTATCATCATGCTCACGACCTCCGACGGCGATGCAGACATCCAGAGGGCAATGCGAGCTGGAGCGTCTGCTTACATCTTGAAAAGCACACCTTTGGACGAGTTGCTAGGTGTTATCCGGTCCGTTCACGCCGGTCGGCGGCACATTCCGCCGGAGGTGGCTGCCCGCCTCGCCGAGCATATGGGAGACGACGATCTCACTGCACGCGAGTTGGAAGTTCTACGGCTCATTCGAGAAGGTCTTCGTAACAAACAGATTGCCGATCAACTCATAATTTCAGAGAACACCGTGAATTTTCACATCAAGAATCTAATGGACAAACTTCGGGCTAATGATCGGACCCATGCGGTCACGATCGCGCTGCGGCGCGGCATGCTCCACATCTGAATTGTTTCTACCCTACCAAAAACTATAGGAAACGGGCTACGGTTCTTCAGGTGTTGCGGTTTCTAGGCGGCATGGTAGCGTCAATTGGACTGACGAAATGGAATCAACTTTTCTCCAGGTCTTACTGAAACTCTTCCACGCTACCACCAATGGGAAGCGGACGACAATCGTGCGTTCGCTTTCGACCTGTATGTTCCTACTTTTGTCGGCCACCGTGGCCTGCGCGATCAATCCAGATCGCGACATCCATCAGCTTGCGCATCGGTCCTGGGGCGAAAGAGACGGGTATCCGGGCCAGCCGTATGCTATGGCCCAAACAACAGACGGATTTTTGTGGCTAGGAACGTTTGATGGTCTCTTCCGATTCGATGGGAATCATTTTGAACGATACGTATCGAAATCGGAAGCCGAGGTTCGACTGGATAACCCAGTGACTAGCCTGCTGGCGGCCCCAGATGGAAGTCTGTGGATTGGATACCGGGGAGTGGGAATAAAGGTATTGAGGAATGGCAGCGTCAAGAGTTACGGCAAAGCTGACGGTGTGCCCTTGGAGCATTGCATCTGCAATATCGTGAGGGACCATGACGGCACCATATGGGCAAACGTTGGGATCGGGTTGATTCGCTTCAACGGGACCCGATGGGAGCACGTTGGCCGTGAATGGAACTTTCCGGAAAACGTACCGCATGGTACCGCCCTCGCATTGTTTGTGAATAGCCGGGGAACTCTTTGGGCCGGCATCGATCATACCGTCCTGTATCTCAAGCAAGGAGCGAAACGATTTGAAGCTACGGGCGTGGTTGCAGGTTCCCCGAACTCGATCGCGGAGGCGCCCGACGGCAAGATGTGGATGGCCGACAACGATAGATACGTTCGGGCCATCGGAACGTCTGTTAGTGCAAATGCATCCGCAACGGCCCGATGCGAAATAGATAAACAGGTTGGAGAGATCCACAATTGTCCGCGAGGCGATTCGTCGGAGATCCGGATTGCGGCTCCCTCTAACTTGATCTTCGATCGAAGGGGAAACCTTTGGGTAACGACAGATACTTACGGGCTGGTCCGAATTCCTTATCCTGAACTGCAAAAAAATCGACCTATTCCCGACTCCAGTAGCGCGTTGCAGAAGTTCACGTCCGTGGATGGCTTGAGTGCAGACAGTGTCAATTCAATTCTTGAAGATCGCGAAGGAAATATCTGGGTAGCAACACGAGACGGACTTGACCAGTTCCGAGAGACCGCACTGGTTCCGGTAGAGTTACCAAAATCGATTGACAAAACCGGAATCGCGCCCGCCGATGACGGGGACGTCTGGGTCACTGGCGACGCAAGCATGATCGCGCGGATTCGCGGAGACTCGACCAAACCACGATGGATAAAGCTCGATGCGTACAACGCCTATCGAGATCCCGGCGGTGTCACGTGGCTCATGGGAGATCGGCTCAGGCGATGGAAGGATGGCAGCTTCCGGGTGGTGGCCCAAAGTCCGGATGGACTCTCCGGCAGCGCAGGCGATTGGCTGGTGGCGGCCGACGGTTCAGGAACATTGTGGGCGTTCGCGACAGGACTTGGATTCCTTTCCCTGAATCACCATACTTGGAAGCCCTGGCCAACCCCGCCACAAGTAGCGAGGCTGGTGACTACAGAAATGTTTTGTGACAGTACAGGGCGTGTCTGGGTATCAACCTCAAGCGGTGACATCATCACGATGTACAAGGGTAGCGTCGTGGACTATCCAGCCGGCCCAGGTGCCCCTCTGGGCACGGACAGCCTTTTCGCTGAGCATGCTCCACAAGAAATATGGGCTACAGGTGGACGAAATGGATTGCTTCTGATCGACAAGGGCCGCTTTAACTCCATAAGACCTACAGGAGCGGATTCCCCTGCGGAAATTTTAGGAATCGTAGACGCCGGAAGCGAAGGGCTTTGGTTGAGTACTGAACGAGGCGTCGTTCATGTCGCCAAAGACGAGGTAGAGCGTGCGCTCAAAGATCCCTCCTATCGCTTCCACTGGGAGCAATTCGATTCTACCGATGGTCTTCCAGGGAAAACACAGAACGACTCTCCATATCCAAAGACAATCCAAGGGACGGACGGGCGGATTTGGTTTGTAGCGACCAGAGGTGTTGCTTGGATCGACCCCAAGAACATTTCGAAAAATGCGATACCACCGCCAGTCTCAATTACGTCTATATCGGCGGATGGATCGTCGCACGCAGACCTTGCAGATTTGCGACTCCCTGCTCGTGCGAACAACATTCAAATCGACTACACAGCCCTAAGCTTATCGGTCCCGGAACGCGTCCAGTTTCGCTACAAACTGGATGGAATCGATCGGGAATGGCAGGACCCCGGCACGAGAAGAGAAGCGTATTACAGCCGATTGCCCCCCGGGCGATACACGTTTCATGTCATCGCCTCCAACAACGACGGTATTTGGAACACCACGGGCGCCATCGTACCGTTCACGATTCCGCCCGCGTGGTTTCAAACCACCTGGTTCTACACTCTAAGCGCTGCCGCCGGTCTGCTGCTGCTGTGGTTCCTGTATCAGGTCCGCGTGCAGTATATTGCGAGGGCGATCAGTACGCGTTTCGATGAACGTTTAGCGGAGCGCACTCTCATCGCGCGAGATCTTCATGACACGTTGCTCCAAACGATCCAGGGCAGCAGCCACGTGATTCTCCACCTCAGGGTTCCAGTCCGACATCGGGTTCCAACGCTCAGGTAGAAAGTGTGCGCGATCTTCCGTCCGCGGTGGCACCGGCAGGTCAAACTCCTTCGAGAAGTATTCCGCTGCCCCAGCAAGGATCGCCTTCGGGCTTGGACTCATCCGATTGGTCGGGGCACCGCGACAAATCTGGCTGTCCGGTACCGGAAGAACTCGTACAGAAACTCACGGAAGCCCAGTTCGAATTCGTCCCGCTCGTCAGCGTACCGGTAGAGTTCGATGAAGGTTGCCGGACACCGAGAAGCTGTGTAGCCCGAGAGTCCGTCGCCTTCAGGCGCGTCGCACTTTTGATGACGCACCACACAACTTCATTAAAGTGTCCTGCCGTGGCCATTTCGCATCCGTAATGCCTGGTCCACTCTGCCAGTTTCGCCGTCTCCCGAAACGAATGCCGCCGTGGTCCAGGCAATTATGCCCACTGGCGCTACGCGGCCTCCATGAACTCGACTTGGCTGGGCACATTCGAGAACCCAGCGCTGTTCGTCAACTGCAGCGTCCTCTGCTTCTTAACACTCAGGGAATATCTCTTCGTCCCCGTATGCAGGTCTTTGTCTACGTCGATCTCCATGAAGCGCCCGAGAGTGTGCCCATAGACCCTCATAATCCAGCTCATTGTCTTTGGCGAGATTAACTCGTGTGGATAGCCATCCCGCTCACCAGTATCAGCCAGCAAGTGTGACCGCCATTCACGCGAGGTGAATTTGTGCCCTTGGAATTCTGGGTGCACTTGGATAAGCTTCGCAAGATCAGTGGCAAGAGCGAGAGCCAGAACTGGCCCGTTCTCGTCATCGCGTTCGAACAGCGGATCGATGGCTAAGCCAACGAACCGGAAAGTTGTGTCAACTGAATGCTGGGAGATTGCTGTACTGGAAACTCCCAGCATTCGTGCAGAAGAATTAGGCTCGTAAAGCTCCAAGTCCCCCAAAACCTCATAAATTGGTCCGTTAGCTGAAAGACTGGGGACCAGTACGAGCCTCCCGACGTACTGTTGCAACAAAGCCCTTGACTTAGTCACATCGGAGAGCAGAAGCTCACGCAGACCGCCTACGTAACCTTTCACCTTTCCCCGAACGGCCTCAAGCGATATCGGGAGATCGGATGTGGGACGAGCGTCAAGCTGTTCCTGAAGTTCTCGCCGTTCTGCCTGAGCTAACCTGAGCGGGCCCGCCAGGGCCGCCATGTCCCGTTCGTCCATTTGATCGATCAAATAAACTAATTTTGCGATCCGCTGGTCGTTGGTCTTCATCGCTTCCATTACGGTGCTCCTGTCGAACGTCAGCGCAGCTTGCTGTAATTTGTCTTGCTCCTTAACCATCTCGCCTTGAATAGACCTGATGAAGTGGTCAATGACGTTGTCTGAAAGCAACTGCTTCTGAAGCGCTTCGATCATGGAGGCCGCAAAGCGATCTGCCCTGATCCGCAGGTTGTTGTCGCAGCCACGTTTGTACCGAGCCAGCCGGCAGCCGTAGGAAGCCTCGGAACCCTTACCGCCAGTAATTACGATTGGCCCTTCACAGAGTCCGCACCAAAGAAGGCCACTGAACAGATAGTCTTTGCTCTTACCGCGATTGAGCCCGGCGACCCGCCTGGCGCTGGTCCTGTCGTTGACGACTGCCAGACGACTCTGCGCTCGGTTCCACTGCACGTCAGAGACAATCCGCCAACTCGGGCAATCGACGTGCACAAACTCCGATTCCATCTTGGCACGAGTATCAATTTTGCCAGTCTCGGGATCTGGATATTGCTTAGCCCTATTCCAAATATGCTTTCCGATATATTTCTCATTGCGCAGGATTCGACTAATCAGGTTCGAATTCCATGTGGAGACGAGATTGCCAATCCTGGGCTTCCTCGCGGCTGGCACCGATTCGTCAGATAGGATCATTGCGATCCTATGGATCGACACCCCGGCTCCGTACATGTCGTAAATCCGGCGAACTGTTTTCGCCTTCGACTCGACGATCGTCAGGCTCGTGCCGAGCAGATTTGCCCGACTGGTATTGTCAGGATCAGCAGGATTATAGAGTCGAACTGTCCGGTAGCCGAAGGGAGCTACACCTGTGTAATAGCCCTTCAATACGCTGGACCTCTGGCCCCCTAGGACAGACCTCCCAAGCCTCTCAATGTATTGCTGGTCCTGCATCCCAAGAAACATCAGCATCATCTCGAAGTTGGGATCCCGGGAATCGAGCTTCTGAGATACAAAGTACAGTCCCACCTGGTGGTGTTTGAGCACCTGGTGTAGCTTGAGAATGTCCGCAAGGTGACGGGCCACACGACTTGTATCGTCGGCAACTATGAAGTCAAATTGCTTCGGTCTCTGCTTTGCGGCTTCAACCAGAAAGTTCAGCGACTCCCTCTTCAAAGTGGATTTTCCCGACTTGGCTGCGTCGCCAACCACGAAGTCTTCAGCGACATCCATGTTCATCGACGCGATAGTCTCGCGACAGTTACTCTCCTGAATTTCAAGCGAGGCGGGCCGTTGCATATTGGAGCTAAATCGCTTGTACACGGCGCACCGCAACCTTGAGCTTGGCGAGTAGATATCCATGTTGTCATTTCCTCTTTCTGGTTATTGCGGTATCCGTTTGCACAAGAAGAAATACTCTTGAAGTTGATGTAACTCGGCTTATTCGATGAGGTATTTGCGGGATGAAGTGCGAACCGAAGATTCGCTCAGGAAGACTCGCGATGCTTGAGCGGAAAATCGCGGTGCTTAGAGTCCGCTACTCTCCCAGCTTCAGACATTATGCTGATAGCAATTGCTTGAGCCAGCCAAGCGTCGATGAGAGCCCTGACGGTGTCGTCCCTGAATAGACTCCTGTTACCTGTCCTGGTTCCTCCTGCGATATTGCAAGTGCGACGCGTGTCTGATGCGTCAAGCCCCCGAGACTTTCGATCAATCAGTTGCCCTGCATGACTGGTCTTGGGTTTCGTCTGCTTCTGGATTGAGCCTCCTATCATGCTTTTTTCGCTACTAGTGACGTCAGCTTTCATATCCAGTCCCCTCACGGTCCAGTTTGGATTTTCGGTAGGCAAAATCAAAGCTCAACTCACAACGGGTCTGTTGAGCGATTCGACGAGGAAGACGTCGAATGGCCTGGACCCTGTGGCTGCAAGTTCGAGAATCAAGTCAGGTCCTACCTGCCGACCAAGGTCTCTCCAGATTTCCCCAGATCCCCCTCGATGCAGACCTCTGCAACGATCCAGCCACGCTCCTCAGCCAGCTCACGACACTTTTGCATTTGCTCAAAGATGCGGCGTCCGAAATCCGACATCGACGCGGTACGCACGTAAATCGCGCACCGAATGTTTTCAGCAGTCTTATCGTTCTGAATCATTTTCATCATTACTCCTCATGTGTGGACGGACTTGCCGTCAGTTGAAGTTTTTCGGGGTGAGACCGAAGGTCTGTTAGTCTTACCGCATGGTCAAGCGTTTCGCGGGTTCCCTTGAGGTACCGAGTCATCTCGGTTGTGGTTCCCGGCTGCCGGTTTTTCGATTCGTCCTGGAAATTCATTAGTAGGCCTAGTTTTGGAGGGCGCATACGTTGCCCACACTAGGTAATACCGACCTCGAAGCCAAGACGAAGCTATTTGCGGCAAGATTTATTGATCAATTCCTCTTCGATGCCAACTTTCTG
>Ga0182024_10026766_pt1 | contig 10119 bp, 9 predicted proteins | sample P32metaG_FD_120480 | JGI IMG/M metagenome (GOLD analysis project Ga0182024, IMG submission 120480) | Permafrost microbial communities from Stordalen Mire, Sweden - P3-2 metaG (Illumina Assembly) | ecosystem: Environmental > Terrestrial > Soil > Wetlands > Permafrost | place: Sweden: Stordalen...
GCTTCTTGCCTTTGATTTTCTTTCCCGCATCATAGCCATGCGAGTCGATGCAACGCCCCCTTTTTCCGCCGACTTGACGCTTTGGCTGTCGATGATCGCGGCGGTCGGGCTGGCGTCTCGACCAGCATGCTCGCGACACTTCACATACAGCGCGTCGTGAAGGCGGTCGAGCGTGCCGTCATAGCTCCAGAGGTCGAAATAATCATAGAGCGTCGAGCGCGCCGGCAAATCCTTCGGGATCGCTCGTCATTGGCATCCCGTGCTCAAAATATACATCAGCCCGTTGACCACCTCACGCTCGACGACATGGCGTCTGTTGCCGCCGCGCCTGGCTGGCGGGATCAACGGCTCAACATGCGCCCATTCGGCATCCGTCAAGTCGCTTGGATACCGCAATTGGCTGCGGTCATACCGCGCACGATTTTCGCTGGTCCACATCAGCCACCTCGATAGAATCACCAAGCGGCGAGTGAATCACAAACGATTCAAATGAATCAATTGTCCCCGGACAGACACTCAGAGGAAGGTGGTTACGACCCCTGGAGTGCGTCTTAGGACGAATCCGAGGATCCGAATGCGGCGCTCGACCCAGCATCAGACTCCGTCTTCAAGAAATCGAAGCCTCCGGTTCGAGTGGAGGGGTCGGAGATGCTCCGCAGCGCCAGCATCCCAGCTCCGCTGGTGGTTTCGATTTTCAACCGTTGATCGCCATCGTCGTAGCGACTCAAAGAGCAGCCTCGCCAGATCCGGGCATGACGCTGAGGTAGCGCTCCCCGGAGTTGCTTGGAATGCACGGCCGCCAACGCCGCCAATGCGAGCGCCTTGCTCATTCGCCAGCCGGACTTCGTAGATCTCATATCCGTATGTATTCGATTTCTTCAGGAGGCCCATCTTCTCTGCAACGGTATTAGCCCCGCCCCCAGAAATCAATTATGCATCCGCCATCGCGCAAACTTGGCGCGCGTTCAACGAGAGTTGGCTCGAACCCGTATTGCTGCAGCCAATGTGCTAGCGTGCGCCCGATAATTCCCGAACCGCTTGTGAGGATCTTGCGGTTCCTCAAATCGCTCCCCACCTGGCGTCATATTGCTCTCGCCGGGAAGATATAGATTTTCACCGCGCCTCGATCCAGAGTGTCGCGGTCCTCAGCGTCAATTGGGATAGATTTTCAAGCTGCTCGCCACGGAATCGGCGACATGCTCCTTGGTAATGACGCCAACGACGTCGTCGCCCCTCGGCACGCCGCGCCCGCGGATAACCACCGCCATGAAGGCGCCCTTGCGCCACATCCGGTCGATGACGTCGAAAGCGATGGCGTCTTCGCCGACGATCGTGAAATCGCGGCTGGCGACATCGCCGAGCGTGACGCCGGTATTCGCGCCTTCCAGCCCTCGCCTCAGACCGGTATTGACGCGGATCACGCCATAGAGCCGGCCTTTCTGGGTCACGACGACGTGGCGCAAACGGCCCTCCGCTTCGTGCTCGCGCAGGAAATCGTCGAAACTGTCCTCCGCCGGCAGAACGAGCACGTCCGAATCCATCACTTCGCGCGCATGGCACACCAGGAACATATTGGCGTGCAGCGCCTTCGGCACCGCGCGCCCGCGCCGCATCAGTTTCAGCGTGTAGATGTTCTCTTTCGACAGCAGCCGGCGCACGCCCACGCTGGTGGCGACCGCCAGGATCATCGGCATCACGATGTCATAGTCGCGCGTCATCTCGAAAGTCATCGTGACGGCGGTCATCACCGCACCGGTACCCCCGCCGACCATCGCGCCCATGCCGACCATGGCGAAGGCGGGAATGCTGAGGGGAATTGGGAAGCCCGCCGCCGTCAGAAGCGCGGCAAAGCCGCCTCCCAGCGTCGCGCCCATGAACAAGGAGGGCGAGAAAATGCCGCCCGACGAACCCGATCCGAGGCTGGTCGACGTCGCCAGCGCCTTGCGGACGAACAGTAGCGCGAGCAACCCGACCTCAGAGGTGTGGCCAACGAGGATGCTCTCGATCGTCGCATAGCCGACGCCATCGACATAATATTGGCCGAGCGTCCGAAAGAGCCCATACATCAGAACGCCGACTAGCAGGATGCCCAGCATATGCCGCGCATAGCGCAGTGGGATCCGGTCGAACAGATCTTCGGCCAGATGCAGCCCGCGGATGAAGCCCGCTGCCGCGACCCCCGTGAGTGCGCCGGGCGCGGCATAGAGAACGAGCAGCGCCACCGCGCCGGCGTTTGCGGTCAGCGGCTCCATCTGGGGAACCAGGAACGCCGGCTGCTGGCCAAGGAACCAGCGCCCAACGAAAGTCGCCGCGCCGGTCGCGATGGCCACCGGAAGGAAGGTGTCGACGCTCACCTCCGGCATCATCAGTTCGATGGCGAACATCCCCCCGCCGATCGGCGTGTTGAATGTCGCCGCAATGCCGGCGCCGGCGCCGGCGGCGACCAGGGCGATGCGCTGACCCGGCGGGACGGGGATGATCTGGCCGAGGGTCGAGCCCAGGGCCGAGCCGATCTGGATGATGGGACCTTCGCGTCCCACCGACGAGCCGCTGCCGATCGCCACGGCCGAGGCGAGCGATTTCACCAGCGCGACGACGGGGCGAATCACGCCCTCGCGATAGTAGATCGCGTCCATTACCTCCGGCACGCCGTGGCCCTTGGCCTCCGGCGCAAAATTGGTGACGAGGAAAGTGACGATCACCGCGCCGATCACCGGCGCCAGGATGACGAAGGCGCCCCATCGGCTCGGCGCCGTGAATTCGTTGGCGTCGTAATTGAGCGCAAAGCGCCCGGCGAAAAAGAGGTTATGGAGCAGGCCGATGAGGTCGCGGAACAGGACCGCGCCGAGCCAGGTCACAATCCCCAACGCCAACGCGAGGAGGGTCAGATACAGCAGGCTCAGCCGGCGTTTCTCGTCCTCGTCGATGGCGCTGGACCCGACCGAGGGCGCGCGAGGGGCGGGGGGGTTCCTGGCCATGACGACTTTCGGTTGCAATGCTTCGAATCGGCGAGCTTGTGCCACGCATGATCCGGATTTCAGCGGCGAGTTGTCTACTGGCATTCAGCGTGGGAATGAAAGAAATATTCGTTCGGTTGAATGACGCGGCGCAAGAGGGGCCAGAAACCCCCGGGCCCGGCTCACCGATGTTTCTCGCCATAGCAGAAATCGTGGAGACGGCCGCCGAGCGGCGCGCTCCGGTCGCCGAGTCTCGCCGGGAGCTCAAATTTGGGGGAGCGGTAGGCTACGCAAACTTCTAGAATCTTGTCGAATCGCAGAATAGTCTAGGCAGTCCTGCTTGTACTTTCGATCTTTTTCGGTGCCATAGTGCCCAAAAGCGTCCACACTTTGTCGCTTTCCATGCGGTATAGCGCCTTGGCGCCATGGACAACTCGAACGAAGTTGATCGACCGCTTGGGAACTTATGGCAAAGAAGTCCTTTGCTTGGAGGGGCAGCGATGGCGATTGATTTTGGCTGGCAATGTCCCAATTGCCAAACGTATCATGATCCTCCTCCCTGCGACCATGTTCCGTTCACTTCGAGCCACTTTCCAGGCGGGTTGGCCGGGTTCGTCACTCACGGCGACGCGATATCGCATTTTGAAACCCTTCAGCAGACTTGTCGGCTCGACAAAGGAACAAAGGCGGGAACCGCAAAGCAATTCAAAAATTTGGGAGCCCGTTGGCGAGAATATCGCCCCTCGAAAGGGTTGTGGGCTTTGTCGTGCGCGGGGTGCGTTGCGGCGACGGTGACCATAGGGTTTTTCTGGGTCGGCTGGGTCACCAGCGAAACGGCAACGGCCATGAGCGCGGAAGCCGCGCTTCGGGCGAAGGCTCAACTCGTGGCCGCTTATTGCGTGAGCCGGTTCGACGCAGGTCCGGATGCGTCGATCAAGCTGGCCGTCTTGAAGAGCATCGATGGGCCGCATCGCAGCGACTTTATCGGCAAGGGCGGATGGACGAAGATGCCGGGCGTCGCGCAAGACGTAAAAGGCGCGGCAGACCTGTGCGCCCAAAAGCTTATCCGCGCATCGACCGCGCAGGCCAAGCCGTCACCGATATCTGGATAAAAAATACTTGGCCTTCGACCCGTGGATAGAGACATTCGTGTAGTCGACCGACAGATACAGCGCTTCTTCGTGCTGCGCGTAGTCAGGCGCCGGTCGAGTAGCTTGACGGCCTCGTATCTTCCTTGTCTTAATTTGCATCGCGCAATGGTTAGCGCGAGCAGGAAACGCATCGCCTAGGCAGCGACAAGCCGATATTCAGGAATTGCTCGGCCGGGATACTGGAGTTCAGTTCCAAAGCGCCTCCGAGATCACCGCGGCGCGCGGTCTCCACCACGGAAGTCAACCTGAGTTGCGTTCAGGTGCGATCCAGCCTTCTACCTTCAAGGCGCAGACTAATTGAGCGCGGGCCTCAAATAGGTTGTATTTTCCACCATGATCGGCAGCTTTGGACAGAAGCTCGGCAGCATAACGCCAGTGAGCAATCTTCTGGTGCAACTCGGGAAGAGAAAGGATGAGTCCGCGCGCATTTGCGAGCGTGGTAATTCTACGACCATCGTTTAGCACTATCGGAGGTATGGGAAACCTTGTGGCCCAATTCATAGCGCTAATGTAGCACAAGCCGGTTCCGCACGCCTTGCGAACATTTGGCGCTCGATGCCCAACGGCCCAGGGCTTGGCGAAAATCCGCCGGCCCGCCCTGAATTTGCCAGAGGTCTGCGGCGGCGGCGACTGGACTTTTGTGCGTCTCTTTCGGCGAATATCTTATGATCTCTCTCTTTCGGGGGCGCGAAACACACGTTCGAAGTACTGGTCGGTCTCAAGGACATCGACCCAAATGCGGTGCGGATAGAGCTGTTGACGGTCGGAGGCAGCGCTCCTGTTCGGCAGAAAATGGCGCGCATTCGCCAATGACCGAAGCGCCCGGCTGCTTCGTTTTCAGCGCGGCGGTGTCATCGGCGCGCCCATCGGAGCACTGCACGCCTCGAAGGATGCCGCAGTGCGACGGCGTCGCCGCGCCGCTGCAGGACGCGCGAATTCTTTGGCAGCGGTAATCCCACCGACAGAGAAGCGCCGACCTTCAGGCTATAAACGGATTTCGACTTCGGCCGAAAGCGCTGAGGCGCTGCACGCTAGCGTGTCCTTCAGGGTATCTTCTTGGAGGCGGCCTCCGATGCGGGGCGAAGCGTCCGCATCAACCCGTCGTATTCAGCTCGCCATCGGTAGTAGGCAACTTTCGTTACGCCGATGGATCGAAGCGATTCGGCGACTGGCCGACCCTGTGAGATCAGCGCGTCAACCAGCCGCAGCTTTGCGACGATTTCTTCCGCAGTGTGTTTCATTCTCGCCATTCCGACATCCTCCGAGAGGATCGATCCGACTTCCGGGAGGACAAATCGTCGGAGGGCCGCCCGGCGGGTTGGAGATTGCTCCAGCCCGCCGCCTCCTTGGCTCCGCGAGGCGGATCGGCGCACAACTCGTACCGCCGTTCCGTCGCCGCCGGCTGTCACGCCTTCGGCAAGGCGAACGCCACAAAGCGGGCGCCGTCGGCCGTCTTGACCCTCAACAGCACAGCCTTCTTGCCGTCCTGCCTGGCCGCGGCGATTCCAGCATTCACTTCGTCCGTTTGGGACACTGTCTTGCCGGAGACTTCGAGGATAACGTCGCCGTCCGAAAGACCCTTGCTAGCGGCCGCTCCGTTCGGGTCGACATTGACGATGACGACGCCCTGGTCACCCGCTCCCGACACTTGTTTGGCTGGAGCCAACTGAACGCCCAGCACCGCGACGCCATCGTTCTGCGCATTGTCCGCCTTGCCGACCTGCTCATCCTTCTGTACGGCGAGCGTAAGGCTCGCGGTCTTCTCCGCGCCGTCGCGCAAGAATGAAATCTCCACTTTCTCGCCGGGCTTGAGCGCGCCGACGTGCCGTGTGAGGTCGGCCGCATCCTTGATCGCTTGGCCGTTCAGCTTGGTGATCACGTCGCCGGATCTGAGGCCGGCCTCGGCGGCGGGCGTGCCGGACTCGGCCCTGTCCACCAAGGCGCCGTTAGCGGCCTTGAGTCCGAGACTATCGGCAATGTCCTGACTGACAGGCTGGATCTGGACGCCGAGATATCCGCGCGTCACAATGCCGCCGTGCTCGAGCGAGTTGACCACGGTGTCGACTGTGCTTGCCGGAATCGCGAAGCCGAGGCCGACGCTGCCGCCCGATGGCGAGAAGATCGCCGTGTTCACGCCGATGACTTCGCCCTTCAGGTTGAAGGTCGGTCCGCCGGAATTGCCCTTGTTGATCGGGGCGTCGATCTGCAGGTAGCTGTCATAGGGACCCGCGCCGATATCGCGGCCGTCGGCCGAAACGATGCCTGCGGTTACAGTGCCGCCGAGGCCGAAGGGATTGCCGATCGCGACGACCCAGTCGCCCACCCTTGGCGCATCCTTGGCGAAAGAGACGAACGGATAATCGCCCTTTTCGCCCACTTTCAGAAGGGCAAGATCCGTTTTCGGATCGGTGCCGATCACCTTGGCATCCATCGTCTTGCCATCATCCGTCGTCACCGTGACGGTCTTGGCGTTCTCCACGACGTGATTGTTGGTGACCACGTAGCCGTCAGCCGAAATAAAGAAGCCAGATCCTTGCCCTAGCATGATCGGCTTCGGGCCCTGCGGGGCGGCGCCGTTCTGATCGCCGAAGCGCTTGAAAAATTGCCGCATCTGGGGCGGCACATTATCCATCTGACCGGACATATCCTCCGAACGGTCGGCGGCATTCTCGATTTTGACTTTGACCGACACCACTGCCGGCTTCACGCGTTCGACGACGCTCGCAAACGACGGCATCGCCTGAGCCTGCAGGTCGGAAATCGCGACAGCGGCGGCGCGGGCGGAGGTCGAAGCGGACATCGTCGCGCCGCCTATGGCGCCGGAAGCGATGATCGCCAGGACCGCCGCGGAAGCCAGTATCTGTCTGCGATAGAGGCGACTGACGTTCAAGTTGAGGATTGACATGATGCTCTCCGGGACTGGGAGGATCGCTCACTGCGATCCGCCACGGCACCATGCGCTCAACCACCTATGGGGGAACTGGCCGGCTCATTAAGCTTTCTCAATGTCCGGAGCGAGAAAAGAGACGTACCATCAACGCAAGTTCGTCGTTCAAACTTCGATATTGATAGGAAGCGCGAAAAGCGTCCGCCCTCACAGTTTTTTGGAAGGCGGGGATGGCTGTTGAATCTCCGCCAGAATTGCCGCCGATCGCGTGGCGCCCTTCTCGCGATCCGCAGGCGGCATCGACGCGAACGCGGCGTCGCGCTCGATTTTTGCGAATCCAAATCCCCCAATGACAGCCACTTCCGACCAGGCGTAACTCTCTATCGGATCAGCCTGCGTTCCCAGGCCGAAACGGTACATCTGGCCAAGCAACATCGCCGCGCGAGGATCGCCCGATCTTGCCGCCTTGCCAAGAAGGTCAAAGGCTTTGGCATAATCCGGCGTCGTCAGATCGCCGTGCAGATATATTTCTCCGAGCCGTGTCTGGGCCGGAATTGAATTCTGGGCGGCGGCTTTTTCGTAAAGCGAGATTGCCCTCGAAATATCCTTAGGGACGCCCACGCCCAATTCGGTCATATGCGCGAGCCAGTATTGGGCTGTGGCATTGTCCTGCGCCGCCAAGTGATCAAAGAGGTTTAGCGCTACCGCGTCATTTCCGTTTTTGAACGCAAGCTCTCCCAACTTCAGCTGCTGCGCAGGCGATTCCATCGGCGACGAGACGATTCCGGAAAGGCCGCCGCGCCATCGAACCTCTTGCAGGAGGCCGCCTAACGCCAGAGCGGCGACGACCGCGATCACCAGGAAAGGAGGGGCGCCCGGGCGGGTTGGCGGTTGCGAATGCGGATCGATCGCGGTCATTGCGGTCTCACTTGGTTCGTTTCCTCGGACTCGAGTTAGGTTCCAATGGGACGCTCTTTGCAGCGAGCGAATGGATCATATCTCGCATAAGCTGTCGGGCTGTCTCGGTCTATCCACAATCGAGAGGCAAGAATCCTTCACACGAACTGAATTGCCGCTCCAATGGGCGTAGAGGCTAACACGACTGAAGCACCGAAGGGCGGCAAGTGAGGCGCCGCGCGGGGGCCCCATGTCCCGAAGATCACGAACCAGACCTGGTCTTGCGCTGCTCAGAACGGGCGCGCTGACGCCGGACGGGGTTGATGTCCGATACGGACAGAAACCCGTGCCCGTTGATTGCGCTCGCGCGTCGCCTGTCTTGGAAGCGGGAGTCGCCGAAGATGTCGACGACTCCAATGCTGCCGTTGGTTTTCTTCAACGAAGCGCACTCTGATTTTGTTACGTCGCCGGTTTGAGAGCAGAGATCTCCATCTTGCCGTTGGACAGGCTGTAGGTGACATCCACATTCTGACCGACTTTGAAGTCCGACAGCTTCATCGTCGAGGGCGCCGAATAGGACGAGCCGTTGTCCAGAGTGATCATGTCCTTGGCGGCGTCGATGCTCTTGATAACTCCGACGGCGTTCGCCGCGTTAGCGGCGGAGATGGCGGCGAGCAAAGCAACCGCCGCTGCGGGAAATGCAGATTTACGCATGATTTTCCTCTCAATCTGAGTTGTGAATTTCGATCCTATTTGTGCCGCCGGAAACCACGGATTGGATCCGCGTTCGGTCCGCGGCGATCACGGTTCCATGCATACGCCGCTGTGCCTGTCGTACGGCTGTCCGAAACATTAACAATCGGCAACGGGCCTGCGAAGCATAAGTCTGGCAGTAATAAAGTGCCAGCTGAACGTCACACCTGCTCAATAGAATCGAAGCTGAAATTCGATCCGTCGGGATTCTCTCCCACGCGCAACGTCTTATCGTTCGGATAATGATACGGGGGCACAGGGAGATTGTAGGGTGCCGGAACGCCGCTGAAGACGCGGCCCGAAAGATCATATCTCGAGCCATGACAGGGACAAAAATAGCCGCCGAGCCAATTTGGAGCGGGATCGCTCGGATCGGGCTTGGGCAGGTATTTGGGGATGCAGCCAAGATGCGTACAGATGCCGACCAATATAAGGTATTCTGGCTTGATCGACCGATGCCAATTGACCGCGTATGACGGCTGCTGCAGCTGGACAGAATTTGGATCGGAGAGGCGGCCGACCAATTCGGGATTCTGCAAGCTGTCGAGCGCCGCTTTGGTACGGTTGACGATGAAAATCGGTTTGCTGCGCCAGACCAGTGTAATCTGTTGCCCGGTCTGGATCTGACTCAGATCAACGTCAATCGGGCCGCCCGCCGCCACGGTGGCGGCGTCGGGGTTCATCTGATCGATGAGCGGCCACGCGATGGCGGCGGCGCCGACGCTGCCTACCGTTGCCGTCGCGATATAGAGGAAGTCCCGACGCGTCGGCTCCGCGATCGGTCGCGCATCCGCGGTTAAAGGAGAGAGCGTTGTCATTTCAACCTCCTTCAGGCCCCACGCGCCAGCAAATAGAATACCGCCGCCTGGCCGATAGCGCCACAGTCGCATCGAAATCGTCCAGGTGGACGAACGCTGCGCGCCGACCGCGTTGCCCCGGTGTGTCGAGTCGCCGCGCCCTTATGTCGTTTTCACATCAAAGCTGATCGCTCCCGCCGTTTGGATTCCCCAATATGCCCAAAGGGGCGTCCTTAACGGGCGGGATAGGAGGACGGACGCCGTTGGCGCTGGCCGGCTTGCCGGCTTTTTCGAGAAGCTCGAGGAAGGGCTTGATGATGTCGATCGGCATCGGGAAGACGATGGTGGAATTCTGCTCGGCGCCGATTTCCGTCAGCGTTTGCAGGTATCGCAACTGCATCGCGGCTGGAAGGCTGCCGAGGATCTGGGCGGCGTTGACGAGGGTCTGCGAGGCCTGGAACTCGGCTTCCGCGTGGATGATCTTGGCGCGCCGGTCGCGTTCCGCCTCCGCCTGTTTGGCGATGGCGCGCACCATGTTTTCCGTGAGCTCGACGGTTCTGATTTCGACATTGCTCACCTTGATTCCCCAGGTTTCGGTCTGGGCGTCCAGAATGGCCTGGACGTCGGTGCTGAGCTTTTTTCGCTCGGAAAGCATCTCGTCGAGATCGTGCTGCCCC
>Ga0182024_10026767_pt1 | contig 10119 bp, 7 predicted proteins | sample P32metaG_FD_120480 | JGI IMG/M metagenome (GOLD analysis project Ga0182024, IMG submission 120480) | Permafrost microbial communities from Stordalen Mire, Sweden - P3-2 metaG (Illumina Assembly) | ecosystem: Environmental > Terrestrial > Soil > Wetlands > Permafrost | place: Sweden: Stordalen...
CCCGAAGGACATCGCCTGGTTGTTGCCGCTCTGGGTCTGGCGGAAGATCCAGAGGAGGATCAGCGCCATCAGCCCGAAGAGGATCAGGTTGGGAAGGATGACGCTCAGCAAGAAATTCCCCCCACCGGCCGTATCGACCTTGTAGTTGTAGAAGTGGACACTCTGGAACTCCTTGGAGATCGCGTCTGCGGACGACACCACGGTCGTGTATTGCGTCGAGCTGCCAACGGCGTACCAGGTGACCGTCTGACCGTCGCTCTGGATCTCGGCGGGTTGGCTCGAGTCGATCGCGGGAGTCTTGCCGGTGTTGTAGTTCGCAATGGCATTGTCGAGGTATCCCGCGCTCTGGCTCGTGGCATTGGTGCTCGGAAAGGTCTTGTAGAGGACCGCTGCCAGCACGATCACAGCCAGCGCGATGACGATATAGGTGACGCTGCGGCGAGACGTGGGCACGAATTCAGTCTACCAGGGGTCTACGATCTCAACCCCGGAACTCAGAAGCCGGCGCTGCCGCTCGGCGAGCACGACCAGCCGGCGCCGCGCTCCAGGGAAGACCGCCTCGAGCGCGGGGATCACCTCGTGACGAACCCGGCTGCGAAGGAATCGCGGGTCCGAGTTGCTCGGATCCTCGAGCGGCTCGATGCCGAGCGCCGCGCAGTAGGAGATGGTCGCCTCTCGCCAGACGCGGAGCAGAGGGCGCACCAGCCCCCGCTCGCGCTCGGCCATCGCGGGGAGTCCCCGCGGCGAGGCGCCGGCGAGGGCGCGCATGAGCACCGTCTCCGCCTGGTCGTCGGCCGTATGGCCGAGGGCGATGGCACCGGCGCCGACCCTCGCCGCTTCGGCGCGCAGGGCCGCGTGACGTGCGGTGCGAGCGTGATCCTGCAGCGATCCCCCCGGGGCAACCTGCACGGAGATCGCCCTGAACGCGATCCCGCGATCCGCCGCCAGGCCCGCGACGAGGTCGGCCTCGGCCGCCGATTCGGGACGCAGGCCGTGGTCGACGTGAACCGCGGAGAGCCGCCACCGCCGGGGCGGCGCGAGGCGGGCGAGCGCGTCCAGCAGTGCCGTCGAGTCCGGTCCTCCACTGCACGCGACGAGCACGCGCTCCCCGGGGACGATGACGCCGCGGCGATCGACCGCGGTCGCAACCGCACGCCGCACCCGCGCCACCGCCGCGGTGCGCTCACGCGGCGCCAGCGTGCCGGACATTCCTGGAGTGGTGGCGGTTCCTGGATTCGAACCAGGGACATACCGGGTATGAACCGGCTGCTCTACCACCTGAGCTAAACCGCCGAGCAATGAGCTGGGGGATGGAGGACGCGGAGACGCCCGGATGTGCGAACTCCACATTGGTCATCGTACCCGTCGACGCGGGGTCCCTGGTCGAGGTTCGCATCCGTACGGAGGACTCCAGCAGGCGGAACGGATGACGTGTCTGACCACATTTGACACTGCCACTGCAGAGTCATCAGACTGACCCGCGCGAGCCATCACCCAGCGCTCGGTCAAGGGGGAAATCATGCGAGGGATAATCATCCGCAGACGGGTTGCAGTGCTGTCGTTGCTGTCGCTTCTGGTGGCGCTGCTTACGGCCTTCGGGGGAGCGGCGGCAACTACAGTGGGTGCGACCTCAACCGTCAAAACAACCAGCCTGGGAAAGTTCTCGCCGACATTCGTCGGCCCGGCCGCCACCGGGTGCGCAACGGGTTGCTCGCTGCTGAGCGGCCCGGTCAGCACCACAGCCACCGCCGCGGCCCCCGCCGCCACCGGGGCGGGAGCGGGGATCCCGTCGCGCCCACACGCCATGGCGTCGCCGAATGCCCATCCCCTGCACCTCTCCGCGGCCGCCAAGCGTGCACTCACCCAGGTTGCCTCATTCCCGGTGCCATCCGTGAGTTGCGTTCCTCTCGGCCCAGGCTGCGACCGCATCAGCACATCAGCAGGTGGCGCCACCGGCGTCAAAGGCCTGGACGCGGTCGATAGCGCGACACATACTGCCAACGAATTCAAGGACGTCGAGCCCCCCGACCAAGGCCTGTGCGCCGGCAACGGACGCGTGGTCGAGACCAACAACATCGGCGAGATCCTGGTCTTCAACACCGCCTTGCATCGCGCATCCTCGCCGATCTCGCTCGACACGATCATGGGGCTCACCGGCCTGAATTGGAGCAGCGGCGGGGATCCCTCCTGCCTCTATGACTCCGCCAACGGCGGGCACTGGTTCATCACCGAGATCGTCTCGGCGAGCCCCGAGGCGACTGGGGGCGCGTTCACCGGGTGCTTCTCTGCTGTGGCCAACGACTGCTACGAGGGCATCGCGGTATCCGACAACTCCAACCCGCTCGGCGGCTACCACGTGTACTTCTCGAGTGCCGACTACAACCCGGCCGAGCCGGGCTCCCCGTACCTGCTCAACGACTTCGCGAAGATCTCGGTGACCCGGGACGCCTTCCTGATGTTCTACGACGAGTTCCCGCTCAACGGGTCGGCGCCCGGCTTCGGCGGCGGTTTCTTCAACGGCGCGCAGGAGTTCGCCTTCAACAAGTCCGCCCTCGAGCAGGGCCTGCCGGTCTGGCTCTCCCACGGACATCCGAACCCGCAGTTCACCGTGGCCAGGGAGAACATGGGCCTGATCGCCACCCCGGACGGAACCTGCGCCCGCGACAAGGTGCTCCACGAGGGCGGCATCACCTGCTGGGTCGCGGTGATCCCGGCACAGCCGGCCGACGCCGGCCAGTTCGACAACAGCAATGGTGGCACCGGGTTCATGCTCGGCTCGCTGGACTTCTACGGCTTCGTACCGCTGCCGACCTCCGGCGACGAACGGATCGCAGCGTGGGCCTGGACCGGGCTCTCCGCACTCAACAGCTCGGGCTGCAGTGCGTGTGGCGCCATTCACTTCAGTGGCCAACTCTTCACCGGCGTCGACCGGTATTACGGGCCTGAGAACCTCGCCAGCCCGCAGAAGGCTGGCCCGATACCGCTGGGCGATGAGTGTGGAGCGGCTGGTTTGAGCACGGATGCGTCCTGCCCGGAAGGCGGGATCGCGACCAACGGGGACTTCATGACGCAGGTCTCGCAGGCACAGGGTCAGCTTTTGGGAGCCACCAACACCTTGCTGGCCCAGACGTACAAAGGAGCGAACGCGGAGTTCCATCAGTCCGTCGTGTACTGGGTGCTCGGCACCAGCTCGTTCGACCGCACGGGCAGCTTCACCCTGACCAATCAGGGGTACGTCTCGGCGGAGCACGAAGACCTGGAAATGCCGTCCATCGCGGCGGAAGGCACCGGTGGTAACGGCAAGGCGATCATGTTCTTCACGGTGAACGGCAACGGCGGGCCGACCGGCGCCGACAATGGCGGCTTCTACCCGAGCACCGCGTTCGGCCGTATGACCAGCACCTCCAATGGCTTGCTTAACTCAACGATCAACATCGCTGATATGGGCCAGTCCCCGCAGGACGGATTCAGCGAGTACCAGGGCTACCCCGGCCCCACCCGCCCCCGCTGGGGTGACTACAGCTGGGGGATCTTCCTGCCGGGCTCCGGCGGGCGGATCTACTTCGCCAACGAGTACATCCAGTACCCGAACTGCACGGGGGCCGCGTTCACCCTGACGATCGGAACGTGCGGCGGGACCAGGGATGGAAACGCGAACTGGGGAACGTCGGTCAACTACGTGGTTCCGTAGCTCCGCGCAGCAACCGGTAAGAGTTCTAGGGGGAGCGGCTTTGGCCGCTCCCCCTTCGCTTGCCGCTCGCAGTGCCCGATAAGCGTTGCGTCGGCGCTCAGGTCACGAGGGCGCCGAGCCGCCACGCTTGTACTCCTCGACTCGTATCGCAACGCACACCGGTGCGTCCGAGAGTGGGAGTGGTTGCGGCGGTCGGATTCGAACCGACGACCTTCGGGTTATGAGCCCGACGAGCTTCCACTGCTCCACGCCGCTCTCAGAGGATACCGCACGTGGCACCGCGTCCTCGGCGCGGGCCGGCGGTCAGTGGGGGGTCGGCGTGGGCGTCGGAGTTGGTGCCGGACTGTGACTCGGGCTCGCGCTCGGCGACCCGGTCGGCTTCGCTGACGGCGACGGCTTGACGGTCGGCGACGCCAGCGGTCTGAAGGTCGGGATCGGCACCGACACACCGCCGGTGGAGGCATGGGCTCCCCCCGGAGGAACGATGACGTAGAGCTGCTCGCCCGGGAAGATGTAGCCGAGCTGGCGCGCCTGCTGCTCGAGCCAGGCGACGGTCTGAGCGTCGGCAATCTCCCGTTCGCGATCGGAGATCTGCTGGGTCAGCGCCGCGTTCTGCGCGGAGAGCGCGCTCACCTGGGTGTCGAGATGACGGGTCTGGGCCACCTGTCCATACACGGCAAATGCAACCAGGCCGCAGACGCCCGCGATGAGCACAACCGCAATCCGGCGCAGCGTGATCGGGCTGTCGTTGCTTGGACGTGGAGTGGAACGGATGGCACGATCCTTCTTCCCGGCGCTGGTGAGACGAATGCAGCGATGTGACGCCGGGGGTGCCGCGATAGGATGCGGCCCCGGGCCCGTTTTGACAAGGCCGCCGGCCTAATTCAGGGCTCCGTCGCCACCCACCGTTCCCGCCAGTCCGAATCCTCGAGGTCGTGCAGGTCGACGCCGTCCTCGCGAGCTCGAGCTTCGAGCTGACGGAACCTCGACGCGAAGCCCATCGCTCGCCCCCGCAGTGCCTCCTCGGGATTGACCCGCAGCCGTCGGGCCAGTGCCACCACCGCGAAGAGCAGGTCGCCAATCGCCGCCTCCGGATCTCCGGCCTCGGCGGCCCAGTCCTCACCGCGCTTCGCCTCGACCAGGCCTCCGGCAACGTGATCCACACGTTCGAGCGCGCCCCGAACGGCGTCGAGTGCGACCGGGAGGGTCGGGGTCTCGTCGAAGCCGACACGCGCCGGACGCTTCTGTACTCCCTGCGCGTGCGCCAGCGCGGGCATCGCCGCGGGCACGCCGTCGAGCAGTGACAGACGCTCCCGCTTCTCGGCGGTCTTGAGCTTCTCCCAGTTGACGACGACGCTCGCGGGCCCGTCGACGGCGACATCGCCGAAGACATGCGGATGACGGTGGATCATCTTGGCGCGCACCTCGTCGGCGACATCGCCGATGTCGAAGCCACCCTTCTCCTCCATCGCGATCGCGCTGTGCATGAGCACCTGGAGGAGCAGGTCGCCGAGTTCCTCGCGCAGTGTCGCCGGCTCGTTCTTGTCGATGGCCTCGAGGACTTCGTACGTCTCCTCGAGGAGGTACGGGCGAAGGCTGCGATGCGTCTGCTCGCGGTCCCACGGGCATCCACCCGGTGCGCGCAGACGCTCGACCACCTCGTTGAGCGCGCGTAACGACTGCACGGCCTCGTCACGCATGGGCGTTCTGCGCTCCAACCGGGACGCGACTCTGCGCGCGCACCAGCCGGCCCAGCTCCCGGAGCACCGGCGTGAGAGTCGTCTGCCACGCATCGCCCAGATGCAGTTGCGACGGCGTGGCGGTGATCCCACGGAACTGCGCGGCAACGCTCTGCAGGTCGAGCCCGTGGTCGAGGGTCAGACGGATGACGACACCGCGGCCGCGCTCGGTCTCGACGCCGAGCGCGCCTGCGGCGGCGGCGAGCAGACGGACTCGCAGCGAGTCGATCAGTGCCGAGGTCGGCGCGGGCATGGGGCCGAACCGGTCGACGAGCCCGCGTGCGCGCTGATCCAGCTCCTGCTCGCTGACGCACGCGGCGAGCTCCTGGTAACAGCGGAGCCGGAGGCGTTCGTCGGACACGTACTCGGCGGGAAGGAATGCAGCAACCGGGAGCGTCACGGTCACCTGTGCCGGCGATTCCACCAACGGCTTGCCCTGCAGGGACGTGACCGCGTCGGCGAGCAGATGGTTGTACAGCTCGAGCCCGACGGCTGCGATCTCGCCGTGCTGCTCCTCACCGAGCAGGTTGCCCGCACCGCGGATCTCCAGGTCGCGCATGGCCAGCTTGAACCCCGCGCCGAGATCCTGCAGGTCGCCGATCACGTCGAGCCGCTTGTCGGCCTTCTCGGTGAGCGACCGTGCGGGCGGATACATCATGTAGGCGTAGGCGCGCTGCCCCGCGCGTCCGACACGGCCGCGCAGCTGATAGAGCTGCGCGAGTCCCAACCGGTGTGCGTCATCGATGACGATGGTATTCGCGTTGGGGATATCGAGCCCGGACTCGATGATGGTCGTGCACAGGAGCACATCGATCTCGCCGTCGCCGAAGCGGCGCATCACCGACGCAAGCATGCCCTCGGGCATCTGCCCGTGCGCGACCTCGATGCGCGCTTCCGGCACCAGCGCGCGAAGCCGATCCGCCACCGCCTCGATGCCCGCAACCCGGTTGTGCAGGAAGAAGCACTGGCCGCCACGCGCAAGCTCGCGAGTGATCACCTCGCGGATCAGCGAGTCCTCGCGCGCGGTCACATACGTCTTGATCGGCTGACGTTCCTCAGGCGGCGTCTGGATGACCGACAGATCGCGGATTCCGGCGAGCGACATGTGCAGCGTGCGGTGAATCGGCGTCGCCGAAAGCGACAGCACATCCACCGCAACGCGGAGCTCCTTGAACCGCTCCTTCTGGAGCACGCCGAATCGCTGCTCCTCATCGATCACCACGAGTCCGAGATTCTTGAACTCGACGTCCTTCTGGAGCAGCCGGTGCGTGCCCACCACGATGTCGACGGCGCCGCTGCGCAGCCCCGCAAGCGTGCGCGCGATCTCGTCGTCGCTGACGAATCTGGACAGCTGTCGCACCGTGATCGGGAATGCGGCAAGCCGCTCCGTGAAGGTGATGAAGTGCTGCTGGCAGAGCACGGTGGTGGGCACGAGCATCGCGACCTGGCGGCCTTCGATCGCAGCCTTGAACGCCGCGCGAATCGCGAGCTCGGTCTTGCCGAATCCGACGTCGCCGCAGACCACGCGGTCCATGGGTCGCGACGCCTCCATGTCGCGCTTGATCTCCTCGAGCACGAGCACCTGGTCGGGCGTTTCCTGGTACGGGAATGAGCCTTCCAGCTCCTGCTGCCAGGCGCCGTCGGGCGCGTAGGCATGGCCCTGCGCCTGTTCGCGTCGCGAGTAGAGGCCGAGCAGCTCGCGCGCGACCTCCTCGGTACGCTCCTTGACTCGACGTCGCGTCCGCTCCCACTCACCGCTGCCGAGCCGTGAGAGCTTGGGGTGCGACTCGGCGCCGCCGACGTAGCGGTCGACGCGGTCGAGATGCTGGGTGGGAACGAAGAGTCGATCGCCCTCGGCGTACTCGAGGAGCATGTACTCGTGCACCGCGCCACCGTCGTCGGTGACCGCACGCATCTCGACGAAACGCGAGATGCCGTGGTCGCGATGCACCACGAGGTCGCCCGGAGCGAACTGGAGCACGAAGGCCTCACGCGCGGCGTTGCCGCTGGCGGCACGCCGCGAGCCGCGCGCCGATGTTGAGACGGCGCGGCGCGAGCCGCGCGCCAGCACGGAGCGGCGTCGCTTGACGGCGCCGAACAGCTCGGCGTCGGTGTACACGTGCACCGACCCGTCGGCAACCGCGAATCCCTGGGTCAGGTCGGCGGATGCGACCACGATCGCGCCCGGGGGAAGTGCGGTCGTCGCAGCCGCGAAGTCGCTCGCATCGACAGTGTCGGCGCCATGCTCGGCCGCCAGCTCCTCGACGCGATGCTGCTGCCGGGACACGACCAGCACGCTGCCCTGCTCGTCACGCTCGTGGAGCGCCTCGCGAACGAAGGCGTCGAAGCGACCGACGTAGCTGTCCACCCCGCGCCACCCGAGGTCCGCAGCGGGCACGGCACCGTTGGGCGCCTCGCGCACGAGCTCGAATGACGAATAGCGATCCAGCGCCTTGAACAGGGTATCGACGTCGACCAGGCCCGCCGATGCGCCCTGGGGCAGCTCACCCCGAGCCTCCTCCTGAAGCCGCAGACCCTCGATCTCCTCGGCGTGGCGCTCGGCCGCGGCGATCAGCCGCTCACGGCCACCGTCGAGCAGGACGATCGGGTTGTCGCGGTGGTCGAGCAGTGTCGACGGAGGCTCGTCACCAAGGTACGGGAAGAAGAGGTCGAGCCCCTCCTCGTACACGCCGGACGCCAGCAGCTCACAATCGCTCTCCCACTGCTCACGCACGTCGTCGCGGAGCGCCGTGGAGTCGAGGCGTCCGACCGACTCCAGCGCGCGGGCCACCGAATCGCTGCTGAGGTCGAGCTCGCGCGCCGGCCAGACCTGCGCCGATTCGAGCTTCGCGATCGACTCCTGGGTTGCCGGGTCGAAGGCGCGCAGGTCCTCGATGTCATCGCCGAACCACTCGGCGCGCCACGGACGTGCGCGATCCACGCCGAACACGTCGACGATCCCGCCGCGCACCGCAAAGTCGCCCGGGACGGAGACCGCGCTCTCGCGCCGGTAGCCGAGCTCCACCAGGCGCGCGATGAGCGCATCGCGGGGCAGACGCGCGCCCCGCTTCACCTCGGTGAGCCCCGCCTCGACGACGCCGCGCGACAGCGTCGGCCGGAGGAGGCCGCGAGGTGAGGCCACGACCAGGAGCGGCTCGGCGCCGGCGTGCAGCCGCATGAGCGTCGCCAGGCGCGCGCGTGTCACCTCCTCCGAGGGCGGCACCCTGTCGAACGGCGGGGTGTCGCCCGCGGGAAAGATCGCCGCGCCGGCACCGCCGTCCCAGACGAGCGAGTCCGAATAGACGCGCTCGGACTCGGCGGCGACGACGAGGACCGTCCGCGACGTCGTCTCGCGCAGCCACCAGGCGAGCAGGCTGACCGCACCCGACGGAACTCCCGCGACGATCCCGCCACGAGCCTCTCTGAGCTGGGCGAGCTCGGGCAGCCGGTCGAGGCGTTCCCGGAGCGTGGCCGTGGCCACGGCGGTCGAGGTGCGGCGGGAATCAGTCCGTGCCGGCACGGTTCCAGAAGTTCATGGCCGCTGCCACTCCGTCGCGCATGATCGCCACCGCCATGGTTGCGGCGCGCTCGATCGCAGCTTCCGCCGCGGGACGCTCCTCGGGGAGGAACGGGTCGAGCACGTGCTCGATCAGGTCATTGCTGTCGCCGGCCCTGCCGATCCCGATGCGGATTCGGGGAAACGCGTCGGTGCGCCAAGAGCCGATGAGCGACTGCACGCCGCGATGGCCGGCAGCGCTGCCTCCGAGCTTGATCTTCACGCGGCCCAGGGGAAAGTCCGCCTCGTCGTGGACGACGATGACGTCCCCGGGAGGCGTGCCGTGCTTGCTGGTGAGCTGCCCGGCGGCCTTGCCGCTGAGGTTCATGAAGGTCTGCGGGCGAGCGGTGAGGACGTCATAGCCCTCAATGGTTCCCTCGCGCACGCGCGCCAATCCTTCGCGCCGCTCGCGGCCGAACTTGCCGCGCCGCTCGAGCTCCTCAAGGCACATCCAGCCGACATTGTGCCGGGTCCGCGCGTATTCGCCTCCCGGGTTGCCGAGGCCGATGATCAGCTGGGTCACGCTGACCCGGCATCGGCGGTCTGAAGATCGGGGATGTCGGCGTCGGGGAGCAGTGCACGGGTGGCGGCGGTCATGGTGGCCGCCTGGTCCGGGATCGCATGGTCGTGGCCCAGGCAGTGGAGCAACCCGTGCACAGCGAGCAGGCGGAGCTCGGCCACCCCGTCAGCAGCCTGGCCCATCGCACGTTCCACGGAGATCGCCACGTCCCCGACGCGGGCGGGCTCATCAGCCGGGAACGCGAGCACGTCGGTGGGAGCGTCGATGCCGAGAAAGCGCGCGTTGAGCTGCTGCAGCTCCGCGTCGCCGGTCAGGCGAACGGACAGGCTCGCCCGGGGTGGTACGTCGAGGCGGTCACCGCAGTCGCGCAGCAAGGACCCGAGACGTGCCTCCGCGACAACACGACGCTGCCGCGGGCTGAGGCACGAATCGCGGATGACGTTCACCCGCATGGGCGCAGATGCGTCAGGTGTTCTTGACGCGACGCTTTCGCGCTGCAAGCAGCTTTCGCTTGCGGCGCACGGACGGCTTCTCGTAGTGCTCGCGTCTGCGAACCTCGGAGAGGATGCCGTTCTGCTTGATCTTCTTGTTGAACCGTCGTAGCGCGCTCTCA
>Ga0182024_10026768_pt1 | contig 10118 bp, 6 predicted proteins | sample P32metaG_FD_120480 | JGI IMG/M metagenome (GOLD analysis project Ga0182024, IMG submission 120480) | Permafrost microbial communities from Stordalen Mire, Sweden - P3-2 metaG (Illumina Assembly) | ecosystem: Environmental > Terrestrial > Soil > Wetlands > Permafrost | place: Sweden: Stordalen...
AGTTCATCGTAGGTCCCTCCTTCGGGCAGTAGCGCAAACGCTTCAGCGTCGTCGGGTCGCACATCTCGCGTGATGTGATCGTCAACGAACCGTCGGTCCGGCTTGGGCATCCCCGTGCGGAGGAGCCTCTGCAACGTGGAGCGCGGGCCGTCGTAGGGGATTCGCTCCTCGCGCTGAGCTGGGGGAACGACGGGCAGGTCTCCAATCGCATCCCATACTGTCGGCGGTCGCGACTTGGGCACAGGCCATGTGAACTGCGCTCCTGGTCTGAGCGCGACGATGAACAGTCGGCTGCGATGCTGCGGAACGCCATGCTCGTAAGCATTGAGAATCGTCGCTCGGGGTCTGTATCCAAGCTCTCGTAGACACTCGCAGAAGCCGACGAGAATGCCGCCCTCATCCCAGGCTGCGAGGTCAGGCACGTTCTCCAACATAACCCCGGCGGGTCTCAGCTCGGCTACGACCTCGATGAAGCTGTGCCACATCCTCGCTCGCGGGTCATCAGCGGATCGCTGACCGGACTCGACCAGGCTGCGGATCTTGGATCGACCAGCTCTAGAGAACGGCTGACACGGTACGCCCCCAGCGATGAGATCGACCTTACGAATCCCCCATGCACGGAGATGCTCAAGAAAGTCCGTTGGGTCAGAGAGATCACCCTGGTAGCCAAGGCCACCGATGTTCGCGACATGGGTCTCCACCGCCGCCGCATCAAGGTCGGCTCCCACCAGCACCCTGAAGCCCGCCTCCTCAAGGCCGAGACTCAGACCGCCCGCACCGCAGAACAGATCTAGCGCCGTAAGACCACTGGCGACCTGTGCTCTGACCCACCGACGAATGGCCGCTCTATCATCAGGATCGGGGGCCTCTGGATGGGCGGGAAGTTCGAGCTTGGGCCCTCGATAGGCCCTGACCGCCGGGCCGGGACGCTTTGCTGGCTTGGTCTTGGCAGCGGTCGGTGAGCTCATGTGCGGGCTTTGGAGCCTGATTTCGGGTCGTTATTTGGCCACCCAGACGGTCACCGGCAGTCCAGTCGCCGGCAAGATGTGCTTTCCAGCTTGACTGGTCGAGAGGACATCAATCTACCGCGCAACGCGATCTCCGGCCGACGCAGCGAGGTCAATGTGTTTGAACCATGCTCTCGCCATGCAATCTCGGTGGGCCGGGTGGTGGCCCAGGACTGGGCGGGCGGTTCGCGCAGACTGGTATGGCTCAGCGCCTGCTCGAGGATCGCTCGCGCGAGCCACGTTGAGCGTCTGTCTGGATTCGTGGGCGGTGCTTGCCTGGCTCGACGGCGAGGAGCCCGCGCACGACCGTATTGAGCAGCTACTCAGTGACCGGCCGCTGATAAGCTGGGTGGACGCCGTGGAGGTCTACTATCGGGTTGAGCGCAACCACGGCCGCTCCGAAGCAGACGAAGTGCTCACCGGGTTGCGAAAGACGTTCGAGCTGGATCTGCCCGGCACCACGCTGATGATCGAGACAGCCCGCCTGAAGGCGAGCCCCCGATCGCGCTCGGCGACTGCTTCGCGATCGCCACGACCTGCGCTCGCAGCCGGACATAGCTGAGAGTTCATCGACTCCAAGCCGGCCGAGATCGGCGATATCAGGACTCCCAGATAGCGTTTTCCTGCCCCATATCGCCGAGGGCACCCAGGATGAGGTGTGCTGCTTGTCGTCCGGAGCAGCGGTGTGGTCGAGCGGCGTGGCGACTGCTTGCGAGCGTCTCGACGTCCCTGTAGGGCTGAGCTACTCGGAATATGGCGCAAGGCGGGCGACACCCGCGACCACAAGCGCATCGACGATGTCCTGCCACGTCCGAAGCGTTCCGGCGTTCTCTGACGCTGCCCGCAGTTCGATCAGCCACTCCGCGAGCAGGTAGCTGCGGCGGGCGACGCCGTCGACATCGGCCATCACGATCGAGCTCACCCATGTCAAGCCGGTCGTGGCCTGGTCGGATGTTGGCAGCGTTCGCAGGAGCATTATCAGTGTGTCCACGCACTGGGACTTCCCACCGGCCAGCGGCAGCCATGACTCGATCGCCTCGCGCCATCCGAGGGGATCGGCCCAGCGAACCGGCTCCGACTCGATCTCGCGATACAAGAACGCACCGTCGTAGGCGGGCGCCGGCACCAGGGCGGCCAGCGCGCCCTCGCCGAAGTAGGTGTCGGAGAACGGGGTGTGCCCCGCGTCGTGAAGCGCCAGCACCTGAGCGATCACGTCCGGCCAGATGCGCCGGGCCCCCTCGCCGAGCGCCTCGGTCTCCTCCGCTGCGGCGGCGAGCGCGCGAAGTAGCGTGCTCACCAGCGTTCCGTTGTCGGCGTACGCCTCGATGTGGGCGTGCAGCGGAGCAGCGTCGCCCGCCGCGGCCAAGCCGAGAAGTACCCTGGCGGCAACGAGCGTATGACTGCCTCGCTCATCACCGTTGTGCTCCTCGGCAAGCAATCCACGTCGTTGTGCCTCAAGCAGCGATGGCAGCAGCGCGCTCGCCTCGGCGTGGACACAGGTCCCGCTGGCGACGACAGCGGCGCCGATTGCACGGATCGCCGCGTCGAGCCGCATTACAAGCAGGTCGTCGTCGGCTACCTCTGCCAGTCGCTGTTTGACGGGATCGCTGATGATTCTCACGCGGTGGCGTTGGGCGGCGTTGTCCCAGTTGCCGAGGGCGCAGTCGCGCATCGATTCGATCGCTAGCTCGAGCGCCAGCTTGTGATGACAGGGATCGCTGGCACAGGACGTCGCCCACAACGGATCGAGGCCTCGCGCTAGGTGCAGTCGGGTCTCATCGGCAACGCCGCGAGCAAGCCGGCGTGCCGCTGCCAGGCACCGCGACCCCTCGCCGTCCGCCTCCGTGTCCGCGTGCTCACGGAGCTGGGCTGCCCGCGGGAGCAGCAGCAGCGGTATCGCGCCAGCGGCGGTGCGATCGGCTCCCTGCTCGAACATGCTGCCGGAGAACTCGAGGTCGTCGGTCGGCGTCACTGCCTCTCCGATCCGGAGGATCGTCTCCACGGAAAACTCGACCGCATCCTCGGCGACCATGACGTTCCTTACGAGGTGTGCTTCGAGCGCCGCTGCCGCGACAAGCGCTGCTGTGTCCCACTCGCCGGCCGCGCTCGCCGACGGCGGGTCCTCTACCAAGCCGCGCGCGGTGACCAAGTCGGCGGCAAGCTCCTCAGCGCTCGGCTCCGGCGCCCTCGGCGGGCGCGCTCGCCGCTGCCAGAAATACCGATTGACCAGGCGCAGCGCCTCGTTGCCACGCTGCAGATCCTGGTTGCCCGGCGCGAGCGCCTCCTGAACATCCTCGGGGAGAACGGCTTGGACCACCGTCATGCCGTCCTTCGTGTACGCACGGTACCGGGTGCGATCGAGCAGGCTCGCCCAGTTGCGGACCTTCGTCGTGTACGTCACCGGCGCTGCATCTTCCACGTCGACAGGACCAGCTCTGCGCGGCGCGGCGGCCGCCTCCTCGGCATCGACACGTTCGGCCGCGGCGATGAGCTGCTCGCCAACCGCGCGCAGCTCATCGGCTCGGTCCGCATCGGCCTTGACGACGAGCATCGACGCTGCCTCCCGAAGCGACCACTTTCGCCGCTCGGGCTCAACCAAGCCCTCAGAGCTTGCAGCGAGGCCGCTGGACTCCGACACCATCCTCGAAAACTCAAGCTCCCAGACCGCCGGCTCTGCCAAGAACGGATCGATCGTCCGGCCCGCGACCTCGAGGTGCCGCACAAGCAGCCCGACGGCCATGCCGAGCATGGCGAGGTTCTCGCAGCCGTCCAGCAAGATCACCACGAGACGGTCGACAGGGACGCCCGCGAGGATCGCGTTGTCGCAGACGCGCTCCAGCGCCTGCAACGCGCTCATGCAGGGATACGGCCCGACCCCTGTCCCTCGGTACCACACCCACACGTGGCTGTCGCCGACGTACTCCCGCGGTGTGCCCGTGACCGATAGCTCGATGGTGTACTCCGCCTCGGCGCTTTCCGGGGGTATGCCCCACGGGTTTCCGATGCCTGCGAGTGTGCGCGCCCTGGCGCGCGCAGCGTGGTTCAGTAGCCGGTTCAGCATCGCGATGCCGCGGCGGAAGTCGCTTTCAAACAGGGCCATGAACGGGCCGCGGTAGTAGGCGTTCATCGCGATCCCTAGCCCGAGAAAGCCGTGATCACGGACGCCGTCCTCATGAAAGCCGGTGCCGTCCTCATCCTCGTCGAGGTAGTACGCCTCGGTGAGATCGACGAGCAGACCGCGACCGTACAGTGCCAGCGCCCGGCCCGTGAACATCTCGTCGACCGCCGGCGCAAGATTAGAAGACGCATGCTTGGCCACCTCGCGCAAGAGCCGCTCACCCCCCTCGCCGAGATCGGGGCCGAGCAGCGCCAGAAGCTCCAGCACCGTGTCGTCCGTCAGCTCGCGCGGCACCTCCCCCCGCCGCCGCCGGTGCCTACGCCCCCCGAAGCCGATCTCCCTGAAGAGTGCTTGGTTCTCGCTGACGATCCGCTCGCGCTCGATCTCCTCCGGCGTCGGCTTTCTGCGCGCCCGCTCTTTGGCCGCCCGTTCCTGCTCACGCTTGCGCTCCTCCAGCCGCCGCTGACCTTCCTCGCACCACGACACGAGCCTCTCGCGCAGCCGCACGCGCAGCGAGTGCCCCGCCTCCGGGTGGGTGAATGACAGCGCGCGCAGCCATTCGCGGATGCCATCAGCGATCTGCTCGCTCTCCCGCCAGGGCGTGTCCTCGTCGAGCAGGTGCACGATGATCGGCTCGATCACGGCCGCATCGACAAGGCCATCCCGTCGATGCCGCTGATCGACCAGCCGCAGGAGCCGCAGCATCCCCTCTGCGTCGCCCCCGCGAAGCTGCGCCCACGCGTCGGCGAGAACTGGCCCCGGTTCCCCCAGCGTCAACAGTGCTTCGCTCGGCACATCCTGCCACCGCGCGCCGTGTCCCGCCTCGGCGATCGTGTCGAAACCCGCCTGCAGTCGCGCAAAGCGACCCTCAAGCGGCGACTCGGCTGAGGCCGGCGTAGCGAGCAATGCTTGGCACGCGAGCGTCGCTGCCGACAGTGCCCATCGCGGTGCGCCCGCCGCGAGAAGATCCCCGGACGGGTCGCCGTTGGCGAGAAGCACGCGGGCGACCGAATATCTCCGCAGCTCCTCGTGCGCGAACTCCGGCACGACCCGCCATGGAGTGCCGGCCGGCGTTCGCACCAGACCGTCCTGCCGCAAGCCGTCGAGTGCTGCCGGGTCGAGCTCAGCGACCACCTGTATCGCTGGTGTCGCAGTCAGCTCGGCCGAAGCCATGCGCAGAAGCGCCTGCTCGCGCGCATCAGGCAGGCCACGATCGTGCTGGCCGTGGCGCCGCACGAGGCCCGCCCAGATCTCCCGCATCGCGTCGGCGTCGCTCAGGGGATCGGCTGTGAGGTTGCTGCGCACGAGGAGGTCGACCACCACGAGCCGCCGCAGAAACTCGCGCGAGCGCGCATTCCCGGCGACCCGCTCCAACTCCGGGAACGCCGAAGCGATCTTGGTGAGCTGCTCGTCGCTCAGCCCGGCGACCAGCTGCTCCGTCACCGTCCCGAGATGTTCTTGAAGTAGATCCTGCACGACGCGCTTGCTCTCCGCTGCCGCGACGACAACCACCTGGACGTCGCTCGCACGAGCCGCCTGCAGCAGATACACGAACATGTCTCGACCCGTCTCGAGCGCGGCGTCAGCCCCATCGATCACCAACAGTCGGTGCCCGGCGCTCATCTCGCTCAGCAGCGCACCCAACTCACCTCCCAAGCTCGTCACCAGATCAAGCGAGTTCGTCGGCAGGTGCCGAAGGTTCAGGCAGAGAACCTCAAGCTCCTCTGCCTCCTCGCCAGCCGCTGCGCTTGACGCGCCCAGTACCAACGCGCTCTTTCCGACCCCCGACTCGCCCGTAACCAGCAAGCACTCAGCTGCCTTTGCTTGAGCGATCAGCTCACGGCCGTCGACGTTCCTGTCGATGTGCAGCATCCGCTCTCCGTCGCCCAGTCCCAGCTTGTCGCGGACGGCCGCGAGAGCCTGCGTCTCGAGGTGACGCAGGAGGCTCCAGCCCTGCTCGTTGCGCCGCACGCCCGGCTCCAGGAGTGAACCCACGTCCCGCCGCAGGAGGGTGAGGTCGACATGTGCAGCGCTCGGCGCGTACTGCCCGGCGAGGTTCTCCAGGCGGTCCAGCAGGTGTTCAGCCCCGACCAGATCATTCCCCCGTGCGAGGGGAACCAGGCGGTTCAGCACCGCACCCCAGTCCGACCGATCGGGCTCCTCGATACGAGGCATCAACACGTCCAGCCGCAACAGCAGCTCCCACGTGCGCGCCCGTGCCTGAGACTCGTCCGCATTCTCGACGCCCAGCTCCTCCAGCGCTCCCGCGACCAATGCCTGGACGTGCACAAGGCGGTCGGCGAGGGCCTTGCGGGTCTTCGGCTGGGTTCCGATCAGCGCGAAAAAGCCCTCTGCCTTCATCTGTTGCGCCGCGAGCCCAACAAGCTCGGCCAGCTCGCGGGCGTGGTCCTGCTGGCCGGCGACCACCAACGCGAATCGATGATCGAGCCCGTCGTCGGGCAGCGAGAGCAGTGCGCGGACGTACTCGACTATCAGATGCTGCGTGTCGGGATCGCTCGTGATGATTCGCGGCGCCCGGCGCACCCCGATCGCCAGTACGAGGCTCGGCGATGTCTCGTCTGGACGCTGCGCGTGCACGACGAGATCGTCGACGGGGAACTCGGGCGCCTGCTGGAACGCCACGCTCACTACCGACCGGCCGTCGGCAAGCTCGGTGCTGCCATCCCCCGTCAGGAGCAGCGCCAAGTACAGCGCATCGACGCGCCGCTCGAACGTGACGCCACCGCCGCCGGTGGAGTAAGGGCTGGCGGCAGATCGACGCGCCCGTGGGCTCTCGTTCACGTGCTCTGAGCCAGTGGCATCCGTGCTGACGATCGTCCCGGGCCTCCAGTGTCGCTCAGGATGTCGTCAAGGTCTCCGCGCTCAACCTGATCGATCAGTTTCTTGAGAGTCAGAATAACGGCGGTCCGGTCCTCGTCAATATCGCCCGTTAGCACCCATTTGCCACCGAAGCCCCGCCCAAGGTGTGGCCCGAGTTTGCTCTCTCGTCGCACGCCGACGCCCACTGAGGGGGGTTCCTCGGGAAACGTGGCTGCTGGGACATCCTCGGGATGCACTGGAGAGGAGTTGCCTTGATCATCGATCGCGAGGCGGCGGAGCGAGCCATCGTCCTCTTGGAACTGCACGACCGTGCGACCATCGAAAAGCTGACGGGTCGTAGGCTCGCTGGAGACACGCATCGATGAGTAGACCCACAAGTCCCGCAGCGGGACCACGGCATGACGAAAGCCATCCTCGTCCTCCCACGACTGGACGTTGTGAACCGCGACGCCGGTCGCCTTGTCAACAAGGTCCATCACGAACCGGTCGCCTTGGCGCCTAACGATCACATCGAGTGCCTCGCGGTCGAGCGGCTCGCCGGCGAGCCGCCAATGCTGATCCGCAGGACCGTCCTTGAGCTCGATAACTGCCTTCTCGCCGTACTGCGTAATCAAGCTCTTGAGAAATGCTCGGGCGAGATTGTCGGCCCGAATCTGATTGAGCAAGCCAGCGTCATCTTCTCGGAGTACGGCCATCCCGTAGCGAAGCACGTCGGTGCGGCTGCAAACCAGTCTGTCTGCGAGTCGGTCCAGTTGGGCGCGCTCGCGCGAGGTCAGTCGGAAAGTAGTCGTCGGTGTGGGCATACGAGAATAGTAGCACCATGCTGTAGCTACAGACGGTAGCATGCGCAACTTGGCTCCAGATAGGGGCGTTGCGCCACAACCCGCAACGAGATCGCCAAAAAGGAGCACTTGGTTCTGAGCATCCTCGGCAGCGAAGCGCGTCCTTGACCAAGTGGAGCCCGCGAGGTCGCGGGCGGCGAGCCTCGCTTGCCGCTATCAGCCGGTAGTCGATGACACCCTTGCTAGCGGATTCGACCAAGAGCAGGCGTCTCGCCACCCGAGGTCGCACGCTGCTGCTCCGGACGAGATGCAGAACAGGTCCCGGTGCTAGTGGGGAGACGTCTGTTTCCCTGGCCCCTGACGAGGCGAGCTATACCGACAGGTCGTCGCCGACATGATTGCCACCAGTGCGATGGTTGCAATCGTTGCAGCCAGCTGCTACCGTCCCCCTATGGCAACCGCACCGACGATTTCCCGCACAGACCTGCAGCGGGTGCTCCCAACCTTCCGTAAGGCCGCCGCGCTCATCGATGTGCATCCTTCGTTCATTACTCGTGCCGTGCGTGATCTGGGGATCACGCCAGTCGAGTGGGGCCGGCGCGAGCGCTATCTGCAGGTCCCGGACGTGCTACTGATCGCGACTCATGCCCGGCGCAACGCCGTCGAGGAGGTCGCGGGGGGCCTCGTCGAGCTGGCGGAGCTCCAGGCGCCGGAGCTTGCAGGATGGGTTACCACCGAAGCAGAGCAATTCCTTGCCGCTCTGCCCGCGCCCGAGCCCGAGGAGAGCGATACCTTCATTGCAGAGTTGCGCAGCGAGCTGCCGGGGGAGTGGGCCGATCGCGCGGAGGCGATCTACCGCCGCCATCTGAATGACTAGACGGGATGACGGCGTTCGCGGTATCCCCGGTCGGCCCAGCCACCGTTAGGCTCGCCTACACCGGGGGTGAACCCGAACGCGTCGAGCTCCTCGGGCGTGAGGGCGATCCCCGAATCCTCGAGCACGCCGACGCGGCCGTGTGCAACGGTCACCGTGTCGATCGCCGACACGACGAGCGTCAGCAGGAGGGCGGCGGTCATGTACTCGCCGCGGAGTCTGCCCTCGACATCCTGGCGGACACACACTGACGTGATCAGATGCGGGCGGCGGCGCCCGGCCTTCGCTCGCGGTGGCTTAATGTCGGGGTCCTCGAAGTGCCAGGACAGGAAGGCCGCCGCGCGGTTTGAGTTGCGCACGTCGACCGCGAGCAGCCGACGCCCCTTCACCGCGTCGGCGCGATGCCACTCAGACCGAGCCGGCTCAGGTCCCGGGACACCGATCAGCCTGTGCCGCGCGGTATACAGACGCCAGCGCACAGCGCTCCCAGGCGCACCAACGGACGGGAGGTAGTGGTCCAGGCGGACCCGCGTCTGCGGATCACCGGACCGGCGAGCGTCCGAGACGACCAGCGCAGCCGCCAGTCGTTTGATGAGTTCGTCACGGTCAGGCACGACCGTACATTCGAGAGGATGCTCCGGACGCTACGGCTCGGGCAGGCCTGTTCCCATGGCGGACAAAAGGCGCCGGGCACAGACGGACGCCCAGGTCATCCCCGCGGTGCTGAGCCTGCGTCGCCTCCGGTCAACTCGCGGCGGCCCGGTCGACAAAGCTCGCAGCGGTGTTCAGGATCCCTGGTTCTTGACGCGGCCCGGGGGCCTGTTGACCTGCTGCTCGCTGAACTGTGAGCCGGTATCCAGCAGCTGACGGATCGCCTTGCCGACACCTGAGCGGGTGAGCCTGTAGGAGCCACGAGGGCCTGTGGGCTCTAGCGCACCGAGCGGTTTCAGCGCCCGGAACACGTCGTAGACGGTTGCTTGCCCGGCGTTGATCTCCTTGGCCAGCTCGGGTGCGTTCCAGCCGTCGCGGGAGCGCAGCTGCTCGAAAACGCGTCGGCGGACGTGGCCGCCAAGAAGCCAGTCCGGGACCCGCTCGGGTGCCTTGTCCCTGGTCATCTGTCCGCCATAGTAATTATGATCAAACCATAATATGAGTCGGTTGTATCTGGTGGGATCCGGACGCGAGCGAGGTGGTCTGCGACCGCGTCGGTGGACTCCTGCACCTTTCGACTTGGAGCGTCAGCCGCAGCGTCCGGGTGAGCTGTGCCGTGAGATCCGCCTCGATGTCGGTGTCCACGAGGCTGTTGTCGCGGCGGCTGCAGCGGCTGCGGGTGTGCCGGTCTCGCTGTGGGCGACTGTCGCCGTCGAGAGTCAGCGATGTGTGGGGCTAACGTCCGCGCTGTTCGCCGCGCCTGACGCAGTGGTCATCGCGGCGCTCGACGACGCTGCGGCCGAGGCGCAGGCGCATCCGGGTGAGCAGGACGCGGTGTCGGCGTC
>Ga0182024_10026769_pt1 | contig 10118 bp, 12 predicted proteins | sample P32metaG_FD_120480 | JGI IMG/M metagenome (GOLD analysis project Ga0182024, IMG submission 120480) | Permafrost microbial communities from Stordalen Mire, Sweden - P3-2 metaG (Illumina Assembly) | ecosystem: Environmental > Terrestrial > Soil > Wetlands > Permafrost | place: Sweden: Stordalen...
GAACACCGCCTTGCCCACGCGGCACATGATGCGCATGTTGACCACCGCATAAGCTGAGTCCGTCAGCTGGACCCCGATCTGCGACATCGGCCCGCCCACCGGCCCCATCGAGAAGGGAAGCACGTACATCGTCCGTCCGCGCATCGAGCCCTTGAAGATCTGCTTCAGCTTGCGATGCATCTCCCTCGGCTCGACCCAGTTGTTGGTCGGCCCGGCGTTGTCTTTGGAGAGCGAGCAGATGAAGGTGCGGTCCTCCACGCGCGCCACGTCATTGGGAGCCGACCGCGCGTAGAAGCACCCCGGCCATTTCTCTTCGTCCAGCGGCAGAAACGTCCCTGCCTCCACCAGCAGGTCGCACAGCCGCTCGTACTCTTCCTGCGAGCCGTCCACCCAATGGATCGCGGCCGGCTGCGTCAGCTCGGCCATCTTCTCCACCCAGCGGATGAGGTGCTTGTTGGTCGTGGGTGGCTTGGCGGGCTTGGCGGTACGTGGGGCGGGCATTGGGGTCGAGGAGGTCCTTTGGCTGCTGAGAGTTCAAGTCTTCGCCCTGTGGGTTGAGCTGTCAACCGGCGAGCGATTCAAATCCGAGTGGCCCACATTTGCATGCATCTCGCCATGGACATGTCAAATTCAACTCATTCGGGTGATCGATAAACTTGTTCCTGTCCTTCACCACAATGTGCCGGGTCTCTTGAAATGTCTCCGGGGCGCGAAACCGCAGCGTCGCCGTCCCGTCACTGGTAACCTCTGCCGGCGAAGGCGACCACCGCTACGCCTTAATCCGCCACCATCTGCTCGCCCGGGATGATCGGCCGTGTGCGCGGCAGCGCTCCGCGCGCGGCCGCCAGACCCATCAGCGCCAGCACCCCGACAAAGATTGCCAGCTTCGTTGCGCTGGCCTCGCGCGTGTTGGGCAGCAGCTTCCACACCAGCCCCAGCGCCGCCTGCGCCGCCACAACCGCCCACACCGAGCCGTAGAAGTAGCGCCGCTCCGTGCCCTCGCCCTTGGTCGACGCCCTCACCCGCGGCAGCACGCCCGTCGCGCCCAGCAGCAGGATCAGCGCGCACAACGGTGCGTATGCGTAGAGATAAATCTGCTTCAGAACCCACGTGCCGGTCACCGTCGCGATCACCAGCCCCGCCAGATTCAGCAGCGCGAAGCTCAGCACCGCATTCCACGCAAAGGTGTAGCACACCCTCCGATAGAGCGGGTTCGGTTTGTCCTCGTCGAAGCGCAGGATGTAGGGCGCAGGCTCGGCCCCGGGCAGGCTGCCGCGCAGCGCGGCGATGCCCGTGCCCACCAGCACAAGCGCCAGCCAGATCGAGTTGCCGCGTCCAAATCCGTGCGCAAAGAGTGAAAACGTCAGCGGCCCCGACGCGAGAAAGAACACCCAGATCCACAGCGGCCAGTGCGCCAGCCGGTAGAGCCGCGTATTGCGTTCGCGCATCCGGCGCGCTTCGGCGTACTCGATCTTGCCGCTATAGGCCATCGACCGCAGTCTCGCAGAGGCCGCGCAATGCGTCAATCTATGAGCCGCGACAATGCGCGCGCAGTGGGCCGTCGCGCTCCAGTTTGTCGAAGCTTTACTTGCTCGCTGCCGCCTGGATGTCCTTCATGTACGCGTCCAGGTTCTTCGTGGGGCCCATGATGCGCGCCATCACAAAGCGGTAGATCGGCGGCTTGATGAAGCCGTCCTCGGTAATGCGCAGCGTGGTGGTCGCCGGCTCGGGCCCGGGCGAAAGCTCATACGTCCACTTGCCGCCGTAGGAGGCGCCTGGATCATCGCGCTGTACCTCACGCCGGTTTGGCGGATCGGTGCGCGTGGCCATAAACGTCATGAACTGGCCATGCGCCAGGTGTTCCACCCAGTGGTCGCGGCCCTGGTCCGGCTCCAGCGTGGTCACTGACTTGACCTCCGGCCGCCATACATAGCTGTTCTTCACGTCCGTGATCAGCGCAAAGACCTTCTCCGGCGGCGCCGCCACCACGCCGGTCACCGAGACCGAGTGGTTCACCGGCAAGCGTGAGCCGTCGGCATAGATGAGGCCGCCCGCAGCCACGAGGAGAAGAAGCAGAATGATGCCGAATACCTTCATGGATACTCCACAGAAACGGATCAGGGATAACTCTCGGATGAGGGAAGGGTAACTCAGGCGACAGGCTTAGGGAAGTAGTTCTAGAATGACATCCATGAAGAGACGAACCATGCTGAAGGGAATGGGTGCGGGCGCCATGCTGCCCGCGATGGGCGGCCTTCGCGCCCTCGCACAGGCCGTCGCGGCCGCGAAGCCGGGCGACACAACCGTCTTCGAGCTGCGCGAGTATCACGCGGCCGAAGGCAAGCTGGACGCGCTGCTCGCGCGCTTTCGCGACCACACCATCGCCATCTTCAACCGCCTCCACATGGAGAGCATCGCTTACTGGACGCCCACTGACGATCCGTTGAAGGGGCGCACCCTCATCTACATCCTCAAGCATCCCAGCCGCGAGGCCGCCACCGCCAACTGGGCCGCCTTCCGCGACGACCCCGAGTGGAAGCAGGTCAGCGCGGCCAGCGAGGCCAACGGCAGGCTGACCGAGAAGGTCGAATCCACCTTCCTTCAGCTGACGGATTTCTCGCCGAGGCTCTGATGCCCGGGTCGCGTTTGTGAACGACGAGGCGAAGACCGGGCGCATCTCCGGCGTGAGCGGCACACTGAAGCAGCAGGGGGCCGCACCCATCGCCCGCCGATCCACAGGGCAGCCCGCGGCAAATCTTCGCTACAATTCTCTTGCACCCGAGCAGCCAACCAGGATCACCCGGAGACCTCCGCCATGACGAACTCGCCCGACTCTTTCTTTGCCGATCTCGATGCCCGCATCGGACGCTACGACCTGCTGCAGCATCCCTTCTACACCGCGTGGTCGCGCGGCGAGTTGACGCGCGAGGACCTGCGCGAGTACGCCTCCGAATACTGGCACCACGTCTCCGCCTTCCCCGCCTATCTCAGCGCGCTGCACTCGCAGTTGCCCGACGGCCAGCTGCGCCGCACCGTGCTGGAGAACCTGGCCGACGAGGAGGGTATGCGCGACGGCACCCCGCACAGCGACCTCTGGATGGACTTCGCCCGCGGCATGGGCGCCCATGAGTCCGAGGTCCGCGCTCGCGAGCTCGCCCCCCAGACGCGTGCTCTGCTCCAGCACTTCCGCACCGCGATGAACCAATCGCCCGCCGCAGCGCTGGCCGCGCTCTACGCCTACGAGTCGCGCGTGCCCGCGATCGCGAAGACCAAGGCTGAGGGCCTCGAGCGGCACTATGCCGCCGACGCGCAGACCCGCCGCTACTTCACCGTGCACACCGTCGCCGACGTCTACCACTCGCAAGTCTGGCGCGATGCCCTCACCGCCGAGCTTGCCACCCATCCGGAGCAGACCGAGGCCGCGCTCAACGCCGCCGAAGACGCCGCCCGCACCCTCTGGTCCACACTTGACGGCATCGAGTCCGGCCGCCAGGCACGCATGGCAGCCGCCGCGTGAGCGCATCGCGCGGGGCGCATGGCTTTGCCCTGCCTGCACTCGCACTCGTCGTGAGCGCAGCCTGGCGCCGCCTCCGCGCTGCCGCAGACCGCGCCGCAGTAAGCACGCGGATCGACCTGGGCGACTACTACAAGGGCGCCCTCTTCGAGGCACGCTTCACCCACCACGCCCACACCCCCGCCGCGTTCCTCAAAATCCCGGCAGGGAAGTAGCGCAGTTACGGTCGTGCGTCAGGCCAGGCCTGAACCCGATGCTGCAGGATCCCCGTGAAGGCGTGGCGAACTCCCGCCGCGGTAAGCAGCCAGAGGACGACAACCACCGCGGCCAGCGGCAGCCCACTCGGCGCCATCAAGGCGTGAAACAGCACGATATTCACGATCACCGGCCCCAGCAGCACCAGAGCCAATGGCACGAAGCGGTTCAGGAACAGCAGAATCGCCGGGATCAGCTCCAGCAGAAACACCACCGCCAGGAAGTGCGAGACGAAGAGCGCGCCGAGGAATTGACCGGCGACGCCCGGCGGCACAGGTGCCGGCAGGAAGTGGAGAAAGCCGTTGAGTCCGAATACTAGGAAGATGAGACCGAGCAGGTAGCGGGCAACGGTGGATGCGATTTTCATACGGAAGCTCCTTTCAAATTTGCGCGCGAGTCAGGCGGCCTTGAACTGCGCGCGGATCGAATCGACGTACGGTTGCAGGAAGGTCTGGCGATCGACCTTGCCGTAGCTGAGCGCCGAGGCGCCGCCCGCGGTAAGGAAGTTCACCTCCACCACGCCAAGGAAGGCCAGCACGGTGCGCAGGTACGGCTCGACGAAGTTCCACGAGGCCATCGCCGTGCCTGCGTCATAGTTGCCGCCGGAGGAGATGAAGACCGTGGCCTTTTTCTCCTTTAGCAGGCCGACTGGTGCGCCGGTGGTGTAGGAGAACGTCTTGTTCACGCGCGCGATCTGGTCGATCCACAGCTTCAGCACCGAGGGCACGCCGAAGTTATGCATGGGGACGCCAAAGACGTATTCGTCCGCCGCCTGGAGCTCGGCGATCAGGCTTTCGGAGAGCGCCAGTCGGCTGCGTTGCTCTGCGGTCAGCTTCTCCCCCGGCGTGTAGGCTGCGGCGATCCATGCCGCGTCCACCGGCGGGATGGCGGTGGCGCTCAGGTCTCGCGTCAGGACCTGGCCGTCCGGGTTGGCGAGCTTCCAGTTGTCGACAAACTCGTGCGTGAGGTGGCGGGAGATGGACCTGTTGCCGAGAGGACTGGAATCGATGTCGAGAAGTGTGTGTGCCATGGCTTGAATCTCCTTCACAACAATTGATGTCTAAGCTACAAGCGTCGATTCAGGAAAACGACATCCGTTGTTGAATCGGTGGCGAGAGATTGGTAATCTCGGGCTTGGCAGGTAGGGACAGATGGCAGAACAATGTTGGCAGGATCTCGACCCGCGCATCCGGCGTACCCGGCTGCTACTCCAGCAGGCGCTAGGCAAGTTGTTGGAGGCGAAGGAGTTCGACAAGATCACGGTGCAGGACATCGCCGAGGCGGCGACCGTCAATCGCGCCACTTTCTATGACCACTACGCGGACAAGTTCGCCCTGCTGGAGTGCATGGTGGGCGCGCGCTTCGGCGAGCTACTGGCGGCGCGCGGCGTCCGCTTCGACGGTGGCTGCTCCTCCGCCCTACGCGGTATCATCACCGGCGTCTGCGACTACCTGGCCGGCGCGCCGGGGATGGAGTGCGAGCGGCAGTTGCAGATGGAGCCGCACCTGGAGGCAGCCGTCATCGCGGTCGTTCGGCGGATGCTGCTGGTGGGGTTGGAAAAGGACAGGACGGAGGGCGCGGTCTCGCCGGAGATGCTGGCCGCCACGCTGAGCTGGGCGATCTACGGCGCGGCCAAGGAATGGGTCCGGACCCAAGACCGCTGCTCCGCGGAGCAGGCGGTGGACGCCGTGATGCGCCTCGTCGGCCCAATGTTCGCCGCGGCGCACGCAGATGCGGGAGGATGAGCTTGAGCGATCGACTCAACAGCGGCCATTTCCCACCATTCTTAAGTTGCTCCCATCCTGGGATCACGGTAGAATTGATATGTGCGAGTGATTGCCCGCGGCACCCTGATCGGCTTCGTAAGCAATAGGGTTGCTCGCGGACAGCAGGCCGTGGTGAAGGCCCAGCTCGATGCGTGGTATGACGTTGTTCGCAAAGCGGCGTGGAAGAACTCCGCGGAGCTGAAGGCGCAGTTTGCTTCCGCCAGTATTCTCTCTGCGGAGCGTGTCGTCTTCAACATCAAAGGCAATGACTACCGGCTGATCGTCGCAATCGACTACTACTACCAGTTCGTTCGTATCAAGTGGCTCGGCACACACCGGGAATACGACAGAATCGACGCAAAGGAGGTGCACTATGACAAGGAGCGGTATACAGGTTCGCCCACTTCGGACTGAGTCAGACCATGACGCCGCGCTAAAGCGCATCGATTCCCTGATGGGCGCGCACCCCGGCAGCGATGAGGGCGACGAACTCGATGTTCTGGTCACCCTCGTCGACGCCTATGAGTCCGAGCACTTCCCCATGGACGCACCCGATCCCATCACCGCCATCGAGTTCCTGATGGAGCAGAAGGGGCTCACGCGCAAGGACCTGGAGCCGATGATTGGCAGCCGCGCGCGCGTCTCCGAGGTGATGAACCGCAAGCGTGGCCTCACGCTCGCCATGGTGCGCCGCGTACGCTCGGGCCTCGGCATCTCCGCGGACCTGCTGGTCGGTCCGCCCCCGCGCAAGGCCCGCGCCCGCCGCTGACCTTAACATCAGTCCGGATTTTCGTCGCCTGGACGAAGTGGCGATATGGCCCATCTGTGTCTGCTTAGCATCTGCTCTTCGTCTCGATCAAACTCAGGGTGGTAGCAGTGAACGTGAGGCGATTCGTAGTGCAGGAACTGGTCCCTTGACTCGGTTAGCCCAGCGGATTGCAGTACCGGAATAAAGCGGTCGAGTGGGCCATACGCATAGATGATATTGTGCCGGTCATATACGAGCAGGCCTTCGCCGGAAACGGGACGAATCCACAAATTATGGCGTCCGTCCTTCTCAAGGAAGGAGGAATACTCGGTTAAGAACTGCTTGAGCTGAACAAATGTAAATGAGTCCTCGCTTTGGTACCTGCCCTGTTCGCTGCCGCCGCGAGGCACCACCAGGACGTAGAGCAGCCAGAATGGTTCTTGCAGGGCGAACGCTCGCTTATCAAGCAGCTCCACGTAGCCTGTGCGCGGAGCGATCGCTAAACGATCCAGCCTATCCGTTGTTTCTCGCACCCATACATCAGGGTATTCGTAGCGCCCTTCGGTGCGTCCGTCGGGCAGCCAGCCGAATTTGAACATATCGCTCATACGCCAATCGCTGCGTTCACCAACGCCTGCGCCTCTTCCTGAATCCGCTTCAAATGCTCGGTGCCGAGGAAGCTCTCCGCGTAGATCTTGTACACGTCCTCGGTGCCCGACGGCCGCGCCGCAAACCAGCCGTTCTCCGTCGCCACCTTCAGCCCGCCGATCGCTGCGTGGTTGCCCGGCGCCTCGGTCAGCACCGCCGTGATCGGCTCGCCGGCCAGCGTCTTCGCCGTCACCTGCGCGGGCGAGAGCTTGCCCAGCTTCGCCTTCTGCTCTTTGCTCGCCGCCGCGTCGATGCGCTGATACACCGGCGCGCCGTACTTCGCCGTCAGCTCGGCGTAGAGCTGCCCGGGGTTCTTGCCCGTCACCGCCGTCATCTCCGCAGCCAACAGACCCATAATCAGCCCGTCCTTGTCCGTCGTCCAGACAGTCCCATTCCTGCGCAGGAAGCTCGCGCCCGCCGACTCCTCGCCCACAAAGCCGAGGCTCCCATCAATCAGGCCGTCGACAAACCATTTAAATCCGACCGGCACCTCGAGCATCGGCCGCCCCAGCCGCTTCGCCACGCGGTCGATGATCGACGACGACACCAGCGTCTTGCCAATCCCCACCTTCGCCGACCACTCCGGCCGGTGCGTAAAAAGATATTGAATGGCCACCGCGAGGTAGTGGTTCGGGTTCAGCAGGCCGCCCGTCGTGGTCTGTGTTGCACGCGTCACGATGCCGTGTCGGTCGTGGTCCGTGTCGCACGCCCACGCCACGTCGAAGCGATCTTTATTCGCGATCATGCTGGCCATGGCGTTGGGGGACGAGCAGTCCATGCGGATGCGCCCGTCCCAGTCCAGCGTCATGAAGCGGAAGGTCGGATCGACGTACGGGTTCAGAATTTCGAGCTGCGGAAGATACATCTCCGCGATGCGTGGCCAGTAATGCACGCCCGCTCCGCCCAGCGGATCGACCGCCAGCTTCAGCGTTGTCCCCTTCAGCGGCGCAAAGTCGATCACATTGCCCAGGTCGGCCACATACGCCGAGATGTAGTCATGGTTGTGCGTGGTCGCCGCGGTCAGCGCCCGCGCATAGGTAATACGCTTCATCCCGCTCAGCTTCGCCGCAATCAATTCATTGGCCCGGTTCTCGATCCACTTGGTCGCGGTGGTGTCCGCCGGCCCGCCGCTCGGCGGGTTGTACTTGAAGCCGCCATCCTCCGGCGGATTGTGTGAGGGCGTAATCACGATGCCGTCACTCTCCGGCTTGCCCTTATTTGCGGCGTTGTAGGTCAGGATCGCATGGCTCAGCACGGGCGTCGGCGTGTAGCCCAGCTCCGCGTCGATCATCACCTCTACACCATTGCCGGCGAGTACCTCCAGCGCCGTCGCAAACGCCGGCTCCGACAGCGCGTGCGTGTCCTGCGCCAGAAACAGTGGCCCGTCCGTGCCCTGGCCGCGCCGGTACTCGACGATTGCCTGAGAGATCGCCGCGATGTGGTCGTCGTTGAAGCTCGCCGCAAACGCATTGCCCCTGTGTCCCGAGGTCCCGAACGCGACGCGCTGTGCCGCGTTTCCCGGCTCCGGATGCAGCGCGTAGTACGCAGTGATCAGCCGCGGAATGTTCACCAGCGTGTCAGGGGAGGGAAGTGTGCCGGGCTTGTTGGCATTTGCCAGTGTCATGATGGAGACCTCGGTGCTGCTGGATAAAACGCCGCCTGTGCCTAAGCAGTCTACGGGAATCGGCCGCCGCAGCGCACGCGTCTCCCCGGCGGCTGCCGCACCAGTTTCCCAAAACGCCCGCGTAGCGGTGACAATGCTCTTGTGCCCACGCCCCTCATCACCTCCCGCGCCAACCCGCGCGTCAAGCAGCTTCGCGCCGCCTTTGCCGGCAGCGCCCGGCTGGCCGACGGTCTCGTGGCGATCGAGGGTGAGACGCTCCTCCGCGAAGCCCTGCGCAGCGGCATAGATCTTAAGACCATCTTCCTCAGCGAATCCATCGCCGCACCCGCCTGGCTGCCGCGCAACGTCGAAACGCTTCGCCTCGCCGACGCGGTCTTCGCCGCCGCGGTCGACACGCAGTCGCCGCAGGGCATCGCCGCGCTCATTGAGCCACCGCAGTGGGATCTGGAATCGATCATTACTCCCGTGCGCGCCGCGGCCAGGTCGCGCGCCCCGAGCCCAGCCGCGCCGCTGCTGATGCTCGTCGCCGCGGGCCTGCAGGACCCCGGCAACCTCGGCACCCTCATCCGTTCCGCCGAGGCCTTCGCCGCCACCGCCGTCCTCACCACTCCCGGCACCGTCAGCCCATTGAACCAGAAGGCGCTGCGTGCCTCCGCCGGCTCAGTCTTCCGCGTGCCCGTCGTGGCCGTGAGTGCCGCCGATCTCGCCTCGCTCAAGTCCCGCGGCATCCGCCTGCTCGCCGCTGTCGCGCCCAACTCCGCCCACGCCGTCGCGCCAGTTGCGCACAAGCCCGCAAAGAAATCCAGCGCGACCGCGACCCCAGCCGCATCCGCAGACCTCACCCAGTCCTGCGCGCTGATGATCGGCAACGAAGGCGCCGGCCTCGCGCCCGAAATGCTCGCCCTCGCCGACGCGCGCATCGCCATCCCTACGCCCGGCGCGGTGGAAAGCCTCAACGCTGCCATCGCCGGCTCGTTGCTGCTCTACGAAGCCTCGCGCCAGCGCGTCGCATCCCAACTAGCAACCAGCACCTAGCAACCAGCACCTAGCAACCAGCACCTATCATGTCCCTCTTCGACGCATCGCCGCTCGCCTCACCTGCAGCCACGCAGTCGCACGCGCCGCTGGCCGAGCGCATGCGTCCGCGCACTCTGGATGAATTCGTCGGCCAGGAGCATCTGCTCGCGCCCGGCAAGCCGCTGCGCCTCGCCATCGAAACCGACGATCCCACGTCCATGATCTTCTGGGGCCCTCCCGGCACCGGCAAGACCACGCTCGCGAAGATCATCGCCGCGCTTACCCACGCCACCTTCATCGAGTTCTCCGCCGTGATGTCCGGCATCAAAGAGATCAAGGCCGTCATGGTCGCCGCCGAAAAGGCCTCGCAGTTCGGCAGCCGCACCATCCTCTTCATCGACGAGATCCATCGCTTCAACAAAGCCCAGCAGGACGCCTTCCTCCCCTACGTCGAGCGCGGCGCCATCCGCCTCATCGGCGCCACCACCGAGAACCCCTCCTTCGAGCTCAACGCCGCCCTGCTCTCCCGCTGCCGCGTCTACACCC
>Ga0182024_10026770_pt1 | contig 10118 bp, 7 predicted proteins | sample P32metaG_FD_120480 | JGI IMG/M metagenome (GOLD analysis project Ga0182024, IMG submission 120480) | Permafrost microbial communities from Stordalen Mire, Sweden - P3-2 metaG (Illumina Assembly) | ecosystem: Environmental > Terrestrial > Soil > Wetlands > Permafrost | place: Sweden: Stordalen...
CGGTGCACTCCAGCGCCGGCGCGACCATCATGTGAGGACTTCCTTCGAGTGGGTCGCACCGAGGTAGGCGTCAATGACAGCCGGGTCAACGCGTATGTGGTTCGGAGGTCCCGACGCGATGAGCGAGCCGAAGTTGAGGACGTGAAGCTGATCGCAAAGTCCGAGCACGAGACTCATGTCGTGGTCGATCAACAAGATGGTCACGCCCTTGTCACGGACGACGCGCAAGCGGTCAGACAGCCATTCACTCTCGGAGCTGTCCAAGCCGGCTGCGGGCTCATCGAGTAGGAGGAGCGTGGGCTCTCCGGCCAACGCCCGGGCGATGGACACCAGTTGGCGTTGACCTTGTGAGAGCTCAGCCACACTTCGTTCTCGTAGGGCCAAAAGTCCGAGTGAGTCGAGGACTGACTTCAGTTGCTCGGTTCCCGCATCGCGAGCGAGATGTTGTCCGACCATGATGTTCTCCTCCACGGAGAGATCCTCGTAGAGGTCAATGCTTTGGAACGTGCGCCCCAGTCCACGGGCCGCCCGCCGATGCGGAGGCTGGCCATCGAGGGTGTGGCCTTCCAACACCACGTGCCCTTGGTATTTCGTGAAGCCGCTGAGGGCGTCGATCAGGGTGGTCTTGCCAGCCCCATTTGGGCCGATGAGACCGACGATCTGACCTTGCGGCACCCCGAAGCTGACTTCGTCGACGGCGACCACCCCGCCGTAGTGCACGCTGAGACTTTGCACTTCTATCAGGGTGGTCGCGCCCTCGGGGCCCGGCTCAGGCGTCGGAACGGGCCTGGGCGTCGCCGCAGCGAGCTTGAGCGGTGTCACGACGTCAGCGACAGGAGGCACCGGGCGGATGCGCCGTCGAAGCCGATCTGCTGAGGCATACATCGGCCCGATAGCGCCCTCGGGGTTGTAGATGACCGTCTGTATGACGCCGAAACCGAGAAGGATTCCGTACCAGTTTCCAAAGCTCACGACGTGATTTGTCGTCACGAAAAGGATGCCTCCGGACGCGCCCAACCCGCCCAGAATGGCGCCGCTGACCGAGGTGATGCCAGCGACGAACACGGTGGAGAAGAAGAGAAGGCCCACCAAGGCGTCGAATGTGTCGAATGTGACGTTGGTCTGCATGTACGCCATGAGACATCCGCTGATCCCCGCAATGAATGCCCCGATAGCGAAGCCAATGAGTTTGACGCGCACCACGTTTACCCCGGCTGCGGCGGCCGATCGCTCGTTGGCCCGCACGGCGAGCATGGCGGAGCCGAGGCGGCTGACGCGCAGTCGAGCGACTGCGATGGCGACCACGACCAACACGAAGAGGCAGAGCAGACCAAAGGCGATGCGGGGGAATCCGAGACCCGAACCAATACCCAGGTTGAGGCCAAAGAGGTGCGGTGTGGGGATGGGCTCTCCTCCTGAGCCGCCATCCAAGCTGTTGTTTTGGAACCACACGGCCTCTACCGCCACGGCGAGGGCCAGGGTGACGATGGCCACGAACAAGCCGCGAATGCGGAGCGCAGGCAATCCAAAGACGACCCCGACCACGGTCGCCGCAAGAGCGGCCAGAAGTGGGGCAAACGGGAACGGAATGCCCCAAGAATGGGCGAACGTGCTGAGGAGGAAGCCAGCCACCCCGGCCAACGCAAGCTGGGCCAGAGAAATCTGTCCCACATAGCCGGTGACGACCACGAGGGAGAGTCCCAGGACCGAGAAGATGAGGCTCAGAATGAAGGCGTCCCGAAAGCTCTGTTGCAAGAAGACGAGAAGGAGGACCGCGGCGGGGACTCCCACCAGAACCGGCAACAAGATGTGCCGGGGTCGCGGCGCCTTGCCCAGCGTGGGTTGGATCAATTGCCCACGGGTCGGCAGGGGCTTCCCGTGGTACAAGAGCACCGCAAGCACCATGGCCAGCGGGAGAACCTGTCCCGCCCCGCTCGGGAACGACGGATAGCGAGAGCTCAGGTAGACGCCCACCGACTCGAGAGCCCCGAGAAGGAGACCGGCCACCACGGCAGGAGTGAGCGCGTAGAGGCGGCCTACCACTGCGGCGGCCAGGGCGGGGACGATGAACAACGTGTAGGAACCGGGGATCAACGGAACCAGGGGTCCGATCAGAATGCCGGCCAGTCCGGCCACCGTGCCGCTCACAGCCCAGTTGACCAGAGCGATGTTCTCGGGTGACAGGCCGCTGACCAGAGCACCGACCTCGGATTCGGCCGACGCTCGTGTGGCCAGGCCGAAGCGAGTGAATCGATAGATGGCTCCCAGCAAGATCGCCACGCCCACGATGGTCACAGCAAACCAAAAGCGATCGGCCGGGATCCGGATGCTTCCGATCGTGAATGTGTGTTGTGGGTAGATGGGGGCTACGAGAAGCTGCTGTGCTCCGACTTGCAGGTTGACCAGCGCCGTCAGGAGGCCCATGACTCCGAGCGAGGCAACCGCCTTGGCCACGGCACGCTGGTGGCGAAGCGGGCGGAACACCGCCTCGTAGAGAATGAGACCGAGCAGAGCCTGTATGGCCAGCGTTACCACCACGGAGGGAACGAATGGCATGGGTCCCCCCACGGAAATGGGAGACAGCCCGGGGATGGGGAGGAGCAAGCGGCCAGTGCGCAAGAGCCCGTAGGTATAAGAGGCGTAGAGGGCTTGCGCGCCGGTGGCGAGGTTGAGGACGCCCGAGCTGCGGTAGGTGACCACCAGGGACATCGCCAATGCGGCGAAGACCGCACCGTTGCCGAGCCCCAGGATCAAGAAGTTGATGTAGTTGGCCATTCCCCCCGCGATCACGGCTTGGTCCTGCCGGGCCACTAATTAAGGACACTCTAGACAATTGACGTGGCCCTAACTCACCGTCTCTGAGCCGAGCGGCCGCCAATTCAGGGTACTGTATCTTCACCTTACGCCCAAGAGGGAGCCCACCCAGAATGAAGGACTTGTCGAGCGCAACGTGCAGTAAATGGTGCGGGCTAATCGCCATCGCCCCCAACGCAGCACGAGGTCGGTAACGACAAATGGAAGGCGCATTGAGGGGTGTGCGGGTGCTGGAGGTGGCGACGTGGACATTCGTCCCTGCCGCGGGAGCCGTTCTCGCTGATTGGGGGGCCGACGTCATCAAGGTCGAGCATCCCAGGACCGGCGACCCCCAGCGGGGCCTGGTGACGGCAGGAATGTTCGGCGGCGGCCCGGCCGCCGTGAACTTCATGATCGAACAGCCCAACCGCGGCAAGCGGAGCATCGGCATCGACATTCGCTCACCCGGCGGGCTCGAGTTGCTGTACCAGCTAGCCGAAGTTTCGGACGTGTTTTTGACAAGTTTCTTGCCGGCGGCCCGCCAGGAGATGCGCATCGACGTCGAGCACATTCGCGCGCGCAACCCGGACATCATTTACGTGCGTGGAAGCGGCATGGGCCAGCGCGGACCAGAGAGGGAGCGCGGTGGGTATGACGCGGCGGCCTATTTCGCTCGGGGCGGCCACGCCGCCGCCCTGACGCCAGAGGACGACGACTACCCCGTTAACCCGCGTGCCGCGTACGGTGACCTTCCCGGGGGCCAGACCCTGGCCGGCGGGGTCGCGGCGGCACTGTTCCGGCGGGAAAGACATGGGGCCGCATCGGTAGTCGACGCCTCCCTGCTCTCGTGCGCCATGTGGGCCCTGTCGCCGGACATCGTCGCCAGCAAGTTGTTTGGAATTCCGAAACTCCCCCGGGGTCACCGCAGCCATTCGCCGAATCCCTTGGTTGGCACCTACAAGACGAAGGACGGACGCTTCCTCAACCTCACCATGCTGGAATCGGATCGCTATTGGCCTGATCTCTGCCAACGCATCGGCCGCCCGGAACTTGTCGAAGATCCCCGTTTTTCGAGTGCGGCCCTGCGACATGAGCACGGGCCCGAATGCGTGAGCACGCTCGATGAGGCCTTTGCGCAGCGAACGCTCGCCGAGTGGAAGGCGGCGCTGGCCGATGCGCTCGGTGTCTGGGCCGTCTGCCAGGAGCCACTCGAACTCCATGAAGACCCTCAGGCATTGCAGAATGGCTATCTGGTCGACGTTGCCACTGAGGAGGGCGCTTCGTTCACCCTGGTCGCCAATCCCGTGCAGTTTGACGAGACGTCCCCGGAACTGACCCGGGCTCCAGCACACGGCGAGCACACCGAGGCGATACTGCTCGAACTCGGACTGGATTGGGATGACATCGTCGCCCTGAAGGAGGCGGGCGCTGTTCTATGAGCGACTCCGCGTTGGACCTTCCCGACGACCTGGTGGCCTGGGTCGAAGAGATCGGCGGGGGCAGGGTTACCCACGTTGACCGCAAGCCGGGAGGCGCCCGCAAGGAAGCGTGGTTCGTCGATCTGGTACGCCCCGATGGTGTCGCCGCCGAGCTCTTTCTCCACTATGACCGCTCAGATCCCGACACCAGGACGGATCCCTGGACCCTGCGCCGTGAGGCCGCGGTGTACCTCGCCTTGGCGAACAGCGACGTCCCGGTGCCTCGACTGGTCGGGGTCCATCCCTCCCACAGCGCAATGCTGTCCGAGCGGCTGGTCGGGGAGAACTGGTTCTCACGAATTACGGATCAGGGCGAGCGTGAGGCCACGGCACAGGACTTCATGGTGAAGCTGGCCGCGCTGCACCGGTTGGATCCGGCTCTGCTTGATCTCCCGATGTTCCCGCAACCGACAACCGTCCCCGACGCAGTCCGCCACGAACTCGATGAGTGGGATGCGTTGCTGGCCAACCGGGGCGGTCAGATCGATCCGGCTCTCTCGTTCACCCTGGGCTGGCTTCGTCGCCATATCCCTTCGTACGAAGGTCCCGTGGTCCTGGTCCAAGGCGACACCGGCCCGGGAAACTTCATGTATGCAGGAGGGCGTGTCGTCGCCGTGGTGGATTGGGAGCTGGCCCATCTGGGCGATCCCATGGATGACATTGCGTGGTTGTCGCTTCGCGCCACCCAGGAACCGTTCACGGACTTTCCGGCGCGGCTGCGCGAGTACGAGCAGCTGACGGGTAACGCGATCGACGACGCGCGCGTGGACTACTACCGAGTGATGGCGGAAGCCAAGCTGCAGGTCATGAGCCACCGGCCTGTGGGTGAAGCTCGGACTGCCATCGGGGGGGACATCGGCAATGCGTTCATCTACGGGGTGCTCCATCGCCGGCTCTGGTTCGAGGCTCTGGCCGGTGTCGCGGCCATAGACCTTACGCCGGCCGAGACGCCGCCGGATCGAGAGCCCCGCGGCCACGAATGGATATACGCGGCGCTGCTCGATCAACTGCGTGATGGCATCGTGCCTCGGATCACCGATCCCCTCGCGAGCACTCGGGCGAAGGGTCAAGCGCGGCTTATCAAGTATCTGGCGCAGGTCGACGCCCATGGTCTGTTTTTCGAAGACTGCGAGCTCAATGACCTGGAGGAACTGTTGAAACGGCGCCCCGTGAATGTCACGGACGGTCGGCGGGACGTGGCTGCAGGGGTGCGCGAGGGACGGCTGGCGGATGATGCCTACCTTGGCTACCTGTGGCGGCGAGTGGCGCGTGAAACTGAACTCGCTCGTCCCGCCATGGGTGCCCTGGCCGACCGTCACTGGCCTCCGTTGAGATGAGCGAACCGGCCGATGTGGACCTGGCATTGCTGAAGGCGGCGCGGCAGTATCCGGCAATCGGTCCAGGGGATGATGACTTCCATGACGAGGATCTGACCGATCGTTGGTGGGAGACCGAGACCAATTGGTTCTCGTGGAACGTGCCGGAACGCCGGATGGGCGGCTGGGCCTACTGCCAGGCCCGTCCCAATGCGAACGTGTGCAATGGGGGGGCGTGGGTTTGGGACGACACGGCGTCGTACTCCTGGGAGTTGCCGTATCACGTCCACTACCAGGGTCTGCAGTTACCCCCGCGGTCAGAACGTGACATGCGTGACTTTGAATGGCCAAACGGCGTGCACATCACCGCTCTTGAGCCGCTCACGAAATACCGGATCAGCTACGAGGACCCCGGCGCGCTCGAATTCGACCTGCATTTCGAGGCGCTCATGCCGCCGAATCCCCATCCGTTGGGCGTTGCGCCGTTCTTTAAAGGGAGGCATTTCGACCAACCGGGCCATCTCACCGGAGAGATGCTGCTCCAGGGTGAACGGATCGCAGTGGACTGTTTCTCTACCAGGGACCGGTCCTGGGGTCCCCGCCCGTTGGGTCGCCCGAAAAGGCGCGGTGAGGGGTCGGCTCCGCTGACTCGTTTTGGCGGGATCGGCTATTGCTTCGGCGCCGCTGACGCCTCTCATGCCTGGCTGGTGTACTCAAATCCCGGTCCCGACGAAGATCGCGTGTCCTGTGGGTTCTTGCTGCGCGATGGCGTGTACGGACACATACTCGCCGGCGAACGCCACCTCCGGTTCGATGCGCAGACCGGGTGGCCGACACACATGGAGCTCGAGGCGTACGATGACCTGGGCCGACGCCTTGTGGTGAGCGGAGAGGCCATCAGCCGCCACTGGCGTGGCCATGGAGGCGACACCCTGTTCCACTGGTCTTGGGACAACCTGGACGGGTGGGGCGAGGACCAGAGCTACTTCACCCGCCCGGTGTGGGAGGCGAACAAGTCCCGTCCGAAGTAGCCGGCGCCAGAGCTATGTGGCGGTCTTCCGTTCGGCGGTCAGCTCCTCGTGACGGGTAAGCAACGAGTGTGCGACTGCGCTGAGATCGGCCGGTGGATCCGGCAACGGAACCTTCCGCCCACCATCGCGGCTGGGCAGGGCAATCGTCGCCGAACCAGGGCAGGTCACGTCGCCTCGTTGGCTGGTGCCGCGCATCTCAATGTCCACGAGGTGACGACCGTCCTCAATTCGTTTGGCGGCGACCTCACCGGTGAGAATGTGACTGTCGCCGATGTAGTTGAACTTTCGGATTTCGCTGTGCTGACGGACCAGCCAGCCGTCGTCACCCATCCAGTCGGTGAGCAAGTGCGTGAGCCAGCAATCGCGCATCACCCCGTAGTCGTAGGCCATGGGGTTCCCGATCGCTTGGGCCCAGGCCGAGTCCCAATGCACCCGTTGGGCCACGTCGGGGATTCCATGTTCGTTCTTCACATAGAAGGGTGCGATCCGCCGGCGATTTTCGAAGGCCAGGCGATTGGCGCACGGTGTGTAAGGCGTGAATCCATACCCTCCGCCATGGAAGACGATCATGTCGGTGGTCGTCAGAGGCCCCTTGGCCATCGGTCCGATCGGGTCGCCGACGTTGACATCTTCCCACCAGCGGGGATCAGACCCCCGCACCTGCTCCGCCTCGTAGATAGCGTCAAGTCGCGCGATGTCCTCGTCGGTATAGGTGGCGGGCTCTATTGCGCTGTACTTCCCCTTCTCCCGAGCTGTCTTGCGCTCGGCGTGGATGGCCAGCATCCTCATTGAGGCCACGATGTCGCCGCGTTGGTTCATCTTCGTGTTGAGAAACGTAATGAGGACAGATCGATCGGCGAATTCAGAGTCCTTGATCTCGACCGATTCGGTGCCACCAAAGCTGTAAAGCCGGTCACCGGGGAGGACTGGTCGATACCAATCCCAGGTGCTCCCCGAAACGAACACGTGAATCCCTCGAAATGACGGCCGCTTCAAGTGTTCTGTGGGTGGATCTGCGAGGAGGGGAGCGTTGAGACCGATGCCCATCATGGGCGGAGCGATCTGACTCTGCCACCTCGTCGACGCCCCGTAGTCCTCCGAGCTGAAGAGTGGATTATCGTCCCCATACCCGTGCGCGAAATTGCGGAATGTGTCATACGAGCCCATTGTCAAGTGCTCGTGCGCCTTGGAGGCCGAGTAGTGCCCGACGAGCGCCTGTGCCCGCTCGATGTCGGACTCCTTGAGCTTGAAGTCCGTTGCCTTCTCGAATTCCGTTGACGTTGCCATAGCCCCCACTCGTACTCCGAGAGTCCGGTCGAATCGATATAGAGTATCCTGAATAGGGCGAGCGGGCAATCCGGTTCTGGCCTCGAATATGAGGAAATGGTGGCATCCTCTTGATGAAGTGAGGTCGACGAGGAAATGGCTGTTCGAAGGAGCGACGTATGCAGATTGACACCGGTACCGAGACGGTCGTAGCGGAAATCGCCGAAGGCGTCGGCACGATCACGCTGAATCGGCCGGAACGTCGGAATGCGTTGCACTTCGAGATGTACACGGCCGTTCCCCGGCTGCTCGAGCTGTTCGTCGACGATCCGGACGTGGGTTGCATCATGGTTACCGGTGCCGGGACAGCCTTCAGTTCCGGGGGGGATGTGGGCAGAGGTGCGGCCCGTCGACCATCGGCCCGGACTGGCGAGGCACCACGCCAACCCAAGACCGCCAAGGAACGTGGTCAGATGCTGGCCGAGGACGCCCGAATGGTCGAAATGCTGTATTCATCGCCGAAAATTACATTGGCGGCGCTTCCGGGCGCCGCGGTGGGTGCCGGCATGAGCCTTGCCCTGGCTGCCGACTTCCGTATCGCGGCACGTTCAGCCAAACTCATCGGTGGGTGGGGTCGGCTCGGATTCAGCGGCGATTTTGGCGGCACCTGGTTGTTGTCCCGCATGGTGGGTCCGGCCCGTGCGCTCGAGTTCCTGATCGACAATACGGTCATCGACTCTGAGCGGGCACTGTCCCTTGGGCTGTTCAACCGGGTGGTGCCCGATGAGGAACTCCATGCAGCCGCGCTGGCTTGGGCCACAGAGATTGCCGCCGGGCCGCGGGTTGCTCATCAATTCTTCAAGGAGAATGTGCGGCAGGCCGAGCACCTCCCGTTAGGCGAGCATCTCCCACTGGAAGGCGAACGGATGGCTCAATCCGTCATGACCGATGACCATCGCGAGGCGTTCAAGCGCTGGATGGAGGAAGCGGCAGCCAAGCGGGCCACTCCACATTGACGCAGTTGATGGGAGCTTCGAGGCTCCGCGAGCCTGCGCTACCTCAGCTGAGTGGTTCGAAAACGGGGTAAAACACCTCGCCGCAATCCTCGAAGAGGACGCGCACAGGTGTCCCGCACTCTAAGGTCGCAGAATCACAATGGACGATATTGGTGGGAATCCGGAGGTCGTCTTGCTCGTCGAGCTCGACCAAGGCAATGACGTAGGGGGGCGGCACGTCGGGGTGGAACGGCTGATGGTTGACGGTGAACGCGAAGATCGTGCCGGTGCCGCTGGCCGGTTCGGCCACCAGCTCGCCGTCACAAGACGGACATCGGGCTACAGGCGGGTGCGTCCAGCGTCGACACGAAGCGCAACGCTGGATCAGGAGCTGACCCTGCGCCCCGCCGGTCCAGAAGGGCCGGTTGAGGTCGTTGAGCCGGGGGAGCATTCGGGGGACAATGGACTCTGTCGTGACTTGAGGTGGCGGCACTCTACGAGGATAAAGGATGTTGCATGAGTGATGTGCCTGAAAAGCGAAGCATTATCTCGGGGATCGGGATTTCTCGCATTGGCCGGAAGACGGGTATTCCGGGAGTCGACCTGACGCTCGAGTCTTCTCGAGCCGCTATTGCCGATGCGGGACTTACTGCCGACGATATTGACGGCATCGCGACGTTGGGTGAGACGCCGCTGACCGAGGTGGTGGCGGCACTGGGAATCAAGGCTCGCTTCACGGGAGGTGGATTTGACACCGGTGGGTTGCTCTCCCCGGTCATGTCTGCTTGTCTTGCTGTCGCGGAGGGCCGGGCCCGGCACGTGCTCATTTACCGAACCGTGCAGATGATGGGCGCAGCCATCATAGGAAATGCGGGCCCGCCCCCGGCGCCACGCGCCTCTTCAGACGGTCCTGATCCGCTGGGCGATGTCATGGGAGACATGGGTCCGCTCCTGGCCGCTCATGCGTACTCCGCTGCCAACTGGCTGGCCATGCACTGTCGACGTCACATGCATCTGTACGGGACGACGAAGGACCAACTGGGCTGGTTGGCTGTAAACAGCCGACGCAACGCTGGTCTCAATCCATTGGCCATTTATCAGGCGGACATGACGCTCGACGACTACCGCGCGGCGAGGCTCGTGTCGGATCCATTCGGCCTTTTCGACTGCGACGTACCGGTGGATGGCTCGATCGCGTTCGTTGTCTCGGGCGAGGCGTATGCGGGGGAGTGCCCGAAC
>Ga0182024_10026771_pt1 | contig 10118 bp, 6 predicted proteins | sample P32metaG_FD_120480 | JGI IMG/M metagenome (GOLD analysis project Ga0182024, IMG submission 120480) | Permafrost microbial communities from Stordalen Mire, Sweden - P3-2 metaG (Illumina Assembly) | ecosystem: Environmental > Terrestrial > Soil > Wetlands > Permafrost | place: Sweden: Stordalen...
CCTGAAGCTGCGAGGCCACGATCCCACCACAACAATCGTCGCCGCCTTGCGGGAGATGCTTCAAACAGGGAAATTACCCCCGTTGCCAGCGAAAGCTGCTGCACGCGGCTGAAGTGTCACAAACAGTAAAGGCTGCGTTTCATCCCCTGCGCGTCCTCGGCACAGGTGACAAAGACGCGGCCGCCCGAGACGATCGGGCTGCTGTTGCCGGCCGCCGGCAACGGCACCTTCCACTTGATGTTCTTGTCCGCCGACCAGGTGAGGGGCAGTTTGGTTTCGGGGGAGATGCCGTTTCGGTCGGGGCCGCGGAACTGCGGCCAATCGGCGGCGCGGGCCGCGGAAGCGGACAAGAAGAGCACAATCAGAACGCAGGCACTGACGATCCCATTTCGAGTCGACATGATTCTTCTCCCGGTGGCGACCATCGACCGGACGCGTAAGCAGGGAAAGGTTACTCCGTCGACATGACTTCCAGCAATTGATATCGGGATAAATTATAGGGTAATATGGGAGTAGTGATGGATTCGATTATTCAAATGACCCTGGAAGCGATCCGAGAAATCCTCAATCGGCGCCCTTTTGAACCGTTTCGAGTCACGATGAGCAGCGGAACGGTGTTCGAGGTGCGGCATCCTGAGATGGCGGCGCTGGCAAAGTCCCGCATGATGGTTGTCCTGCCCGAGGCGGATGGTGGTCCGTCGGAACGGGTCGAGTACCTTTCGTATCTTCACATCGCACACATCCAGACCTTGGAGCATTCCGGTCAGGCGGCGTAAGCCGAGATCATCGAGCATCGGATCCCAAAGCGATGTCAGTCGCGGTGATGGTTCGTCCTGACGAGCCGCGACCGTGAGGGAGCGATGCTGTTGAGGAGAGCCCGGTCGCTTACGCTTGCGGCTCGTCCAGCTCCAGCGGCACCGCTGGCCGATACCCATGGAGCGTTCCCACACTGACTAAGTCCCCTTCCCCGCCTGCCGCAGTGCGGCGGTCAGCCAGCCCTCCTTCTGGGGCGGCTGCTGCTTCCCCGGCCGGCTGGCCGGAGGCCGCGAAGGTGGTGCCGGCGACCTCGGCGCCGATGCCCGGTCCGCTCCCGCTTCGTCCCTTCGCGCGCCGGCGGCGGCGGGCCCCTTCCGCATCGATAGTGCGATGCGTTTGCGGGCCAGGTCCACTTCCATCACCGTCACCTCCACCCTCTGCTGCACCTTCACCACCTCGTTGGGGTCCTTCACGAAACGGTCGGCGAGCTGGCTGACGTGGACCAAGCCGTCCTGGTGGACGCCGATGTCTACGAAGGCGCCGAAGGCGGTGACGTTGGTGATGATGCCTGGGAGCTTCATGCCGGGCTTGACGTCTTCGATCCTGCTGACTCCCTCGGCGAACTGGAACGCCTCGAATTTTTCGCGCGGGTCGCGGCCCGGCTTGGCCAGCTCGGTGACGATGTCGCTGAGCGTCGGCAGGCCGATCTTGTCGGTGACGTACTTCTGCTTGTCGATTCTCTTTCGCAAGGCCTCGTCGCGGATGAGGTCCGTCACCGTGACGCCGGCGTCTTTGGCCATGCGGTCGACGACGCCGTAGCTTTCGGGGTGGACGGCGGATTCGTCCAGCGGGTTTTCCGCGCCGCGGACGCGCAAAAATCCCGCGGCCTGCTCGAAGGTCTTCTCGCCGAGCCGCGGCACCTCCAGCAGCGCCCGGCGGCTCTTGAATGGTCCGTTCTGGTCGCGATGGCGGACGATGTTGTCGGCGACGGCGCTGTTGAGGCCGGAGACGTAGGCCAGAAGCTGCCGCGAGGCCGTGTTCACTTCGACGCCGACTTTGTTCACGCAGGAGATGACCACGTCGTCGAGCGATTTCTTGAGGGCGTCCTGGTCGACGTCGTGCTGGTATTGGCCGACGCCGATTGCCTTGGGGTCGATCTTGACCAGCTCGGCCAGCGGGTCCATAAGCCGCCGGCCAATGGAGACGGCGCCGCGGACGGTGAGGTCGTGGTCGGGGAATTCCTCGCGGGCCGCCTCGGACGCCGAGTAGACCGATGCGCCGGACTCGTTGACCATCACGACCGGGATGGAAGCCGGCAGCCCGAGCTTGCGGACGAAGGTCTCGGTCTCGCGGCCGGCGGTGCCGTTGCCGATGGCGATCGCTTCGATCTGGTGCTCCTCGACGAGTTGCTTAACCGTCTGGGCAGCTTCCAGGGTTTTGTGCTGGCCCTGGTCGGGGTAGATGACGGTGTTGTGGAGCAGCCGGCCCTGGGCGTCGAGGACGACGGTCTTGCAGCCGGTGCGGAAGCCGGGGTCGATCGCCAGCACGCGCTTCTGGCCGAGCGGCGAGGACAGCAGCAGTTGCCGCATGTTCTCGGCGAAGACCTCGATGGCGGCGGCATCAGCCCTTGTCTTGGATTCGAGCCTGGCTTCGGTCTCCATGGAGGGGGCGAGCAGGCGTTTGTACGAATCCCTCACCGCGAGCCGGACCTGCTCGGCGGCCGGGCCGTGGCCGGTGACGAAGCGCTTCTCCAGGATGGCCAGCGCGTCTTCCTCCGGCGGGCGGATCTGGAACGAGAGAAAACCCTCCGCCGCCCCGCGGCGGATCGCCAGCACGCGGTGCGACGGGGCGTTGGGCAGCGGCTCGGACCAGTCGTAGTAGTCCTTGAACTTGGTCCCCTCCTGCTCCTTGCCCGGCAGGACTTCGGATTTGATCACGCCGCGCGTAAGGAACAATTCCCGGATCGCGGCCCGGGCATCGGCATCGTCGTTGAACCGCTCGGCCAGGATGTCGCGAGCGCCTTGCAGGGCGGCATCGGCGTCGGCCACTTTCAGGTCGTCGGCAACCGCGGCCCCCGCCGGCGTGACAAACCGGGCCGCCTCGTGCTGCGGATCGGTGGACGCCTCCTGCTTGCCGAGCAGGTCCGCCAGCGGCTCCAGGCCCTTTTCCCGGGCGATCATGGCCCGCGTGCGCCGCTTGGGCCGGAAGGGCAGGTAGACGTCTTCGAGTGTCGCCAGCGTTTCAGCAGCACCGATTTTTGCCAGCAATTCGGCGGTCAGCAGCTTGCGCTCCTGGAGCGACTTCATGATGGCCACGCGGCGCTGGTGCAGTTCCTCAAGCTGGGCCAGACGGTCGCGGATGCTGGTCACCGCCACTTCATCCAGGGAGCCGGTGACTTCCTTGCGGTAGCGGGCGATGAACGGCACGGTCGCCCCCTCGGCCAGCAGGGCGGCGGTCGCCCGCACCTGGGCGGGCCGCAATGTCAGCTCGGCGGCGATTTTGGCGACGTGCGGGTCGGTTGATGGGGTTTCGGCAGCAACTTCAGCGGCATCGGACATACGACATACCCTCCATGGCGCCGAAGGATCGCGGTCAACCGTCGATCCATCGACGCGGGGCGGCCAAGATAACAAACGGACGACGGAGGGGAAAGAGACGACGAACAGGAAGGCAAGAAGGCAGGAACTTCCGCTTTTTCGAATGGGCGCAGCGCATCGGTAACCGCCCTCGCCGCTTCCCGTTTGGCGTGCTACCCGGATTATTCACCGCAGAGGCGCAGAGATCGCAGAGAAAACTGATCTGCACGCGGTTGACTTCCGTTGTAGCGCGCTCACGTTGAGCCACTCATGCTCTGATTTCCCTTCTCCGCGTACTCCGCGTCTCTGCGGTGAGTCCTGAATCTTACGGGCTGACAGCGCCTGAAAATCGCGAAGGCGCAAGCGGCGATGGGGCGTCGGATCCAATTCATGCTGACGCTACTCTGTCTTCGAGGAAGTCACGCCCAGGATCCCGGCAAAATCACCGTCGCTCGTTTCCGCGCCCCCCGTTGGGCAGGTAGAACCGCGAGATTACGCCGTCCAGGTACAGGGCCTCGCGGCAGCCAAGTCGATCGCGGAACAGCGACGCCAATTGGTGGAACGTTATGGCCTTGTCGGAGATGACGAAGTGGACGTGCTGAGCAGATGAAAGCCCGACCCCGCTGCGCAGCCGCCGGTTGGTTGAGGCCGGCGCGAATTGCGGGTTGATCCGGCCGTCAAGCACCAGCAACGGCCCGGACTGGGTTGCGAGGCGCATGCCTTGGTTCGTGCCGCCGTACTTTGAGGATTCGACGATGCGGGCGCCGGAATCGTCGACCAGAAAGACGCCGTTGGGCTTCATGTAGAAGTTGCCCTGACCATCCCCGAGATTAAGGGGCACGTACTCGACGCCTGCTTCCACGTGGAGCCCGCAGGGAGTAAAGCTGCGATCGAAGATGCCGGCGTTGGCCGCGAAAACCAGCCGCTGATGTTTCGCCTGGAGGTCGTCTGAGAGGGCTTTGAAGCTGCCGAAGCGGCTTCCGTCGGGCCGCTTCCAGAACAGCCGCAACTTGGCCTGTTGAAGGTCAACGGTCACAATGGTGAACGTGCTTCCCGCGAGCATCACGTGCTCGACCCAAAGGCCGCCGTTCGCCGATGTGGGGTTGGAGACGTTTAGCGGCGGTTGGCTCGCGGGACGAGTCTGAATGTTGCGCTCGTGCATGACGAGGCAGAAGGCAGCGGTGTTGCACGCCAAGCCCGCCGCCGTAGCGGCGATGGCTTGCGGCCGCCTTTGAAGCCGCATCGCCTTTGCAGCCCAGAAGGCGGCGGCGACGGCAGACACGAGAAGGCAGAGGACCAAGGAAACCATAATCCGAGATCATGATGGTAAAAACAACAATCACCCTCCACATTTCCCTCATCATCGCGATTTTCGCAGGTTCCTCCGCGGCTTCCGACCCGATTGTACCTCCGGCACCCTACGGCCCCACGCCCTCCGCGCGGCAGCTTCGCTCCCAGGAGATGGAGTTCTTCGGGTTCTGCCACTTCACCGTGAACACCTTCACGGACAAGGAATGGGGCTACGGCGATGAAGATGAAAAGGTCTTCAATCCGACCGACTTCGATGCCGATCAGATCGCCGCGACGGCCGAGGCGGCTGGCATGAAGGGGCTCATCCTGACCTGCAAGCACCACGACGGCTTCTGCCTCTGGCCGTCGAAGTATACCGAACACTGCGTGAAGAACAGCGCGTGGAAGGACGGCAAGGGCGACGTGGTCAAGGAGCTGTCCGAGGCGTGCCGCCGGCACGGGTTGAAGTTTGGCGTCTACCTTTCCCCGTGGGACCGCAATAACAAGAGCTACGGCACGCCCCAGTACGTCACCTATTACCGCAGCCAGTTGCGCGAGCTGCTCACCAACTACGGCGACATATTCGAAGTCTGGTTCGACGGCGCTAACGGCGGCGACGGCTACTACGGCGGCGCCCGCGATAAACGCCACATCGACAACCACGTCTACTACGACTGGAAGAACACCTGGCAGATCGTCCGCGAGCTAATGCCGGACGCCGTGATGTTCAGCGACGCCGGCCCCGACGTGCGCTGGGTCGGCAACGAAAACGGCATGGCCGGCGACCCGTGCTGGGACACGCTGGACATGACCAAACCCGGCCGGGTGCCCGGCGGGATCAGCCAGGGCCTCACCACCGGCGAGCGCACCGGCAACGCCTGGGTGCCCGCCGAGTGCGACGTCTCGATCCGCCCCGGCTGGTTCTACCACGCCTCCGAAGACGACCGCGTGAAGTCACCCCGGCAACTGCTCGACCTCTATTACCAATCGGTCGGCCACGGCGCCAACCTGAACCTCAACATCCCTCCCGACCGCCGCGGCCAGATCCACGAGCCCGACGTCAAAAGCCTGAAGGAATTTGGCCGAATCCTCCACGATACCTTCGCCACCGACCTCGCGCACGGCGCTGCCGCCACAGGCAGCAACATTCGCGGCAACGCCCCCGTCTTCGCGGCAGCCAACGTCACCGACGGCGACCGCAACACCTATTGGTCCACCGACGACGCCGTGCATACGCCGGACCTGACGCTGGATCTTGGTAAGCCCACGACGTTCAACGTCGTACGGCTCCGCGAATACCTCCAGCTCGGGCAGCGCGTGGAAGCCTTCGCCCTGGATGAGTGGAAAGACGATCGCTGGGAAGAGTTCGCCAAAGGCACGAGCATCGGCGACTGCCGCCTGGTCCGCACGGGTGCGGTGACGACCGCCAAGATGCGGCTGAGGATTACGCAATCGCCGGTATGCCCGGCGATCTCGGAAATGGCGTTGTTCGTTGAACCGAGGGAGGCGACGGGCGGCAAATGAACGTCCTGTCCGCACAGCGGACCGTCATAAGCGATGTGGGCGAAACGGTCCGCAATGAGCGTGAGCTTTTCAAGTGCCGCCGGTGCCCTCACCGGCGGAAAGCTGCTGGCGCGGCGAAACCGCCGGTGGGGGCACCGGCGGCACTACTAAAGATTCCCAAGCTCACTGCGGACGTGAATAGCGCGCGATCATTCAGGTGATTCCCAAGACCCCGACGCGCACGATCAGCACACCGAGGGAAGCGATGAAGCCACACGCCGCGGCGATCTTCCCCAGCACCGCGAACCACGCCTGGTTGTACACGTTGCCCCAGAAATAGTGGCAGTGCAGGAACACCCCGAGCGAGATACCGGCGACGCCGAACGCGATGGCGTTGGGGCCGTGTAACTGCATGAGCTCGCGGCCGTAGGCCGCCTGCCGGGTTACCACGCAATAGGCCCCAAAGCACGCGACCAGGACCGGCAGTGCGACGCCGAGGCCCCACTGGTAGAACGGTCCCTGGGCCGGCTGGTCTTCCCAATCGTCATCGTATGCGGTGGGGTTATGGGGGAGCCGCCAGTGCATTGTCATAGGGTACTTTGGACGCGGTTGAGTGTCGATGGGCGGGAACGCGTCGGCAAGTGAACGCGCGACGGATCCGGGTGCGCAGCGAGATGCTGTTCCAACCAATCTGGGCGCCATGGGCAAGCGTACTCGCTTGCCCGTGGAGCGGGTTGCACCTGACGAGAAAGCATGGGCAAGCGAGTACGCTTGCCCATGGCACCGGTGCCATGGGTGCCATGGCACCCAACCCGAAATCGCCACACCCGCGGCGCTGGGTTCCTGATCCTTGAGGTTGCGCCCTGCCAATTCGCGGCCGCGAGCGGTACGATACTTCTGGTTCCTCGTCCGCACCGCCTTCCGGGAGGATCACATGCGCACCCCACTCGCGACCACGCTGCTCCTGTCGTTGGCATCGCTGGTCGGCTCTATCGCCCTCGCCGCGCTCGCTCAGCAAGTTCCGCCCCTGCCGGCTCCGCCGGCGACGGCGCCCGCGACGCAACCGGCGACGCAACCTGCAACAGAACCGGCGACACAACCCGTGGCGGAAACCAATCCATCTGCCGGGGCGCCGCCGGCGGCGGCGCTGACCGACGAGCAGGGAAAGCCGGTGGCTGGGGCGCGGTTGGCCATAGCCGACCTGCTGGCGGTGGTGCGCGGGCCGCTGGCGCAGGTTACCGTGACGCTTACCTTCGCCAACAACACGGGCCGGGTCCTGGGCGGCGATCTGATGTTCCCGCTCCCCGACGGGGCGATGGTGAGCGGCTACGCCCTGGAGGTCAACGGCGCAATGGTGGATGGCGTGGCGGTGGACAAGCAGCAGGCCCGCGACATCTACCAGACCGAGTTGTCCCGGCGGGTCGATCCGGGGCTGGTGGAGCACGTCGCCGCCAACGCCTTCCGCACCCGCCTTTACCCCGTGCCGGCTAAGGGCTCGCGCTCGGCCAGGGTGCAGTACGTGACTCAGGTCGCCACCACCCGGGATGGGGCGGCGCTGTCGCTGCCGACTGGCTGGGGCGAAGTGGATCAATGGACCGTGAAAGTGGAGGCGCCCGATTCCGCCGTCGAACCAGCCGGCGAACTCGGGGGCAGTGGCGTCGCGCTTAACCGATTGACGCACGGCTTCGTTGCCGAGGGAGTGCGGAAAGATGCACCTCGCGAGGTGGTGGTCCAGTTGGCGGGACCGCCAGGACGGTCGGTCTCAATCGAACAATGGCCGCGCGACCCGGCGACCGCCTTGGAGTCGGTGGGTGATCGGCCGCCGTTGTCTGATGATTCTGCGAACCGAGCAGGGCGGCACTCCCGGGCTCGGAGCGGTCTTTCGGCCGCGCCGAACGGACCGCCGGGCCAGGCAAACGTCCTGGCCGCGACGGAGCCAATGAGACGCTTGAAGCAATATGAATACTACTTCCTGCTCAACGACACGCCGCCCGCTCCGCCGGCGGAACAGGCACCGGAGACGGCAGCGGAGCTGAGGGCCAAGCCGGTCCGGCGGGTGGCCATCCTGTGGGACGCGGGGCTGAGCCGGGCGGCTTCGGATAAGCAACGCGAGCTGAAACTGCTGCAATCACTCCTTGCCGGCTGGCGTGGAGCCACCGGCGACCTCGTCGTGTTCCGCAATACGGTTGAGCCGCCGGTCAGTTTCGACCTGGGTGCGCCGGAGGGTCCAGCGAAAGTCATCGAGCAGATCGGCCGCCTCACCTATGACGGCGGCAGCGATCTGGGGCACGTGCCGTTGCCGAAGAACGCCGGCTTTGGCGGAAACGGCAAGGTCGGCGCGCGCCAGCCGGGTGGCAATTACGATTGCCTGCTGCTCTTCAGCAACGGCGTGGGGAGCTTTGATCCGCGAATGATGCCCAGGGCCGAGGTCCCGGTGTATGCCTTCAGCGACGATCCGGCGGCGAATCGTCCATTGCTGCAACACATCTGCCGGGACAGCGGCGGCCGCTACGTCGATCTCCAGAATTTCAGCGGCGACGCCACGCATGAGCCCTGGTCGCTGTTGTCGGTGGAGTCCAACCCCGACGAAGTGGCCGATGTCTACCCGGCTGCCCCGGTCCCCGTGGAAGGATTGGGGCATCTGACGCTGACCGGGCGGCTGCTGGCCCCCAGGTCGACGGTCACGCTGAATTACGGCTACGGCTGTCATGTCATTTCCCGCCAGCCTTTCACGCTTCAGATTGCTGATGCCAGGGAGGGCGCTCTGTCGCCACAATACTGGGCGCAGCAGAAGGTGGCGGATCTTGGTCTTGAACCCGAGGTCAACAACGCGGAACTCACACGGATCGGTAAACATTTCAACCTGGTGACGCCCAACACATCGCTGTTGGTGCTGGAGACGGTTGACCAGTACGTGCGTTACAACGTGGTGCCGCCGAAGAGCCAGCCGCAGCTTTATCAGGAGTTCCTGGCCAGGACGATGTGGTACAAGCCACAACGGCCGCCGGCGGACCAACCGAAGTTCCTACCGGCGCTGGCGGACTGGGAATTGCAGATGAATTGGTGGGAGCATCCGCAGGCGTTCGTCTCGTCGCCGCCGGTTACGTCGGACAACGGCCAATCCGTCCCGCACGACGAAGACCCGCGCGAAGCGCGCAGCGCCGAGCGGCGGTCCATCGAGCGGCACGGAGCCGCCGTCAGGCAGTTCCGGGAATTGGCCCGCGAAGCGATGCAAGCCCGGCGTTCGGGCGACATGAGCAGCGCCCGCGACATCTACGCCGAGGCGATCCTTGCCGATCCGGGAGACGCGATCGATGCAAAAACCCTGAACGAACTATCTGATGGGTTGGGCGGGAACGCCACGCCCCGGGAGCGCCTTACGGCGCAGGCCTCGAAGCGGGCGGCGGAGGCCGCCTCCGCCTTCCGAGCCGCCCTGGACCGCTCCAGCCAGGACGTGGACCACGCCGACCTGGCGACCGCCGATTCGGAAATCGATCAGGCTCGCGCGGCGTTGGGCGGCAGCATCACTGCCTTTAGCGCCAACCAGCGCAGGGAGTTCGAGGCTCAGTTGGCCGACGCGAAACAGCGCGTCGATGCCGCCCGGCTGGGTGCGGCAAGGGATGCTCGGGCAACAAGGGAAAACGTCATTTCCGAGTCTCGCGCCCAACGCGCCAAGAGTGAACCAAGAGGAGTCAACCGGCCCGACGACAACCACCGAAATGTAAACAGCGACTTGTCCGGAGGCAACGGCGGCGGAGGCGGAGCCAGCACTGGCCTGTTCGGCGGTGGTGGCGGCGGTGACTCGGGGCCAAACCCGCCCCCGCCGCGTTCGACGGGTTCGACAGGCTCACCGCAGGCAAACTCGCCGCAGACGGGTTCGACGGGTTCGACAAGCTCACCGCAGGCGGGTTCGACAAGCTCACCGCAGGCGGGTTCGACAAGCTCACCGCAGGCGGGTTCGACAAGCTCACCGCAGGCGGGTTCGACAAGCTC
>Ga0182024_10026772_pt1 | contig 10117 bp, 11 predicted proteins | sample P32metaG_FD_120480 | JGI IMG/M metagenome (GOLD analysis project Ga0182024, IMG submission 120480) | Permafrost microbial communities from Stordalen Mire, Sweden - P3-2 metaG (Illumina Assembly) | ecosystem: Environmental > Terrestrial > Soil > Wetlands > Permafrost | place: Sweden: Stordalen...
GCCACGCTCGAGGCACTGATCAAGGAGGTGCCGAGCGAATACCCCGTCATCGTCACCGACATTGGCCCCACGGTAGGCACGCACGGCGGTCCCGGCATTATCGGCCTGACGTGGATTGAAAGATAGCCAGCGCGCTCCACTAAGTTTGTTCTGTGACTGAAGCCCACGAACCGCGAGAGTCCGACCTCGTTGATCGACTGTTGGGCGCCGTTGACCATCTGCTCGACGTCGTGCACGACAAGGTACTGCGACCGATCATCATGGTGGCGCGCGTGCTGGCGTACGGCTTTGTCATCGTGCTGGCTGCGGTGGTCTTGGTCGTCGTACTGGTGATTGGCTTCATGCGACTGCTCGACATCTACGCCTTTCACGGCCGCGAGTGGCTGAGCTACGTCGCAGTGGGCGCCGCTTCAACGCTCGTTGGCATGATCATCTGGCGACGGCGCCGCCCCCTCAAATTGAGGAAGTAGTGACCGAGCACACTCGTGTCCTCATTATCGGCTCCGGGCCGGCGGGGCTGACCGCGGCGATCTACTCCGGACGTGCCCAACTGAACCCCATTGTCATCGAGGGCGAACCTTCCTCCAACTCTGATCAACCCGGCGGCCAACTCATGCTCACGACCGACGTCGAGAACTACCCCGGCTTTCCCGAAGCAGTCACCGGACCCGAACTCATGATGAAGATGCGAGAACAAGCCGCGCGATTCGGCGCGGATCTGCGCGTGGATAAAGTGCACAAACTTGATACCTCGTCGCGCCCCTTTCGAGCGTGGCTCACCGGTGACGACGAGGCGAGCATCACGGCCGACGCGGTAATCCTCGCCACCGGCGCCCGGTCGCTCATGATGAACGTACCCGGTGAGGAGAACTTCCTCAGTCACGGGCTCTCGACCTGCGCGACGTGCGACGGTTTCTTCTTTCGCGGTCAGGACATCGCCGTGGTCGGTGGCGGCGACTCGGCCCTCGAAGAGGCCCTCTTTTTGACTCGCTTTGCCACGAGCGTGACCGTGATCCACCGGCGAGACGCACTGCGCGCGTCAAAGATCATGCAGGAGCGGGCCTTCTCGAATGAAAAGATCCGCTTCGCGTGGAACACTCAAGTCGTCGAGGTCCTCGGTGACGACAAGGTCACCGGGCTCAAGGTCCGCGACACACTCACGAAGGAAGATCGCGTCCTTGAAGTCACGGGCGTCTTCGTCGCCATTGGCCACGTGCCGAACACCACCCTCGTCACCGGCCAGGTGGATCTACACGCGAACGGGTACGTGCGCACCGGGCTTGGCTCGTTCACCAACATCGAGGGTCTCTTCGCCGCCGGTGACGTCCAGGACGACGTCTACCGCCAGGCCGTGACCTCGGCCGGCTCGGGCTGTATCGCGGCGATCGACGCCGAGCGATGGCTCGAGACGCTGGGAATGTAGAACTCGGTCGCTAAGGTGGTTGACGCCACGCCGACACGGCGTATCTGGAGGTCATCATGAGCGAAAACATCACAACCTTGACCGACGCGACGTTCGCCGAGGTCATCGGATCCTCAGAGAAGCCAATACTCGTGGACTTTTGGGCTGAGTGGTGTGGTCCGTGCAAGACGATCGCCCCCATTCTCGAAGAGTTTGCCGTGGAGCAATCCGATAAGTTCAGCGTGGGCAAGCTGGACGTGGACGCCAACGTCGCCACCGCGACAAAATTCTCCGTCATGAGCATCCCAACGTTGCTGCTCTTTAAGAACGGCGAAGTCGTCGCGCGACTCGTGGGAGCCAAGCCCAAGGGCGCTCTCTTGCAAGAGATCACTTCAAGCCTGTAGTTCGCCTGAACTTCGAACCGCTCCGCCTGGGCGCCACGGGCCAGCGTGTGCGCGAACTCAATGAACGCTTACGCGCACTGACGCTCCGTCCGACGCACGACGCGGACGACACCTACGACGCCGAGACGGTCGCGCTCGTGGAGGCCTTTCAGCGATCACGAGGACTCCCCCTCACCGGCGTCGTGGACGTCACGACCTGGGAACGACTCGGCGAAGCGCGCTGGCAGTTGGGTGATCGTCTCTTGTACCTCACGCGGCCGTACCTACGTGGAGATGACATCGCCGAACTCCAGGTGCTGCTCGCCCAACTCGGTTTCAACCCGGGGCGCATCGACGGAATCTTCGGGCCCCAGTTGGAGAGCGCGCTCTGTGAGTTTCAGCGCAACTGCGCTGTCGATTCCAGCGGGGCGCTGACCAAGGCCACCCTCCAAGAACTCGTCCGCGTTCGAGCGACGAGTACGAATCGAAGTCTCGTCAACGACGCGCGCGACCTCGCCGGATTCAATCCCCTCGCCACCGGTTCAATCGTGCTCTGTGGCGAGAGCCCCCTTGTGACGGGGCTCGCTCGGTCGATCGGCGACTCGCCGGGGATCCACGTGCTCACCGGCACCTCCCACGAAGAGTCGTCGGATTATGCCAACGCCCACGACGCGGCGTTAACGTTGTCGTTTCAAACTCTCTACGACGTCGACGGCATCCACCTGCACTACTGGGCTAGTTATCGCGCCCACTCGCGACGTGGTGAACTCGTCGCGAGCGCGATGGCGTCGGCCCTGGCACTCGTGCCGAACGGTCCGAGGGTCGAAGTAACTGGGATGGCCCTTCCGATACTTCGCGAGACCAAGATGACGACCGTGCACGTTGAACACAACGACCTCTCTGAACAGGTACTTCACCAAGTCATCACCGCACTAAAGGGTGTAGTAGAGCAAGTTATCCACAGGCCGGAGTGAAATTACCAGTTCAATATCGGGTAATTCGGGGGAAGATACCGATGTTTTCAAGCAAAATGGAAATAACCCACAACTTCATCCACAACTTGGGGAAAACTTCAACGAGAGGGTTAAGTTGAGAGTTGAGAGTTATTTCGGCTTAGCGATGGCACTATAGAGGCGTTCTAGGTCGTCAAGGTCCGCGAAATCAATGATTATTCGGCCATTTCGACCCTTGAGATCAACGTGGACCCTGGTGTCGAGATAGTTCTCGAGCAACTCTTCGAGCTCCGCCACGCTGGCGTCGGGCACGGGACGAAGTCGTGGGACTCCATCGGGTGTCTTTGCCGTGGCTTCGGCGACCGGTGCCGATTTAGGTTCGAGAAAGAGCTTCACCGCCTCTTCCGTCGAGCGCACCGAGAACTCATTTTTGATCACCCGCGCCAGCATCGTGGCTTGCGCATTCGCATCACTGATCGCTAATAGCGCTCGGGCGTGGCCGGCCGTTATCTGCGAAGCGACTAAGGCGCTCTGAGCGGCGTCGCCTAGTTGCAACAGTCGTAACGTATTCGTAACATAAGCTCGGCTCTTGCCAACCCTTTGAGCGACCTGATCGTGGGTGAGATCAAAATCATCGACGAGCTGTTGATAGGCCGCAGCTTCTTCCAACGCGTGAAGGTCCACGCGATGCAGGTTTTCCACCACGGCTTGCTCGAGTGAAAGCCGGTCGTTGACGTCATCTTGGAGAAGGACGGGCACGAACTCGAGTTTCGCAATCGCCGCCGCACGCCAGCGTCGCTCACCAGCAATTAGCTCGAAATGGTCGGGTTCGCCCTCGACGGGTCGCACGATGATGGGTTGCAGCACCCCCAACTCCTGGACCGAGGCCGCCAGAGTCTTCAGGCTCTCGTCGTTAAAGACTTTTCGCGGCTGAAACTGATTCGGACGGATAGCGTCAATGGGCACCATTCGAAGCGGGCTGGATGACGGCGTCTCCGAGGGCTTTTCGCCCGACTTTGAAGTGCTATCAGGGATGAGGGCCCCGAGCCCCTTACCTAGACCTGGTTTTCTAGCCATTCAAGATCTCCTCTGCTAATGCTTTGTATGCCTTGGCGCCCTTGGACGATGGATCGTAAACCGAGATGGGTTGACCGTGAGAAGGTGCCTCCGCCAAGCGCACCGTGCGAGGGATGACCGTCTTGCAAAGCTCGTTGGTGAAGTGCTTCTTGACTTCCTTCGCCACATCCACCGAAAGGGTATTACGTGCGTCGTACATGGTAAGTACCACTTTGGTGATACGAAGCGCGGGATTGAGGTTTTTCTGGACGAGGTCAACGATTCTTTGCAACTGGGTGAGACCCTCAAGCGCGTAATACTCTGTCTGCACCGGCACCATGATGTCCGTCGCGGCCGCAAAGGCGTTAATGGTGATAAGGCCGAGCGATGGGGGGCAGTCGACGAAAATGTAGTCAAAATCTCCATCCACGGAGGCGAGCGCCTTTTTGAGGCGCAATTCGCGGGAAATGACCGAGGTGAGTTCCTGCTCGACGCCGGCGAGGTCCAAAGTCGCTGGAGCGACAAAAAGATTGGGGAAACCCGTTGGTTCAACCACATCGACCATCGGGACGTCGTTCAAAAGGACGTCGTAGACTGATCGTTCGAACTGGCGACCGTCCACGCCAAGACCCATCGTGGCGTTCCCCTGGGGGTCCAAATCGACCACCAGCACTCGTTTGCCCCGTTCAGCCAGCGCGGCACCCAGGGAAACCGTGGTTGTCGTCTTGCCCACGCCACCCTTTTGGTTAGCCACAGCAAAGATCCTTGTGGTGCTGGCGTCCGCCATGAGCCTCTTCTCGCGCGTAACTACGTACCGACACTGCGTCGAACCACTGCCATTCAACTCGGTTTTGGCTGGTCCGTCAAGTACCAATGTTTCACGTGAAACATTCCACGGAAGTGCCAGCCAATGTTTCACGTGAAACAAATGGTGACCTCAAAGAGGGTTATTTACGGATGTTTCAAGTGAAATGGCCCTAGTCCCCCGTGGGTTGCCCTTCAGATGTTTCACGTGAAACATCAAAAGAGAGGTCGTTTCTTGGGGGTGCCGGAGAGTCGAGGGTACCGCTGATCAGTCGGGCTCTCCTTAAACAGGACCTCGTAGGCTGTGCCATAGCGAGATCGCCCCTGGGCTACCAAGCCCAAAAGAGCCAGCCCGGAGGTCTTCCACCGCTCCTCCATACGCTCACCGGGGGGTTCAGAGACTATAAGTACGCCGCCCAACTTCAAGAAACGCACCGCGCACTCCGAGGTTGCGGCTGGAGATCCGAACGCACGGGCCGTCACCAAGTCAAACTGGCCCTCCAGTTCGGGCCAACGGGCGGCATCTTCGGCCCGGGCAGTGATGACCTCTCCACCCTTTGGCGCGTCGGACCAGGCGAGGGTCTCACTGAGGAAATTGGCTCTCTTTTCCATTGAGTCGAGTAATACGCCGTGGCTGCGCCAACGCTCTTGGAGAACCAGCCCCGGCAAGCCTCCACCACTTCCCAGATCCAGGAAATCAGCTGGGGGACTGGGGCGGATGGCCTCCCAGCAAAGGGCAAAACCGTGGGCGTGGGCGATTTGGGGCTCAATGGATTGGGGGCCTAAATAGCCCCGCGCTCTCGATTCCTCGAGAGCGCGGGTGAGCCAGTCGTCGGTCATCTAGCCATTATGCCGGAGCGACCACCACAAATCGTCGAGGGTCTTCCCCTTCGGAGCGGGTCACGACTGCTTCGTTCTCGGTCAAAGCGTCATGGACGGCCTTGCGATCGGCGGCGGACATGGGTTCTAGAGCTCGTTCCTCACCCGTTTCGACGACGTCAAGGGCCACCTGCTGGGCGAAACGGCCCAAAGCCGCGACCCGGCGCTCGCGATATTGAGCGACGTCCACCAGAATCCGATCGGTACGGCTCGGGCTCTTGGACTGAACGACGGTGCGCGTCACTTCTTGCAGCGCCTGCAGTGTGGTCCCTCGTGGACCGACGAGCACCCCAAGTTCAGTCGGTGGGGTGGCGTTCACCGAGAGCTCCACGGTCTCTTCGTCGAGTTCCCTCACTGATACCTCGGCCTTGATATCCATTGACGTCAAGAGTCCCACGAGGAACTCCTTCGCGATGGCTCCTTGTTCGGCAAGTGAAATACCCTCCGCCATACTGTCCTCCTTCATTGGACTCCTTACAGACTGCTGGCTGCGCGCTCGCGAGGGTTCTCGCGGCGCGCTCTTTTCCTTCTCTCGACGGCCTTCGCCCTCGGGTCGCTTCTCCGCGCGAGGCCGTTCATTTCGATCACTGGCGGTACGTGGACGATCACTGCGCTCACCAGAGCGGCGCGAGCGCTTCGGTCGCGGACCGCTCGGGCGAACCCGAGCGCGAACTCTGGCCTCGCCCCGAACCCGGCCGAAAAGACCGGCCTTGGGCTCTTCTAATACTTCGACTTCAGCGTCGTCACGATGCACACCCAGGTGCGCAAGCGCCCGGTCCATGGCCTCATCGATGGTTTTTCCCGTAGTTTCTACCCACTCCATGGGTTATCGCGCCTTTCTCTTACGCTTCGCCTTCGAGCGAGGCTGGCCTTGAGGTTTGAATGCTGGCCGAGGCTGATGACCCTTCGGCAAGTTGTTCGACTTTGACGCAGGCGGACTCTTCGTCGTTGAGGGTTTAGCTTTAGGCTCTTCAACAACCTCGGGCGCGGGTTCGACTTTCTCGCCCGCCGGCAGGGCACGTTCGCCCTTGTGGGGATTCGAGACACCGGTACGGAACATGAGGTCCTGAGTAATTATGCGAATACCTGTTGAAATAATCATATACACCACAACAGCGGCTGGAATCACCATGTAGAAATATGCAAAAACAATCGGAAGGACTCGTTGCATGGTCTGCTGTTGACTGGGCAAGGTCTGCCCCGTCTTTTTGTTGCGGTTGTTCATCTGGGCCATCTGGAAGTACTGCAGACCCACCGCCACGGCGGCCAGGCCAAAGAAGGGGATTCGGGATCCCAGCGAGAGGCCGCTCGCGAAGGGTTTCAGGCTGAGGTCCATGCCCCACACGTTGATATGTCCCACGGATTTGATGAGGCTGTCGTACATCTTCGAGGTATGCGGGATGTAGCGCGGCGTCGACGTGATCACGCCTTTGGCGTTGGTGACCGTAAAGGATAAACCTTTAATCACACTGTAGAGAATGAAGAGAAACGGTGCCTGGAGCAGCAGGGGCAAACAGCCCCCGATGGGGTTGACGCCCTCTTCTCGGTAGAGCCGCATCAACTCGTCGTTCATCATCTGGCGATTTTCCGGGCCCTTGTACTTCTGTTGAAGCTTTTTGATCTCGGGCTGGAGTTTCTGCATCGCCATCATCGAGCGGGTGCTCTTGATGGTGAATGGTGTCAAGGCACCCATGATGATGATGGTCAACAACGCAATGGCGACCCCGTAGTTCGGAATGAGGCCATAGAGATAGGCCAGCATCCACCCAAAGAGCCGAAAGATCGGCTGGAAGATTGAACCAATGGCGTGGGTTATCGAGTGCATGACCTTGAACTCCTCACTTCGTTGGGTTCGGGAACGAGATCGATGCCGTGAGGACCAAAGGGGCGACAGCGCAGGACCCGACGAAACGCCAGCCACGTGCCCCTGATCGACCCGTGCGCGGCAATCGCCTCGGCGGCGTAGTCCGAACACGAGGGGTAGAAACGACAAGGCGAGACCCGGCCCGCACGAAGCCGCTGGTAGAAGCCAATGAGTCCCAACAACGCTTGAGTACCTCGTGTGGCGTTAGGGCGCGTCGACTCGACCAAGCGCTTGCTGGAGATGGTGTTGGAGTTCTTCATACGAGAGGCTTCCTGTCTCAAAACCACACCTGATCAGGTAACTGCCAGGTCTGGGTTGGGGGGTAAGTACATCAAAAAGTGCTCGAAGTCGCCGGCGGATTCGATTGCGTACGACCGCGTTGCCGACCTTTCGACTGATCACGAACGCCACGTCTACTGAAGTACTTTCCGATGAACCGACTACGAAACTGATCCGCAGCGGCCCACTCTGAGCTCGTCCAGTAGGTGTCGCGAAGAGCGCGAACTGCCGGCGGGTTCGGACCCGACCGGGCACCTTAGCTAGACCGTCAATTGGTGACGGCCCTTGTTACGACGGGCCTTAAGAACGGCACGACCGGCACGGGTGCGCATACGCGCGCGAAATCCGTGCGTTTTGGCTCGCTTTCTCTGGTTTGGCTGATAAGTACGCTTCACAAAAACCTCTTCTCAAAATATCCTCTGCGCTTCGCGTGACCCCCGGGGGGTCGCTGGCACGCCACAGCCCGCAATCTTACCCCACCGACCGAACGGCCCCGGCGAGGCGCCATAAATGGGTGTATGGTGACTCTCCCTGTCAACGCCACAGCGATTCTCGGTCGAGAACCACTTGTGGATAATGTCAGAGATGATCTGTGGAGGAAGATTGTGCAAAGCGGTGAGGAAATTTGGTCAGCCCTTCGCGACTCCTTACGTGGCAACGCTTCTGACGCCGTGTGGGCGGCGGGTCTCAGCACACTGCGCCTTGTGGATTACCACGACGACCAACTCGTCATAGGTGCGCCAAATCAGATTCAACTCTTACGCGTGCAACAGCGTTACTTACCGTTCATCACTGAGCAGGCCGAGCAGTTAGTTGGTCGAGAAATGCACGTCTCGCTGACCGTCGCCGAGTCGACGAATACGCTCGAAATGAGTGAGCCCTCGTCGGAGCCCGTCGAACCGCCCCCAGTAGTCACGTACGCGTCAAGTGTTGATCACCCCGCCCGCCTCGATCCTCGAATGACCTTTGATTCCTTCGTCCCTGGGACCTCGAACCGTTTGGCCTTCGCCGCAGCGCAGTCCGTGGCCGAAACGCCCGGGCGGGCCTATAACCCCCTGATGATCTACGGGAACTCCGGCTTGGGTAAGACCCACCTTTTGCACGCGATTGGCAACTATGTCCAGGAGAACTATCCCGGACGAAAAGTTCTCTACGTTTCTACCGAGACGTTTCTGAACGACTTCATTCGAGCTATTCAAACTCGCACCCAACTCTCATTGCACGAGCGTTATCGCGAGAACGACGTACTGCTCATCGACGACATTCAGTTCATGGAAACACGTGGTGAGACGTTTCACGAAGAGATCTTTCACACGTACAACGCGCTACACGGTGAAGGCAAGCAAATCGTGTTGACGTCGGATCGTTCACCCCGCGATCTCGCGGGACTGCAAGAGCGGTTCCGCAGTCGCCTCTTGCAGGGACTCGTCACCGAGATCGATCAGCCCGATCTCGAGACGCGGATCGCAATTCTTCGCTCCAAATCCGAGCGCGAAGGTATCGCGCTGCCCGACGAGGTGGCGGAGTGGATTGCCCAGCGGGTTCGCGACAACATCCGAGAGCTCGAGGGCTCGATCACGATGTTGCGAGCTTTCGCCAATCTGCGCCAAGAGCCCATCACCCTCGAGCTCGCCAAGGCTCACCTAACAAATCTCGGTCATGAACAGGTCATATTGAAGCCAGAAACCATTCTTTCGGTGGTGGCGGACTTTTACGGCCTTTCGGTAGAAGAGGTACGGGGATCAAAGCGCCTACGCCCGCTGGTACACGCTCGTCACATCGCGATGTACCTCATTCGAGACCTATTGAATAACTATTCATATCCCATGATCGCGCGTATTTTTGATGGACGAAACCACACCACGGTCATTAGCGGGGTCGAGAAGATTAAGGAACAGTTGACGTCAAACCCTGAAGTACTCAATCAAATCAATCAATTGAAGCGCCGTCTTCAAGGAGAGAATTAGGGGAAAAGATTTGTGCACAACGTTGGGGTGAACTTGTGGGCTTTACGATGACAATCGCCGAGTACCCCACATCATCTTTTGGTTGAAGCGTGAAGGTTGAGAGAGTTACTCACAACCTTGTGCCTTGCATCAGCTTGAAGAAACCGTTATTTATCAGCGATATTAAAGAGTTACCCGTCAATCCACAGCACTACTACTACTAAGACTTCTTCATATCGAAATACACACGTAATCTCAGTAGTAAGGAAAGGTAGTCCTATGAAGTTCAAATCAGAGCGCGACATCCTCGTTGAGGCGCTGACCGCCGCTAGTCGTGTGGTCGCGACCCGACTCATCGGTGCTTCTTCTGGCATTCTCCTTACGTTGAACGGAAATCAACTGGTCGTCACCGGCACCGATCTCGACATCACGGCGCGCACCACGGTTGACGTGATTGGTATTGAGGATGGTTCCACCGTCGTTCCCGCTCGCCTCATCGTTGACGCGGTTCGCTCACTCGAGGCCGGCGCGGTGACCGTTGCCAGCAACGA
>Ga0182024_10026773_pt1 | contig 10117 bp, 10 predicted proteins | sample P32metaG_FD_120480 | JGI IMG/M metagenome (GOLD analysis project Ga0182024, IMG submission 120480) | Permafrost microbial communities from Stordalen Mire, Sweden - P3-2 metaG (Illumina Assembly) | ecosystem: Environmental > Terrestrial > Soil > Wetlands > Permafrost | place: Sweden: Stordalen...
AACTGATCGATTACCATCAATTCTGCGGAGTGCCTTCCCCGAATCAGGCGCCGGCCGCTCAGGAGACCAAGGTGAACGAAGGCGAAATTGACGTTATCGAGCTCAAAGAGAAGCTGGACCGTGGCGACAAATTCGTGCTGATCGACGTGCGCGAGCCGCATGAATACAAGATCTGCAACATCCCTGGCGCGAAGCTGATTCCGCTGGGCGAATTTCCGCAGCATGTGGGCGAATTCAACCCGGACGACGACATTGTGATCCACTGCCGCAGCGGCGTGCGCAGCGCGAAGGCTTGCGGCGTTCTGCGTGCCGCGGGTTTCCAGCACGTGCGCAACGTGGTGGGCGGCATTCTGGCGTGGAGCGATCAGGTAGACCCCAGCGTGCCGAAGTACTAAGATAGGCCTGGGAGCGCATTGTGGCCACTACCACTCGATTGATGACGGTCGAGCAGTATCGGGAACTGCCGGAGACTGGTCCCTTCTACTACGAATTGCGTCGAGGGGAGCTTGTCCAAGTGGCTAGACCGAAGTGGACGCATGAATCAATTCAAGATCGGCTTCACGAACGTCTCAAAGAGGCGCTCAGAACAACTGGCCGGGTCATGATCGAGCTTGCATTCCGAGCACTCCCCGAGTACGAGTTGCGTGTGGCGGATGTTGCCTACATAACTCATGAGCGTGCGGCAAGCATCGCTGGCGACGACAATCTTCACGGCGCTCCCGATCTCGTGATCGAAGTGCTCTCTCCGTCCAACACCGCGCGCGAGATCAAAGAAAAAGCCGACCTCTGCCTGGCGAATGGCTGCCGCCAGTTCTGGGTAGTCGATTCACGTCTTCGCCAGATCGCGGTCTCGACGCCCGATGGCCTCACGCGCATCTATCGATCCGGTGAATCGATTCCACTGGTGTTTGCAGAAAATCAGTCGTTCAAAGTAGACGCTGCATTTGCGGACGAGTAGCCACGCAATGCCGGAAGCAGCCGCCGGATTGATGACGGTCGAGCAGTATTGCGAAGTGCCGGAGCCTGGGTCGTTCTATTACGAATTGCATCACGGGAAGCTGGTTCGGATGTCCTGGCCGAACTTTGGGGATGCTCTCGTTCGGAGCCGGATCGGGGGCCAACTCGATGCCGCACTCGAGGGGCACGGTATCGTACTAACGAGATTGCCGTTTCGCGCCCTTCCCGAGTACGATCTGCGCGTCACCGATGTCGGCTACCTAACGCGTGAGCGGTGGGATCAAATCAAGGACGAAGACTACTGCCTCGGCGCCCCCGATCTCGTAATTGAAGTGCTCTCTCCATCCGCCACGGCGATCGAGATCGACGAAAAGGCCGCCCTGTGCCTCGCAAATGGCTGCCGCGAGTTCTGGGTAGTCGATCGGCGTCTTCGCCAGATCACAGTCTCCACGCCCGATAGCATCACGCGCACCTATCGAGCCGGCGAATCGATACCGCTGGCGCTCGCTGAGAACCAGGCGTTGATGGTGGACTCGATCTTTGTGGACAAGTAGCAGGAAGCCATGACGTCCATCGATGACTATCTCGAAACAGACTACTCCCCGGATCGGGAGTTTGTCGATGGTACGGTAGTAGAGCGTAACCTGGGTGAGCGGCCGCACAGCCGAGCCTGGAGCAATGTGATTCTTTCTCTTTGCAGCCGCACTCCAAGACTTTTCATTTGGCCGTCGCAGCGGGTTAGGACGATTCCAAATCGTTGCCGGGTTCCAGACGTTTGCGTTACGACGCAAGATCCGCTTACAGATGTCTTCGAAGCGCCTCCGTTGATCTGCATTGAGATTCTCTCCCGCCGCGATGAAATGAGCGATGTGCTCGAGAAACTCGAAGAGTATTCCTCCGCTGGCGTTCGCAACATCTGGGTTGTCGATCCGCGTCGCAAAAAGGCGTTCCTCTATGACGGCGGTTTACGGGAAGTTACTTCTGGCGTTCTTGTCACAGCAGACGAACCTGTTGTCGAACTTCCTCTCGCCGACGTGTTTCTCGAAGTCTAACCGCTGCTGCGCCGCTCTATACAGCTTCGGAGGTTATCCGCGCGCCCCGCCGGACGTCATCGACCGGGCGATTCAGCCTGCCGCAGTATTAGAACCGGGAGGCCGGCTAGCTTACCTATGTACGGCTCACGCGGATGCCTACGAAGCTAACCGATTCCGGCTATCGCGGTTCCGCAGAATTTCTTCCAGCATCCCGGGAATCTCGAACACCGCGGAATTGTGGATCGCCGCGGCGGCCTGGCGGTAGCGGGAGTAACGTTCCGGCGTCAGCATTTCGCGGACGGCGCCGGCAACTTGCGCAAAATTCTTGATCACGATGCCCACGCCCTGTTTTTCCACCCACTCGGTGTTATAGCGTTCCTGCGGCAGCGTCCAGGCGTTGCGCTCCACAATCACCGGCAGGCGCATGGCAATAGCCTCGCTGATGCTGCCGGGGCCGGGTTTGCCGATGAAAAAATCGGCCAGCGCCATGTAGTGCGGAATCTCTTGGGTGAATCCTTGGACAAATATCGGGATGCGTGCAGGCAGCGCGCGCACGGCGTCAACGGCGCGCCGGTTGTGGCCGCAGAGCGCTATCAATTGCATATCCAGATCCGATTCGTTGAGCAGGCGCACGATGCGCTCGATCTCAGTGGAACCTTCGCCGCCGAACAGAATCAGGCCGGTGGGCCGGCCGGGGCGCAGCCCGAGGCTCACGCGCGCGGCCTCCCGGTCCGCTGGAAGCGGTGCGTAAAATCTAGGGTTGAGAATCACGCCGGAGGCCGGCAGAATCAGCCGGTCCGCGAGGCCGAGTGCCCGCGCCTGCTGCACGGAGCGTTCCGTTGGGCACACCACGAATTGGTTTTGCCGTTCCATCCAGAAGTTCGACTGGTAGTCGGCCAAATCCGTGAGGATGGTGACGAAGGGCGCGCCGGGCGCCACGCGCGAGAGCGCTTGAAACATGGCGCGGTTGTAGTGCGGAATCAGAGACACCACCATGTCGGGCGGCCCGGCCTTCCAATGTTCCTCGAGAATGCGCACCTGCGCGGCGTGCGCCAGACGAATGAGCGTGTGCGCAACCGGGACCAGCGGCGGCGTGACGATGGTCCAGCCGCGCCGCAGGATGATGTTGTAGACCTCTTGAAACTCGATGCCGGTGGATTTGCGGATGAAATCGATCCGCTGGAGCAGATCCTGGATGGAGAGCAGGCGAATGTCCCACGGGCGGTTCTGCCGGCGGATGACGTCCAGCAAGGCGGTGGCCGCGGCGCGGTGGCCGCCGCCGGAATCCACATAGATGAAATCGATCTTGGGGTTCAATGGTGCGCCTTTGCCTTCCACGTATTCGCGCGCCGCGTATCTGCACGTTATGTATTTGCAGCTGCGGGCCGGAAGCGCCAGAGGCGCCTCCTCACTTGTCAGTAACATCCGGCTTGTCTCGATTCGATTACAGTTCGAAGAAAGTTCGCTTCGCGATGGGATTTTCACGCCACCTTGATCGGATTGAAACGTTATTGGATCAATCTGTCTTATGCAGGAGGACCGCGCATGCGCGGCACAAGGATGGAAGTCCGCGCTGCTATTGCCGGCGGCGGCCGTGGCGCTGTTCGCGCAGTCGCCGGCGGAAGACCTGATCGAAGCGGGGCATTGGAAACGGGCGCGGGCGCTGGTGGAAGCGCGCATGCGCGAGGCGCCGAACGATCCGCTGGCAATCTACCTGACATCGCAGATCCGCTTCGCGTTCGGCGACGCTAATACGCCGCTCAAGCTCGCTGAGAAAGCGTTGGCGCTCGATGGCGGCGCCGCCACGTATCATCGCCAGATCGCCGAGGTGACCGGCGTGATGGCGCAACACGCTAACGTGTTTCAGCAGCTTCTTCTCGCCCGGCGCTTCCAGAAAGAGATCTGCGTCGCGATTACGCTCGACCCGAAGGACATTCAATCGTTGCGCGACTTGATGGAATTTTATCTGCTGGCGCTGGCCCGCAAAAATGAGCCGCGAATCCGTTCTTGGGTCAATGATTATGACAGAGCCTGCAGGCTGCGTCCTTTGAGTAAAGAAGGTCGGCCTTTACAGTGGAGCCATGAGCGTTGTGGCACATGCCGCATCGCTCAAGCACCCCCGGATCGTGAGTGTGGATTCCGGCAAAATCGTTTCGTTGATGGCAATCGAAACAGCCGCCTTTGAAAATGAAACGGCCACTCCGGCTTAAGCCGTGGCATTCGGTGCACTGCACGCCGGGAATCGGCGGATGCTGGTGAAAGAGTTGAAAGCCCACGGGAGGATTCGGGCCGACAAAAAAGTGCACTTCCTTCCTGCCGCCCTCCCACACCAGCGCGAGTGCGTGCAATCCGGGCGTCGCCTTCAGCGTGGCGTGCAGGACATTCGGGAACGGCTCTTCGTTCTTGATCGCTGCGCCATCGAGCTGCAGCCTTCCCGACGGCGCCGTGGCAACTATATCGATTTCGCCGCTCTGGTGGGATGAATTGTCGGCTGGGCGCAGAATCTTTCCCGCCTCGTCGTCGGCGGTGTTTGGCGCGGCGGACAGCAGTCCGCAAGTCAACGCGATGGCTGCGGCGACGACAGGTCGAGCTTTCGATCGAAGCGCTACGAGTCGAATCATTAGGAACGGCTACGCACGAAGGAGCGATCGATTTGCGAAACCTTGGCCGTTCCAGCCATTCCCATGACGGCGGCCAACTCGGCGCGCAGAATCTCGACAATTCGCACCACGCCCGCCTGTCCGAACGCGGCTAGCCCCCACAGGTACGGACGCCCGATTCCCACCGCCGATGCCCCTAGCGCGAGCGCTTTGAACATGTCAGCGCCGCGGCGGAATCCTCCGTCCACCAGGACCGGGATCTTGCCATTGGCCGCCGCGATGCATTCGGGCAGAGCCTCGATCGTAGCTCCCACCTGATCCAGTTGGCGCCCTCCGTGATTCGACACGATCACGCCCGAAAGGCCGTGCTTGACGGCGCTCTCGGTATCCTCCGCCGTCATCACGCCCTTCACAACCACCGGAATCTTGCTCACTTCCCGCATTTGTTGCAGCGTCTCCCACGTCGGCGTCGGAAAGGGCCGCGGTTGGGGAATGTCGCCCGCCGTCCATAGCACGTCGTCGGGATGGTAAATCAGCGCTCCCTTTTCATCGCGGGGGACGCCGCGCATCTGGCACCAGCTCCGCACCAGGCCGTTATGCATGCTGCGCTCGCGATGCGATACGACATAAATATCCACCGTGACGGAGATCGCCGAGCAGCCCTGGTCCTCGAGTCTGTTGGCGAACTCCGCCATCTGGCTCTTGTTGCGGAACTCGGCCGCGGTCGTATACTGCCACCAGACCTTGGGCCCTTTGCCGGAAGCCAGAACATCGCTGATTCCCCCGTTGGTGATCATCATGGCATGGGCATTCCCTGCGGCCATCGCCGTCTCCTGCTCTCCGTTCGGGACAAAGCAGTTCTTGCCGCCCGTTACCGAGAGATAGAAAGGTTGCGGCAGAGACTTGCCGAACAGGGAGACCGACGTATCGATGGACGCGACGTCGTGGAGGAGAAAGTGGGGGCGGATGATCAGATTATCGAACCGGCTGCGGTTGGCCCGCAATGACGCCTCGTCGTCGGAGCCCTCGTCCATGTAATCCCACGCGAGAGGGTCGAGCTTGGCTTTTGCGAGCTTCGCAAAGTCAAACACGTTGACTTGTTTGAGCAACTCGGTGAGTTCGCTAAACTTCTTATCGGCGCGCAGCAACGGTGAGCTGGCCAGGAACTGGCAAAAACGGAGCAAGGCTTGGCGTCGGTTCATTTCGTCAAGCTATCACAACCCGAAATGTGGATCAATGATATGGATCAATGATATGGATCAAATGATAGATCATTGCATTCGCCGAGTTCCTGCCGAACTCCCTGTGATATGATCGTTCCCGTTAGCTCTGACGACTCGCATGAACCCTCACGCCACCAGAAGGCAGTTCATGGGCGCGGCCGCCGGATTGCTGCCATTGACAATGCGCGCCGCTGCCCCAGCCTCGGTCGGCTGGACGGTTTACGGCGGCAACTAGGCGGCAACCCACTACTCCCCGCTCAACCAGATCAACCGCGAAAATGTCTCCCGCCTTCGTCCCGCCTGGGTGCATAATGCGCCTCCCGAAGCCGCGCGGTACCGGGGATCGGTGGAATGCACGCCGCTGGTGGTGGATGGGGTGATGTATATCGTCGGCGCTGCGTTGATTCCTCAAGCTCTCGAAGCGGCCACCGGTAAGCTTCTGTGGACCCACGCACCGTTGAGCAACGGACCGCAGAGGCGCGGCGCCGGCACCAGCCGTGGCGTGACGTACTGGAAGGATGGAGATCGTGAACGAATCTTCGCGCCCGTGCAGAATCGAATCCTGTGCCTGAACGCCAAGACCGGCAAAATTGTCGAGACCTTCGGCGATAACGGCGCCATCGACTTGGAGAAAGACGTGGACCGCGACCTGACCCACGGCGAGACCATCGTCGCGACTACGCCCGGGGGCATTTACCGGGATCTGCTGATCGTCTCCACTCGGGATGAAGAAGGCCCGCGGCCGGCCGCGCCCGGACACATCCGCGCTTATGACGTGCGCACCGGCAAACGGCGCTGGATCTTTCACACCATTCCGCATCCGGGAGAATTCGGCTATGACACATGGTCGCCCGACTCCTGGAAGACCACCGGCGGAGCGAACTGCTGGGGTGGTTTGAGCATCGACGAAGCGCGCGGCCTGGTTTTCGTTTCCACCGGATCGGCTACCTTCGATTTTTATGGCGGCGACCGTGTGGGGGCGAATTTGTTTGCCAACTCCGTCATCGCGCTGAAGGCGGATACCGGGGAACGCGTGTGGCACTTTCAGACGGTGCATCACGATCTCTGGGATTATGACATTCCGTGCCAGCCAACACTCGTCACCATCACGCACGAAGGCAAGAAGGTGGACGTGGTCGCTCAGGTTTCGAAGACTGGCTGGGTGTACCTGTTTGAGCGGGCCACCGGCAAGCCGCTCTACCCGATCGAGGAACGCCCTGTGCCGCAGTCCGATATTCCGGGCGAGAAGTCCTACCCGACGCAGCCCTTTCCGACAAACCCGCCGCCCTTCGCGCGTCAGGGGATCTCGCGGGAAGACTTGACGAATATATCTCCCGAAGCTCACGCCTGGGTGGCCGAACAACTGAAAGATTTTCGTTTCGGGCCGATGTTCACTCCGCCGGGCAAGCAGGAAACGATTGTCCTGCCGGGCTACCACGGCGGGGCTCTTTGGGGCGGCGCCAGTTTCGATCCCGACACTGAGTGGCTCTATGTGAATCACAATGAAATACCGTGGAGCACGTCTCTGACCGATGCGCCCCAAGAGGCGGGCTATCGTTACGGCTTCAGCGGATACAAACGCAACGTCGACCAGGACGGATACCCGGTCATACGTCCGCCTTGGGGACGGATCTCCGCCATCGACCTGCGGAACTGCAAGATCGTATGGCAGGTCGCACATGGAGAGTACGAAGCACTAAGCGCGCGCGGTATCCCGCCAACGGGAACCTATACTAGGGGCGGGAATATCGCTACCAAAGGCGGCCTTCTATTCAGTGCCGGAACTCTGGATCACAAGTTTCGCGCATACCACTCCGAAACAGGAAAGGTTTTGTGGGAGACTCCCGTGGGGGGCGGTGCGTTCGCGACGCCCAGCACTTACGTGGTGAATGGGAAGCAATTCGTGGTTGTTCCTGTGAGCAACAGCCAGGACTCAGAGGAGACAAGCCCGGCCGGGGGCTACAAGCCGGGCGATTTTGTCGCCTTCGCCCTGCCTTCATGAGGGCAAACCGTTCGCATGGGCATGGGAAAACTGTTCGCATGGGCGGTTTGGATAATAGCCGCGGCGGCTTGGGCTCAGTCTTCCACGCCTGCGCCCGTCACTCCGAAACCGACGCCCGCCCAGCCGATCCCGTTCAACCACAAGGTGCACATGGCGTCAGGATTGACCTGCCTGGGCTGCCACACCATCGCAGCGCCCGGAGATCTGGCCGGACTTCCCGCCGCCACGTACTGTATGGGCTGCCATGATACGGTCAAGAAGGACAGCCCCGCAATCCGGACACTGAAGACTTTCGCCGACGAACGGAGACCCATTCCGTGGGTAAGGGTCTACAAGCTTCCAGGATTCGTGTATTTCTCGCATCAGGTGCATCATAAGCAGGCCCGCATCGAGTGCGCTGTTTGTCATGGCCCGGTGGCGGATCGCAACATTGTGGTGCAGGAAAAGTCCACAGCGATGGTGGATTGCATGAAATGCCATGATCAGCACAAGGCCCCGAATGGCTGCGATCTCTGCCATGACGCGCAATAATGAGTTTCGCCCGATACAGGTTGGCAATCCAATGTCACCCACTTTGCCGGCGAGTAGGGCGGACCCCCTGGTCCGCGGCCGACGCCCTCGTCGGCCTCTCGGAAGATTATACGGGGCTGATTTCGGCTGGGCGAAGAGCGCGTCCAGAGGACCCGCGCGGACCAGGGGGTCCCGCCCTGCTGGCTGCCTTCATTGAACGTTGATATATCATAGCTCGGTAATTTCCTCGTGCTGTGATTCCCGCCCCGCCCACAGATCGATCCGGCATTTCGACGTGGCGCACGCACTCATGCGTGCAGCGTTCACACTCGTGTGAACGCGACATGTCTAACAGCCCTCTGAGTGAATCTTTCGCGGCAGAATTGCCGCGGCAGAACTGCGCAGTCCCCACAATTGTTAAGCACCCGTTGCTTTCAGGAGAAAACCGGAATCGGGGATGCGCGAAAGGCGCCATTTCCATGGCGGCCGGATCGACGGCTGGGTCGATAAGAAATTCAGGTTAACTTAGGGTTGAGGCCAATTTGGCTCGGACGGCTGCTCAGGCCGGCTTCGATTTCTCCACGTCACCGATGCCCGCGACGTGAGACGCCGCGCCGATCCATCGGAGTGCAAATCCTGTATGCGTTTTGCGGACGATACTCGTAAACTCCGGTTCTTCTACTGAGCGTAGGGCTTCGACAAGCGTGTAATGCTCGCGGCCCATGGCTGCGGTCACCGGCTTGCCGCTTGCGAGCACTACGAACGCGAACAGCGGAGCCATCAATCGCTCGAGGGTCTCGGCCAGGAAAGTGTTTCCGGACAGCTTCCAGCAAAGGCGGTGAAACTCGAAGTCGCGCTGCAGGAATTCACGGCGATCGTTCCGTTCCCCGGCCTCTACCAGGCGGTCCACCAGGCGTTTGAGATCATCCAAATCCGATTTGGCGGCCAGCGGACGAGCCCATTGCAGGGCCAGCGTCTCCAACTCGATGCGCAGGGTATAGAGCGCTCGAACTTCCTCCGCGTCAAATGCGGTGATGAAACTGCCCTTGTTCTTAACGCGCCGGACAAATCCTTCGTGCTTGAGGGCGATGAGAGCCTCGCGCACCACCGGCGTTCCGACGTTCATTTCGCGTGCGATCTGGCGCTCGACAATGGTATCTCCAGGCTTCAGCGCGCCGGAGAAGAAGGCATTTTTCAGAGCGGTGATGACCCGTTCTGTTAATGAGATGGCTTCAATCTCCTGAAAGATTGAGCCGTTGCCATTTTCGGCGTTGCCGGACTTCACTGCGAACGATCATAGCACATAGATTTTACACTCAACCCCAGCTTCCAAAGTTGATCGCCACCCCGGACGGAAAGCGCTTTGCCCTCTGCCTCTGTGTCCGCAAATATCCCGGCCCCGGCCGCCCCTCCGCGCAATTGGGTCCGTTCCTGCAAACTCCTGACGATCCCCGCATGTCCCACAGAAAGCCGCATTTCCTCCCGGCGCCCTCGTAGCCGCCGTGAAGTTGAATCACGCCGAAATCAATTTTCTTTTCTCAATCCCTTCAATCACATACAGCCAATCCACCCATAAACTCCGCTATCCGCCCTGCTAAGGTGAAATCGAGTAAGGACAGGAGGGGCCACGCTCTCAAGCCCAGTAGTTTTTTCCTAAAATGGCGACCGGCCCTCACCCGCGCATCGCCCTAGGGCGCTTTTTCCAAGCCGCTTTTTTCAAAACCGCTTTTTTTCAAAGAATGGGACGCCCTCGCGCGCTTCGGCCTCCACCACCTGGTCGCCGATCGCTAC
>Ga0182024_10026774_pt1 | contig 10117 bp, 7 predicted proteins | sample P32metaG_FD_120480 | JGI IMG/M metagenome (GOLD analysis project Ga0182024, IMG submission 120480) | Permafrost microbial communities from Stordalen Mire, Sweden - P3-2 metaG (Illumina Assembly) | ecosystem: Environmental > Terrestrial > Soil > Wetlands > Permafrost | place: Sweden: Stordalen...
ATTTATGATATCTTTGCGACGAAGGAACAGGAGCAAACAGCAGAACCGGAGACAGAAGTCTTATCCAGCGGCAAGGATAGATTTTTCTCCTCTCTGACCGCACGCGTGCTTTTCTTTTTGCTGCTCATCGGAGATATCTTTTGGGGAGTCTATGCACTCTGTCTGGTCCTCATCGCAGGGCCTTTAAATCTTCTGACCGGCGGCAGAGCTCAATTTTTGCATCGCCTCCTTAGGAAGAATTGGATTTCTCTCAAACGGTCGGGCATCTGCGGCGTTTCGCTTTTCATTTCTCTTTTCAGTCCAGCGCTCGGCATCATGATCGCCTGCACCTACTTCATGATGTACGACAAAAAAGGGATCCAAGAAGTCGTGCCAAGATCATTGCAAGACCAATTTCAAGAGTTTTTGAAGTAAGATTTTCTCTCGTCTGCTATACTCCTCGGCAAATAACTCGACGGAGGGAAAAATGAGACAAATTCTTGCATCCATTGCGATTTTTTTGACAGGTCCATTAGCGGCCCTGACCATCTCAACGCCAGTCACTGTGTCTATAGCAGATGGCGCCAATATGAGCAGCTGTGTTGCTATAAATGAGAAAGGCGAAGCAGCGGTTGTTTGGCATTCCCTTTATCTTCACGACGGCTCGCTCGTGGCAAGCACACTCAATCGTGCAAAGGAATGGTCTCCTCCCCATATCATTAAAGAAAAATACAGTCTTTTCCTCCCGAAAGTGAAGATCGATGCAGATGGAAATGTTAAATGCTTGTGGATAGACACAATAGATAATGAACTTTTTTTACAAACGGCTAAAAAAGAAAAAAAAGAGACATGGACTTTTTCTTCAGAGAGATTGTTTGAGCTTCCCGGAGCCCCCAGCTACACTTTCCTGATGGAAGGGGATCCTAACTCGGCATTGACCGCTAATCAACTTCTAACAAAATTGATAGCGGAAGTTACGGATGTCGCTACTCCATTCGTTGGCTCTACATCTGTGAGCCCTAAAGGGAAAGGATTTTTAGTTTATTGTTCCGTATCAAGCGGCTATTTTTGGGACTCTTATTCGATCAAAGGGCGCTGGCTCGAAGAGGGAGCGCACTCAAGCGGTATAGCTGATTTTGCCCCGGGTTTTTCTTATTTTTTCTTTCAAAATGCTGTGAACGACCAAGACCAAATAGGAGTTGTTTGGGCAAAACGGGATCAAAACTTGCAAGAATATCTCGAAGCGACAGTGTGCGTGGATGGGACATGGTCGGAACCGGTCGACCTTATAGCAGGGAAAGGCATGACAGAGGTTAAAAGCAAAATCGATTCCGAAGGAAATTTTCTTGTCGTGTGTACTAGAAAGGGAAAAAAAGAAAAAAATCTCTTTGCTGCTTACAAACCTAAAGGACAGCCTTGGGTCCACAAGACTTTATTTACCTCTAATTCTCTTGATATAAAAAGATTTGTGGTAAGCTGCTCTAAGGGCCATTTTGTGGTCGTATGGGATGAGACTGCAGGACGGGAGGCAACCGTTCGTGGTGCGACGCTTTCCACGGCAACTGAAACCTGGTCTCCTATCCGTCTATCCCCTCCAGAGTTCCCATGCGCCCGTCCTGATGTGACGTTTAATGAACAAGGCCAAGGGCTCATCTCCTGGGAAACGATCATTAATGGCGTATGGCAAATCCAAGTAGCCGAGCTAAGCTTAGACTGAAACGGATTGAGCCATATAAGAAATGATCCCGTCTTTTATTTTAAGGTTCACTGTCTGATGAGGTAGGATTTTACCTTGGAGCAAAGCGTTTGATAGCATATTGACGACTTCATTTTGGATGAGCCGTTTTAACGGACGTGCGCCATAAATCGGGTCGTATCCTTTTTCAACCAGGTGAGCCAGGACATCAGACCATTGGAGCTGAATATCGCGATCTAGCAGCCTCTGTTTGACGTGGTTGAGCTGGATCGCTGCGATCGCTTCCATGTCTTTTTCTTGGAGTGGGGAGAAGGGCAGGATATCGTCTAGGCGGTTGAGGAACTCCGGTCTGAAGTGTTGTTGGAGAATGGGCTCTAGAAATTTGAGGATCTCTTCTTTATTGCCAGTCTTGGAGCGGAGATGCGCCAAAAGTTCTGCAGAGCCCAAATTGGACGTCATGATGAAAAGCGCATTTTTGCAATTGACGGTCCGCCCTTTGCTATCGGTAAGTCGTCCATCATCGAAGATCTGCAAAAGAATATTGAAGACATCGGGATTGCCTTTTTCGATCTCGTCTAAAAGGACGACGCTATAAGGGCGTCGTCGGATGGCCTCTGTTAATTGCCCGCCTTCTTCATAGCCTACATAGCCCGGAGGCGATCCGATGAGTTTGGAGACGGTATGTTTTTCCATATATTCCGACATGTCGAGTCGGATCATTGCCTCTTCTTGATTAAAGAGCTGCCGAGCGAGTGCTTTGGCTAGCTCTGTTTTGCCGACGCCTGTCGGGCCGACGAAGAGAAAAACTCCGACCGGTCTATTAGGATCGCTTAAGCCCGCGCGTGAGCGGCGGATCGCTTCGCTGACGGCTTGGACGGCAAAAGGTTGGCCGACGACAGATTCGGCAAGCGCCTTTTCTAAGTTCATCAGTTTGGCCGCTTCTCCTTCGAGCATTTTTTGCACGGGGACTCCAGTCCACTTAGAGACGATCTGGGCGATCAGCTGATCATCGACTTCTTCTTGCAGCAATCTTTCTTTTTGGTCTCCCAGTTTTTTTTGGACTTCTTCCATCTCTTTTTTCACAGCAGGGATCCCGCTATAGCGGATCTCGGCGACTTTATTATAGTCACCGGCCCGTTCGGCCTCTTCTTCTTGGAACTTGAGCTGTTCCAGCTTATTTTTTTTGTCTTTGAGGGAGTCGATCAGTTTTTTTTCTTCATTCCATCGCTGGCGCAGTAAGTTGAGTTCTTCTTTGAGGCGGGCGGTTTCTTTGCCGAGCTTTTCTGCTTCAGCATGGGCGGCGGGAGAATCTTCCCGTTTTAAAGCTTCTTGCTTCACGATGAGGCTGGAGAGCTCCCTCTCTTTTCGATCGATCGGAAGGGGCAGGCTGCCGAGCTGCATCCGGATGAGGCTTGCAGCCTCGTCGATCAGATCGATCGCTTTATCGGGAAGCTGCCGGTCGGTGATGTACCGGTTGGATAAAAAGACAGCTGCATGGATGGCGGGCTCGGTGATGCGGACGCCATGAAAGATCTCGTACCGCTCGCGCAGGCCGCGCAAGATCGCAATCGCATCTTCTAAAGTCGGCTCTTTGACTAAGACGGTTTGAAAGCGGCGCTCTAAAGCAGGATCTTTTTCGATGTGTTTTTTGTATTCATTTAAAGTCGTCGCCCCGATGCAATGGAGCGTCCCGCGGGCAAGGGCCGGCTTGAGGAGGTTAGCGGCGTCCATCGCGCCTTCGGTGGCGCCTGCGCCGACCAAGGTATGCACTTCATCGATAAATAGGATGATGCTGCCTTCGCTTTTTTCGACTTCTTGCAAGATCCCTTTTAACCGCTCTTCAAATTCTCCGCGGTATTTAGTCCCTGCGATCAAGCTGCCCATGTCGAGGGCAAAGAGTTGTTTCCCTTTGAGGGAATCGGGAACATCGCCTTGGATAATCCGCTGTGCAAGCCCTTCTGCAATAGCGGTCTTTCCGACGCCGGGCTCTCCAATGAGGAGTGGATTGTTCTTGGTCCGGCGGGAGAGGACCTGCATGGTGCGGAGGATCTCCTCATCGCGTCCGATGACAGGATCAAGCTTGCCTTCGCGAGCCCGCGCTGTCAGGTTCTTGCAATATTTATCGAGTGTTTGCAGAGCTTGTTCGGCAGTCGGCGAGTCCATATGCATATCTCCTCGGATTTCTTTGATTTTACGCTCCATATCTTGGGCAGATAAACGCGCTTTATTTTTCCAGCTTGTGAAAGGCTCTTTTCCGTTTTGCCAAAAAGCGAGCAATAAGTGGTCGATGGCGATGTACGAGTCATTCCATTTTTTTGCGATCGCTTGCGCTTCTTGAAAGAGGGTTTGCAAAGAGGATGAAATGGCAGGCTGCTTTGGCGTCCCCTCATAGGTGGGCAATTTTTTTACAGACGCTTCGAGTTTTTCAAGGAGCTCATCCCTGCTAAGCTGTATCGAAGCGGCAAAGATTGAAAAATATCCTTGAGGGTCTTCAAAAAGCGCTTTCAATAGCTGAGCTTCAGAAACCTCTGTGAGATGACGTGTTTGGGCCTCTTCAATGGCATTTTGAAGGGCTAAGGCAACAGCTTCTGTGATTGGAGGATTCATGAATGATTCCTTTCTGCATAAATTTAGCAAATTGAGGTGTCGACTACAAGATGTATATTTTAACCGTTTTATCCTAAATGAGTTGGAAATTTTTTTTCCCAGCCTTATTTTAAAGGCTTGTAAGTTGCTTATAGAAATCTGGCAATAATTAATTTCATTTCAATTTAATTACGTTTATAAGTAAAATGTTATTACTTATGACGCATACTATAACGACATGTTCTTATACTAGAAGACGGCGACATCCAGTTACTTTGTCTTCCTATCAATTGGATACAAAAAGGCAACGCGTAACTGACAAATTTCAGTCGCCTGAGTCGACTCATACCATGAGTGTATTGAGAAATTGCATTGAACCTAAAAACAGTCAAAAACCTACTTTGTCCGCTGCGGTCTCAGCTACTCCTCCTCCGATTGCGAGCAGGGTCTACAATTTAAGGAGTAGATCTAATGCTAAGCCGCCTGTTTCACCACAAACGGTGCAATGTTCGGATGTTCACGATGGTGGCTCGCAGATTATCATAGGAGAGACCGAATCTAAAATCCCAGGAAGAAACTCTGGATCTGCAGCCCGGACTGTGCCATACACCCGAAAATCAACTAATATACAAGAATCGGAGTCCGAGAGTGTGGCGAGTGGAGAAATCCCTGCCGCTCAGGCGCCCCCTCTCGCACCAAAAAAAGAGGAAGTACAACCTTCTTCGGCTTTAAAAGAGTTTGTTTTCCCTCCTTTACCTGAAGAAGTTGCCTATGTTCCTCTGAGTCCTGAAGAAGATATTTTGAAGGACTGGGAAGAATACTCATCGCATATTTCTTCTAGTTCAAAAAATTCAGTTGAAGATTTAGAAAATGAACTCTTCGTTCCTGAAACACCGCCTCAATCATAATCTCATTGCTGAGGGTTCATCTGAGCTTGCGGAGCTCGAACCATTTTGGCACTCACGCTGACATTGGTCAGGGTATTGGTGATCTTAGCGGGATAATTCGGATCTCCGCTCGGTTCGATCGAGATCGCAATCGGCGTGAGCCAAAAGACAGTCTTTGAACGGTCGGTCGGAGCTACTTCATAGATAGAACCATCACTGAACATCAGCTGGGCCCCGCTCTGCATATTTTGCTGGAGATAGATCTGCTGGGCAGCAGTCGTGGGAGTAGCGGCAATTGTTTTCAGCACGAACTTATCATTGATCCAGCTTTCCAGCTCTTTTTTCTGCGCATCCGAGAGTGCTGCAACGCCGGTTTTTTTTTGCTCGACAAGAGTCATCACTTCATTTAAGCGCATCGTGCCTAAGACTTTGCTCGAATAAAAAATGGCTGTGACAAAAATAACAATAGCAGGAATAGCACGAAGCGGATGCATGGGACCTCTGGTTGTTTAGCCACCTTTTAAAAAAATTATTTGAATATTGCAAGAGGTTTATTAGGAGGGCTCGGGAGAAAGACGGCGGAGGTGGTCGCGCAGGCCCCGGAGGGCTTTGCACTTATGCTCGCGGGCCTCTAGGATTTTCTCGGTGGTCCGCAGATGGTGCCAGGCCTTGTTATAGTCCAGCCGATGGACCGAGAGGATCGAAAGATAATACTCGACAACGCAATTGGTGGGATCGATCCGATGATGCAGTTCTAGGGTTTGTTGAGCCTCATGCTGGCGGCCGAGCTGCAGCCATGTGACAGCGAGCTGTAAAATTCCTGCGCGGAAGCGGGGATGTTTTTTGAGGACCTCTTGAAGTTTTTTTTGTTTTTCAAGAATCGACTCCCGTTTTTCATCGACGTGTAAAAATACCGCCTTGAGCCCTTCCGCATCGACACGGCCCTCTAGGTAATCTTCCGGAACAGTCTCAGGTGAAACAGCCCAGTTGAACGTATGTCCTTTAAGCGTCTCCAGGAGGGCTTTACCTTCTTTTTTCTTTCCTACGAAAAGATAGTTCAGGCTGAGGAAAAAGTTGATCAGGGGATCGTTTCCGACATAGAGGCGGGCTTTTTCATAGAGTTCAACGGCTTTCTGATGGTCATTTTGTCCCCAAGCCACAGAAGCTTGGTTGAAATACGCCATGCCAATGACTTCTTTCATATTCCGCTCTTCTAACCGGCGCGTGTCGATTCCCAAATAAGTTTCAGAAGGAAGATCGATTCCTCTTGCAGTCGTCTCGATGTTGACGATCTTGACCCCTTTGCGGTATCTCACATAGATGTGGCCCGGAGGGGTAATAATTTCGAGTGGAAGCCCCATGCGCTGAGCTAAACAAAGATAGAGGATCGAGACGCCAAGGCATACGCCCTCGCGGCTGTCCATCACAGAGGGTAAAAAAGTATAAAGGTCGATATCTTTTGCATAGAGGGAATGCGGAGGAAAGCGGAACTTCATCTCTTGGAAGATAAACCGGTTGATCTCCCGGATGTAATCTTCCGGCGTAGAATTCTGCGGCAGCCGGGCTAAGATCTGCAGGGCGATCAGGTCAAGGCCAGCCTCGTATTGCCGGATATCTTCGACATTTTCATTGAACTGCTCGATGAGCAAGCCTCTACTTAAATCGATCTCATGCGGCTGCAGCACAAGAAGCTGCTCGCGCGTCCAAATTTGATGTCCCTTTATATAGCGATTGGCAAGCCGGTCGCTAAGGTCTTCGATGGCATTGAGCTGTTCTGAAGAGAGCTTGACCGGTTTTTCGAAATTCTGACGGGTGACAAGCGAGATTACCGCGTGGATATCGAAAACAGGAAGGCTGACCTGGGCGCCGCTTTTGTGGACCTTTCCTCCCGATAACAGATGCCAGGCCTGGCTGAGAGCTTTTTTTCCCTCTTCGGTATTGGAATAGAGCTCATAGAAAGCCAGATGCTCCGAAACCGACAGCGGATCTAAGCTGCTGAGGCGCGATTTTAAAAAGAGATCCTCGCCATACAGCAAACAAGGCAAGAGCAGAAGTAAAATCCATCGTTTCATAAAGAGCGATCATAGGATTATTTCATAGAGAAGTAAACTCAAAAAACTGTCGCTTGGCCATTTCCATTCACGTAGGTCATTATATTCACAATCCCTTCCATCTTCAGCTTTTCCAGACCTTTTTGCACGTTGCTTGCTTCTTGCTTCCATCTAGGCCTCAGCAGAAATTCGGTTTGGCGAGGATCTCCCCCATAAGAAAGAGCCGAATGGAACACGACTCGAGTTTGGAATTTTCCGAGTGCATAAACATCATCTGGAATAATGTCTGTTATTCCATAAATATCGAGACTGCGAAGATAGGGAAATTTCTTCAGTTCTTCTGCAAAAATTGCCAACTCTCCTTGACTTTTGCGGAGGTTTTTATTAAACGACATCTTTGCATCTTTAGCCCGATCGACAAGCCTCCACTCCATAGTTCCATCTTTTGCGAGGTATCCGCCTCCGATTAAAATCAAATACTGCACTCGGTTTTTTTGATTGACCACACAGCGGAATGTTTTTGCTAATTCTTGATCTGCAGGTATAAAAATACTTAAAGTCTCGAGACTTGGCAAAGTAGCAATTAAATCTGGAAGTTGACTGAGAACACCTCGACTTTGCTGCCACCAATTATCTTGAAAAACACACGACCTTAAACTCCTGCACCGTTTGAGTAATTTTGGAAGAAGATCGACACTGAGATGAACATCACCTTCAACTTGGGCTCCAGGAAGCCCAAAGATTAAGCGCTCAGTATCAGCTAAAAAAAAGGGTTCTTGATCAAGCCGCTGATCTATAACCTTAAAAAAAGAATCGCTCGGATAGTTTTCAACCGTCCTGAGATAGCCAAAAGCGGGAGAAAATAAAACAACACGATTATTTCCTGGAAAGTTATTGGCTAAGGCTTCTAGAAAACATACGGGCAATTTCTTTCCAATTTTTTCCCATAAGTCAAATAGAAATATTTGAGGAAAGTATCGATAGATTGCTTGTATCAGCCTTGTCAGTTCTGCTTTCATCAGAGTTACTTCTGCTTTAATCAGAGTCAGTTCTGCCTCGTTCAGAGTCAGCTCTGCTTTCATCAGAGCCAGTCCTGTTTCATTTAGAGTCAGCTCTGCTTGACTCAGAACTGACAACTGCTCCCAGAAATTTTTAACCACTTCTTTCCAGAAAAGAAAGCTTGGGGGATGTACAAATTTCTTAACCTGCAGCTGTTCACTGTCGGTGTACTTTGCAAAACCGTCGTAGGCCTTTATCCATGCCTGAATAGATTCGTAATCCAAATAACGGAATAATTCGACGGAAAGCTCGTGAGGAAATTTAACAGGTGCTTCTGGATCCCTTAGCAAAGTAGAAACAAAAAAAGGTCCGGGAATGCTTTTGAAGATTTGAATAAAGCCTATCTTGCATTCTTCAGCCAATACAGTCCCAAGACTTTCCACTCCAATAGAATTCCGGAAAATAGAAATAAACTTTGATAATTCAATCCCATCTTGGACTGTGAGTTGGTTTTTACAGCTACCAACCTGCGTAATTAGAGTTTTTAGCGAGGGAAGTTTCTCTGGGTTTGAAGGAGAAAATTCTATCGAGTCGAGGGCGATTTTCGCTGCTTCACAATCAATTCTTGTGAGAATCCTAAGAAAAGCCCAGCGCACATCTGAAAGCGGAGATCGGTTGGTCGTCCATGAGATCAATGACATGTTACAAATTTTTCTATAAGTTCAATAGATCCTATGCTTTCTTAGAATGTTTAAAAAGCAACATTCGTGTAAACTGCTGTTTTCGCTATCACAAATTGAGGTTATTATGGCACTTCCAGCGGATAGAAAAGGCAATCCATTTAAAGTCTGTCCTGACAGTAAGCCCACGTAATTTTATGTCTTTAGAAGAAAAAATCTTGAAGTATCGGCAGCTTCAAGAACACATCAAACTTTTGGAAGAGCAAAAACAGAAAATCTATCAAGAGATTCTCCAATCTTTCCCCAAAGATAGCCAGGAGATTTTTTCAGATAACTTCCGATTAAGGCGGTATTTTCGTCTCACCATTCGGACATCCCTTGAAGAAGCTCGAACTTTTGATGCGACAAAAACCGAAGAGTTTGTCGATAAAGAAAAGATCAAAAAATTGATCCATCAGGGAATCTTAGTTCCCAATGTCACTGAGGCGAGTTACTTCTTCATCCATGAACGCGATGCTGATTTAGATCTCAAATGAGTCTTTTTAAAACAGTTCATCGATGGCAAGCTGGTTGTCAACCGCGCTGAGATAAGCAGGGCTAAGGGTAGCACCATAAGGTGTGATCAGTGTTGTGAAGAGAGCTTTTCTCGTATGGGTCATTGACCGGAAAGTCTCTTTTTTAATTTGTAATTCGTGTGCGTAGGATTTAGAAACCTGATACGGAGCATTGCAGAATTTAATTTCACAAAGATTGATACATTGATCGGCTCGGTCGATCACGAGATCAATTTCACTCTTTTTCTTACCTCGAACCAAGGATTTCCAGTAACCGGCCTGTGTGCTGACACCTCCGATCTTTAAGGCGTCTTTGATTTTATGCACATGCTTTAGGCAAAGGCTCTCAAAAGCCAGTCCTGCCCAAATGAGCCACTGAGATGAACCCGACTGTTTTATCCAATAGTCGCTGTCATCCCCGCGCAAGATGCTACTTTTGACTGGATCAATCCAATGGAAATAAAACAGGCTGTATTCATCGGAGAGGACATACTTGGCTGATCGACTTTTCTTTCCCAGTTCATAGATGATGGTGATAAAGTCCGATTCTTCCAGCTCCCTCAGAGTTTTAGAAGATTGGCCGCTTTTGTGTAATTTAGCGGCCTTCAAGAGCTCGATACGTTCCATTCCTTGTCTTTTAGTTGCTAAAATTTTAATAAGTTCAATATGAGGTTCGGGGTGTTTG
>Ga0182024_10026775_pt1 | contig 10117 bp, 7 predicted proteins | sample P32metaG_FD_120480 | JGI IMG/M metagenome (GOLD analysis project Ga0182024, IMG submission 120480) | Permafrost microbial communities from Stordalen Mire, Sweden - P3-2 metaG (Illumina Assembly) | ecosystem: Environmental > Terrestrial > Soil > Wetlands > Permafrost | place: Sweden: Stordalen...
ATGGGAGGCCTCGCGCCGAGGGCGTGCAGGCGTTTCTTGCTTCGCGCGGGATTGATTTGCCGGACGGCAGCCCTGACGACCCGCCGGACGCGTTAACGATCAGCGGGCTGGGCGAGCGTAAGAACAGGATCGTTCTCAGGCTGATCCGCGAGCATGGCGTTGAACCCTATGACGGCTCGGTTCGATACGTGAAGGCCGCTCGCGATGGTGGTCTGCGGTGCTGCGTCGTTTCGTCGAGCACCAACTGCCGTGATGTTCTGGCGGCGGCGGGGATCGCCGAGCTGTTCGAGGAGATCATCGACGGCCACGTTGCCGAGGCCGAGCAGCTCTCGGGCAAGCCGGCGCCGGACACCTATCTCGCCGGCGCGCGCGCTGTCGGCGAGACGCCGGAGCACGGGGCGGTGTTCGAGGATGCGCTGGTCGGCGTCGAAGCCGGGCGTGCCGGGAAGTTCGCGATCGTGATCGGGATCGATCGGGTTGGGCAAGCGGCCGCGCTGAAGGCGCACGGCGCCGACGTCGTCGTCGGCGATCTCAGCGAACTGCTCGAGGCACCGTGATCCGCCATCGCGCGTTCCCGGTGGATCCGTGGAGCGTCCGCGAAACGGAGCTCCAGCTGGACAGCCTCCATCAGACCGAGTCGGTGTTCGCGGTCTCGAACGGGCATATCGGGCTGCGCGGGAACCTCGACGAGGGCGAGCCGTTCGGCTTGCCGGGCACATATCTGGCTGGCTTCTACGAGCTGCGCCCGTTGCCGTACGCGGAATCGGCGTACGGCCAACCCGAGGCTGGGCAGACGATCGTCAACGTGACAAACGGGAAGATCATCAGGCTGCTGGTCGAGGACGAGTCGTTCGACGTGCGCTACGGCGAGCTTCGCAGCCACGAGCGCGTGCTGGATCTGCGTGATGGAGTTCTGCGGCGCACCGCGGAATGGGTTTCGCCGGCGGGCCGCGCCGTACGTGTCTCATCGACGCGGTTGGTGTCATTCCCGCAGCGCGCGGTCGCGGCAATCCTCTACGAGGTCGAGCCGCTCGAAGAGACGACCACCGTCGTCGTGCAATCGGAGCTCGTAGCCAACGAGACGCTCCCAGCGAGCGAAGCGGATCCCCGCGCCGCCGTCGCTCTTGCCTCGCCGCTCAATTCGGAATACTTCGACGCGGACGGCATGCGTGCGATCGTCGTGCACTCGACCAGGGCCAGCGGGCTGACGGTCTCCGCGGCGATGGATCACGTGATCGAGGGACCCGAGGGGACCGAATCGAGGGTCGAGTGCTTCGCGGATCTGGGGCGCCTGACGGTGACCGCGGACGTGGCACCGGGGAAGCCACTGCGTTTGGTCAAATTCCTCGCTTACGGCTGGTCCGCGGAGCGCTCCGCGCCGGCGGTCCGTGATCAGGTTGGCGCGGCGCTTGCGCAGGCGCACCACACTGGCTGGGACGGGCTGCTGGCCGACCAGCGCTCCTACCTCGACGACTACTGGGAACGCTCGGACGTCGAGCTCGAAGGCGACGCCGAGCTCCAGCAGGCGGTGCGCTTCGCGCTCTTCCACGTCCTCCAGGCAGGCGCCCGAGCCGAGCGACGCGCGATCGCCGCCAAAGGCCTGACCGGACCGGGCTACGACGGACACGCATTCTGGGACACCGAGACCTTCGTCCTCCAGGCCCTGACCTACACGACCCCGCACGCTGCGGCCGATGCGCTGCGCTGGCGCCGCGACACGCTCGAGCTGGCGCGGGCACGCGCTCGCCAGCTCAGCCTGAGCGGTGCCGCATTTCCCTGGCGCACAATCCACGGCGAGGAGTGCAGCGGCTACTGGCCAGCCGGGACCGGCGCATTCCACGTCAACGCCGACATCGCCGACGCGGTCATTCGCTACCAGGCCGCCGCCGATGACGACAGCGGGTTCGAACGCGACGTCGGGCTCGAGTTGTTGGTCGAGACCGCACGGCTCTGGCGCTCACTTGGCCACCACGACGCCACCGGACGGTTCCGCATCGACGGGGTCACAGGACCGGACGAATACAGCGCGATCGCCGACAACAACGTCTATACGAACCTGATGGCCCAACGGAACCTTCGAGCCGCCGCCGAGGCGATCGAGCGTCACCCGGAGCGCGCAGCAGACCTGGCCGTCGACGACGAGGAGACCGCCAGCTGGCGAGATGCAGCGAAGGCGATGCTCGTGCCCTACGACAATGCCCTCGAAGTCCATCCACAAGCAGAGGGATTCACCCAACATCAGACCTGGGACTTCGAGCACACGGCGCCAGAGCAATATCCCCTGCTGCTCCACTTCCCCTACTTCGACCTGTACCGCAAGCAGGTCGTCAAGCAAGCGGATCTCGTGCTCGCCTTGCACCTGCGCGGCGACGCGTTCAGCGTCGAGGAGAAGGCGCGCGACTTCGCCTACTACGAGCGCCTCACCGTTCGTGACTCGTCACTCTCCGCGTGCACGCAGGCGGTCATCGCCGCCGAGGTCGGCCACCTCGAGTTGGCCTTCGACTACCTCTCGGAGGCCGCGCTGATCGACCTCGACGATATCGACCACAACACGCGCGACGGGATGCACATCGCATCGCTCGCCGGAACATGGATCGCCGTCGTCGCAGGCTTCGGCGGCATGCGCGACCACGACGGGGTCCTCAGCTTCGCGCCGCGACTCCCACAAGCGCTCACCCGCATCGCGTTCCGCGTGTGTTACTCCGGGCGAAGGCTGCTCATCGATGTCGGACACGCGCAGGTCACCTACTCCCTGCTCCAGGGCGACCCGCTCGAAATCGTCCACCACGGCCGACGCGCCACGGTGAGCGCGCGGCGACCGCTGACCCGCTCGATCCCGGCGCCACACCCACGCGAACCCCCCACCCAACCGGCGGGACGCGCCCCGGAACACCGGCGACAGTGCAACAACGTCGCCGGCACGTCGTGAAGTGAAGCTACTTCGCGGCGGCGCGAAAAAGGCCGCGCATAGCGTTACTGCGCGCCCCCGGCCGCGGCGGCCCAGCGCTCTGCGAAATCGCGATAGCGGTCGGCGATCTGCCGAGCGGCGGCGGTGTCGTCGAGTGAGCCGGCGAGGTGCGCGCGGATAGCGTCTTCCCAGATGCTTCGCCCGATCGCGAATCCGACGAATCCATCGATTGGTGCGGCGATGTCCAGCCAGTGGTACAGACGCTGCGCTGGCGCGTCGCGCCCGAGCACGATGGCATCGACGTTGGTGCGCCCGCCGCTACGGGCCTGGGCGACGATCGCCCGCGCGGCAGGCGCGGTCTCGAGTCCTTCGACCTTCCATATCGTCGGTTCGACGCCGGCCCGCTGATTGTCGGCGATCACCTGGGTCGTGAGCTCCGGTCTGACGTCGCGGTCGTAGGCATCCACATCGCCGCCGACCGCAGCGAGCTGCGCTTCGGTGGCGGGCACGAGCAACTCGTAGAGCAGCGGGATACCCTCGACGCTGAGCGACTGACTGACCTGGCGCAGGTGCGCGAGTTGCGCGTCGCGCTCACGGGGCGGGAAGCGGGGATTGTCGCGGACGAGCACCTTGGCGTAGTCGGGGGCGATGCGACGCACGTGCTCAAGCCATTCCTCGCCCCATTCCAGCTCAAACCAGTCACGGCCGCTGCGCTCGATCGGTACCGCGAGGACCGCGCCGGTGGCGCGGGCTGCGTCGATCACGCTCTGGCCGTAGCGCTCGTCGACAAGAACCCCGGCGTGCCCCATCGGCAGATCGGCGACGGCGAGCGTCAATCCGGCATAGATGAGCATCTTCGCCGCCTGCATCGCCGCACGCTGCGCCTCGGTCGGCTGATCGTCGGCTACCGCGAAGAGCGAGCGCCCAAATGACGCGCGGTGGTCCATCGCCAGGATCAGCAGCGGGTCTGCGTGCGATGGACGTCGGTGCTGTTCACTCATCTACGGCTCCCGACGTCGGGTTCGGGATGTGCGGGCTCGTCGGTGCACGGCGTACTGGGCTTACACGGTCCGCGCGTCGGCGGCGGGGAGGTGCCAACTGCCGCAGCGGTCCTGGATGGACGGGATCGCGGCGCACGTGTTCCAATCTACCGCCGGCGATGGAAGATACTCGTGCCGCCGCCGTCTCGGCACGGATACGGGACCTGAGCCTCGGACCAGGACCGTGCCGCAAAGCAGCGGACCAGCGGCGTACACGGGTGCGATATGCGGTTCTGAGGCGACACTATGGAAATAAATCCACCAATGGAGGTCAGCATGAGCATCGCCGACCCAGAGATGGTCGTGGGCCATTTCATCGTTTCAGATGATGTCGGGCGTTCCCGCCGCTTCTACACCGACGTGCTTGGTGGCAGCACCGTGATCTCAGGCGAGGGGGATGACGAGGTGACGTACGTCGCGCTCGCCAACAGCTGGATCATCATTAACGTCGGAGGAGGTCCGACCGACGACAAGCCGACCGTCACGCTTGAGACTCCGTCCGACCCAGATCGGGTCAGCAGCTTCCTCAACATCCGGGTTGCGGATATCCAAGCTGCGTACGCTGAGTGGAGCGCGCGGGGCGCCGAATTCCTCACGCCGCCGAAGGAGCACGAGACCGAGATCCGCTGCTACATCCGTGATCCTGACGGCTATGTGATCGAGGTGGGCCAAACGACCCTGGCCAGAGGTTGGCGTCCACCGTCTTGATCACATCAACTGTGGGGCGCGCCCACCGTTTGATACCCCTCCCTTTGCAGGCAACACGGCGCGGCGTGCGGACCTTGAAGCATCGCCTTGTAAGCGACTCGTCAGCCAGACTGACCGGCTGGGAGCACCTGCGTGTGTCGCTCGCCCGGCCGGTGCTGGCCGGTCACGCCGGGACGATCAGCCTGCTCCGATCCGAATATGGACGAGCTGCACGGCCATCGCACCCTCGCCGACCGCCGTGGCGCAGCGCTTGGTCGAGCCTGACCGCACGTCACCGGCGGCCAAGACACCTGGGATGCTGGTCTCGAGCATGTTCTCGGCGGCTGCCGCGGACCCGGTGAGGACGAAACCGTCCGTGTCGCGAGCGACGGTGTGGTCGAGCCAATCGGTGCACGGGCTCGCGCCAAGGAATAGGAAAAGGAACGAGATCGGAAGCTGCTCCCCGCTTGTCAGGGTGACGGCGTCGAGAAAGCCCTCCGCTCCGTGAAGAGCGGCGATCTCGCTCTGGTTGCGGACCGAAACACCGTAGCGATCGAGGTCGTGCAAGAGATAGTCGGACATCGTCTCGCGCAGGTCAGCACGCCGATGCAGCAGGGTCACAAGCGCGCCGCCGCGGGAGAGCCACACCGCCGCTTGGCCGGCGGAGTTGCCGCCGCCGACGACTGCGACGCGAGAGGCTCCGCACAGCTGCGCCTCGGGTGGGCCGGCCGCATAGAAGACACTCACGCCTTCATAGACTGCGAGGTCAGCGACGGGGAGTCGGCGGTACTGAGCACCGGTCGCGAGGAGAATGGCGCGCGCGCCGATCTCCTCACCGTCCTCCAGCCGTACGACATGACGATCGGCGCCCGGCTCCAGCGCAACCGCGCGATAAGGAGTGGCGGTGCGCGCGTTGAACTTACGCGCCTGGGCGACGGCACGACTCGAAAGCTCCGCCCCCCTGACCCCAGCAGGGAATCCGAGGTAGTTCTCGATGCGCCGCGACGAGCCAGCCTGGCCGCCGAGCGCAGTGCTCTCGATTACGAGCGTGTCGAGCCCCTCGGACGCGCCGTAGACCGCGGCTCCGAGCCCGGCAGGTCCGCCGCCGACGACGAGCAGGTCAACATCCTCACGCCGCGCGAGCTCGCGGCCGATCCCGAGCGCCCGTAGCACCTGCCCGTTTGTGGGCGCGCGCAACTCCGTACCCCCGGGCAGCCGCACCAAAGGGAGGCTCGCGGCGTCGAGACCGGCGACGAGACGTGCGGCCTCGGGATCGTCTGCACGTCCTGAATCTCGCCACGTGAACGGCAGGCGGTTGCTGCGCGCGAGTTCGACGATCCGCATCGTCGCTGCAGAGGAGTGGGGCCCGATGATCTCGAGACCGATCCCCTGGACGCGTTGCAGGCCCTCCCGTCGCGCGATGAACGTCGTGAGCACGAGATCGCTCAGCGGGCCGTCCTCGTACAGGAGCGAGCGCAACGCGTCGCGGTCCACCGCGACGTATCGCGCGTCCTTTACGACCATGGCCGTGACGAACACCGTCTGCCCGGACAAAAGGTTGACCTCGCCGAGAAAGCCCGCCGGACCGTGGCGGACGAGTTCCCTCCCCGACGCGTCCAGAATCGCGACCTCGCCCTCAATGATCGCGATGAACGGATAGCGCGCATCGCCGACGCGGTAGAGCACCTCGCCGGCCTTCGCCGTCCGCTCCTCGCCAATCCCGGCCAGAGCCGCAAGCTGCGACGGGGACAACGTTGGGCTTGCGGGCAGCGGCGCGTCGGTCATGGTTCCTCTTCCGTTGCTAATCCGCGTCGCGAGGATCCATCGGGCGCGTGTTCAGCGGCCGGACGGCTCCTTCGGGCGCGTAAACGGTCAGCTCGCTCGGCCGGACAAGCAATCCGTGCAGTTCGAACTGAAACCCGGCAAACGCCTCAGAACGGTAGTGCTCGTCGAGCGCCGCCTGGCTATCCCACTCACTCACGAGAACGAACCGATCGGGATCGGCCAAGCCGGCAGCGAACGTGAAACGCTGGCAACCGGGCTCGCGCGCCGCCTGCGCCTCGAACCGCGCGAGTAACGACTCAAGCTCGCCGCGCCGCGAGCTGACCGCGAACATATCGGCGATAGCGACGACCACACGCGTAGCTTCGCACACGGCCGTTTGGCAGTCAGGGCGGGCCCGGCCAGCGGTACGCAGCTCCTTCGTCTCGCCGGCTCAGGCGTCGCGGTGCCGGCTGCCGCGGCTAGTGGAGATGCCGTTGCCAGTCGTGGGGCACCTTCCCTGCCGGCCCGGGCGTCGGCTGGGTGAGCGGGTGGTGCTGGGGCGGGGCGAGCGGCGGACCCTCTCCCATCTGGTCCGAGCGGTAGTCGTAGTACCAGTCCTCGCCGGGTTCGAAGCTCGTGACGATCCAATGACCGGTCCCCCGGGCGTGCGCGCTCGTATGTTGTCCGGGCGAGGAATCGCAACACCCGATGTGGCCGCACTCGGCACAGCGCCGCAGGTGCAACCACCATCCACCGGCGGCAAGGCACTCAACACAGCCATCACCGCTGGGAGGCACGCTCGGGTCAATCAGTGAGCCAGCCATAGCGAAAACGCTACACATCGGCCTCGTCAGCCGCTTCAGCGCCCCGTTCGACGGTCTCCGGGTACCCCGGTCGGATTGACTTCCAGCTTTGCTCGCCTGGCGCATCCGGCGAGCCGTCGGGGGCTGAAGGCCCATGCCGAGCTTCCCGCCGTGACGCAGCCCACGTTGGGCTACCGGTCCAACTGCTGAGCTGAAATCGACAAGCGCTCGCCCGCCTCGCGCTACCGATGCCCTTGCCCGCCGAAGCCGTCCGCCGCGTGCGCCGCCCAGCCTCGAGATCTGCGCTCCGGCGAGGTCGGGAACCCGGGCCGCTGTCTGGGACAACGCCGGGCGTCGTTGTCCCTAACATGCGCTAGATCCGCTCCGAACACCACACAGCCCGAGTGATTCTGACCGACCACGCGTTCGCGTCAGCAGCGAACCCGGCATCCACCATCCCGCCGGCAAGGTCAGACGCGGCCGGTTCGCCACGGCGATGACACCCGGGGTGGCGGAGCGATGAACCATCTGCTTCGCTCGAGCGCACCGATCAGCGATGCTGGCTGGGAGTTGCTTGACCGCGAGGCGCGGGAGCGTTTGGTTCCGGCGCTCGCGGCTCGCAAGCTCGTCGACTTCTCTGGCCCGCTGGGCTGGGAGCACTCTGCGACGAACCTTGGGCGTACCAGCCCGCTGGCTGCGGCGCCGTGCGAGGGAGTTGCGGGGCTTCAGCGACGTGTTCTTCCGCTGGTCGAGGTGCGCGCGGACTTCGAGCTTTCGCGCGGCGAGCTCCAGGACGTTGATCGCGGTGCCGACGACAGCGACCTCGGGGCGCTCGACCGGGCTGCACACCAGATCGCGGTGGCGGAGAACGTCGCCGTATTCCACGGTTGGGACGGCGCGATCACCGGAATCAGCGAAGCTTCGCCGCATGAGCAGGTAAAGCTCGGCAAGGTCGCCGAGCTTTACCCGGCAGCGGTCGCGGTGGCTGTGGAGCGCCTTCTGTGCAGTGGCGTGGCCGGGCCCTACGGGTTAGCTCTGGGGCGTGAGCAGTACCGGCTGGTGGTCGAGACCGCAGAGCACGGCGGCTACCCGCTGCTCGAGCACGTACGCAAGATCGTCGAGGGCCCGATCGTCTGGGCACCCGGCGTCAACGGCGCGGTCGTGCTGAGTCTGCGTGGCGGGGACTTCGTGTTCGAGTCCGGCCAGGATGTCTCGATCGGCTACGACTCGCACGACAGCGAGGTGGTACGGCTGTACTTGCAGCAGAGCTTCAGCTTCCACGTCGCGACACCCGAGGCCGCGGTCGCACTCAAACCGTAGACGGCGCGATGGCGGGATCCGAGTCGCAAGCCGTTCTGACGCCGCTCACCGAGGCCGCGATCTTCCTCGTGGTGACCGTCAATCACGGCGCCGAGGACGCGGTGCGTGATCTCCTGGCCGACGCCAGCGGGTTGAAGCGATCGGTTGGCTTTCGGATTCCGGAAGGAGAGCTGGCCTGCGTGGTCGGAGTTGGGTCCGATCTGTGGGATCGCCTGTTTGGCGCGCCTCGCCCGGTAGGTCTACATCCGTTTCGCGAGCTGGCCGGAACGCGGCACACTGCCGTCGCGACGCCCGGCGATCTGCTGCTCCACATCCGCGCGCACCGCCTCGACTTATGCTTCGAACTGGCCCAACGAATAACCAGCCGGCTGTCCGGGTACGCGCAGGTCATCGACGAGGTTCACGGCTTCCGGTCTTTTGACGAGCGCGATCTGCTCGGCTTCGTCGATGGGACCGAAAACCCGGACGGCGCCGCGGCAGTCGCCGCGGTCACGATCGGCCAGGAGGACGCCGAGTTCGCCGGTGGCAGCTACGTCGTCGTGCAGAAGTACCTGCACGACCTCGAGGCCTGGGAAGCGCTCGCGGTCGAGGAGCAGGAGCGCGCAGTCGGCCGCACCAAACTCAGCGACATCGAGTTGTCCGACGACGTCAAACCCGCCAACTCGCATGTGGCGCTCAACACGATCGTCGACCCCGACGGCGAGCAACGGCAGATCATGCGCTTCAACATGCCGTTTGGTCGCGTTGGCGCAGGCGAGTTCGGCACCTACTTCATCGGCTACGCCCGCACCCCGGAAGTGATCGAGCAAATGCTGACAAACATGTTCATCGGCAAGCCGCCCGGCAACTACGACCGGATCCTCGACTTCTCGACAGCGCTCACCGGCAACCTCTTCTTCGTACCCGCCGCCGACTTCCTCGACGACCCACCGACCGCGAGGTCAGTGCCCGCCCCCGCGGAAGCGCCGATCAGACCAAACGCGGGAGCGGACACCTCGCTTGGAATCGGCAGCCTCAGGCAGGCATCGCGCTAGCCAGGTGCCACTGGCCCTGCCGCGCTCGCGTGAGACGTTCCGAGCGCGATCGAGGGAGAGGCCGGTGCGCGACACGTGTACGCTGGGCACGCATCGACGGTCTCGCCACCTTCGGTGTCACGCCCCCGGCAGTGTGACCTGTGCGGGGGCCACTTTCGCAAGCCGCAGGCACATCAAGGTATGGAGGGCCGCCCTGAGGCTGAAGGGACGAGGCGCTATGCCACCAACACGCCGCTTCCTTGGACGGGTGCTGTACGGGTCCATCTCGGAGCGCTGTCACAGTTCTCAGCGCAACCCTGATCTGCGTTGAGCGACTCGACCCGAGACCCGGCTGCAACTGAAGGCACGGACGTCGGGGTTCCCGGCGTCGGCCCGGCGCGGCGCGCAGCGAAGCGCGGCGTCCCGCTCGCGCGCCATCGCCGCGCCGGAAAGCACGCCGACGAGGGACACGAGCTCAGCGTGGGAGGAGGGCTCGCCGCGCTCAGCCTCGATGCGCTGTCGAGCGTCGCCTACGGGCCCGAGGCCATGGTCGTGGTGCTCGTCACGGCCGGATCGGGTGCG
>Ga0182024_10026776_pt1 | contig 10116 bp, 10 predicted proteins | sample P32metaG_FD_120480 | JGI IMG/M metagenome (GOLD analysis project Ga0182024, IMG submission 120480) | Permafrost microbial communities from Stordalen Mire, Sweden - P3-2 metaG (Illumina Assembly) | ecosystem: Environmental > Terrestrial > Soil > Wetlands > Permafrost | place: Sweden: Stordalen...
ATCCGCCTCCGGCAGAATGAGTTCCAGCACCCCGGTCCGCGCCATCAGGCGCACGGCGGCGCGGGGATCTTGCGCCGCCAGCAGGGTGAGAAGCTCCTTGGTCACGCGCTCGGCGGAAAGATCGCGGACCAGCGCCCGGTGCTCTTGGCAGGCGGCCAGGGCGGCGGCGTCCGGCTCGCCGCGGCCGTACCAGGCGAGGAAGCGAAAGAAGCGCGGGATGCGCAGGGCGTCCTCGGCGATGCGCGCCACGGGCTCGCCGACGAAAACCACGGCGCCGGCGCGCAGATCGTCCAGCCCGGCGCCGGTGGGATCGAACAGGCGCCCCGCCCGGTCGGCATAGAGGGCGTTGAAGCGGAAATCGCGGCGGGCGGCGTCCAAGCTCCAATCGGTGGTGAAGGCGATGACGGCGTGGCGTCCGTCGGTCTCCACATCCCGGCGCAGGGTGGTGATCTCGAAGGGCCGGCCCATGGCGACTGCGGTGACCGTGCCGTGGGCGATGCCGGTCGGCACGGCCTTGAGGCCGGCGGACTTGAGCGCGGCGGTGACGGCGTCGGGAGCAAGGGTGGTGGCGATGTCGATGTCGCCGACATCGCGCCCCAGAAGGGCGTTGCGAACGCAGCCGCCGACAAAGCGGGCCGCTTCCTCGCCGCCGGCGCGAGCCAGGGCGTCCATCACCGCGACGGTGGCCGGATGGGTCATCCACGGCTGGATGGGGAGGGTCTCGCTCATGGCTTGGCCGGGCTGTCGCGTCTTGGCGCAGGGGCTACAAAGCGTCCCGGCGCGACGGTGCCGTCGGCGCGAACCTCGGCGGGAACATAGCGGCCGGTGTCGCGCCCGTGGGGAATGATCGCCGAGCCGATCAAAGAAAGCGCGGCCAACAAGGCGCCGGCCGCCACCAGCCACGCCCAAGGCGTCGATCCCATCGGCCGTCCGCTTCGCCGCGCGACTTCACGCCAGACGAAATAGGCCACGGTGGGCGCCGCGAAAATCAGCAGGCGGATGAGAAAGACCCTAGGCAATCGCGGCTCCATAAAGCCTGGCGTAAAGCGCGCGCAGGATACCCGCGGTCGCGCCCCAGATGTAGCGATCTTCCCAGGTCATGGCGTAGAATCGGCGCGTCTCGCCCAGCGGGGTCTTGCCCTGCCGTTCCTGGTGATTGAGCGGATCCATCAGGAAACCGAATGGCGTCTCGAAGATATCGGCCACCTCGCCGGGATTGGGCGTGAGTTCGAAACCCGGGGCGATGAATCCGACCACCGGGGTGACGTGGAACCCGGTGCCCGTGCGATAGGGCGTTGAAAGCCCGGCCAGGGTGACCAGAGCGGGGTCCAGGCCGATCTCCTCGCGCGCCTCGCGCAAGGCGGTTTCCCACGGCGTCTCGCCCGGATCGCAGCGGCCGCCCGGCAGGGCGACCTGGCCGGTGTGGCTGCGCAGGGTGTCGGCGCGGCGGGTGAGGATCACCGACAGGCCGTGGGGACGCTCCACCAGGCCGATCAGCACCGCGGCCTGCGTCAAGGCGGCGGTCGAGACCGGAGCATGACCGGGATTGAGGTCGTGATCGGAGCGGATGTCCTGATCGGCGGGGGCGCCCGACTCCAGCGGATCGAGGTGCGCGGCGATCCAGGCGCGCAGTTCCTCCGGCGACGCCGGCTCCACGGGCGAGGTGTTCACGGCAGGTGGGCCTTCGCCGGACCGATGGCGAACCATTGGTCGCCCGAGGCCACGCACAGGGTCGGACCCTCCAGGGTGTCCCGCTCGCTGGCCATCTCCACCAGCTCATAGAACACCGGCCGCGCGATCAGGGCCTCCAGCCCCCGGCGGACGTGCACATAGGGCCGAGGCTCGCCGGTAACCGGATCGCCCTCGACGCGGATGGCGTTGGCCGGCCCCGCCTCGACCTGGTCGCCGACATTGGTGGTGAAGCGCAGGATCTGGCGGCCCTCGACGTCCGCGGCTAGGTCGACCCGGACGGCCACGAAGGGCGCGTCCTCCACGGTGATCTTCAGCTTCTCCACGGGGGTCACCAGGTGGAAACCGTCGGGATCCTTGCGCAGGATGGTGGAAAACAGGCGCACCAGGGCCTCTCGGCCGATGGGCGTTCCTTCGTGGCGCCACTCGCCATTGCGCTTGATGACGATGTCGATTTCGCCGCAGTGGGCCGGGTTCCACAGATGAACCGGCGGCAGACCGCGACCCGGGGCCTGACTCTTGGCCGCCGCGGCCACGCCTTGAAGTCCCGCCGCCGGCGCCGTCTGGCTCATGGCGTCCTAGGTAGGCCCAGGCGTAGATGGGCTCAAGCATGGGCGCACCTCGCCAGCAAGCTCATCGGCGGCGCCAGGCTTCAGGGCCCGCGCCAGCACGCGGCCCTGATCGACCGGGCCGGGCAGTATCAGGCGGCGGGCGCCCTCAGCGCAAAACCCGAAAGGGGCGAAATAGGGCTCGTCGCCCACCAGGAGGATCAAGCCGTGGCCGGCGCCGGCGGCGGCCTCGCAGGCGTGGCGGATGAGGGCTCCTCCCAGACCGCGATGCCGGAAAGCGTGATCGACGGCGAAGGGTCCCAGCAGCAGGGCCGGCGCGGCCCCAGCGGTCACCGGCCATAGGCGCGCACATCCCGCCACGGCGCCGTCCGCCCGCGCCACGCGGGACAGATCGACGAGATGCGAGCGGCCTTCGCGCAGGCGCTCGGCGGCCTTGGCGAAGCGCCCCGGTCCAAAGGCGCGGTCGATCAGGGCCTCAACGGCGGCGGCGTCCGTCGGCAGCTCGCCGCTGATGGACGGTGGAGCGTCCGCGTCGGCGGAGGATGATGACACTGAAACACTCTCTCGCTGCGCCGCAAGCGGGCGTTAACCCCATCGGGTGTTGATGGGGCCTGGGACGGGCCAAAAGGGGCCGATTGAACATCTAGGCAAGGGGGCTGGCCTTGGTTGATGCCGAACGCGAGCGGGACGATGGCGACGTCGAGGCCGTCAAGGACCTGATGAGAACGCATGGCGAGAGCCTGCGCGCCGACGCCGATCTTTTGGCCGAACTTGGCCTGCGCCTGGACGTCGCCAACATCATCGACTTTGGACCGGTGGCCCTTTCCAGGGTCAGCGCCGCCCATGCCCGCGAGTCCGGCGAGCGCAAGCGCCTCGAAGCCATGGCGCGGGCCAATTTCGCCGCCCAGGCCCAGACCCACGCGGCCGTGGTCGACATGCTGGAATCGCGCAATCACGCCGATCTGGCCCGGCGGGTGGACGAGCTGGCCCGCCTGCGCTTTGGCCTGGCCGCGGGGGTCGTCGCCCTGGAAGGTCCCGGCCACATCCCCGCGGGGTGGCGGGCCCTGGTCGAAGGTCAGGTCGATCTTATCCTGGGTCCGCGCAAGCTGACCCTCATGGGCCATGCGCCCACCGCACTTGGACTTTTTGGCGATATCGCCCGCCAGCTTGGCAGCCTCGCCTTGGTGCGGCTGGCGATCTGGGAGCCGGCGCGCCAGGGCGTGATGGCCTTCGCGTCACCCGACCCCGACGCCTTCACCGCCGACATGGGCGCCGAGCTGGTGACCTTCCTGGCCAGGGTTCTGGAGCGGACGGCGGAACGGTGGCCGATTCCTTGACAGCCGACGAGGCCCTGAAGGCGTGGCTCGAGCATCTCGCCCACGAACGGCGCGCCAGCGGGCGCACGCTTGAGGCCTATGGCGCCTGCGTCACCGCTTATCTGGCGTTTCTGGAGAGCCATCTGGCTCAAACGGTCACGGCCTCCGACTTGGCCAAGGTGACGGCGCAGGATCTGCGCGCCTATCTCGCCTCGAGACGCGAGGGGGCCTCGCCGCTCGCCCCGCGGTCCCTGGCCCAGGCGCTTTCGGCGATCCGCGCCTTTCATCGCTTCGCCGACCTTCGGCTGGGCATCCCCAACCTCGCCATCGGATTGGTGCGCGGGCCGCGAGTCAAACCCGGCGCGCCCAGGCCCGTGTCGGAGGATCAGGCGCGCGGCATGATTACCGAAGCGGGCGAAGGCAAGGATCCGGCCGACTGGGCCGTCCTTCGCGACCAGGCCGTGCTGACCCTGCTATGGGGCTGCGGCCTGCGCATTTCCGAGGCCCTGTCCTTAAAGCGCGCCGACGCGCCGCTGGCCGAATCCCTGCGCATCGTCGGCAAGGGGGGCAAGACGCGCCTGGTCCCGGTTCTGCCGGCCGTGCGCGAGGCGGCGGACGCCTATCTCGCCCGCCAGCCCTTCGCCATGGCGCCGGACAAGGCGCTGTTTCGCGCCGCGCGCGGCGGACCCCTGCGTCCGCGCCATGTCCAGGCCACGGTCCAGCGCCTGCGCGGCCGCCTGGGTCTTTCGGAACGCGCCACCCCGCACGCCCTGCGACACGCCTTCGCCACCCATCTGCTGGGGGCCGGCGCCGATCTGCGCTCGATCCAGGAATTGCTCGGCCACGCCTCTCTGGCCACCACCCAGCGCTACACCGCCGTCGACGCCGCCGGACTGATGAGCGCCTATGGAAAGGCCCATCCGCGAGCTTAGGCGAGCCGCCCGCGGAGCCACGCCCCCGCTTCATCGGTGGCCGCCTGCCCGGCTGTCAGGCGCGGCGCGAAGAAGTGCCAGACGTGAATCATCTCCGGCCAGATGCGCAGCGTGACATCGACCCCGGCCAAGCCCAGCGCCTGCGCCATGCCGGCGGAGTCCGAGAGCAGGGCTTCTTCGCCGCCCACCTGGATCAGGGTCGGCGGCAGGCCCGTCAGGTCAGCGAAGAGGGGCGACGCCAGGGGATGGCGCGCATCGGCCCCGGCCAGATAGGTCGAAGAGAAGAGATCGAGGCCGGCCTTGGTGATCATGGTGTCGCTCTGGGCCTTGGCGGCGTAGGAGGCGCCCGTCTGGGCGAGGTCCGCCCACGGACTGATCCCCAGCAAGGCGGCCGGCATGGGCAAGCCGGCCTCGCGCGCCGCCACGGCGGTCGCAAAGGTCAGACCGCCGCCCGCGCTGTCCCCGGCGATCACGGCCCGGGCGGGCTCGGCACCGGAGTCCAACAGGTCTCGCCACGCGGCCAGGGCGTCGTCCACGGCGGCGGGAAAGGGGTGTTCAGGCGCCAGGCGGTAGTCGGGGACCACCGCGGCGCATCGCGTCGCCTCGGCCAATCTGGCGGCCAGGGCGCGGTGGCTGGCCAAGCTGCCGATGCAATAGCCGCCGCCGTGCAGGAAGAGGATGACTTCGCCGGCCACCGCGTCTTTCGGCGTCAGGCGTTCGGCCGGCCGCCCGCCCAGGGTCATGGCCTCGACCCGGCAGCCTTCCGGGGGCGCCGTCGCCGCGCCCATGGCGTCCATGGGCCCGCGCAATTCCTGCACGCTGGGCTCCGGCTCATCGACCGACCGCGCCATCCCGGCCATGATCTCGCGGATGGCCCTGATCTGGGGGTCCTTCCAGTCCGTCATCTCGCCTCTCCGATCATGGTTTGAAGTGCGGCCAAGTCAGGCTTGCATGGTCCAACCTTCAACCCCCATGGCCGCCTGGCGCAAGGCTTCGGAGCGGGTGGGGTGGGGATGGCAGGTGCGGGCCACGTCCTCCGAGGAGGCGGAAAACTCCATGGCCACGCAGTATTCGCCGATCATCTCGCCCACGTCCGGCCACGCGCGTTAATGACGGCCCTCCTCCGCTTGCCGGACGTCAAGGAAGCGCCCATGAGGACGGTAGAGTCAAACGTGAAGACTTTGATGATTCTTGGGGGCTCGGGGAATGAGGTTATGAGAAGTCCCCGCTGCGTCGTTCTCAGCGTCGTCGCTTATCTTTTTTCCGCATTGATCTTCCAAAGCGTGGCGACCGCAGCGGACAGCTCGCCACAGAAGCGAGACGGGGTCTGGGCTCAAACATACAGCGATCTAAAGCCAGAGGCGGATATCCGCTTCGGCACGCTGGCAAACGGCATGCGCTACGCGATCATGCACAACGCCACGCCACCCGGCCAGACGTCCCTGCGGCTGTTCATCGGCGCGGGCTCCCTGCAGGAGCGGGAGGACCAGCGCGGTCTGGCGCACTTTCTTGAGCACATGGCGTTCAAAGGCAGCACGCACGTGCCGCAAGATGAGATGGTCAGGATTCTGCAACGCAAAGGTCTTGCGTTCGGGCCCGACACAAACGCCTTCACCAGCTACGACGAAACCGTCTTCAAGCTGGATCTTCCGCAGTCGGATGCCGACAGGCTCGATACCGGCCTTTTGCTGCTGCGCGAGATCGGCGGCGAGCTCCTGCTGACCCAGTCTGCCATGGATTCAGAGCGGGGCGTCGTGCTTTCGGAAGAGCGGTTTCGCGAGAGCCCGGCGAGGGAGCTTGCCAAATCGACCCAGGCTTTCCAATTCGAAGGCCAGTTGGCGGCCCGGCGCGATCCGATCGGTCTTACCGAGGTAATCAGAACGGCTCCGGTGTCGCTAATCCGCGACTACTATCAGGCCAATTATCGGCCCGAGAACGCCACCCTCGTCGCTGTCGGCGATTTCGACGTCGACGCCATGGAGGCGAAGATCAAGGCGCGTTTCGCGGACTGGCGTGGCAAGGGAACGCCGGGCGCGGCGCCTGTGCTCGGGACTCCTGAAAGGCGGGGCCCGACAGTTCACATATTCGTTCGTGACGGCGTGCCGCAGGTGTCCGCCCTGTCGTGGGTCCAGCCCTATGACAACGCCGCCGACACCCTCGCTCAGGAACGCAGGCGTCTTGTGGAGGGCCTCGGACTAGCTGTCTTGAACCGGCGGCTGGCACGCATCGCTCAGGCGCCAAACCCGCCGTTCATCGGCGCGTCGGTCTCGCGCAACAACTCGGTCCGCTCCGCGCGATTCACCAACCTCTTCATGATCGCCTCTCCCGAGCAGAGGTCCGGAGGGATGGCCGCGACCATCGCCGAACAACGCCGCGCCTGTCAGTACGGCGTCACTCAGGCCGAGTTGCAGGAGACCTTGTCCAACCTCAGGGCCGCCGCGACGGCGCTCGTCGCGTCGTCTTCGACACGGTGGACCGGAAGGCTTGCGGATGCCCTGGTCGCCGACGTGGACAACAACGAAGTGTTCACCGGGCCTCGGCAGAATCTCGCGCACTTCGAAGAATACGTGAAGGATCTCAATCTCAAAGAGGTGAACGGCGCCTTGTGCGCCGCCTTCGCCGGCTGGGGCCCCCTGATCAACGTCGCGTCTCCAAAGCCGGTGGATGGTGGCGAGGCTGGAGTCAGAGCCGCCTACAATATGGCGATCGCCCAACCCGTCGCCAATGCGGTCGCGGCGATCGTCAAGCCCTGGCCCTACGACAGTTTCGGTCCGCCTGGAAAAGTGGTGTGGCGGCGAGAGATTGCCGACCTTGGGCTCACTCAAGTCCGCTTCGCCAACGGCGTGCGACTGAACGTCAAGTCAACGACTTTTAGCAAGGATCAAATCCTGATCACCGCCAAGATCGGCGAGGGACTTCTCGGGCAGCCGATAAACCAATCGGTCCCGACGTGGTTGGTTGGCGCTCTTGGCACGGGAGGCACAAAGGAACTGACCATCGACGAAATCAACCAGTCATCGCCAGGCGTGATTGGGAGCGTCGGATTCAGCATGGGCGAAGACGCTCTAGTCTTCTCGGGCGCAACTCGGCCGCAGGATTTTTCCAAGGAACTGCAATTGATGACGGCGATGATTTCGCGCCCCGGTTACCGTCCCGAGGCCGTGCAAAGCCTCAAGGCAAGTTTTGGCGTTGCGCTGCCGATGATGGACTCGACGCCTGGGGGCGTCGGATCACGCGAGTTACCGCAGCTTCTTCATAGCGGTGACGCCCGGTGGCGTGGTTTGCCAACGGCGGCGGAGCTCGCCGCCGCGACGCCGTCCGAGCTGCCCGCCTTGGTAGGACCGGCTCTGAAATCTGGAGCCATGGAGGTGACCGTGGTCGGCGACGTGACAGTCGATCAGGTGATCGCCACCGCCGGCGCCACCCTCGCAACCCTGCCGTCCAGGGAGGATCCGCAAGCCGTGCCGATCGCGTCGCGCACCATCCGCCCGCCGGGAGGCAGATCTCAGCCGATGGTGCTTCTTCACAAGGGCCGTTCCGACCAGGCGATCGCCTTTGTCGAATGGCCAACGACGGATTTCTATGCCGACCCGCATGGGGCTCGCGTGCGGGACGTGGCGATTCATATCCTGCAGAACAGGCTCATCGATCGCGTGCGCAGCGCAGAGGGCGCCACTTATTCCCCCTCCGCAGGCGGCGCCGCGGCGACGGACCTTGTCGGCTATGGGTTTGTCGACGCTTCGGTGGAAATCCCGCCAGGGAAGATTGATGGCTTCTACAACGATGTGGCCAGCATCGTGAGGGACATGGGTCGCAGCCCGCCGAGCGCCGACGAACTCCTGCGGGCCAAGGCGCCCATGCTTGAGGCGGAACTCAAGGCGCGGGAGACGAATGGCTTTTGGCTAGGGACGATCGCGAGTTCCCAGGCTGATCCGCGTGTGCTGGACAATGCACGAAGCCGGATCGCCGACCTGCGATCGGTAACCGCCGACGAGGTGATGCTGGTTTGCCGAAAGTATCTTACACAAGACCGGGCTTGGAAGTTGATCGTGCGGGCGGTGGATTCTCCGCCTTTGAGCGAGGCTCAACCGACCAGGTAGCCACGCCAGGCGGATAAATCATCGCATACGGGGTTCACGTCGCCCCCTCACGCTTGCATGGTCCAACCTTCAACCCCCATGGCCGCCTGGCGCAAGGCTTCGGAGCGGGTGGGGTGGGGATGGCAGGTGCGGGCCACGTCCTCCGAGGAGGCGGCGAACTCCATGGCCACGCAGTATTCGCCGATCATCTCGCCCACGTCGGGCCCGATCATGTGGACGCCCAGGACGCGGTCGGAGGCGGCGTCGGCCAGCACCTTCACAAAGCCCTCGGCCTCGTGGTTGACCTTGGCGCGGGCGTTGGCGGTGAAGGGGAATTTGCCGACCTTGTAGGCGACGCCGGCAGCCTTCAGCTCCTCTTCGGTCTTGCCCACACTGGCGACCTCTGGGTGGGTGTAGACGACGTTGGGAATGACCTCGTAGTTCACGTGCCCCGCCTTGCCGGCGATGGTCTCGATGCAGGCCACCGCCTCGTCTTCGGCCTTGTGGGCGAGCATGGGGCCGTGGGTCACATCGCCAATGGCGAACACCCCGGGCGCGCTGGTCTTGAAGGCGTCGGTCTCGATGAATCCGCGCCCGTCGGGGACGATCCCCACGGTCTCGAGCCCGAGATCCTCCGTGTACGGCGCGCGACCGACGGCGACCAACACCACATCGGCGGTCAGTGTCTCGGCCGCGCCGCCGGCGACGGGCTCGACGGTCAGGGCGACGCCCGCCTTGTCGCTCTTGGCGCCGGTGACCTTGGCGGCGAGCCGGAAGACGATTCCCTGTTTGGCCAGGGTGCGCTGGAGGGTCCTGGCGATCTCGGCGTCGATCCCCGGCGTGATCCGATCAAGGAACTCCACCACCGTCACCTGGGCGCCCAGCCGCCGCCACACCGAACCCAGCTCCAGGCCGATGATCCCCGCGCCGATGACGATCAGGCTGCCGGGGACCTTCGCCAACGCAAGCGCGCCGGTGGAATCGACGATCCGCTTGTTGTCCACGGCCACGCCCGCCAGAGCGGCCGGGGCCGAGCCGGTGGCGATGACGATGGCCTTGGCCCCGAGCACGGTCACCGCCTTGTCCGCGCCGGTGACCTCGACCCTGCCGGGTCCGGCCAGGCGGCCCGCGCCCTTTATCCAGTCGACCTTGTTTTTCTTGAAGAGAAATTCCACGCCCTTGGTGAGCTGGCCCACGGAGTCGGCCTTCTGCTTCATCATCGCCGGCAGGTGGAGCTTGGGCGCCGCCTCGATGCCGAAGCCGGCAAAACCGTCCTTGGCCAGCTCGAAGAGCTCGGAGGCGTGCAGCAGGGACTTCGACGGGATGCAGCCGACGTTGAGGCACGTCCCCCCCAGTGTCTCGCGCTTTTCCACGCAAGCGGCCTTGAGGCCCAGCTGGCCGGCGCGGATGGCGGCGTTGTAGCCGCCGGGGCCGCCCCCGATGATGACGACGTCATAGTCGGCCATTCGCCGTCTCCAATCCGCGCACAAGGCGGCGGATATAGGCCTTGATGGGGCGCAACGTCAGAGCC
>Ga0182024_10026777_pt1 | contig 10116 bp, 3 predicted proteins | sample P32metaG_FD_120480 | JGI IMG/M metagenome (GOLD analysis project Ga0182024, IMG submission 120480) | Permafrost microbial communities from Stordalen Mire, Sweden - P3-2 metaG (Illumina Assembly) | ecosystem: Environmental > Terrestrial > Soil > Wetlands > Permafrost | place: Sweden: Stordalen...
GGCAAGACACTGCGGGATTTCCTCAAGACATCCGGCGTGGCGGCGGGGCCGGTGCTCATCTGCGTGCCGCGCCAGCGCGTCCTGCTCAAAGAAATTCGCTGCCCGACCGTCTCCGCCGACGATGAACCGGGCATGGTGCGTTTTCAGGCGGCCAAGGAGCTGCTCGAAACGCCCGAGGACGTGGTGCTGGACTATACCCATACCGTGCGCTCACCGACGGAGAACCAGATCCTCGTCGCCGCCCTGCGCAAGGATCTGCTGCTCGCCTATCAAGCGCTGTGCCGGGCCGCGGGGCTGAAGCTCGCCGCCCTGACGCCGCGCTCCTTCGTGCTGGGATCTTGCCTGGCCCGAGCGCGAAAGCTGGCATCGGCCGGCTCACGACCCCCGCTGGCCCAGCCGGAGTGGTCGGCGGTCCTGCTGCAAGCCGAGTCGTGGGCGGAGCTGACCATTTTGAAGGGCGGCACTGTTTTCTTCAGCCGGGCCCTGGCCGACGACGTCGCCCTTGACGCCGAAGTTCGCCGCAGCTTGACGCTGTTCGCCGCCCAGGCTCAGGGACAGTTTCCCCAGGTGCTGTACCTGATCGACAAAAGCGCTTCCGTCACGCCCACCGAGCTCGATCAAAAGCTGCAAGCGTCGCTGAGCATCCCGGTTGTTCGGCCATCGATCCTGGCCGGCGACGACCCCGCCATCAAGGATGTGAACTGCGCCGCCGCCATCGGCCTGCTCACGGCCTGGGGCGAAGGCGAAGCCGAGACGCGGATCAACTTTGCCAAACCCAAGGAACCGAAGGTGGTCGCCCCGGTCAATCGCAAGCGCTTGCTGATGGGCGCGGGCGTGGCCGTGGTCCTTTTGCTGCTGCTCATGATCGTCAGCCAGCAGACCCTGGCCAGCAAAAAAGCGGCCATTCAGGACCTCGTAAACGAGAAGGAGGCGATGGAAAAGAAGCTCAAGGGCGTCGCCCAGGAACGGCTCGATCTGGACGGGCTCAAGGAATGGGAGCAGACCAGCGTGCCCTGGATCGACGAGTTCTACGAGCTGGCCGCACGCTTTCCGCAGCAGCCGGGCTTTCGGCTGACCAAGGTGCACGGCGAAGTCATGCCGCCGCCCGGCCCCAAGGACACCAAGGACAAGACACGTTACGTCGCCAAGCTGACGGTACACGGCCTGGAGCCGCCGGGCAAGGGGCACCCCGTCCATGATCTTCTGGGCGCCCTCAAGGACAATCACATCTATTCCGAGCTCGGCGACACCAAGGCGGTTTCCGGCAGCGATGCGCAGGAGTTCTTCGCAAGGATCTATTTCACCCATCAGCCGCCCGAGAATTACGTGAAGCTCCTGAAGACGGGAGGCGCGCCATGATGGCCCAGCAGAGGCGCAATCTCCTGATCGGCGGACTGGTCGGCACGCTGCTGCTGGCCTTCCTCGGCTATCGCATGTTCCTGGCCCCTCTCGCGGAGCTGAACAAGGAATACGACAAGGCGAGCGACGAAGCCGAGGCCAAGGAGAAAGAATGGAAAGCGTTCAACAGGGAGAAGAAGAAGCTGGAGTACATTCGTCTGCTGGGGCTTCCCCTGAGCGCGGAAGAGGGCGTGACCAAGTACGAGCTGTATCTGCGCACCATCTTCGAGGACACCGGGCTGCCGCGCAAGGCGGTGGACATCACCGTGCCCAAGGATGCCGAAATGCGTGCCCAGCAGGCGCCCAAGAAGGGGCAGCCGAGCCACATCGTCCGCACGTTCCAGGTCAAGGCGCGCATCAGCTGGCCCCGGCTGCTGCAGTTTCTCGCCAAGTTCCGGGAGACGCCCTTGCTGCACCGCATCAAGACGTTCACCATCGAAAGGCCCAGCGGCACGGTGGAGGAAGCCACGCTGAACGTGTCGATGGCGATCGAAACGCTGACCGTCGCCGCTCCCGGCCAGAAGACGGCTCCCGGCAGATACGATCCGCAAGCGAGGCCCGATAACCTGTGGGGCGTGGATGTGCGCGTCGTGGCTCTGGACGCCCTCGCCAGTCTGGCCCATGCGCCCGCGGGCTGGGCGATGGTGCTGCGCGCCCAGGCGCTGCTGGTGCCCGAAACGCCGGCCGGCCGTCATTACGCCGACCTGAATCAAAGGAACCCATTCTTTGGGCCGGGGTTCGCCGCCGATGGCAAGAAGATACCGGACACGGTAAAGAAGCCCGTGGAGAAAGATCCATCGAAAACCGCACCCGGGGAAACCATCAATGTGCTGAAATATCTGAAGTTCGAGCTGTTCAGCGGCGAGCAGCAGAACGAGTCGGTAAAGCGCGAGGTATCTTTGCGCAACTATCTGCGGCCCCTCGCCGCGGGCAAAGACGCCTGGGTTACCCTGACCGGCAGCAGCAATTTCGAAATCTTCGATGAAGAGGGCCAAAAGCCGGTGCTCAAGGGCAAGGTGCTGCGCATCGATCAGCGCGACGTCTACTTCCAGGTCGGCGAATCGATCTACTGCATCCAGCTGGAACAGACGCTGCGCGAGGCGATGTGGGACGACGCCAATCGAAAAAGCAAGGCGCTCTCCCGCGCCCGGCTCGAGGAGCTCGGCTTGCTGAAGGTTGTCGAGCCGGTAGAGAAGGACGGCAAACGCGATAAGTGACCCGTCCGTAGGACGGGCTTCCTAGCCCGTCCATCCGGAGCCGCAGGGGTGGCCGGACTATTCCGAAACGTGTCGGCTGGACGGGCTAGGAAGCCCGTCCCACGGAATCGCTTTCGGGGTAGCTCTGTTGTTGCGGTTCGCCTGTCAATTGGGTACAATGGCACAAGCTGGGGAAGATTAAAAGATTAAAAGCAAGAGGGAAGCGGGGAACTCCTCTTGCAATTTTTCGTGAGGGCGGGTACGAGCCGCCATCTTCTGCGAGAACATAGATTTCGGGATCATGGCGCGAACGCATCCCGTGCGGTTTTCAGGAGCCATATCGGCGTCCTGGACATGGGGTGTTGCCCGATGGGGCAATAGCTGGGGGAATCGTCATGCGAGCAAGTCCAAACCAATCGACAACTCGACCATGGATGCTGGCAGGGATCCTCGTTTTTTCCTGGGCCTTCCTGGCAAGCGCCCCGGCTTCGGCTCAAACGCCCGCGCCGGACAAGGCGGCCGCGGACAAGGCGGCCGCGGACAACGATGCCAAGGGCGAGATGCTCTATTCCATCGAATTTCGCGGGCTGCCCTGGCCCAAGGTCTTCGAGTGGCTGAGCGATGCGACCAAGATCCCGGTCGTCGGCGCCAGGCCGCCCTTCGGCTCCCTGGACATCTTTACGCCCAAGACGGGCAAGTACACGCTGCCACAGGTCATCGACATCATCAATGAAGGCCTGCTGCTCAAACGCCATGTGCTCATTCGCCGGACGGCCTCGTTTATCATCGTGCCGTCCGACGCGCCGATCCCGCAGGACTGGGTGCCGCTCATCAGCGTGAACGATCTCAACAAACGCGGCGAGACGGAAATCGTCAAGCTGCAACTCAAGCTGAAAGATGCCGTGGCGGAAGACGTGGCCCCCGACGTCAAACGCTCGATGAGCACCTATGGCGAACTGATCCTGCTCTCGTCCTTCAATCAGCTCGTGCTCGTGGACAACGTCAAGACGATCAAGAATATTTTGCGACTGCTGGGCGAATTGCCGGGCGCCGAGCCGGAGCAAAAGGCGGAGACCTTTGCCTACAAGTGCATCTACATCCAGGCCAGGGAAGCCGAGGCCCAGCTGCGCAAGTTCCTGGGCGACCCGAACGAGGTGATCGAAACGAAGGTAATCAAGGGCGGCATCAAGGGCGGCGATGCCGAGCCGGCACGCACCACCACCAAGACGCGCGTGACCAAGATCACCTCGGACGACCGCATCAACGCAGTCTTCATCAACGGTCCCGCGGACAAGATCGGTTTGGCCAAGGTGTTCCTGAGCCAGCTGGACACGCCTCAATTCAAGAACCAACCGCCGGTCATCGCCGGACCGCCAGAGACGGTCCCCTACGTGATACCGGGGGGGAATGCCGACGCCATCGTGAAGGTGCTGCAGTTTAATTTCAAGGAAGATACGAACCTGCGCATCGCGGCGACCGGCCCTGGCCAGATCATGGTCTACGCCGGTCCGCAGGATCAATTCAACATCGCCCGGATGATCAGCCGTTTTCAGGCGCTGCCGGATGCCGTGGAACTGGTCTCGCTCACGATTCTCGACGCCACGCGCCTGGCCGAGACGCTCAAGGGTGCCTACGCCGACAACAAGTCGATCTTCATCGAAGCCGATCCGACACGCAACGCCATCGTCTTGAAAGGCACCGCCGAGCAGGTCAAGGCGGTCAAGCAGTTCATCATGGCCATCGGCGAAAGCCCCGCGGCCCAGTCGGGGAACATGCGCATCATCTCGCTGGACAAGAGCAGCGCCGGGGCCCGCACCGTGGCCGAGGCGCTGCGGCAAATGCTGCAGAATGTTCGTCCCGGCAACAAGGTGGAAATCTACAACCCCGCGGATTCGTTTGTGCCGAAGAAGCCCGATCCGAAGCAGCAGCAGCCCAGCGATCCGGATGGGCCGCAATCGAAGCTGCCGCGGCGCGCCGGCACCCTGGTCGGCTCCTCGGCCCCGGACAAGCTGCCGCCGCCGCCGGGCAAGGGCGAAAAGCCCGGCGATCGGCCCACCATCACGATCATGGCTTTCGGCAACAAGCTGGTCATCACCAGCGATGATCGCGACGCTCTGTCGCTGGTGCAGGGCCTGGTGCAACTCTTGCGCGAGACGCAGGCGGACGCGGCCGATTTCGTGGTCATCCCGTTGACCTACCTGAACGCGCTTGAGGCGGCCAGCGTGTTTGACGAGGTGTTCAATGGGCCGAAGCCGACCGGCGGGCCGGGCGGCGGCGGACGGGGGCGCGGCCAGGGCGGCCCCGGCGGCGGCGGTCCAGGCGCTGGCCTTCCCAACATCCCCGGCATGGGCGGCCTCGGCGCACTGGCGCAAATGGGCCAGATGATGGGCGCCGCCGGCGGCGGCACACCACGCGTGGAGCGCATTCGCATCGTCGCCGATACGAGCACCAACAAGCTGCTCGTCAAGGCCTCGCCGCTCGATTTGCTCACGCTGCGAAATCTGCTGGAAAAACTCGATGTGGGCGACATCGATAATGCGGTCCGCATCGCTACCTACGTCATCGGGCCCTTGAAGTTCGCTCAGGCGACCGACGTCGCCAGCATCATCAAGGATGTCTACCGCGAAAGCATGAACAACAACGGCCGGACCGGCGTGGTCAACACCAGTCCCTTCGGAGCGTTCGCGGCTTTCGGGCGCAACAACGGCCCGAGCCAGAACGTGGACCAGAACGGCAATCCCAAGGGCGTCACGCTCTCGGTCGGCGTGGACGATCGGACCAACAGCCTGATCGTCGCCTGCCCCGACACGATGCATAAGGACCTCGTCAAGCTCGTGGAGCAGCTCGAAAACGCGGCCAAGGAAACCACCCAGGTCGTGCAGATCGTGCAGGTCCGGGGCGTCGATCCGTACATGTTGCAGCAGGCCATCGACGCCATGCAGGGCAAGCGAACGTCCACGCCGGCGACCGGGGGCAACTTCGGCGGCGGTTTCGGCAACGCCGGCTTTGGCGGTAATCGCGGGCCAGGCGGCAATAATCCCATCGGACCGTTTGGCATGCCCGGCGGCGGCGGCGGCGGTTTCCAGGGCGGCGGGTTCCAGGGAGGCGGAGGTTTCCAAGGTCTCCCGGGAGGAGGCGGCGGAGGCGTCGGCCCGAGAGGACCGGGGGCAGGCGGCGGAGGCATGGCACCACCCGGTGGAGGCGGTGGCCGAGGCCGGCCCGGCATGACGCGAGGGTCAGGTTTTTTTGAATCACGGGTCATGGACGACCCTCAGGAAAGTGTCCTTTTCGATCCTCGCCATCATTTCGAATGCCACTTCCAGTATCTGAACGAAGTGGAAGACGCCCTGGTGCCAGCCGCCTGGGTCAACGACAACGATGACGATCCCGGCTATGTTCAGGCCCCCGCCCAGCCGCCTATTCGAACGGGTCCGGGCGGCGAGCCGCCAGGCCCCGGCATGCGCTTGCCGGGCCAGGACAGCCCCGCGTTCCCCGTGCCGCGGCAGAGCGTGTTTGCCGATGTGCTGCCGGCGCTCGACGCGGTGGTCATCAGGGCCAACAATGCGGCCGACATGAAAGCGGCTCTGGCGATCCTCGACTACATTCAAAAAGAAGGCCTCAAGGCCGAGGTGGTCATTGAGATGGTGCCGCTCCGCTGGGGGGATGCCACCAGTGTGACGTTGCAGCTCAACCAAATTTTCGCGCGGGTCATCGTCGGTCCGACGGGGTCGCCGACGATTCTTCAGGCTCGGCCCGGTCAGGGTGGTTTCCCAGGACAGGGGCAGGGCTTCCCGGGTCAGGGGCAGGGCGGCCAACAAGGGGGCCAGCAGGGCGGTCCCGGCCAGGGCAACCAGCAGAACGCGCAAGCCGCGTCGATGGTGCTGATCCCGATCCCGCGGCAGAACGCCATCATGGTCGCCGCGCCGCGCTCGCGCATGCCGCAGATCATCAAGGAAATCCAGAAACTCGACGGGCCGCAGAATCGCCTGGGGCTCGAGCAATTCCCTCTCAAGAATGCGTCGGCCCAGCTTGTGGCCACGATCATCAACAACCTCTACTCGGACCGTTATCCGCCCGAGGGGCATGCGCAGAGCCAGGTTCGCGCCTTCTTCTATGAAGGCAACAACAACGTCTTTGTACAAGCGGCTCCGGCGGACATGGCGGAAATCCAGCTCCTCATCATGCGGATCGATACCACCTATTCGGGTGCGGTCCTGGAACTGCGCGTTGTGAAGCTCAACTATGCCCTGTCCGACGATCTGGTCGCCGTCGTCACGCGGGCGGTGAGCCAGGGTGTGGTGGCGCCGCGGATCAACGTCAACGCGGGCGTCGGCTCCGTCGGCGGAGCTGGGGCCGGCGGCGGGCTCGGCGGTGGCGGCGGCGGTCTGGGCGCTGGTGGTGCCGGCGGGCTCGGGGCGGCGGGCGCTCAGGTGCAGATTCCCAATCAGGACAAGGCCTATCAGCTGAATTTCGTCAGCAAGGACGCCAAGGCAGTGCAGGCCGGCATCCTCGACGACATTCGCATCACGTCCTATCCCAGCCTCAATTCGCTGGTCATCTCCGCGCCGAAGGGTGCCATGGAACTGATCCTGTCGCTGGTGCGCGAACTGGACGTGACGCCGTCAGCCAGGGCGTATGTCAAGATCTTCACGCTCAAGAACGCCGACGCCACGAATCTCGCCCTGACGCTGCAGCAGCTCTACTTGAACACGGGGGCCGCCGGCGGCGGAGCGGCAGGCGCCCGGCCCGGTGGGGCCGCGGGCGGCACCGGCGGGGGCGCAGCCGGCACGACTTTTGGCGGGACCGGGTTCACGGGCACCGGAACCGCGGGCGGACCGGGGGCTCTCGGCGGCGGTGCCGGCGGCGCGGCGGGCCAGGCCAAGCCGCTCCAGATCGTGCTCGACGGCAAGGCCGCCCTGGGCGCGCCGCTCATCGATTTGCGCATCACCGTGGACGAGCGGACCAACAGCCTCATCGTCGCCGGCAGCCAAAACGACATCAACGTCATCGAGGCGGTCGTTTACCGGCTCGAGGACGCCCCGATCCCGCAGCGGCGCAACGTGGCCTACAAGCTGCGCAACGCCCTGGCCGCGGACGTCGCCACCGCCCTCAACGATTTCATCAACAAGATGCTGACGGTGCCGTCGAACTCCACCTTCCTGTACAATTTCCAGCAGAATCAGCAAAACGTCGTCATCACGGCCGAGCCGATCACCAACACGCTGCTCATCAACGCCACGCCGCAGTATTTCGAACAGATCATGCAACTGGTGCATGCGCTCGACAACTTGCCGCCGGAGGTGGTCGTGCAGGTGCTGGTCGCCGAGGTGGACGTGAGCGGCACGGTGGAGTTCGGCGTGGAACTCGGGCTGCAATCGCCGATCCTGTTTCAGCGCGGCATCATCCCCGCCATCAGCGACCTGGCGGGGGCGACGATCACCTACACCGCGCCCGCGACGGGCAACAGCCTGGTGCCGCCGGGCGTGGGCGTCACCGCCTCGACCAATCCCTCAGCGTGGCCGGGCCTCAATTTCTTCGGGGCCAACACCTCGGTCCCGCTGGGCAGCAACCCGCTTCTGCCAAACCAGGTCGTCGGCGTGCAGGGCATCACCAACTATGGCGTCGGCCGGGTGTCGTCCACCAGCAATGTGGGCGGCTTCGTCTTCTCGATGCAGAATGACTTCTTGAACGTGCTGCTGCGGGCCTTGCAAACGCAAAACCGCATCCACATCCTGTCCAGGCCGCAGATTCGCACGCTGGACAATCAAACGGCCCTCCTCAACGTGGGCCAGAACATCCCCGTGCTGACGAGCAGCAACGTCACGGCCACGGGCATCGTCACGACGAACATCAGCCGTTTCAACGTCGGCGTCAACTTGCAGGTGACGCCGAAGATCACGCCCGACGGCCAGGTGCTGATGCGCGTGATTCCCGAAGTGTCGTCGGTGGTGGCGCAGCAGATTCCGCTGGGCAACGGCTCGTCGGGCACGGCCATCAACGTGCAGCACTTCGAAACCACGGTGACGGCCTGCGACGGCGAAACGATCGTGCTGGGCGGCATGATCCAGAAGCAGAAGACCAGCACCGAGGCCAAGACCCCCATCCTGGGCGATTTGCCGTGGGTGGGCTGGGCGTTCCGCTATCGCACGCAGGCAACGTCTTCGACGGAACTGCTCGTCATCATGACGCCGCACATCGTGCGCCATCGGGAGGACAGCGAGCGAATTCTGGCCGAGGAAGCGAAGCGCATCGACTGGAATCTTCCCCAGGTGCTCAGGGTGCATGGCACGAGCGGCATGGAACCGGTGATGCAATCCGAGCAGGGACCGCAGGTCTTGCCCTTCCCGCAGACCTTGCCGCCGTCGGTGCCGCCGGAAAAGTCGTTGCCGCCCAACACGATGCCGCCGGTGAGCAACCGCAACTATAGCCCGCCGCCGCCGTTTCCCGATCGGTTGCCTGAGGGTAACTCAGCACCGGCGCCGCCGCCAGCGGATAATACGTTCATATCCGGTCGGGGGTCGTAGTTCGTAGGGTGGGTCGAGCAACGCGAGACCCACCATGCTGTGCAAAATCATGGCTTTGATGGCGGACGGATGTGACGCCATGTTGCCGGCTGCTCGGTGGGTCTCGCGTTGCTCGACCCACCCTACATCGCAAGAGGTGGATCATGAAGATCGCCAATCCTCAGCGGGTTTATTTCGCTCTTCTCGTCGGTGCCGCTCTCCAGGTTTACGGAGCCGGCTGCGTCGGCCTCGACACGAAGCCGAGCAGCATATCCAGCACGCCGCCCAACTTCGGCGGCGTGATTTGCCAGGTGCAATCGACCTGGGAGAGCCAGCTGCTGTTCACGAACGACACCGAACACAACGGAAGACCGGTGCCCGGCCTGGCCGGGCGGGTGTTCCTGTTTGGGCCGGACATGAAGAATACGCTGCGCGGCAAGGGCATTATGGTGGTGGACCTGTACGACACCCAGCAGCTCGGCAAGGACGGCAATCCGAAACTGCTGCAGCGCTGGAACATCGACAAGGTGTCGCTGGATCAGCTGTTTCGCCAGCAATTTCTCGGTTGGGGGTACACGCTCTTTCTACCCTGGCCCGAATATCAGCCGTCCGTCAAGCGGGTCATCGTCCAGGTCGGCTACCATCCCGAAAAGGGCTCACCGGTATTTGGTTCGCGCTCCGAGCTGACGCTCCACAACGAACCGCTGCAGCGCTCGGAGCGGATGATCGTGCCGGGAGCGGGCTTGAAGAATAATTCCTTCCTCGAGGGGGCTGCAATCGTCAGTCCAGGGACACGCTAAGGCGCCGCGAATCAATAACTTGGTTGAATTTCAGGGTGGCGCGCCCTGAGGTACTCCGAAGGGCGTGGATACCTTGCAAGCGAGCCACGCCCTTCTGAGTACCTCAGTTGGCTATAAGAATGCGATAGACAAAGGGGATGCCTCGAAAGTGGAATAGTAGGGTGTGTAGAACCCATCCACGTAAAGGAGGTCATCCCAATGAAGAGCAGAGCATATCGA
>Ga0182024_10026778_pt1 | contig 10116 bp, 13 predicted proteins | sample P32metaG_FD_120480 | JGI IMG/M metagenome (GOLD analysis project Ga0182024, IMG submission 120480) | Permafrost microbial communities from Stordalen Mire, Sweden - P3-2 metaG (Illumina Assembly) | ecosystem: Environmental > Terrestrial > Soil > Wetlands > Permafrost | place: Sweden: Stordalen...
ACCTGCTAAGAGGGCATCGCGACCACTCGCCTCACCATTATGGGTCAACATCACCATGAATCCACACTCTCGAAGTGCCTTTGTACTTCTAACTGAAAGCCTCAATCCGACAGGCTGCTAGATGGGTGGGATTCGGCCACGCGGCGCCATCCCGCAACGCGTGCGGAACACCCTCGGAACCCGGCTGACTACCGCGTAAACCGGTCAATATCGGCGGATAGTTGGACGTAGATTCGCCCGGCGGCAGCTTCCGTACGTCATCCGGCGCGGCAAGAAGGCGGCCAGGCGGACCCAAGATCGCGCCGCTCGTGGCGACCAGGACACCGTTCACAAAGTCCCGTCGCCGCATATGGGGGTGCAATTTCGCCGCGTGGCACTCCTCGTCGTCATGCATTACTTGGGTCCTCCGTCTAATTCGTTGTCGTGCTATTGCTTATCGGCGGTCGGTCGGTTGGAAGCGGCGTACTCGAATGTCTGCCTGCGCCTGATGGCCCGCGAACCCCTCGAGCGCGCAGAGTCGAGAACAGCGCTCGCCTAGGAGGCGCGATGCCTCCGGCGTTACCCTCTGGTACGTACAGGTCTTGAGAAACTTGCCGACCCACAAACCGCCTGTGTACCGCGCGGTGCGCTGTGTGGGCAGTGTGTGGTTGGTGCCGATGAGCTTGTCGCCGTAGGCGACGTTGGTCTCTGATCCCAGGAATAGTGCTCCATAATTCGTAAGACGTTCGAGAAAGAGCTGTGGATTTCGCGTCATGACTTGGACGTGTTCGGATGCAAACTGATTCGCTGTCGTGATCATTTCCTCGTCCGTATCGCAAACGAGCACCTGACCATGATCCCGCCATGCCGCGCCCGCGATCGCTGCAGTCGACAGCGACCGCAACTGCCTGTCAATTTCTCTCAGCGTCGAATCCGCGAGCGGCTCGGAATTGGTGATGAGCCCCGCCGGGGACTGCGGGCCGTGCTCGGCCTGCCCGAGAAGGTCCGTGGCACACAGCTCTCCATCCACGGAATCATCGGCGATCAGCAGCGTCTCGGTCGGCCCGGCGAACAGGTCGATGCCGACCCGTCCGGAAAGTTGGCGCTTTGCTTCAGCGACGTACGCATTGCCCGGCCCAACCAGCATGTCCACTGCGGCGATGGTCTCGGTGCCGAGCGCCATCGCGGCGACCGCTTGTACGCCGCCTAAGCAATAGATCTCATCCGCCCCGGCCAGGTGCAGCGCTGCGACGGTCGCGGCCGAAGGCCTTCCCCCGAAGGGCGGCGCAGCGGCAGCGATGCGTCCCACTCCAGCCACGCGCGCGGTTACGACGCCCATGTGGGCCGACGCGACCAACGGATATCTCCCGCCCGGCACATAACACCCCACGGCGTTTATTGGGATGTTTCGGTGCCCAAGCACGACACCGGGGAGCGTTTCGACTTCCAAGTCAGCTATCGTCTGGCGCTGGAACTCAGCGAAACGCCGTACCTGGGTCTGCGCGAACTGTAGGTCTTCAATGACTTGCGTCGGCATCTGGTTATAGCAGTGCTGAATGTCGGCGCCTGACAGCCGGAAGGACTCAGGTGACCAACCGTCGAACTGCAGCGAGTACTCCCGAACGGCGACATCCCCGCGCTGATTGATCGAATCGATCATTCGCTCAACGTGTTCTCGCACTTCGCGCGCAGTGCGCGTTGTTATTTTCGTGGACGGCGGCTTCACGGTCTTGATCAGGTGCATCTCCTAATACTTTCAGCTACCCAGCCCTGTCGTGGCGCCGAGGCCACGACAACTCGGCCGCAGGCGCGGAATTGCGCGGCTAGGGCCGGCCGGTCTCGCGACTCGTAGTTTATCTCGAGATTCGCTTGACCAATGTATGCAGGATACATATAATTCACAAGAATTGATAGATACCCCTACTCGCGCCGGCAATCATTAGTTCCTCTCCTGGACGCGGTAATTTTGAAATGCAACTCGCGCACAATTAATTCAGAAGCCACAATGACTATTGATCGCCGACGATTCATGAAGCTCTCTGGGGCCGTGCTGGCGGCAACGACGTTGCGAGCGCCGGCCGCGCCCGCACTGCGCAAGATAGGAATTGTCGGGGTGGCGTTTAATTCGGCGGGCATCACGAGCGGCGTCGGACGTGCACCGGCAGTCTTACGTGCCAACGGTCTTGTTGAGCAATTATCTAGGATCAGCGATGTTCGCGACTATGGCGATGTCGTGTTCGCTGCGCTGCAGCCAGTCAGGGACTCTATTTCGGGAATCAAGTCTTTGGAAGCAACCGTATCGATGGTGCCGGCGGTGAAGGCGGCTGTTGCGCGCGTTCTGGCGGACGGTCGCTTTCCGTTGATTCTCGGCGGCGATTGCCCGGTGATGCTGGGCGGTCTCGCCGCGGCGCACCAGCGGTTGGGGCGCGTCGGCCTTATGTTTGTAGATGGACATGAGGATGCCTACCCCCCGCACGCCTTTCCGACCGGCGAGGCGGCCGATATGGAATTCGCCTTTGCCATCGGCCTGTATTTGGAGGATGCGCCAAAGGAGTTCGCGAATCGGTTTCCGATCGTACTTCCGTCGGATACCGTGATTATCGGCGCTCGTGACACGGCCGACCTAAAGCACGATAAAGTCGTCTCACTGGCATCGAAGGTTCGCGTCATTTCGGACGCCCGGGCACAAACGCAGGACGGCGCGGTGCTCGCGCGCAAGGAACTAGCTCGGCTGGAGGCGAACGGCGTGTCAGGAGTTTGGCTGCACACCGACCTCGATGTGTTATCGAGCGCGGCCTTGGCGGCCGTCGACTACCAGCAGCCGGGCGGCTTCTCGTGGAAGCAACTGTCGAGCGTGGCGAATGCGGCCATTGGCCGCCCATCTACGATCGGCTGGGACGTCACGGTCTACAATCCGGATCTCGACCCCCACCAAGCACATGCCGCTACCATCGTGAAATTCATCGCAGCGGCGTTCAACGCGTAGGTCCAATGACCCTCCAACATGGAACTACCACCAGCAGAGAGTCGGAAGGCTGGTGTCCGTGATGAGAGGACACCAAGCCCTTGCACCCCAGCTGCGTGACGCCGGCTTGCTTAATAGTCTCTGCACATTTGTCGCCGGGTCCACGCCGATGACCAGCGACGATGTCGATGCAACCGTCGATGGCGTTCGATTCCTGTTATCACGGCTTGCCCAGGATCGCGGGTCACCGGCCTTGAGCTAGCGTGGAGCGTCGCAGCAGCGATCCTTGGCATATCCGCCTCTTTGAAAGAGTAGACTTTCCGAAACTGCGACGTCGTACCAAGGAGACCTTTCTGTGAAGAGCAGCCAGATCGACAATCTTCTCGGGGCTCTGGTACTCGCGATTCACGATAAAATGACGTCAGACTTCGGGAAACTCGGTCTGCGGACGGTCACGGACACCGCGACGCTGATCTTGTTGTTACAGTTAGAGCACACTTCCATCAGTAAGTTGGCGGACCTCTTGGAGTTGTCTCATTCATCGACCGTTCGCGTCGCCGATCGGTTGGAAAAGAGGCAGCTTGTGAGCCGCTTGCGTCAAGATGATGATGCTCGCAGCGTTCGACTCAGCCTCACTGAAAAAGGGAATGCGCTCGCAATGGCTGCGCTCGGCGCGCGCCAGCGCTCGCTGCGATCTCTGTTGAGCGCATTATCGGCGGACGAACTTCGACGGTTCGGCGAACTTTTGACAAAAGTCCTGGTGAAGGCCACGACAGGCCGGAAGGCGGCGGATCGGCTGTGCAGATTGTGCGACGAGACGGTTTGTACACGCAAATCGTGCCCCGTCGAGCAGCGCGCGCTTCAGCTGAGCGAAACGTCGGCATGAGCCGACACACCACATCTCATAAGCCGCAACGGGGATCCTTACGTTAACGACCGCTTTCTGAAGTACTCCTGATTCCATGATTCCTATGGGAGCGATCATGAGGGTTGGCATGGCGTTCGATGAACGTAAACGGTCTCATGGCGCACCCAACAGTGTCTCGCGCGGAAAGTGTTCGAGACTTTCGATCACCGTAGCAACGCCCTGGCTGGCCAAGAGTTGTGAGCTGCAAGACGACCGAGCGCCACTATGTGGCCGATCCCGGCCACTTGGGCGGACTGAATTCCGGAGATGGCATCCTCGACCACGACGCACTGGCTCGGCGCGAGCCCAATATTCTCTGCGGCTGCCAGGTATATATCGGGCGCGGGCTTTCCGGGACGAACGCCGTCATCGTATACAATTTTCGCCACGTCGAACCATCGGTCCAAGCGAAGATGTTGTATGAAGAACTTAAGGTTCGTGATCTCTGATCTGATGATGTCGCGATGGTGCGCGGGATGTTCCTCTGGGTCAGCATCTCGAGAAGATCGCTGGCGCCGGGTGACAGCACAAATCCGGTCGGATTCAACAGGCACAGCTCACGATAGAGCTACTCCTTGGCTTGAGTTAGATCGAGAAGTTCTTTGCCCACAATCTGTCGGCCGGCCAAGTAGCTCAACACGTACGAATTCGGACGCCCGTGCATATGGATTGCAAGCTCCTCGCCGGTCATCTCGCGTCCGCGCAAGTCCTTCGCCATACCGTGCCATGACGTGGTCTGCAGATGGGCATCGAAGAACAACACCCCGTTGAAGTCAAAGACGATGCCCCTACATTTCGCGTCAATCTTAGTCATGTCTCAATGTCATGTTGGCGGCCTAGGGGTACCTGCAGCTTGCGCGACGCCTTGGCGGGAAACGATCCACTAGTCATCGAGATTGGCAAAGTTTTATAGGTTGTTCAAAAGACTCATGAGCTTACTGCCAGAGCCGATGTCGTCCGGGTGTGCTATCACGTGGTGTAACTTCGGCGAGAAACTCTTCCTTCAGTTCCATGTTCGCATCCAAGTGACCTGACCCCACCTATAGTGCCACGGCAGAGATCGTAAGGTCCAAAGTTATCACGTTGCCTGTTCGATGTGCTTGCCGCTGGGGCATTATCACAGTGCGTTACCGCGGGCTCGCCAAGTAGACAGCACGCCTGTCCACCGCATTCGCGCTGGCCAACTTGCGCCGCGCTTGTTTATCCACTGGGACCAGACCCGCATGTCCACGATGTCCTATACTAACCACTCTAGCCGCCGTCGAGGTGTCCTATGCCTGAAACCAAAAAAGCGCGCGCCGTGGGTTTCAATCACGTGGCGATTGAAGTGGGCGACATAGAGGAAGCGCTGGCGTTCTACGCACGGATATTCGAGTTCGAGCTTCGGGGGAAAAGCGAAGACATCGCCTTTATCGATCTGGGCGATCAGTTCCTCGCCTTTCAGAAGGGACGCAGCCAGCCGTCAGACCACGGTCGCCATTTCGGGCTCGTGGTCGACGACAAGGACGCAGTCCGTCAAGCGCTGGCCGAGGCGGGCGCCGACACGCTGCGTGGCCCTTTTCTCGATTTCCGCGACCCCTGGGGCAATCGCGTCGAGATCATGGGCTACGACAGCATCCAGTTCTCAAAGGCACCGAACGTGTTGCGCGGCATGGGGTTGACGCACCTTGCCAAGAACGCGCAGGCGCTTAAGGAGCTTGCCGAAAAGGGAATGGCGCCGGACTGAGAGGGTGAATGGCGGCCAGAAAGACGCTGGACTCCATGGATCACTAAGACCCGTCGCGCGCCTTGCTTGCGGTATCCCCCCGCCGCGAGCGACGCACTCTGACTATATTTCCGCACTTATTCGGCTGACACCACAGGCGGCGATGGCCGTGACTATGATCGATGAAAAGCCAATCGCAATTGGGCCCGCTGCATCGGTGCACAGCAACTCTGTCCAGCGATAACAATAGATGGTTTGCTGAATCTGCGAGCCGGACGGCAACGTCTTCCGGGCCGTGAATTGGGATATGCCACGAAAATGGGGGCTCGCCCTCGGAATATCGCAATCTGGAGGCCGCATTCGCGTCTCTGAGCTGTCGTTCGACGATGCGGCTTGCGGCACGAGGAAGCGGAGTTTTCCGAAGGTGGGCAACCATGACTACGTAGAGCGCCTCACGTAGTTCCATCGCCGAGTCCAGCGCGCGCGCGGCGCGCGGCGAACGCTTATCGCTGTGTATCAAAACCCTGGTCAATTCGTCCTGAGTAAGGAGACCGGCAGTGGCACTCCATCGCATCAGTTTCTCGATTGAATCCAAACGATCGCCGGGCTCCTGTTTCCCGCGAAATTCCACGGTGTTAAGCAAGTCGAGCGCTGGATGGCCCCCGACCAACGGCAGACCATCAAACGCTTTTATCCGCGAGGACTCTGAGGCCGCTACATGTCTCATTCGTTTCGCAACATATCACGTTCGTGAAGTAATGGCCTCATACAAATTGACACATTACATCATTTAGCGTCCACTGTCACCGGCGGACTGGCGGCAAACCGGAGATGATCGAATGATTGCGCGAATTTGGCATGGTGCCGTACCGGCTGCGAAAGGGAATGTATACCTGGACCGAATGCGCAAAGTAGCGCTACCGGATTATAAATCGGTGCCCGGAAACCGCGGCGCTTACTGTCTCCACCGTGTGGAAGGCGACGTTGAGCATTTCGAGATGCTCACCTTTTGGGACGATGTCGAGGCGATCAAGCGATTCGCGGGCGACGACTATCAGGTCGCCAAATACTATGACTTCGATCGTTCGTTTCTGATTGAGCTGGAACCGCATGTACGGCACTACACCATGCACGACGAATAGTCGAAGGACTCAGAGATTTGCACGGATCCACCTTGACCATTTGACGGATTCCACAAAAGTTCAACCTATGCCGGACATCGTCGCCGAACAAATTGACTCGCGGATAGTGCTATCACCTCTGGTCATCGCGTGCCTCGCCGCGACGTGGTTCATTTGGGGATCGTGCTATCTGGCGCTCAAGTTGACGTTAACGGGTTTCCCACCGTTTCTTATGATGGGGTCGCGCTTTGTGGTAGCGGGAGCCTTGCTGATGACCTGGATGCGTTGGCGCAAAGCTCCAATACCAACTCTGCGGCAGTGGTGCAACGCCGCCATCATCGGGACGCTGATGCTCGGCCGCGGCATGGGCATGACCGTCCGTGCCGAACTCACCGTGAACTCCGGGCTCGTCGTGGCATTCATCGCGGTCACTCCCGTGATGCTGGTTGCATTCAATCTCATGTATCGCATCTATCCGAGCCGCGATGAAGTCGTCGGCATGCTGATCGGGCTGGGAGGCGTGCTCATGCTGACACAGGGGGCGGGATACGGAGCATCACCGACCGGGCTTATCGAGGTCACGATCGCTGCACTCGGCTGGTCGCCCGGCAGCGTGTTGAGTCAGCGCAGCCTGCCCCTTGCGCCTGGAGCAGTGGGCTTTGCCGCGGAGATGCTTTGTGGAGGCGTAGTGCTGTTCGCACTATCCACGCTGAGCGGCGAGCGTCTCGCACTATCCACGCACGCGGTCGCGTGGCTCGCGTGGGTTTATCTCGTCATATTTGGCTCTTTGGTTTCCTTTAGTGCCTACATGGTACTCCTCGGTCGAGTTCCATCCAGCGTCGCATCGAGCTACACCTGCGTGAATCCCGTTATCGCAATGCTGCTTGGTGTCGCGATCGGTGGCGAACATATCGTGGCGTGGGAATGGATCTCCGCAGGTGTTGTGTTGAGTGGTGTCGTGCTTCTCTTGTTCGGTCGCCCGGCGCAACCTGCAAAGGCGATGGGGAGCGGTCAACTCAACGAGACAGGTCGCTCGCCGCTGGTGTGCCATGGCGCTCCCGCAGCGCCTTCGTGCCGGCGGTCAGCACACCAATTCTTGTAGGTGGATTGGTTAGGCTCCCGGCCTTTTTTTGGCGACACAAATTGCGAGGTCAAACATGATTGCGCGCGTTTGGGAGGGCTTAGTGCCCGCTGGAATGGCTGATGCCTACGGGGACTATTTGGCGGGCTTTGGCGTAGAAGACTACAAGCGGGTTCCAGGTAATCTCGGGGTGGGCCTCCTTCGTCGGGATAACGGCGGCGTGTCCCATTTCCTGCTGCTTTCCTACTGGACGACGCGAGCGGCTCTGGAAGCCTACGCTGGACCCGAGTTCGAAAAGGCGCATTACTACGCTTATGACCTTGAGTGTCTTATTGACCCTAGCGACACAGTGCAGCATTACGAGGTCGTTGCCTCGACTGGCGCGCCTGGCTCATGAGCCCTGCACTCGACGACACCTGGGTTGCGGCACGTACGAATGTTGCCAGCCCGCACAGCGTCAGAGTGATTCCTGTGCCAGTCAACAATTAGGGAACGTCTGAAAAACTAGTGATGAAGACAGGAATATCAATGGGATTTCGTTCGAGGCCGGCGCCGCCGCACGTTTTCGCGGAAATTTTCAGTGTTGCCGCCTCGAAAATCCGAATTCGGCGTCTTTCGCCGACACGTTCCCTATGCATTGAGCAATCTCCGCCGTACCAAGAACAGATTCGTCAGCGCTGCGGTGACCTCCAGTCGATGCAGGTTCTTCGCCAAGCCTCGGTAATACACCTTCTGAAAGCCAAAGACCCGCTTGATCACCCCAAACACGTGCTCGACTTTGGCGCGCACACCGGACTTGCGGCGGTTGGTCGCCTTGACCGTCTCATCAATGCGCTTGCCCCAGCGGTAGCGTTGGTTGGTGAAGTCCTTCGCTCGAGGCGCGCCGGCGCGAATCGCGGCCTTCTGTCCGCGGTACGCTTGATCGCCCCAGACGCGCCTTTCCTTCCCATGCAGCAAGTACTGCAGCGCGTGGCAATCGTGTAATGTCCAGAAATCGAGCCGGAGGCCGGCTAAGCAGCTTCTCGATGACGCGTTCGTCGTCGCCGGTGAACCGCGTCGCTCACCAATTCAGATCAGTGCAATGCCGTCGCTCGCGGCCAAGTGGTTGGCGGCGCGCCTGCACCGGTTTGAAGGCCGGTACCCCCAATGGGGTATTCGGCTTGTAGCGGCAGATCACCTGGTGAATTTCACCCACGAAAATGTGGATGTTGGAGTTCGCTATGGGGCTGGGAAATACCCGGGCCTGCATGTCGAGCCATTAATGCCAGAGGACGCGTTTCCGGTATGCAGCCCGAAGTTGCTCCGACCGGGATGCCGTGTAATTCGCGAACCGGATGACTTTCGCTACTACACGCTGCTGCACGACGAGACGTCGCGGCGTTCCGAGGGCGTGCCGAATTGGCGCACCTGGCTGGCGGCGCCCAAGGCTTCCAGGGTTCGGGCCGACCTAGGCCCTGTATTCGGAGGAATTCATTTGGCGCTCGAAGCGGCGATAGCCGGGCATGGTGTCGTGCTTGGTCTATCGCCGTTGGTTGCGGACGATCTGGCTAGCGGCCGGCTTGTCCGGCCAATCGCATTTGAGCAGCGGAGTAGCTATTCGTTCTGGCTTGTGACTTCGAAATCCAGCGCCGCGCATGCGAGGGTTCGAGCCTTCCTGCGATGGGCGGTCGCCGAAGGGAAACGAACGCTAGGGGCCAGCACTGTCGTCGGGGGTTAGCGGGAGCCCAGCGCGCCCAAGTAAGCAGTACGGGGTCGTCTCTTTTTCCTGCACTAACATACGGCAGGGAAAGCCTATATTTACAGAGAGCCTCATCAATAACTCATTGATCCGGGAGCGTTTTGAGATTGCCATTTGGCGGTGAATGTCCGCGTTGGGAATCAATGAATTGGGCGACGCGAACTGCTCCCGATGAAGGGCTGCGCCGAACACCTAAGCACCTGATTTTTTTCGAGAGGTAATAACGCGAAATGCAGGTCTCAAAGTACTGTTAATTCATGGCCTTCCTTGAGGATGGCCTATGAATTCAGGCGTTTCGTACCGTATGTTTCAGCACTGAAAACGAGGAGACCCCTAGACGGCCCGCGCGGCAAACAGCCCGAACCATTCACTGCGGAACGCCGCTTTGGTGCGTGTCGATGGCGAATTGCTAATCAAGCGGCGACCGGTGTGTGGAAAAGGCCGTGGCAGTGAGCTTGCCAGGAGAACTGCCGTAGCAGGGCGATTCGGGGCGCAGCACGGCCTCGCTGTTCGGCCGGAGTTTTCCCCGTGAGCGCGCTGTGGACGCGCGCTTGATTGTAGTAGCGAGCGAATCGGGCGAGCTTGCGCTGAAGATCCAGTCGGTTCCAGAACCAGAGGTG
>Ga0182024_10026779_pt1 | contig 10116 bp, 7 predicted proteins | sample P32metaG_FD_120480 | JGI IMG/M metagenome (GOLD analysis project Ga0182024, IMG submission 120480) | Permafrost microbial communities from Stordalen Mire, Sweden - P3-2 metaG (Illumina Assembly) | ecosystem: Environmental > Terrestrial > Soil > Wetlands > Permafrost | place: Sweden: Stordalen...
CGCTCCATATCGTTGACGAGGTACTGCCTAAACCTAAGGTAGCCAGCGATATCCAGCCAGTGCCGCGGCATCATCCGGGTTTCGATAAACACCACACCGTGGGGCGTGATCACCGTTGGGAAGCCGGCGCCTAGCGCCGCCAACGCGTGGCGGTCCTGGCACTCGCCGTGAACAACGTCGGGATTGATCGAACGAATCAGCCGTACGAGCGCCGGCACGTCAAAAATTCGCAGAGTAACAGAAACCAGGTGGCGAATATGCAACCGCCGGATGTGGTGCACGTGCAATTCGCCGATGCGACGGTACTTCGTGGTCGCGCCTTTCATCGCCGCGATCACGTGGCATTCAATATCCGGCCTGCGGGCCAACGCGTGAGCCAATGCGTAGGTTACCGATTGAACGCCGCCTTCCTGAATCGATTCCTCAGTGATCGGGTATTCTCCGACCAATGCAACGCGAAGTCGGCCCACCGGGGAATTCAGACCTGCCCTGATTGCACTCACGTCAAGCTTTTAGCAAGCCAGGATACTCGGCAAAGATCTTACGTGCGGCTTGTTCATTGAATGAGTCCGCGCTCCAACAGGCGGGTTACGACAGCCGATCCGATGAACCCGCAACCGCGCGTGACCAGATATTTGCCCATCAGGAGCGCTCCCTACCCACTCATACCATGGCTTAAAGATATCACATTCATGGCACGAAACCGCGGCGCCTTATTTAGGCGCCATTTTGGACGAAACACCTTCAGGCCGGTAATGATTATTTCGTCTTTGCGGACCGGGCGGCTGCATTGAGGTGCCAGAGGGTTTAAGACTGGTTTTTGGCGGTTGCAGATCTAGATCGATACGGCTTGCAGACCCGACGTTGACTGTATAGCGCATAGCTATCCCGATATATGGCCACAGATATGTCCATGGTTTCCAAAGTAGTACAAAGAATATGCAGATGAGGAGAATCAGAAAAGAAAAAACAAATGCAATGACTAAGTCGCGGTCGGGGGAGTCGGATATCGCGACGGTCCTCAGCGCTGTGGTGACAAGTTGGTGAAAAATCACGATAAAGCTAACTACGCCAATTAATCCGAGTTCAAACCACAGCGAGAGATAATGATTGTGCGCCGCGAGGAAAAAGCCCATGATCGAATTCTCAGACCAGGTGTTCCAGCCGAATCCAGTGATCAAGGACACGGGCGAATTCATCATTGCCATGAGGGCGCGAAACCAGATATCTGATCTGCCGGCCGAGACATCCGCGGCGCTCGATAGGTATACGCCGGTAAAACGATGGATGTAAGTAACGAGGTAAGTGCTGCCGGCGATTAGCGCGACTACCACCGCGATCGCGAAAAACGCCGATCCCCATTTGATCGCAACCCGCAAGGACAGGTACCTGCGACAAAGGTACGCGGCCCAGAGAGATCCCAATAGGAGACCCACCAGCGCGCCTCGCGACACGGTCATGAACATCACAACTGCCGACAATGTCATGCAGGCAATCCAAAAAAGCTTACGGAATCCTTTTGCAGACAAAATGAAGGACGCGTACACCGGCAAAAGGCAGGCGATCATAGTGGCTGTTTCGTTCGCGTCTCCGAATACTCCGTCTATGCGGGAAGAAACGTAGTAGACGGAATCTTCTCTGACGACCATGATCGGGGCTCCAAAGTCTATGATCCCGCGCGCCTTCGCAATGGTGAAGAGATTCGCAATGCTGACCACAAACAGAAGCATCTTGAGGAGCGAACGAGCGTCAACGATCGTACGAGTTCCGTAGAAAAACACCATAAAAAACACGAAAGAATCGATCAACGCAATTTTGAGGGCGATCGCACTGTCGAAGAGGTCGTAACCCTGATAATGAATAATTCCGTTGGCGATGAACATGCTGACGGCGGCGTAAGCGATCAAAACCACGAAGCAAATCTGTATCGTTTGCAGTTCGACTTTGACCGGCGGTCCCAGGGCACGTTGCAGCAAGAGCCAGCCGGCTCCCATGTAGACCAGCAGATTTTTTGCACTCATGCCCGCACCGAGACTCAGGTTGATCCCAGAGGTATCGCTGAACGCAAGGACCCAAATGATCAGGAAAAGCAGGAACCGCATCATTGTTCAAATTCTCGTGCGACTTGTCGCTGGATTCCGCTTGCGACACCAAATATTCGATATCGTACTTGACCTCCACGAACTAGCGCGTACTGCAAGTTCACAGATTTTCTACACATAGAGTTAGCCCACTTGGAATCAAAATCGCATGAAGCAGCCGTGCGGAGCAGTGATAGATTGGCAGGGTCCAAATTTAATCGTCGTATCGGGTTAGGGTTCAGAGGTGGTTTCGCTTGATGATTATGCCAGACTTCGTTCACTTAGCCCGTAAATATGCCGCAATATGCATCAAACTAGTGGTCGTGGGAGCGTCCCTGAAAACGATTTGACGGATACGCATCTCGACTATCGTCCCGATATTGACGGACTACGCGCAATTGCGGTCTTGGTTCTACGCTGTCTCCCGCGCGATAACCATAAACCGGCATAGGTGAGCGGGCTGCTGTGACATAACACTTCTTAGCCTGCGACAGACGGCGTAATTTTGCAGCGGCGGCGTTGCTACGAATCGAAGATCGCACGAACATCGCCAAACCAGAATCACGACTCATTCACCAAGTGCTGGGATACGATGTGCGGCGAGTCATAGGCGATCAGTCCATCGTTGTGATTTACTCGTAAACAAGTATGTTCCGTCTACAAGAAATCTACCGCAGCCCCGGCGGCCTGCTGGCTCTCCGGGCGGCAGCGGTGGTGGCGCTGCTGCTGCCGATTGGTGTCACAGCGCAGTCCGCAGTTGTATTGAGCCTGCAGCGTCCGGCGTCGCAGACCTGAGAGCCCGAATCCATGCGCATCTGTCTGGTCTGCAGCGAGATCTTTGCGTGGGGCAAGTACGGTGGATTCGGACGCTCCACGCGCATGCTCGGACGCGAATTGGTGAAGCGCGGCGTACAGGTAGTGGCTGTGGTGCCGCGCCGTCCGGGCCAGCAGGCGGACGAGACGCTGGACGGCATGCGTGTGCTGAGCTTCGCGCCGCGCAAGCTGGGCGAAGCGCTGCGCTGCTACGAACGCGCGCAGTGCGAGATCTATCACTCGCAAGAGGCTTCACTTGGCAGTTATCTCGCGCAGCGTGCCGCGCCGCTGGCGAGCCACGTGATCAGCTTCCGCGATCACAAGTTCTGGCGCGACTGGCTGATCGAACTCGCCTATCCGTCGCAGAGCCGGCGGAAGACAATGATCGCCGCGGTCTACGAGCGCAATCCGCTCATGCGGCGCGCGGTCCTTAGGGCCGACCGGCTGTTGTGTGTCTCGCCTCACTTGAAGGAACCCATCGAACGCGCCTACGGCCTGAGCGCGCCGCCAGAGTTTTTGGGTTCACCCATCGGCATTCCGGCGCAGGTACCGCAGAAGTCCCCGAAGCCGTTGGTCTGCTTTGTCGGCCGGCTGGATCGGCGCAAGCGGCCGGAACGCTTCATCTCGCTCGCGGCGCGCTTTCCGAAGGTCGAGTTCGTGATGGCAGGCGCAGCGCAGGATGCGCAGTACGAGGCGGCGTTGCACGCGCAAGCGGGCGGCCTTGGCAACCTGACCATGACCGGCTTCCTGCAGCAGTTCGATGCACCGGCACTCGAGCAGCTACTGGAACGCAGCTGGGTGCTGGTAAACACCTCGGCCCGTGAAGGCCTGCCCACTGCAATGCTCGAAGCACTGGCGCACCGCTGCGCGCTACTTTCGCAGGTGGATGTGAGTGGTGTAGCCGCCCGTTTCGGCCACCATGCTGCCGACGGCGACCTCGAGAGCGGGCTCGAGCGCCTGCTGGGCGATGGGCGCTGGAAAGACCTGGGAGAGCGCGGCTTCGAGTTCGTAGGCCGGCATTTCGCCTGCGACAAAGTGCTGACGCGGCATCTGGCGCTCTACGACGAATTGCTGGGACGCAGGCCGCAGGCCGCGGCGACCAGGGCGTGAGCGTCGTGCGGCCACGCATCCTTGCGTTTGCGTTTTCGGAAGCGTCCTTCGAGCTGATAGATCGCTGGTCAGCCTCCGGTGAGCTGCCAACGTTCAAGCGCCTGCGCGACACTGGCACCTGGGGTCAACTGAAATCCGCCGTGCCCTACGTCACGCCGTTGATCTGGTCGACGATCCTCACCGGCACCAATGCGGGTCGGCATGGCGTCTTCGACTTCTGGCAGCGCGGGACCGATGGCCGCCTTCGCGAGGTCGACCGACGGTCCATCAAGCAACCTTGTCTGTGGGACATGCTCGCTGCCAGCGGGCTGCGGTCGGGCTTCTTCAACGTGCCGCTGACCTATCCGCCACCGCGCACTCCCGGCTTTGTGATCTCGGGCCAGGACGCGCCGGGCGCGCATCCGGACGTTGCCGAACCACGGGCGCTGTATGCGGAGATCATCGAACATTTCGGGCGCCTGCCATTCAAGGAGATCTTCCCCGGCGGCCGTCGCAAGGAAGACTATCTCGAACTGTTCGACCAGGATGCCGAGGCGCGCAGCGCCGTGCTCGAGCATCTGGTGCGCACGCGGGATGAGCCCTTCACTCTCATCTACAACAGCGCCACAGCCATGGCGCAGCACTACTTCTGGTCGGACATGTCCGCGGGTCCGGACAGTCCCTACCGCGATATCGTCTTGCGTGCTTTCCAGGGCATGGATCGCCTGATGGCGCGCGTGATCGATGCGGCGCAGGGCGAGGTACAGGTGTTCGCCTTCTCGGAAACCGGTGCCGGGCCGTTACGCCGCGGAGTGGATCTTAACGCCTGGCTCGCTGGCATCGGCCTGCTCGAGCCGGCATCCGGCAGGGGCGCCCCGCCCCGCAACTTGTTGCGCCACGCCCGCCACGGGGTGCAAAAAGCGCTACCGCTTTCCCTGCAGCGGCACCTGAATCGCCGGCTGGGTCCGCTGAAGCGCTGGATCCAGCATCGTTCGGAACTCGGCCACATTGATTGGCACGCCACGCGGGCCTACGCCCGCGGCAAGGAAGGCAACCTGTTCATTAATCTTGCCGGACGGGAACCGCACGGCATCGTACAACCTGGCCGCGAATACGAAGCCGTTCGCGATGAGCTCATCGAGCGCCTGTACGAGCTGCGCGATCCGTCCACTGACGCTCCGCCGGTGGGGCGCGTCTATCGCCCGGAGGAACTGTTCGCGGGGCCTGGGCTTGAGTTCGCGCCGGACATCATCGTCGACTGGCGCAACGGTGAGTACATGCCAACTGGGCAGCGCGAATTCAGCGGCGAGATCTTTTGCGAACGCTGGCGCGAGTATATGTCCTGGCCGACGAGCGGCAGCCACCGAAGCAATGGCATTTTCTTCGCTGCCGGGCCGGGCATAGCGCAACGCGGCCGTCTCGACGCGCTCAATCTGCTGGACGTCGCCCCGACGCTGTTGCATGCCGCAGGCGCGGCCGTGCCCGCAAGCCTGGAAGGACGTGTCGCGCAGGAGATTTTCACCGATCAGAGGAGCGACTTGGGGGGTAGCTGATGGAGTATCGCGAACTCGGACGCAGCGGCATCAAGGTCTCGTGTATCGGGCTCGGCGGCTCGCCGCTGGGCGGTGGCCTGTTCCAGGAACGCGAATCGCTTGCGCTGGACCTGGTGCGACATGCCTTCGATCAGGGCATCACATTCTTCGACACTTCGAACAACTATGGTATGGGACGCAGCGAGGAGATCATCGGCGAGGCCCTGCGTGGCCGCCGCGACCGGGCGGTCATCGCGACCAAGGGTGGAGCAGTGTTCAGCACCACCGCACGAATCGCCCTCGCATTGCGACCGGCCTTGCGCCCACTGCGTGCGGCACTGCAACCCTTCCGCCGTGGCCTCAACCTGGCCCGCGACGCGCACAAGCGTTACGACTACTCGGCCGCCGGACTGCGTCGGGCACTGGAGGCGAGCCTGACGCGGCTGCGCACGGACCACGTGGATATCTACCAGCTCTACAACCCGACGCCCCGAACGCCGGATCTTGACGAGGCCTTCGAGACGCTCGACCGATTCCGGCAGGAAGGCAAAGCGCGCTACGTGGGGCTGTCCGTGAACCGCGTGAGCGATGCGTCCGAGTTGCTGCGCCGCTGGCGAGCAGACAGTCTGCAGCTGCCCTTGAGCCTGCTCGATCAGCAGGGGCTGGACGGCCAGATTGACCGCTGTGCAGCCGCCGGCATCGGCGTCATCGCCCGATCGGTGCTCGGGCAGGGACTTCTCACCAACGCCCATGGCCACGTGATGGCCGATGAGAGCTCCCACTACTCAGTCGAAGAACTACGCACGCGGCGAGCGCGGCGCAACGGCTTTGAGTCGCTGATCCTGCCGGGCCGCACGCTGGTCCAAGCGGCCGTGCGCTTCGCGCTCCAGCAGCCTGATGTCTCGGCCGCGCTGGTTGCAGCGGTGACCATCGAACAGCTTGAGGAAAACCTCGCAGCCCTCGCGGCGCCTTCCCTGACTGAGCAGGAAATGCTGCTTGCGCGCGGGCTGGCGATTCCGGAACCCGGCGCGTGAACGCGACCACGCCGCTGCGGATCCTGACACTCTGCTACGAGTTCCCGCCGGTCGGCGGCGGTGGCGCACGAGTCGCACATGGACTGGCGAAGCAGTTCGTGCGCGAGGGTCACGAAGTGCACTTGCTCACGCTGGGTTACGGCGGTCTGCCGGCCGAGGAAAGCGTCGACGGAATCCAGTTGATTCGCGTGCGGGGCTGGCGAGCGCGCCTGGAGATTGCACGGCCTCACGAGCTCGCCAGTTATCTGTGGGCCGTGCGAGCGCCGCTGCGACAGCTCCTGAGAACGCAGCGTTTCCATCTTGTGCACATGCATTTTCTGTTTCCTGACGGCCTGCTGACCCTGCTCGTTCCGGAACTGCGCGATCTGCCCATCGTCGTCACCGTGCACGGTTCGGATGTTCCGGGCTTCAACCCGGACCGGTTCCGTTTACTGCATCGGCTGCTGCATCCCTTGTGGCGCAAGGTGACACGGCGCGTGGACCACATCGTCTGCCCCAGCAACTTTATCGCTGCTCTGCTGCGTGAGCGCGCGCCGTGGGCTGATCCGCTCATTGTCCCGAACGGTATCGACCTTCACATGCTGCGTGCGGATCGTCCGCGCGAGATGAGGATTCTCGCTGTCAGCCGGCTTCTCAAGCGTAAGGGCGTTCAGGATCTCATCGGCGCGCTGACGCTGACGAAGTGCTCCTTGCAAGCTCAGGTAGTGGGCACCGGTCCCTACCGGCAACAGCTGGAAAAAAGCGCAGCGCAGCTGGGAGAGCGCATCCGGTTGAGGGGCTGGCTTGATAATGGCTCGACCGAACTGCGGGATCTGTACGAGACAAGCGAGATATTCGTCTTTCCCTCGCGCGCCGAGAATTTTCCGATCGTGCTACTGGAAGCCATGGCGGCCGGATTGGCAATTGTGGCGGCAGACATTCCGAGCTGCCGGGAGGTGCTGGGCGACGCCGCAGTGCTCGTGCCCGCAGCAGACTGCGCGGCCCTTGCTGGCGCCATTGATCGCCTTGCCGCGGACAGCGTGTGGCGGCAGCAGCTACAGCAGGCCGCGCGGCGGCGGCTCGAGGAGAATTTCGGCTGGCCGGCAATCGCCCGCCGCTATCTCGAAATATTCGAAGCGACGCGCGCCATTTATGATCGCGGGTAAATCAGCAGCGCGGGTGAAGGTGTCTCAGGCGCCCCCGCTGCCCCCGCCGTAAGCGCGGAACACCCCCGCCAGTCCTACCCGCAGGGGCACTCGCGGTTGCCACCGCAGCAAGCGGTGGGCCTTGGAGCAGTCCCACCGGACGCGCACGAGCCGAGTGCGCACCCGATAACGATTCGTCGCCGGCTCCTTATGGCGCGCCGCCGCCGCGACCTCCGACAGCAAACCTATGGCGTAGTACGCCATCCTCGGCATTCGAATGACGCGCGGAGCCGTCCCGGATGTCTTGCGTAAGAGCGTGAGATAGTCGCGTTGTGTCAGAACGTCGTCGTCAACGATATTAAACGACTCGCCGGCGATCCCCGGCACCGTGGCGCCGAGAATGAGCGCATCGATCGCGTTGTCGACGAACGTGAGTGCCAACGGAAGGCTCCCGTCGCCGAACACAATGACGAGGTTGCGCGTCACGGCCCTGCAAACGTGGGCCGGAAGCACGCTGGCACCGATGCCACACACGAGCCCGAGGCGTACGATCACGCCCTCCATACGGCCGCGTCCGTTGGTGGCCAGGACACTGGCCTCTGCGAGAGCCTTCGCGCGCGCATAGTTACCGAGACGACCCGTGTCGTCAAAGCCGCAAAGCTCGTCAATGACCGCACCGTCACCCTTCTGCGCCAGCGGATAGCCGGAGAGCGTCCCGGCGTACACGAACCTCCGAACACCCGCGCGCTCCGCCTCGACCAACAGTCGCTCGGTGCCTTGAACGTCGACTCGGTCAAACAGTTCGGCAGACCCGGACATGGCCGATCCGAGATGGAAAATGACCTCTACGCCTTCCGCGAGTCCGCGCAAGCAGTCCGGGTCCGTAAGATCCCCCAGGCGGACCTCCGCGCCCGCACTGCGCAGCGACTCCGCTTTAGCCTCGGTCCTGGCCAGGATGCGTACGGAATCCCCGCGCTGTAGAAGGGTACGCGCGAGGTGGGAGCCGACGAAGCCCGTCGCCCCCGTAACCAGCGTTTTCAAACGGCGGCTTCCAATAGCACGGTTTCCGGCGCTGGCCAGATCGAGCGCAGCACGCCGACCGCGTCGGTACCTTCCGTCGGCCCCACCGGCGCCGGACGGCCGGACTCGAGCGCCGAGTAGTACGCGTGGATAAGCGGAACGATACCGTAGGAACCATCGACCTTTCGTCGCAGCAACTTCCAAGTAGCGCTGGCGGTGGCACCGACCAACTGGGCCGCAACGTCGATGTTCGAAAGCCCGCGGGCAATCATGCGCGGGAAAGGAAGATCCCGGACGGTCGTGAGGGTCATGGTTGAGATGTTTAACCGAAGCAGCATTCGTTCACACCAGATGTCGAGCAACACGACGTCCGGTCGAGCGCGCAGTGACACAGACAGAGTGCCGAGCCCCCTCTCAGCGTCTAGCAGCGCTCGTATGTCCACGGTTTGACCCTCTGGCATCGGGCTTCCCGTGCGGGTGACCGCGAAAGTGCGCTGCGGCTTGCCTAGCACCCGCATGAGCAGCGCCAGTGGATGTACCGATAGGTCTTCCGCGAGGCCACCAGGGAGATTCTTGGCCCAGTGTTCCTTACCGAAACTCGGGTTTCGACGCACATCGTAGTTAAAGGAAGCCGCGGCCTGTACTACTTCGCCGGCCGCCCCCGATGCGAGCAATTCCTGAGCCTGCATCATCGCCGGGGAGTACACCCAGTTGTGCCCCACGCAGAGCTGCCGGTTCGCGGCCAATGCGGCGCTCGCCATCCTCTTGCAGGCGGCCACCGAAGTTGCCATCGGCTTCTCGACGTACACGTGCGCGCCCGCCTCGAGCGCTGTCAGCGCCACGCTCTCGTGCAACGTAGGCGGCGTCAGCACGTGAACAACATCGGGCTTGAGAGCCAGCAACCCCGTTATGTCATCGAACGTCTGCTTGACCGAAAAACGCGCCGCCTGCGCACGCGCTCTAGCAATATCAAGATCGACGATGCCGACCACCTGGGAACCGGGATAGCTCGTCGCTGCGGCCAGATGCTGCTCGGAAATCATTCCACAACCAATTATGCCAATCTTCATCGCAGATTACGGACTCGTTGTGAGCGCGTAGCCGACCGAGCCGCGCTGATCTGAAGTGCCATTGGCTTGTGCGCATAGCGACGCCAAGCTTCGAACATGAAAATCCAGTCTACACAGGCTCACGCAGTGTTGCAAACCGGGCACTTCGTGTGATGTCGCCATCGAGCGCAGCGGCGTCTCGTTTCCCGTAGCGATAGCGTGGAACGAGGTATGAGACCACCCGCGTCTGTGGGGTCCGCAGCGAAGCGCGCGACTAGCAACCCGGCAGAGACCTCACGAAGCGGTTAACGGTTCGGCGCGATGGCGACTGGTTAGTTCATTGTCCTCATGCCGCCGACCGACTCCAAAACGGC